>Ga0302320_10000529_pt1 | contig 92017 bp, 101 predicted proteins | sample Bog_T0_3_FD_202130 | JGI IMG/M metagenome (GOLD analysis project Ga0302320, IMG submission 202130) | Peat permafrost microbial communities from Stordalen Mire near Abisko, Sweden - Bog_T0_3 | ecosystem: Environmental > Terrestrial > Soil > Wetlands > Peat | place: Sweden: Abisko, Stordalen...
CGATGCGCAACGGCCTTTGCGTGGCGTGCAGGTCGTCGCTGGGAGGGTCGAATCGGGTTGCCTGTGAGCGGCGGAATCATGAGCGATTTCCGGCCGGCCTTTGCGTTTTCTCGAATTCCAAAACACCCCCACTTGACAACCGGATTCGTCGCGTTACGCTGGGTACTAATCGTGTCGTTGGTGGTCGGCCGCTCCTGTGAGAGGGCCGACGTACAGGGAACTCCGGTGCAATTCCGGGACGGCCCCCGCCGCTGTAACCGAGTGTTTGAAGGTTTGTCCAATCTCCTAGCCATTGTCGCGTAAGACACGCCGGCCCAGTTGCCGGCAGGACGACGAGAAGGCTGGACGAACCGAACTCGGAAGTCAGAAGACCTACCAACGCGGGACTTGTGGTTCTCTGCGCGGGGCAGAGGCCACGAAAGCGTAGAACCGGCAGGAACCCGCAGTTCTCAGGTCTTCAGCGTTGCGCCCGTTTCTGTTGGCCGTCAGGCCAGCAACGTGCTGATGCTATGCCTTGAATTGCGGTCCGGTTCGGTCTGCGCGCGTTTGGTGCATCCTGCCGATGAACCTATCGAGCGTCCAAGCGACGCCTTGGAGTTCATCGGTAGGAGAAAATCGGAGACGCGGCCATGAGCGAGTTCCTTGCAGGATTGGAAACGTACCTGTACGTGGTTTCCACGGGGCTGTTGTGCCCGGTGATGATCGCCCTGGTCCTGCTCACGTTTTGGATGGTGGTTTGCTTCGGCTCGTTCTTGAGGGATTACGTGGACCGGAAGCGGGGCAGGTATGCCGAGCAGGACCACTACCGGCGGGTGCTGGCCGCCGAGATCGCCGACTGCCAGACGGAGGGCGACGGCCATCTCGACATACGGCTGGAGCGGCTGCTGCAAGAAGCGGAACTTCGACTACTCAAATCGCTCGACAAAGTGAGTTTCGCCGTCCGTGTGGGGCCCGCGGTGGGGTTGATGGGAACGCTTATTCCCATGGGCATTGCCTTGTCGTCCTTGGCGCAGGGCAACATGCCCAAGATGGCCCAGAGCATGGTGACGGCCTTCACCACCACCATCGTCGGCCTGGGGTGCGGGGTGGCCGCTTACCTGATGTCGATGGTACGCGAGAAATGGGTCAAGGAAGACATGCGCGAAATGGAGTGCGCGACGGAGCGGAAGCTGCGCGAGGTCCAAGGCGAAGCCGAGACAGCCAGGCGGGAGGTGGAAGATGCGTTTCCTCAAGAGGCGTAGGCAATCCAATGGGGCCACGCCGCCGCTGGAGGACCCGATTAGCGGCATCGCCAACCTCTTCGATGCCAGCGTGGTGTTCATCGTCAGCATGATGATCTCGCTGTTCATGGCCTACAACATGCTCGACATGATCAATCCCAATTCCGAGATGACCATCGTCAAGAAGGACCAGAACGGCCAGATGGAGGTCATCGTGAAGAAAGGCAAGGAAGTCCGCGTGAGCAAGGTGACCGACAAGAAGCTCAACGGCGAAGGCGTGCGGCTGGGCACGGCGTACCAATTGAATGACGGAAGGGTCGTCTATGTTCCCGAGAACTGAACCTCGTGGATTGCGATGTATTGCTGCGGTTCATCGGCTTGCTTTTCAGCGGGACCCCTCCGTCGCGAAGGTCGGGGTTCATACTGGGCGGCCTTGTTGCTATCGGTTTTTTCCAAACCCGTTTTGTGAAGGAGTGTAACGATGAGTACGATGAGTGTCCGTTTTCGTGTGCGCCGGGCCCGGCCCGGTATGACTTTGCTTGAACTGGTGGTGGTCATCGGGATTCTCGCGGCCCTGGCCGGCCTGTTGGTGCCGAAGCTGGGCGGCATCTTGACCCAGACGGGCTACGCGACTGCGGCCTCCAGCAGTGGCGACGTGGCGAGCAACCTCGGGGTCTACTACACGACGAATGCCGCATACCCAGCGAACTTGGACTCGCTGCTGGAAGCGGCCAGTACCAGCACACTGTACGCCCCCGTGTGGAATGGACCGACCGTGAACGGCACGCTCATGGACCCCTTGTATACCGTCGGGCAGCCTTTTTCTTCGGGCGCGTACTATATGTCGTTTGCGAGAGCCTTCGGCACCACGACCACGGTGATGGACCAGACCGCCTCGGTCACCGATCCCAGCATGAGCGGGACGACCCAGAGGACCATCTTGGGGACCTCGGCCGATAATTTCGCGGTTGTCAACGGGACGGCGACTACCAACTCAATGACCCACCAGACTACGGTACCAGCTATTGCAGTGGCGGCCGGATTCCCCAACGGCGTTCCCACCGGAACGATACTCATTGCGATGGGGGTCGGACCGGGGTGTGCTGCGATTGGCAACACCATGACGACCGCGCCGCGGTGCTCCACCCCGTCGGGCAACACCACTTACTCGCGGTATATCGCCATCTTCGCCCTCTACTCGAACGGCAACCCGGCGACGTTGCAGACAGTCGTGGACAGCCTGGGGAGCAGCACGGATACGAACATCACCAACTACAAGGGATTGCAAACGAACGCGATGTGACGCATCTTTAGCGCACCTTTCGCCGCTTTGGCGAAAATTGCGGAGGCGCTCTCAGGGGAACTGCCGGGGTGGGCATGGACAGGCCCGCTCCGGCAGCCCCCGTGGGCGCGCCAATACACGGAAAGGGCGACCGCCTTTGAAAATTGCTTGCCTGAGGCGGTATAGCCAAACGATCGAGGGATAAATGCCATGCTACGACGTATAACGATCGCGATCCTGCTTCTGGCCGCTTACGGTGGGCCAGCGTTCTGTGCCGATCGTCCCGGTCCCCGCGCGCTGCGGGTCGCCGTGGTGCGGGTCGAGGACGTCGATCGGGCTGATTGGGAGGCCGCCGGGCGCCGCACCGGCTATACCGTCCACTGCTACGAACACGACGAGCTTGCCTCGGCCCCGCTGGCCGATTTCGACGTCGTCGTCATCCGGGCGATGGGACTCAATTTGAACAAAGAACAACTGGCGAACCTCGATCGGGCCCGGCGGCACGGCACCCAGATCATCATTATCTCCCCCACCGATGATCTGTCAGAAAAGCAGAATACCCTAAGCGAGAAACAGCTAGCCGTTGTGAAGCAGTACCAAACGTATGGCGGCGTCGAGAATCTCGCGGGGCTGCTGTACTACCTGGCCCACGAGTTCGTGGACAAGGAGGTCAAAGTGCCGCCGGTCGCGGAGCGGCCTCTGGCGGGCTATTTCCATCTGGGAGGGCGGCTGTTCGAGACGCTGGGTGCCTACGAGATGTTTCTCCAGATGCAACGCCCCGCGTTGCCCGCAGATGCGCCCCGGGTGGCGATGTTCGGGCTGTCGCTGCGGCCGTACAACGCGCTGGAGCGCCAGCCGGCCGAGTACGTGATCCAAGCCTTGGAGAGTCATGGCGTTCGGGTATATCCGATCTTCGGCGGCGATGGCGTCGAGCGGCTTTTGGAAGCGGCGAAGCCCGATTTGGCGATCGTTTTTCCCATCGGCCGCGTCACGCGAGGCAATACGGCGGCAGAACTTTTCTCCCGGTTGAAGTGCCCGTGCGTCAGCGCGCTGGCCCTCTTGGTCAGCCCCGAGGAATGGATGGCCGACCCGCGCGGCATGACGGGCACGTGGATGGACCTCCAGATCACGCTGCCGGAGCTGGACGGCGTCATCGAGCCGATCGCGGTCGCCGCGCGGGTGCCGAACGAGCAGAATATCCGCGTCCGCACGCCCATTCCCGACCGCATCGAGAAACGTCTGGCCCTGGTGCTCAACTGGCTCAAACTGCGCCGGACGCCGAACTCCCAGAAACGGGTGGTGATCGTCTATTACAAGGGGCCTGGCCTGTCGACGCTGACTGCCGGTGGCTTGGACGTTGTGCCTTCGTTGTTCAACACGCTCAAGCGGATGGAGGCGGACGGCTACGACCTGGGCGGCAAGCTGCCCAAGACCCCCGAGGCCCTCTTCGACTTGATCCAAACCAAGGGCAAGACGCTCGGCCAGTGGGCGATGGGCTCCTACGAGAAGTTTCTGGAGCAAGGGGAGCCGGAGTTCGTGCCGGCCGGCCAATACGCGGAGTGGTTCCAGCAGGCGCTCTCCGAGAAGCGGCAGAAGGAAACGCTCGACCTTTGGGGGCCAATTCCGGGAAAACAGATGGTGGCCCAGCGCGAGGGGCGGCCGTACCTGGTCATCAGCCGCATCCGGCTGGGCAACGTGGTAATCATGCCGCAGCCGACGGTTGGCGTCGGCAAGGACGAAATCGCGATGATTCACGGGACTGAGCTGGCGCCACCCCATTTCTATCTCGGCGCCTACCTTTGGGCCCAGTACGGCTTCAAGGCCGACGCCATCGTACATTTCGGCACCCACGGGTCGCTGGAGTTTACTAATGGCAAGTCATGCTGCCTGTCGCGCGATTGCTGGCCCGACATCCTCGTTGGCGACGTGCCGCACATCTACCCGTATGTCATCAACAACATCGGCGAGGCGATGTTGGCCAAGCGGCGCGCCCACGCGGTGATCGTCTCGCACCTGACGCCGGCGTTTTGCGAGTCGACGTTGTACGGTGATTTGGCCCGGCTGCTAGACAAGATCCACGCGTGGGAGGCGGCGGAGGACCCACAACTCAAGTTAGAGACATGCAAGACGATTACGCGGATGGTCCAGTCGCTCGATTTGGCGGTGGACGTGGGGATCGCCAAAGAGGCCACGGTGTCGCGGCTTCTAACGGACGACGAAATCAAACGCCTGCACAACCACCTTCACGAGTTGAAAGACCAGAGCATCACGGACGGCCTACACGTGATCGGACGCCCGCTTACGAACGAGCAGGTCCGCAACACGACCGCCCTGATGCTCAGCGACCAGGACCGCAAGACGGTCCTTGCAGCCGCCGGAGTGCTTGGAGCCCGCGAGGCCGCAGAAGTCAGCCGGGCGGTCGTCCGGGAACTGGTGGAGGGGGTGCTGGGCGGCAAGATTACCCCGGAGCAGTTTTTTCCACAGTCCGAGCTTGCCCAACTTCGCGAACTACAGACGTCGAACAAACCAACGATGGGAGCGATGGGCGGAATGTCACCAAGGCACGCAGCGATGGGGATGCACCGAAGGGCGGCGACCGGGGGCGGCCCGGGGGCAAGTGACGTAGCCCCTATGGACGGCAAAGGCAAGCGACCGATGGAGTCGATGAAGCCCCGTCCCTCCGAGACGCCGGAGCAGCCGTCGATGGGGCCATCGCAGCCTGGCAGGTCGAGCGGGGGCATGGTCCGACATCACCGCGAGTCGCAGCCCGGCATTTCCATGCCGTCGCTTGCGCCCGCCGCTCGTTTCTGGGGCGATGATGCGGCATCGGGGCCGAAAATCCACGGGGATCAGCCACAGAAGCTGGCATTTCTCAACGTGCTAGACCAAATCACGCGTTACGGCGACGGGCTGCGCAAGTCATCTCAACTGGAACTCGATCGCTTCATGGGTGCGTTGCAGGGTGAGTACGTTCCACCCTCGTCCGGCGGCGACCCGTTGATCAATCCGGAGTCGGTGCCGACGGGCCGCAATCTCTGCTCCATCAGCGCGGACCATACGCCGTCGGAAGAAGCCTGGCGCGTGGGCCGGCGGCTGGCCGACGAACTCATTACCCAGCACAAAGCTAGCACGGGAAACTATCCGCACCGGGTCGCCTTTACGCTCTGGGGCGGTGAGTTCATCCGCGGCAAGGGTACGACCATCGCCGAGATCCTTCAGTTGATCGGCGTCCGTCCGGTTTGGAACTCGCGAGGGATCGTCAACGACGTCGAAATCATTCCCTCTACGGAACTGGGACGGCCGCGGATCGACGTGCTCGTGCAAACGTCGGGACAGTTTCGCGACGCGGCCGGCTCGCGGATTACGCTTATGGACAAGGCCATTCAAATGGTCAGCGAGCTTGGCGACGAGCCGTTTGCGAACTACGTCCGTGACGACTCGGCGCGGACCGAGACGCAACTCAAGAAGCTCGGCCACGCGCCGAAGGAAGCCCAGGAGCTGGCCACCGCGAGGATCTTCGGTTCGGCGGAAAACCGCAGCTACGGAACCGGCATCATGGGCATGGTCGAAAAAGGGGACACCTGGAACGACCCACGGCAGGTGGCGGACCGCTACGTGCAAAACATGGGGGGAATCTACCGCGACGGCGGCCACTGGGGTACCTATGAAAAGGGGTTGCTGGAAGCCCAGATGCAAGGCACGGAAGTCGTCGTCCAACCCCGCTCCTCCAACACCTGGGGGCCGCTGAGTTTGGACCACGTGTATGAATTCATGGGCGGCATGTCGTTGGCAATTCGCGCCAAGACGGGCGTCGACCCGGTCGGCTATTTCAGCGATCTCCGAACCCCTGGGCAAGCCAAGCTCACCACCGCGGTAAACGCTATTCGGGACGAGGCCCGCACCACGCTGTGGAACCCCGCGTTTCTGCGGGGCATGCAGCGCGAGGGTCCACAGGCTGCCGCGTCGTTGGCCAAAACGGTCCGCAACATGTACGGCTGGACGGTGATGCAGCCGTCGAGCATCAGCCACGAAATGTGGGACGAGACCTACCGCGTCTTCATTGAGGACAAGCACGGCCTGGACATGCGGGCGTACTTCCAGCAGAAGAACCCGCAGGCCCTGCAAAACATGACTTCGGTGATGCTTGAAACGGCGCGCAAAGGTTACTGGAAGCCGTCGGCCAAAATGCTCCAGAAGTTGGCAGAGACTCATGCAGACCTGGTTGCCAAGTTCGGGGCGGGATGCTCCTACGAGACGTGCGGCAACCGGAAGCTCCAGGAGTTCGTCAAAGGTCAGCTCAACGCTCCCGGCGGTCGCGCTGCTCCGGGGCTGCTTGCCTCGTACCAGGCCGGTTTGGCCGCCGCCCTTGAGCCCTCGCGGCCCCTGGCCGAAGTGAAGGCAATCAAACTCGAAAAAACGGCGAGTATCAACACGCCCGCGGTAGGAAAGCAAGCGGCGCCGCCGCCGCCGAAGCCAGAGCACGATGCACAGGCCGCGCCGAAGTCTGTCCCCGCAAAGCCACCTGCACCGAACGCCCGCGTTTCGGCCCAGGCCAAGCCGAGCCCAAGATCGGTCGAGGGCTTCCAAATGGAAGAGATGAAAGGCGGAGTCCGCCCATCGGCTCCGGTTCCTTATTGGCTTCTCGGTGGTTTCCTGTTGTTCATCGCGCTTTTTGCCCTCGGCTGGCGACGGCCGCGATGGAAATGATTTCCCGAAGCGAGAATGGATGGCTGGCGATTTGGACGCCACGCGCGGTGCGCAAATCGCCAGCAAGGCTTCCGCTGTATATTGAACGTCTTCCATATCCTGCCGTAGCGAAACGACGTATGGCAGATCGACCGAGTGGCACGGCGTTTGCTCGCGTGCCCCGTCCTTACGGTGGCCGGTGTACCGGTCGTAACGGGGAATCCATGTGAGGTGTAGGAAAGGAGCTGTCGACATGTCGCGTTCACAGATTGGTTGGTTTTCTGGGCGTGTCGCCCAACGTATTTTCAGAATGCCGCAGCCGAGCCACGGGCTGACGCTCTTGGAGTTGGTTGTGGTGATGGCCATTCTGGCGGGACTGGCGGGAATTCTCGTCCCCCTATTGCCAAACCTGCTGCGGCGGGCGCACAAGGCCACCGACTGCACCCAGTCCAGTGAGCTGGCCAAGGCGCTGCAAATGTATCAGGCATCCTATTACAGCTACCCCGACAATTTTGACCTTCTTACCGATGGCAGCAACTTCCCCAACTATCTGCCGGGATTGACATCAACCGACACCACGGGAACTACGCCGTTTGGCGGTTTTGTCAAAACTGGCAGTCTGAGCAGCGATGAGGTGGGCTACTTGCACAACGCCGGTATCAACAACGTGGAACCGCTGGCGTCGAGCACTTATGCCACCACGGCGGCGACCACACCCAACTCGCCGTTCCATCCCACGCGGTTCCCTTACGCCAACCCGCTGGCGTCGAATTCCCAACCGATCAGCACGACGACGACGTTTGCCGTGCTCCAGAGCCCGTCGACGATCGCCACCCTGGCCCCCGACAGTCACCTGTTGGAGGCCCAATTCGCAGCCGACGCGACGGCAGGCGACGCGACGGCCAAATACATCGTTTTTGGCGTCGGCCCTGGCTCCGCGATGGTGGGCACGATTATCCAGGACGCGCCCATGTCGGTCCCGCAGAAAAAAGACTTCACGCCCGACAACACCTATTCGCATTTCGGAGTGATTTTTAAGGTTGACGGGCTGGAGATCCAGCGGACGGAGCGGGCGCGGTTTATCTGTGCGGTGGCGTTGGAAGACGACGAGTTGGAAGCCACCGAGAAGGACGCCGAGGGCTACTACGAAGTTTCCCGCGTTCCGGGACAATAAACTGTGATCCACCCAATACGAACCATTGGTCATTGACCAACCGATTAGCGGTACGCGCCGGGGTCGCAATGTAACTTCGCCCCTGCTAGTGATTCGGACCAGTACGGCTTGCGGCCGAAGGTGCCGGGGCGGGTTGTGCGACAGCTTCATTCCATGGTAACCGGAGAGCGTTGTGAGATTTGACTGTCGTCGGCAGGGACGCCGGTGGCGCAAGGACTCAGCGCAGAGGCGGGGAGGAGCGAGGCTCCCGTTGCCACCGCGTTAGTTTTCTCTTAAAGACGGAAAAGTTCTTTGACAATTCGGCTTGACTTAGCCATAATGGCGTGCCAGGTGCGCTGTCGTTGTGTGAGCGCGCCGGCGCGAGGCTCTTTTTAGGGATGGGCAATGGTGCGGGGCTGGCAGCGAAACGCACTGACGTGGCTGATCTTGGCCGTGTTTGCTGCGCCCGCCTTCATGGGGCAAGGGCTCCACGGCCTGTTTGGCATCGAGCATTCGCCCTTCTGCGATTGCCATGAAATTGCCTGCCACGTCGCAGTTCACGACGCCGCGCATCTGGCCGGGGTCTGCTCCTTGGATCGTGGGCACACGGCTTCGGCCGACTGCGTTTGCGGAAGCTGCCCGATCTGCAACTACTTCGCCAGTAGCCTTTGCGGTGGACCGGACGCTCCGGTCGTGCAAAGTGAGATTGTTGTCTGTCCCTTAGCGGCCCTAGAGGTTCCCGCTGCGCGGGCTGCGTTCTTCTGGGCGTTCTCCGCCCGTGCGGCGCCGGTGAGTTGAACGACTCATCGCGACCGATTCGCTCTGTAGGGCGTTCCGCCCGAGGGGTGCGCCGGCATCACGCCTGTTTGGCGTGACCGCGTGTGCATCCATCGCCGGCGGGTTCTGCGACGAATCGAGCGGCACCATCACGCGCCGCCGGCGCGCGGCCCGGGGTTTCCAGCATCTCGTTACGAGGCGCTCGATCTCCGCGGCCGGCCCCGGGGCCTTCTTGGCGGTCAACACACATTCAAGGCCGAGTGGCGAACCTTCCTGCGCGTCGTGCGGGCATGCCCGCGAGCGACCACCTGGAGGCTTTGGCACGGGCTCTAACCAATTGGAGTATCCTCGCATGTCTTCTAGCAATCGAAGCACCCGTCATGGTTTGACGTTGATAGAACTGGTTGTCGTGATGGTCATCCTTGTCGCCTTGGCGGGACTGCTCGTTCCGACGTTCTCCGCCATGCTCACCCGCAGCCACACCTCCACCTGCTCCACCAACATTGGCGAACTCAATAAGGCAATACAGGAATACCAGCAACTCTACGGCCGCTACCCCAATAACATGGATTCGCTCACCGACGGGACGACGCTTATCACCTACCTTGCGGGTGGATCGCTCCTTCCTGCAAGTGCTGGTGGGCCTGGGACAAACCAGGCCGGTGGTCAGATCACCCACATCACACTAACAGATGCAGACGTAGCTGCATTGGGGAATGCCGGTCTCGCGACGGTCCAGAGGATGGCGACGACCCCACACGATCCGACCTTCGATTACTATCCCTCGGCGTCGCCTGCCACGGATCAGGCTACGATCGCGACGGGCACGGTGCTTGCTGGGATCGATCCCACCGCCACCTCCAACACCGCTGATGTCACCCTTTGCCAAAAACTAAACCTCCCACTTACTGGCCGCTACGTGGTCCTTGGCATCGGGCCGCGCTGCGACATGATCGGTAAGACGATCGCCACAGCCCCCGTTCACTACGGGGACACGGTGCCTCTGAATCCCGAATACGGCTACCAGCGACTGGTCGGGGTGTTCAAGATTTCGGATTCGGCCCTGAATTTCACGACCGCAATCCTGGTCGCGGCGGGCCCGATCCATGACAACGGGCTTGGGACCATCGATGACGAGTTGCAGAACTGGTACCAACTCCAGAATAACGGGACCTGAGAAGATGGCCCGGTGAGCGGCGCGGCGCCCGCGTGACGGCGCCGCGCCGCGGCCATCGCCGAGTAAAGCGCGTTGAACCATTAACCAAGAAGGACTTGAACAGATTACCTTTCTGCATCGACGAACCGCCGCTGGCACCAAAGCGCGTTGTCCGACCATCGACTGCCGTGGATGCCGGGCATATCAACCCACCCGGCGGATGGGGTGGAGCGTTATTTCATTGCCGCCGCTTGTTGGCACGGACCGGCGTTATTATGATATTGGAAATCGTAACACTGACTTACGACGGTCGTGCGGCCGTCGCAGGGTTGCGGTTCTCCGATGCGACAAGAGGTCGCGCAAGCAAGAGAGGTGAATGCCATAATGTCGTCGCAATTGCTGAAACGTCGTCCCGTGGGCGGTGCCACCCGGAAAGGCTTGACGCTGTTGGAATTGGTCGTGGTCGTGGCGATCCTCGCCGCTTTGGCAGGAATCTTGGTCCCGTTGCTTCCTTCTCTGATGTACCGGACCCACGCCGCAACCGGCGCGACCAACAACGTCGAGGTCACCAAGGCAGTCCAACTATACGCGGGGTTAACCAACCAGCAGTATCCTAACCAACTCGATTCGATCGTTGTCGGATCAACACTCGCCACTTACGTCCTCAACGGCCCCAGTGCCGCCCCGCAACTCTCTGCCGACACGTTACAACCCGGCGAGGCTACGGCACTCAGCAACGCCGGAATAACGCGCGTGGCACCAATGATCGAAAACCCCGGTACGACAAACACAACGGACTACCAAAACGACTGGGCGGCAACGTTCTTTCCCTACGGTAACGACGTCAGCGTCACGCCGACGTTTGTCGCGCCGACCCATGCCGCATTTATTACGCCGGCCGTGGTCGCGCAAAAGTTCGGCGGTAATTGGCCGGGCAACACCAGTGGCAGCAAAGCACGGTACGCGGTCTTCGGCCTCGGCAAGTTTAGCACCATTGTCGGCACGGGGATGGACGAGGCCCCGGTGTGGTTTAACCCCGGGAGTACCAACGGGGTCAGCAACGATCCCAATACTACCTATTCCCGTTTCGGACTGGTGTTCCAGGTTGCCGACGACAGCGGCGCCGCGCTTACAACAGCGAGTTTCGTCGGCGTGGTGGAACTCGGCGGGTGGGGCGTGGCGTCACGTGACGATAACCTGAACTTCTTTTATTCGGAGACTAAGTAGCCCGAAACGGGCGTCAGCTAAATCGACCGGCAGCCGCGGTCCACCAAGGGCGACGGCTGCCGGCCAGTCGGTTCGAGATATTGCTCGTTTATCCAAGGAACGCACGATGTTACCCGCTCTGATTCTTCTGACGTGTTTAGGTCATGTGGGCGCGGAGGGAACTCCCCCGCCATCGGCGATAGTTCTTCCCGAGCCGCACTTTGTTGCACAACCCAGCGACCCGCCGTGGCTGGTGCAGGTCGCACAATTTCACGGGCATCTCGGCCCTTCGGTCGTTGCGGGAACGCGATTTGGCTTGGCTGGACTTCGCGCCGCTGGAGCACGCGGCTTCTTCGACGTCGAGGTCACGTGCGAAGGTCCCTTTGTCAAGCCGCCGCAGTCGTGCTTCCTCGATGGCCTCCAGCTTGGCACCGGGGCGACGCTCGGCAAACGGTCAATCAATTGGGTGCCGGCCGATGCGATCCTGGTGCGGGTCAAGAACACCCGCAGCGGCAAGACGGTCGAACTGCGGCCGACGCCGCAATTGCTGGAACTGCTGGGCTCGCTGAAGAAGGCGGCCAAGACGACGGCCACGGCACAAGAGGATCACGAGCATGGCGGCCATGCTCAATCCCCGGTCGAATCGCTGGCCCGAAAGATTGCCGCGATGAGCGACGCGGAATTGCTCGTGGTGCGAGTAACGACGGAACCATGAACATACAGTATTCGGCACAGATCGCCGAGGCGGGTAGCCCGTTTGCGGACACATCCCAAATCGTTGGGCCCGAGATGTTTTGACAGCTATTGCTCTCATAGTTGACCGAGCAGGAGTTTGACAGGTTCGCAACGTGGGGATTAGTATTGACGGGTGCGAGAGACGGCGGATGCAGCGCATTGGCCGCCAAGTGTCCTTAGAATCATGAGGGAGAGACACCATGTGTGCGGGCACCAGACTGCTGTCCGAAGCGGATCATTGCCGGAAAGACCTTTTGTATTCGTGCGGTGCGCGGCGGCCGGCTCGCCGCGGCTTGACGTTGCTGGAACTGGTCGTCGTACTGGCGATTCTGGCGGCTCTGGCCGGGATTTTGGTTCCGCTGCTGCCGAATTTGATTCACCGAGCGACGGTGGCGACCTGCACCACGAACCTCGCCGAGATCGGCAAGCTGGTGCAGACCTACCAGTCGTTGAACTCCGGGTTCTATCCCGACAAGATGGACAATTTGGTGGTAGACGGGACGAGCAACATGGCGCGTTACGTGCTCACGGGCGCTTTGGCGTCGCCTGCCGCCAACACTTGGTTCGCCCCTGGGACGCTGGCCAGTTACGAAGTTACCGCGCTGAACAACGCCGGAATCACGCAAACGGCGGACATTCTGGCTCAAGCGCCAGACCCGGCCGGCGATTGGTCGCCCACGTTCTGGCCGTACAGCAACAGCCGAGCCACTGCCGTCACGTTCACGACCATTGCGACGTCGCAACAGGTGGCTATGATCGATCCTGCCACCCCTGTTGGCATGGCGGGAGCGAATCAGTTGGGACTACCCACGGGCAACAGTGAAAGGTATGTGATCTTCGGCCTGAACGTCCCCTGCACGCTCTTCCGCAACCTGGCCCAAGAGCCGCCGTATCACAATCCAGACCATCCGGACGAGGACCCGTCGGTGTACTACAAGTGCTTCGGCCTGGTCTTCCTGGTCTCGTACACCACCCCGGCCACGGTGACGGGTGGTCCAGCGGTGCCGTCGTCCTCGATCCCGGGTTTTGCGGCGAAATTCATGGGGCCGGTGGGATTCGATCACGACGGGCCGGTGACCGCCTCGGCGCACCTCTCGGAGTGGTTCCAGCAAGCACACGGCGATCAGGCCAATCCATAGTTGAAGGGAAGACAACATGACGCGTTTGCAGAACCGCCGCGGACTTACGCTCTTGGAATTGTTGGTCGTGCTAACGATCCTGGCCTCGTTGGCCACGCTGGTCGTGCCGATGATCGGCCAGTTCGGCAGCCAATCGCAGGCCGGCAGCACGTGGGAAAGCATGATCCGCCTGCAAGAATTGATCGTCAACCACTACATGGCCGATATGCACGATGCCAACGGAAACGGCGAACTGCCCCGTCCGGGATATGCGGGACTTCATCCAGGCACCGGTGCGACGGCACGGCAAGATCACCCGCAGCTCCGCTATTTGTTCATCAACCCGGGCCCGTTGGATACCACGGTGGACGCCTCGGCCGAAGCCCCCTTTCCGTCGGCGAACGTCACCCTGCTCAGCCCGCGGCGTTGGAATGGTCCATACGTGACGCACCAGGGGGCACGGTACCCCGGTACTCGCGACCCGACTGTGGCTGCGACGGCTGGTTTCGGTGCGGAGTTTGGGGTGGCCGACGTTGACGGTGTTGACACAACTACGGGTGCAACCGTCGTTACGACGCCCGGCGATCCGACCGTCCTTGACGCCTGGGGCAACCCGATCGTGATCCAGGTGCCCAATACGTCCGGCGGGACGACCCCCAGTGCCACCGACGTGATGTACGCCCGGCTGGTCTCTGCCGGACCCAACGGTACGATCAACACGCCCGAAAATGAACAGATGCCCACGGCGTCTGATCGTGGCGATGACGTCGTGATGTTTCTCTTCGTCCCTGACCAATATGGGGCGACCTCCGGCCCGAAGCTCCATTAACTATGCCCCATTCCCGCACGCATGAATTCCGTCGCGGTCTGACGCTGGCAGAACTGGTCGTCGTGATGGCGATTCTCGCCACGCTCGGCAGCCTGCTCTTGCCAGCCGTGGGGCATTTCGTGAACGATTCCCGCGGCGACGTCACGCGGGCCAGCCTGGCCCGGCTGCGGGAAGTCGTTTGCGAATACTGGCAAGACCGGGTGCAATTGGTCAACGCCTCGCGCCAGAACGCCTTGCCGCAGCCGAATCCCAGCGTCACGCAATCGCCGACCCGGGTGGCCTCTCCCCAGTTGGCGTTTCTCTTCTGGAATCCGAACTACGTGGCGCCGAACACGACGGTGGATTTCGACCCTGTGTACCGCGTCGGCTGGCGGGGGCCGTATGTGGTCGCAAACAACGGATCGGTCTACACGATCAGCCCGGCGACCGGTTTCTTGGACCAGTACGGCGAGAACGGCGACCCGGCGGTGCTGGACGGCTGGGGAAATCCGATCGTGATACAGAACCCCGGCCCGACGTCCGATGGCGGTCAGGACGTGCGGTTGGTCTCGGCCGGGCCCAACGGCATCGTGGACATCAACCCCACGACTCCCACCGCAACCTTGCTCGCAACGCCGAGTCTGGGGGGCGACGACGTTTGGATCTCGTTTGAATTGCGATAAAGGCATGATGAAACGCAGCGGCATGACTTTGGTGGAACTGCTGGTCGTCTTGGCCATTCTGGCTTTGCTGACCACAGTGGCCGTCACGTCGAGCGACGTCGTTTTGAGTCAAGGCCGCTACGAGGCGACGAAACGGACGCTTACCGACATCCAGGAAGCGGTCCTTGGCCCTCCCAACGCCCGGCAGGCGGACGGCACGCTGATTTCCACCGGCTTCGTGGCCGACATGGGCCGCTCGCCGCTGTGTACCAGCCCCGACACAACTGTTGGGCTTTCGGAGTTGTGGCTCCTTCCGTCGGGCATCGCGCCGTTTTCGCTGATCCAATCCGCCAACGATACGGACGTGGTGGTACCCTGCGGCTGGCGCGGGCCGTATCTGCGGCTGGCGGTCGGGCAGACCAGCGTCCGCGACGGCTGGGGCAACCCGCTGAACCTGTCCGGCGACCTGGCTGGGGACCCGGCGGCCGTGGGCAATCCGATCCTTGTTGTGAGTAGCACGGGCGGCGCCAGCAGTCCCTACAACGCGCCGCTGTTGGCCAATATCGCACCGGCCCAGATCATTATCAGCGGAAATGTTTACGTGTTGGATTCCAATGGAAACCCGACCAACCCGACCAACACGGTTCAAGTCTGGATGTACGGTCCCAACCCGAGCACTGGCCTGCTGTGGGAATATCAATGTACCCAAACCACGGCCACGGACGGCGTTGTCAGCTACAGTCTTCCGGCCGGCGTTTACGCGCCCGGTTATTTGCGTGCGTATCTCGGCAGCAGTCGAGCCGCGGCCACGCAGAAAAGTCCGATCGTGCAGTTCCAACGAAGCGGTGTCGTCAACCTGAATATCCATTAACGAACCCATCCTAACGAATCGCGCATCCCCAAGACGCATGTTCCGAAACCGTACCAATACCATCCTGCTAATTACCCGCGATGAGCTGATGCGGACCGACTTGCGCGGCGGCTTCAGCGACGGGCCAAGCGTGTACCGCGCAGCGCGACCGGCGGTGGACGATCTGGCCACGCTGGTCGAAGCGGCCTTGCGGCTGTCCAAGGCTCGGCCGGGGCAGGTGTGGGTATTGAGCACGGATATTTGGACACAAACCATATCCCTGGCGGCCCAAACGGTGGCCGGCCTGGAGCCGGAACAGTTGGCCCGGGCCCTGGGCTTTGAAGCCGAGCCGCTCTCGAACATCCGTGGGGTCGAAGCCCGGGCAGCCTGTGTGCCCGTCTCGGCCGCCGATGGCGAGCGGGAGTTCTGGACCACGATCCTGCCCGAGTCGCAATTGCAGCAGATCGAATTCGTCGTCGAGCGCGTGGGAGGACGATTGGCGGGCGTGGCGCATCCGGGCGGGTTGCCATGGTTGCTGGCCACCGAAGTCAGCGCGGCGCCAGCCACGTGGCGACGTGTGGAATTGTGGCCGGGAGCAATCGTATGTCTGGCCGCCGCCGAAGGACACGGCCTGCGGGTGCATGTCGTCAACAGCGATCCCCGACCCGACCGCTGGCGGCGGGACTTGGAGTCGTGGCACGATCTGCCGGCCGACGGCGAGCGTCACGAGTGGCTGCACGCCACGGCCGCCATCGAACCGGATGAGTTGCCTGCCGATGGCCGGGTCTGCCTTGCTGAGCCGGGCGGCGCCGAGCGGTTTCTGGCAGCGTGGAGTTTGGAATTGTCGGCCGGCCAGCAGCAGGTTCCGGTGATCCGGCCGGCGAAGCGGCCGATGTCGGTTGCCACGCGCCGCATGCTGGCCGCGGTGGCTGCCGCCGTGTGCCTGGCGATGTGTGCTGGGCATTATCTGGCCGTCGAATTACCGCGTCGCAAGCAGGTGGCGGAAACGGCCGGCCTACGGCAGAAGGCCGAGCAGCTTGCGCAGGTTAAGAAAGAAGGGGACGGGCTTCGCACTAAGCGCGACAAGCTGCGGGCCGAGTGCGACCGGCTCAGCGCCGACCTGGACAATTGCCGGCGGGTGATGCTCTCGCAACGGTTGCGCGTGGCGCGGCTGCTGGCGGTGCTGGCCCAGCAGGACCCCGACCAGTTGGTGCTGGAAAAAATCACCGGCAGTGGCGACCACGTCGTGCTGTACGGCCTCAGCCTGCGGACGGAGGCGGTCAACGCTCTGGCCAAAATCCTCAACTCCGAACTGGGGCCGCTGGGCTGGCAGGTGCAGGTGCCCAACGAGAAGGCGCGGGAGATGCTGATGGGTGGAGGACCGTGGCAGTTCGAGGTACACATCCAGGATGCCGCGCCGTCAGCCGCCAGCAAGCCGGCGACCGTCAAGTCGGGCAAACCAGAGGTGTCGTCGTGAAGCTCACCGATCGCGAACGAAAACTCGTGCTGATTTTGCCGGCCGTGGCCGTGCTGATCGGCTATGTCTGGTATTACAGTTTTTCCCTGCGGCCACAGGCAGCGCAGGCCCGGCGCGACCACGAGGCGGCCGTGGCCGCGGACGTCGCTCCGTCGGCGCTCCTCGCAGAGCGAATGCAAGTGGCCAAGCTCCAACGCGAGTTGAAGGAGTTGGGCGAGACCAAAGCCCGTCTTGACCGAGACATGGCCGCGGCCGGCAATCGCGAAGATCCGACAGCGGGTCGCATCGCCACTCACCAGGACCTGACCGGACTGTTCCGCCGGCACGCCTTGCAGTTGGTCGAAGAAAGTCAGCCGACGGCCAGCACGTCCGCCGCGCTGCCCGGTTCGCTCCGTGCGGCCCTGACCCGGGTGGGGCTGAAGCAGGCCGACAAGGCCGGCGAGCTGCGGGTCTACAAGCTCTCGGGCAGCTATCTGAACGTGCTGGAGGCCGTGCGGGAATTGGCCGATCAGCCGACCGCCGCTGGAATTCCCTTGAACCTGACGATGGCGGCTGGCGACGACGATGGCCGCCAGACGTGGACTCTCACCGTGTGGATGTAGCCAAGGCATGAACGATATATCAACGTCGAGTTCGATCGCCGCGCCCGATGAGGCCCAGCGGCTGCTGGACGACTTGCTGGCCGAGTGTGTGCGGCTGGGCGCTTCCGATTTGCATCTGGCCCCCGACCTGCCGCCGTACTTCCGCACGGAAGGGTTGTTGGAACCGCCGCCGGGGCGGGCGCCGCTCTCATCGCCGCAGATCGACGCCGTGGCCGGCCTTTTATCGGCCGAGATCGACCGCCGGCCGCTAGAGTCGCAGGGGTCGCTCGATGGGGCGCTGACTGGTCGCGACGGCACCCGCTATCGCTTCAACGTCTTTCGCCGCCAGGGTCGGTTGGCCGTCGCCATCCGGCGGCTGGAAGACTCCTTCCGCTCGTTGGTCTCCCTGGGTTTCTCTGAAAGCCTCTACGGGCTGTGCGAACTGTCTGATGGGCTAGTGGTAGTGGCCGGGCCGACCGGGGCCGGCAAGAGCACGACGCTGGCCACGCTCTTGGATCGCATCAACCAGACCCGGCCTTGCCATCTGATCACCATTGAAGACCCTATCGAATATCTGCACAAGCCCAAGCGCGCGCTGGTCAACCAGCGGCAGGTGGGTTCCGACACCTCCGGCTTTTACGAGGCATTGGTGGCCGCCCTGCGTGAAGACCCCGACGTTATCCTGGTCGGCGAGATCCGCGACCTGAACACAATCCGCACGGCCATCGTGGCGGCTGAGACCGGCCATCTGGTGTTCACCACCGTACATGCCGGCGATTGCGTGGGGACGATCGAGCGGCTGGTGGCGGTCTTTCCCGCCGACGAGCAGGACGGCGTGCGGCGGCAGTTAGCCCTGGTGCTGCGGGCGGTTGTGGCGCAGCACCTGCTGGTGGCCGACGGACCGCACGCGCCCCGGCCCGCCGAAGGGGCCAACAAGGCCGGTCAACAGCTCGCACGGCGGAGTCGGATCGTCACGTCGGAAGTGCTGATGGTCAATCCGGCCGTCGCCAACCTCATCGCTACCGGCCGCAGCAATCAGATTTACTCGGCCATGGAGGCCGGCGGCGCGGCGGGCATGCAAACGCTGGAGCAGGACCTGGCCCAACTGTGGACCGCGGGGCGCATCTCCGAGGCCACCGCTGTGGCAATGACCCGCAACCCAGGCATCCTCCGCGACCGCGTCGCGCTGATTCGGGGCAAGACCGCCATCGGCAATTCCAACGGGAAGGGACGGTGATGAGTCAATCCCTGTTGCCCACCGCCGCTGATGAGCCCTTGGACATGGACCAGGTTCGCATCGATCCGGCCTGGGCGCTGAAGATCCCCGCCGCGCTGGCTTTGCGGCGGCAGGTGTTGCCGTTTGCGGCGGTGTCGGGAGTGGTGTACGTGGCCTGCCAGGACCTACAGGATCGCTCGGCCCTGGAGGCGGTCGAGCGGAGCGTGCGGCTCCCGATCTGCCCGCAGACCGCCGATCCAGCTTCGCTACAACGGGCCTTGAACCGCATTTTCGGTAACGCTACAGCGGCGGGTGGTTTGCCGGCGGTCCGACGCAATGGCGACGCGGCCACCCCCGGCGATCCCGACAACGAAGGGGCCATGGCCCTGTGCGACGAACTGATGCACGTGGCAATGGTTCGGCAGGCGTCGGACATCCACATCGACCCGGAGGAAAAGCACGTACAGGTGCGGCTGCGCGTCGATGGAATGCTGGAGCGGTTGCGCACCTTGCCCAGTGCGGTTCTGAACGGACTGATCAGCCGCTTCAAGGTGCTGGGCGGGATGGATATTGCCGAGAAGCGGGCCCCGCAGGACGGCCGCTTCACCTACCGGCTGGGTTCGACCGGCCAGGCCATCGACGTCCGCCTGGCAAGCCTGCCAACCAAGTACGGCGAGCGGATGACCGTGCGGCTGTTGGCCCTGCAAACCGACTCGCTCACCTTGGAGCGGCTGGGCATGAGTCCCGCCGACCTGGCCTGCTTCTCGCAGGCGATCGAGAAGCCACATGGCATGATCCTGCTCACGGGCTCAACCGGCAGCGGCAAGACGACCACGCTTTACGCGGCCCTGCGCCGGCTCATCGGCCAGCGGGAACTGAACGTGGTGACCATCGAAGACCCCATTGAGTACGACATCGCCGGCGTGGCCCAGGTCGAAGTCGACTCAGCCGACAAAGTCACCTTCGGCAAAGCCCTGCGTAGCGTCCTGCGACACGATCCCGATGTGGTGATGATCGGCGAGATCCGCGATCGCGAAACGGCCGACGTGGCGATCAAGTCCGCCTTGACCGGTCACCTGGTTTTCAGCACGCTCCACACGAACACTGCCCCCAGCGCGGTAACACGTTTGGCCGACATGGGCGTCGATCGCTACCTGATCGCCGCGACTATCCGCCTGGCCGTGGCCCAGCGGCTGGTCCGCCGGCTCTGTCCGCGCTGCCGCCAGCCGCGCAAGTTGACCGAAGCCGAGGCCGTGGCGCTGGGCAATCCGCAGGCCGTGGGGGCCACGGTCTACGAGCCGGGCGGGTGCCTGTACTGCGCCGACCGCGGTTTCGTCGGCCGGGTCGGGCTGTTCGAGATGATGCCGGTCGACGAGGCGCTCTCACGTCAGGTGGCGGCGGGGGCCGACGAAGGGGCCATCGTGGCCGAAATCCGCCGCCGTAAGGTTCCGCGGCTGGTCGACGATGCCCTGGCCAAGCTCTGCGCCGGCACGGTCACGGTTCGCGAGGTACTGGCCGCCGTAACGGTTTGGTGACACTCATGCCCAGCTTTGCCTTTACCGCCCGCGATACGATTGGCCGCTCCCAAGTGGGAACGATCGACGATGCCACGCCATCGGCAGCGGTCGACCAATTGCGGCGGCGGGGGTGGCTGGTGCTCGACGTGCGCGACGCGGCCGGGGCTGAAGAGGGCCGCTCGCCCTTGGCTGCACTCGATCCCCGGGAATGGATGCGGGCCCGCTCGGTCGACGTCGAACTGGGCCTGCGGCAGATGGCGGTCATGCTCCGTAGCGGCCTCACGCTCTTGGACGCCCTGACCTCGGTGGCCGAGCACGCCGAGCGCCGCACCATGGGTCGCATCTGGCGGCAGGTGGCCGACGAGATCCAGCAAGGCGCCAGTCTGGGCGACGCCATGGGGCGTCATCCGCGATTCTCGCTGTTAGTCGTTGAGCTGGTGCGGGTGGGCAGCCAGACCGGCCAACTCGAACCGGTTTTGACGAAGGCCGCAGTGAGCCTCGAACAGCGCCGCCACCTCCGCACCAGCCTCCTGACGGCCCTGACTTATCCGGCCATCGTGCTCCTGGCGGCGATTGGCGTCACTGGCTTCATGGCCCTGAACGTGATCCCCAAACTGGAGAAATTCCTCGCGACCATCGGGCGGCAACTCCCGCCCATCACGCGACTGCTCTTGGACATCACCCACACCATACAGAACTACTTTCCGCACGCCCTGGCGGCGACTGTCGTGCTCGGTGCGGCCGGCGTGGCCGTTTATCTTTGGCCGCCGGGCCGACTGGTCGTTGACCGTCTGGTGTTGCGGATTCCGTTGATCGGCACCCTCATCCGGCTAGCAGGGACCATCACCTTCGCCAGCAACCTGGGGGCCTTGCTGCAAAGTGGCATTCGCATCCTGGAGGGGTTGCGGACCGTCGAACGCCTGCAACGCAACCGCCATCTCGCCCAGCAGGTCAATGCCGCCCGCGACGCCATCATGCACGGCGGCAACCTGGCCACGCCCTTGAGCACGCCGTGGGCTTTCATGCGGATGCTCTCGCGGATGGTGGCGGTCGGCGAAACGGCGGGAACGTTGGACGAGGTGTTGGCCGAGGTGGCACGGTTCTACGAGGCTCAACTGCAAAGCAAGATTCGGCAGTTGAGCGTCATCATCGAGCCGGTAATCATCGTGGTGGTGGGCGGGATCGTGGGTTTTGTATACATCGCGTTCTTTATGGCCCTGTTTGCGGCCGGAGGTGCGGCTCGATGAGAATCTTTCGCCGAAGCGTGCGAGGAAACGTTCGCTCGATTGTATGGTTAGGAATAGCCGTGGCCGCCTCGTGGCCCTGGTGGCCATCCTTCACCGCCGACGCACGTTCGGCACCGGACAACAATGCCTGGACACTCGCCGCGCCGCCTTCGCGCCCGGCAGACGCCCCGCCGTTGAGCGCGCCGATCACAGCCTTGGTCACCCCGCCGGGAGCACCCATCGTCGACGTGCCCGGCAATCCAGCGGTCCCACCGCCGCCGAAGCCTGGCACCAACGGAGGCTCCGCGCTACGGCTGGGCGAGCAAGTGCCCACACCCATCCCGCAGCAGCGGAAGCCTGGCACCGGCGATAGCTCCACGGCCAGCGAGGATGGAGTACAACGCGATCCCACGCAACCCGGCCCTAACATGCGGCAGTTGCTCGCGCCGCGAGCGAAAGCCGCCAATATCCCCGCCATCCAGCTCAAGGCGCGGATCGTGACCGCCGGACAGGTACCCGTCGTGATCCTGGACATCGACAGGAACCTCTATCTTGCCAAGTTGGGCGACGAATTCTCGCCGGCCGGCGAGTTCAGCGGATTGACGATCCGGGTGTCGGCGATCGACGCGCGCCAAGTGCGACTAGATGTGACGCCGCTGGGCCGCTCCGTCATTATCTATTGACGCGGGCCACGCCGCGATTTGACCCGGCACGCAAACCCCCGGGAGAGGCAAGGTAGGGGAATTTATTCCCCGGTCTGCAAAAACCGTCCTTGTCCTCTCCCGGGGCTCTTTTCCGGGCCACCGCAGCGCCCGCCGTTGAAGCGTGGTTAACATAGGAAGTCTGTGTAGTATACACAGAAACCCACGTGCCCCAAAAGGCCAGGGATGCCCGTCAAAGTCTGCGCTCCCGTCAAAGTTTACCTAAACCTACCACTCGATTCTTGCCGAAGTTATTGGCGCAGACCGGGGAGACCTTATCTCTCCATATCATGGCCAATCCAGAAAACCGGCATCCCTTTTTTCGCGAGCCAGCGATGGATCGAACGTTCGCCACACGCGGCGCGCGGGACGAGCGCCGCATTGGCAGCAGCGTCTCGATCCCATGGCCCACGGGCGTTCTTTGGGCCGGCATGTTTCTGGCGGTGACCATTGCTGCTCTCACGGCCGGCCGGTCGATGGCCGCCGAGCCGCCTGGTCCACCGTGGTTGGCGCCGGCGGTTTTTCCTCCCGCGGCCTATCAAGGTCCCTTCGCCGCTGCTCAGCCCGTGCCGTTTGCGATTCCGGCTCCACTGTCCAGCGCGTCGGCCGGGCTGGACGCCGTCGAGTTCCGTGACATCGGGCTGGCCGAGGCCCTGCCGACCTCTTGCGAGCGGGCGGTTGTTCGCCCGGTGGCCTATCAGGTCCCGGTTGTTACTCCCGAGCCTGTGCCAATGCCCCCGGGAGTCCCGGCCCCGCTGCCGAAGTCATCGGCCAAGCTCGACGTCGTCGAGTTCCGTGGCATCGCGCTGGAAGCGGCCCTGCGGACGTTTGCCGAGCAGACGGGCTTGAATATCGTGGCCTCGCCCGAGGCCAGCAAAACGCAGGTTACGATTTATCTTCGCAACGTGACGGCCGACGCCGCCTTGGATGCGATGTGTACGGCCAACGACCTGTGGCACAAGCAGGACAAAGAATCGGGAATCATCCGCATCTACACGGCCAAGGAATATCAACGCGACCTGACCAGTTTCCGCGAAGAGCAGACCGAGGTTTTTACGCTGCTCTATCCCAATCCCGTCGACGTGGCGAATGCCATCCGCAGCGTGTATGGCGACCGAGTGATATTGAATCTCCAGTCGCCGCACGACCAGGACGTGTACCAGGACCTGACGCAACGGTTCAACCGTTTCGACATTGTCGATCAGCGCACCCAGGGGTTCGGCCAGAGCGCGCTCAACAATGGTACCGGCGGTCAGGGTGGATACGGCAGTCAAGGCGGATATGGCGGTCAAGGCGGATATGGCGGTCAAGGTGGATACGGCGGTCAGGGCGGCATGGCCGGCATGTTTGGGATGGGCGGCATGAATGGCGGCGGCCTGAGCAACTTGACCGGGCAGTTTTCGCGTCAGAACCAAGGCACAACAACCCCGGCAAAAACCCAGGAGATCCCGCTTCGCGAAGAGTTCAAGGGGCTCAGCCCCGAGGAGATCGAGGCCCTGGAAGCCACCGCCGAGGGCGAGGGAAAAGTGAACAAGGCGATGGTCGACGCCTTGATGGCCCGGCGCCGGGCCACGATCTACGTGGCCGTAATCCGCCAGCACAATCAACTCCTGGTCCGCACCAGCGACGAAAAGACGATGGAGCAGATCAAGGAGCTGGTGCGGCGCGTGGACGTGCCTACGCCGCTGGTCCTGCTGGAGGTGAAAGTCCTACAAATCAACCTGGGTGACAGTTTCAATTCGGTTTTCGACTACCAGTTTTCTGACGGAGGGACAGTGGCCGGCGGTTTCGTCCCGAGCAGTTTGATCGTGCCCCCGGCGGCGGCCTTCACCACGGGCAACATCCTGCCGCCGGTCGGCAACAGCGCGCTGACGCCCGATACGCCGTTGGCCCCGGCGGCGTCGCCCGGCGTGGCAGGCACGCCCAATCCGCCGCTGTTGTTCCAATTCGTCAACAACAACTTCCGTTTGCGCATGCAGATGTTGGAGAACAATAACCGCGTCACCACGCTGGCCACGCCACTGCTGTTGACGGCCAACAACGAAGTCAGCCGGCTTTTTGTCGGGCAGGACGTGCCGCTCAATCTGGGTTTCACCGGGCCCACGCCATTGGTAAATGCCACCGGGGCTTCGAGCACCTATGCGTCGGGGAGCACCAACATCCAGTTCCGGCCCGTGGGCACCGATCTGTTGATTACGCCCAACATCAACGCCGATCGCACCGTCAGTTTGCGAATCCTCCAGGAGGTCTCGAACATCATCAAGGGGGGCGCCAACGTGTACCTCCCCAACAGCACCGGCTTCAGCGAGCAACCGATCGACATCGTCAACTCGCAGAGCGTCAGTGGCACGGTGGTGGGCATGGATGGCCTGACGGTTGCCATCGGCGGGCTGATCCAGGACAACGTGACGGACAACCGCGCCGAGGTGCCCATTCTGGGCAAATTGCCGGTCATCGGTTTCTTCTTCCGCCAACAGAACAGTGTGCGGTCGCGCACCGAGTTGGTAATCCTCATTCGCCCCTACGTGTTCAGCACGCCTTGCGAGTCGGCGGCCACCAGTTGCAAGCTGATGCAGCAACTCAGCATCCATCCCAAGGCCGTCGATTCCGAGGGCACCATGAATACCTTCGCACCACACGAAGTGCTCCGCGCCAACCCACCGATGACAGAGTGCCAGAAGGTCTTCCGCTTCCATAGCCTTGAGCCGAAAGAATACTAATACGGAGCCGAGAGTCCGCCGATGCACAAAATGACTAGAAGTGGCCAATCGACATGGGCAGTCTTCGCCCTGGCCTCCCTTACCCTGTTGGGCTGTTCAAGTATCTCTTGGAAGCCATTCGCCTCCAAGGTGGACGATCCCGCGGTCAAGAAGCCGCCATTGTCCCAAGGCACGCATGTGAAAACTGGCAGCGACGGCCTCGTCCTCGGCGACGCCGAGCAGCCGGCCTGCACTCCGCAGCAATTCGTGGAGCGCGTCGATGAGCTAGGGCGGGCCAAGCGGTTCAAAGAGGCGGTGCGCTGGATTCAGCGCTATCCCGACGTGGCCTTGGTAGTGCTCCGCGAGCCGTCTGCGGTCCGCGCGGAAAGAGGCGTGCTGGAAACGGTGGCTCAAGCCCATGACGAGCAGTGTTCCCGCTGTGCCCCCGAAAACACCTGGTCCGCGATCTACGCCGACCGATCCGCTCATGGTGATCGTTACGCCGGCTATGATGAGCGGCGGCAACAGTTCATGATCCACTTGCAGAATGGCCGACTCAAGGAGGCGCTGCAACTCGGGCTGAGCGAAGCGGGCCAAGCCGTGCATGGCACTCTCACTGCCATCGATGCGTTGCGGTTGACAGGCATCGCCTGCGAACTCGACGGACGGCCTAAAGATGCCGTGGCGGCATTCCAACGGGGATTGCAGTTGACCGGGCGAGATCATCCCTACCAGACGCTCAACCTGTTGCTGCTCGCCAGCGATGCCCAACGGCGTGCCGGGGACCTGCTGGCGGCGGAGCGCGCGTGGCAGGACACCGCTCACTTGGCAAGCGATCTCGTTACCGGGCCCCATCCTGTCATCGATCCCATCCTGTGGGAGCGGATCTCCTACCTCCGGCCCGCAAACTGTCCTTGGCCCGGCGAAGTCCGACACACGCTAAGCGAAGTCAACGTAGCCTTTGGCATCGTGGCCGACCCGCGGCAATCGGCCGAGTCGATCGCGTCGACCGACGAAGCGCCGCTGTGGACGGCCATCGGACACTGGCGGTTGGCCCGAAACGAGTCCCAAGCCGCGCTGGTTGCCTTGAAGCGCGCCGAAACGTTGACCAGTCAGCCCTACGCAGCCAGCCGCCTGCAACTCAGTCAGACCAAGGCTTTGATCCGACTCGGCCAGATGCCGGCGGCCTCGGCGATCCTCATTCATTTGGCCGGCAACTCCGACCCGTTGATCTCTCATCCGGCGATGGCCATGCTCGGCACCGCCAAACTCCAACAAGGCAGCGCGCAGGAGGGCTTCAATCTGCTCCACAACGCCGTGGAAGAGGACTCGGCGGCAGTATGGCCGGAGTGGGCGGAGGCCGAAGCCGATCTGGGGCTAGCCTACTTAATGATCGGGGACGAAGCCAGCGGCCTTCGCTGGCTCCACCAGGCCCAACAGAGCTTCGAGGCAGCAGGGCAGCAGCAAGCTCTTGTTCAATGCCTGGAGAACGAGGCGGCGTTCCTGGAACAGGCCAAGAAAAGTGATCTTGCCAAGGCTGTGCGAAAGCGAGTGGCAACCATTCAAGTCATGTGACGGAGCCGGCTTTCAGCTTGCTATTGGCATCCCGGTGGCGAATGGCAATGGTTGACCGATTCCGATCCGGCGGTCCTTCACGAACTGCTCCATCAATTCGTATCTCGCATTACCTGACACTGGGCGCGAAGGTGAATCCGTAGCCGCCTGATCGGCGCGACCGTGGGATTGCAAATCCAGACTCCTTTCGGGTCTGGGGCGACCCGCTGGCAGCGCCAACAGCCGAAGAATTAGTGCTTGCAGGCCGTGCGTTTACATCGCCGAGGGGATGGATCGCCCAGTATGTGCAACTTTTCGCGGGTATTCCGAAACCAAACAACGGCATGAGTTCCCGTGGTGACGAGCATTGCCTGTCGCGCGCCCAGTTGAACAGTCCGGGCAACCAGAACACCCGCCACCACGCTGTCGCTGCTTTGATTTGAATCGGCAAGCGTAATACCGCCGCCTCGCCACGATGTCACTGATAGCCTGGCGGCCCTGCCTTGCCATGCCGATTGCACACTGTACCGCGTACCGTGTTATCCGAAGCCGTCGTGGCGGGCGTATACCCACGAAGCTTCAGCAGGCCACAGAGCCAACGCTCAACGTCCAGACCCTTCATGACGTCGATGTCCGCTGCCTGTAACGCCCGCGACCAGAATTCCGGCGCGGCGTGCTCGATCGTCTCGGCCAATTGCCGCTTCTCCGCACACGCCTTCCGCTCGGCCTCCCGGTGATAACCAAGGACGGCGACCATCAAGAGCAACACGACAATTGCCCAGGCGATCCACTGGTTCCCAATAACTCTGTGTAGCACGGCGGGAACCAACCGGTAGCCACTTTACTGCTCACTGACCCGCAAAAAGTGCGCTGTCGTCATAACCGAGCGCCATGCGAGTCGAGACGCGAAATTTCAGACGATTTCGACCCTGACTTGTCACAATGTTGTTGTTGTACCAAATGGCGGCAACGGCCTGACGCCAAAGAGCACGCAAAGAAACTCCATTTGGGCAAGGGTAATACTGCCTTTACACCGGTGAATGTCATCCACAAGATTGGCCGCATCCCCACTCTCAGGTCAGACGAACGTGACTCCAGCGCCTCGATCCATCCAGGCAGCCGTGAAAATGATAGAGTTCCTATAGCAAGGGGATGCCCTGAAAGCGGTAAGGAACATCCCCATCATTTCTAGTCGTCTTTTCTAAGTTCTCGTTCCCCTGCAACTCTGAAGGAACATCATGCCAAGCCTTGCCACGACGCAGCCGAACGGCCACCACGAAGCCCTGACCACAATCCATGCCCGCTACAGCGAACTCCTGCGGCGCTACATCACCCGCACCCTCCAGCGACGTGCCCCGGTATTGGTTTCGGACGCCGACGACATCCTGCAAGACGTATTCGAGCGCGTCCACACGCATTGCGAAGTGTTTCTGGACGAAATGCTACTCAAGCCTCGCCTCATCCTCACCGCCAAACGGCTGGTCCACAACCATATCAAACAAGAATACCGTTCCGGGCGTGACGTTCGGCGCAACGTTCCTCTGGAAGAAGACCCATCAGGCAGGACGCCCGACGCGACCGAGCACGTCGCCAACAAGGAGATCACCAACAGGTACCTGGGCGACCTAACGCCGCAAGAGCGAGAGATCATCCGGCTTCACTACTTCGCCGACTACTCGGTCCCCGAGATCGCCGGCCGAATGGGCCTCGACCAAGAAGTCGTCCTCTACCGGATCAGAAGCAGCCTTGCCAAGATGCGAAAGACCGCCCCGGCATGACCCGCGTTGTCAACCTCCACCACGAACCTTACGACATTCTCATTTGCCGGCCAAGCAAATGGGGCAACCCGTTTCCCATCACCGACAAGTGCCCGAGAGAGTTAGCTTTCGCAAAGTACGAGGTCCACATCCGCCGCCGACCCGATCTGATCGCCGCCCTGCCAGAACTGGCAGGGAAGCGGCTGGGCTGCCATTGCCACCTGCTCCCCTGCCACGGGGACGTGTTGGTGCGCCTGCTGCATGAATTCTTTTACTTATAGACATGCACCCATTTTGACCACTTATCGCATAAAGGACATCGCCAAAGCGGACGCCATGAAGATCATCGAGTATCCCGAGACCCGGCAGACGTTTTGTTTCGACTGCGGTGCAAACCTCTTGGTTTCGGCCCTGGTCTTCGCTGGCGTGGAAGAGCGTGAGGATCGCGTGGCCTTGTTCGCCGGGACCACGAAAGCGGGCACCGGCACAGCCGGAGTCCTCAATACCTTCAACTACTTTGGTCTAGCGTTCCGCGCACGGCAGCGGATGCGGCTGGCCGACTTGCGACGCGGCATCGACGCCGGCCACCCCACGTTAATCACGCTCCAAGCCTATCGCACGTCCAATCGGCCTTACCGGGAGCTATGGGACGACGGGCACTGGGTCGCAGCCATTGGTTACGACCGGCACCGCATCTATTTTGAAGACCCCAGCGCTTTTCACCGCACCTGGCTAGCCGACGAAGAACTACGCCAACGCTGGCACGACTTGGACCGGGGCAAACGCATCTGGCAGTGGGGCTGCACTCTTCTGGTTCGCGGACGGTTTCAACGCGGCCATCACATCCACATGGATTGAACGCCGACATCAGCAACGGACGGCCATAAGGTTTTCGGCGACCCGTTCATTTCAAAGGCGGCCACATGAAGCCAACCGACGAAAAGAGTGGAGTACGGCAGCGGAGGGGCCATAAGGTTTTCGGTTGCCCGCCGACGCCGGCCAGCCTGCCGGACGCCATGTCGGACGAGGCCGCTATACTCGAAGCCGTTTACACGCTGCTCGGCAATATGGCCGCGACGATCGGCCAACCGCGTGGATTCAACTTCGGGGACCTGGCCGCCAGGCGATCGGCGTACTGAAGCCGGCAAAGTCGATCTAGGCCGCCAAGTCGCCTGCGGGTGATCCCGGCGTTTTTCCCGACCGATAGATTCCATGAAGGCGACACGACAACAGGACACCGATGAAACCAGAGGCCGCTCGTGGTGGCTCTCCTGGTGCTGGGTCCGGGGTGCTTTGGTTCAATTCTTTTGACGCTGGCCCGTGCCGCCCGGCCTCCGGGCCCTTTTCTTTGTGGCGTCGGTCGGAGCCTGGTCAAAGCCGCCCGTGAGTCTGCCCCAGTACGCTGGCAACCGCGAGGCGGCAAGATCGGCGAGGGCTATTGGCCGGCCGCGAAACCGGCTGGCGAACTCGTGAGCTGGTCTACCTCACGACCGAAGTTCAAGTCGCGGCATGGCCGCTGGCACGCCATGAATCAAATCCACGGGTTCAAGGCCGATTTTCGCCACGGTTAAGATTTCGGCAACCGGCGGGCCGCCGGAAACGGAGGGAAACGGATTCGCCAATTCAAGACCGATTTTCGCTCACGGTTATAGACCAGTCGCCGGGCCCATCCACCGTCTGTCGGCTCCGCCGGCACCGTTGGACCCGCGCAGGTTGCGCTCTTGGTCTACGCGGCATCCCCGCCCAGTCACGCCGGCCAGCGTGACTGGCAACCAGATCGACCCAACATCCGCTGGCACGACCAAGCCGATCGCGTCAACCGCCGGACACGGCACCCAGGCCGGCGCGGTCGAACAAGCTGCCAGTAAGAACAAGATCAGCAGGAACAGGAAGTCAAGCAGGGTTGCCGCCTCCTGGAACAACCTCCTGGTCAAGGACGTCAACCAGCCGAACGGCCCCAAAGGTGAGCGGTTCGCCGTGGTCCTTTTCGTTTTGCTTGGCGACATGCACGACCAGCGCGCCGAAGCGCTGCTGGCCGATAAGGCAACGCACCCGCCGGCTGTCGCCAAACGCCAACACCGCCTGCCGGCCTTCCAAGCCTCGCAACCGGGGTATCAATTCGGCGTCGCAAAGGCGGCCCTCACGGGCGCAGACCTGTTCCACATATTCCAAGATCGCGGCGAAACGCCGCTCGACTTCATCGGTTCCCCTGTAGCCAAAGGGGATGTGTTCCACGTCGCTATGCCCGTTGCTCCAAAGCCAACAGGCCAGACGATTGCCCTTTTCGACCGTGGCCGAATCGACCGCGGGGCGGCCCGTGGGCTGGGGCCGCGCGTGGGGCGCAGCAGTCATGGTTGCAAAACCTGGTGTGCATCGCTGGAACCCCTCGAAGTGTGATGGCCTGAAGGTCAGCACCTTGCGAACCCTCTGCCTCTTTTAACAACCATAGCACAAAATAGCAGCATGTCAAGTAGCGGCGATTCATTTGACATTCAGCCATTTTGTGCTATAGTAGTAATGTGAGCCAAGCAAACCGGAACACCGGAGCAAGCAACTGTGATTACCCGCGAGCAGGTAGACGAGTTCACTCTGGCCTACATCGAAGCCGCCCTGTGGTCAACCAACGACGAAAGCGACGAATCGGGCGGGGAGCCACTCGATTCCAACTATGGCATCGACGATCTTGACCCGGAGACGCTGGCGAAGATGGCCGACGATTGCCGCCGCTTCCAAGAGGAAAACGCGGCTGACCTGGCCCTTTACGATCATCCGCAATGGACCGCGGCGGAACTGGGCGGGCATGACTTCTGGCTAACCCGCAACGGGCACGGTTGCGGCTTCTGGGACCGCAACGATTGCCTGCCGGCCGACACCGGGACACGGCTGACCGCCGCCAGCGAGAAGTACGGGGAGTATTACCTGTACGTTGGCGACGATGGGAGCATTTACGGGGAACATTGCTAAACGGCAACAGTGAGCAACACCATGACAGAATTGGAACGCAACAGTGAGATACCGGAAGTCGCCTTTCGCAAAGGCTTCCATCGCATGGTCGCCAATGACATGGCCCGCGAGTGCCGCGCCATGCTTGACGCCTGCCCCACTTGCGAATTCGAGGGCTTGGAAGCGGGCAAAAGCTATTGCTACAAGCCGTCCTATGGCGCGCCGGCCCTTGTAGTAGTCGGGCAAACGACCCCGAAACGGCGGCAAGCCGTCGCCAGCGTCAACCAAGGGGAACCGCGGCGCATCTATAAGGGCGATTACTATGGCAGCTTTATCGAGCTGGACGCCGATCTGCGCGCCTTGACCGGCATTACGCACGAAATGATCGTTGCCGCCGCCGTGGCCGCCGGCATGGAAGTGCCGCCGGAGGTGCGCCGGCAGTACCCCGGCCTGTTTGTGGCAATCCCGGAACGATTTGCTAACGGCCGCTTTTCAGCAATGGAGCGGGTGACGCAATCCCTGACACCACCCATGTTCGCCAAGGAGGCCGTGAGCGTAACCGACATCGACGCATGGATTGAGCACACCCACTACCTCATGGCGACCATGCGTTGTGAGAAGACCCGCCGGACGGCCCTCAACCCGGATATGGCCGTTGATTACGATCGCTATCTTGCTGACAACCTTGACGACATCGACTTCTACCGCTGGCTTCGCAAGTTGGTTGACGTGGGCGGGGTGTTCCACGTTCCCTCGCCGGCCGCCAGCCACGCCGCCTGACACCGGAGCAACCGCCATGCAACAGAAGGGCCGTATCATCATGGAGGGCATGGGCGGGTTCCTTTGCCCGCCCGCGCATCCGATGCTTACCAAGAGCGTGCAAACCGACCTCCGCCGCAAGCCGGAGAACCGCACTTGCATGTCGCTAGAGTACGCCGTGGATTCGCCGATGCTTGACCCTGCCACGCGGGCCGCCGCGCGCACCGTGCTAGCGGCATGGCAGAAGCCGGCCCTTGATTCACCCGCGCTGCAAGATTGGATTCTCCAAGTGCTGGGCTACTTCTGGGGTTGCTTTAACTTCCACCCCGAAAACGAAACGGGCTGGCGCGCCGGCAACCTGACAATCGACTCCGGCGTTGACCCTTTGGAACATGCCGACTTCCACGCCGGGGTCCACCTTATTCGCCGGTACTATCCCAAATACCAGCCGACGCGCGAACACTTCTTGCGGGCCTACTGGGGGAGCAAGCCAATATGATGGTCGAGAACCTTGACAGCTTTGACCGTGACGTGCTACTCCGCTGGTTTCTCCATTATCTGCCAATCGGGACCGTGGGACCGGAGCCGACAAAGGCAACCCGCTGTGAATTCATGCGGCAATACCCGGCCCTTTACAACAAGCTGGCCGGTAGCGAGGTAGTGCGCGTGCAACATCTTGCCAGCGACACACCCGCCTAAAAACCTTTCGCGGCTATTTGACATTCAGCGATTTTGTGCTATGATTATGTAGTGAGGCAAACGCGACAGGGAGCAAGCACCATGAGGCGGCCGACTGCGAAACAGATTGCCGACTTGAAACAGGCCGCGAAGCAATTGCTGCGCAATTGCGAGCGGACGACGTTTTTGGCACCCAGCCTAGACCGCGTAAGGGCCGCCTTGGAGGCTTTCGAGAAGCCCATGCCCGTGACGGCCAACGCCGAACAAGAGCTGTACGTCATTCCCGACGAGTCCGGGTATACCTGCCTGGGCTTTGACGTGTGCCTTGAGCGGCACAAGGCCGTGGCCGTCTGGCTGCGCAGCGAAGGGCTTGATGCCGACGATCTTCCACCGCAAGCGCGGGGCACCATCCGCGCGTACAAAGCCTACCGGGCCCTCCTTGACCGGGCGGGCGCATACTGCCAGCGCACGGGAAAGCGTTGCCCGGCCGAATTGACCACGCAACTGATTGGCTTGGAAGGGAAGCGGGTGGAAGTGGTGGACCGCCACGGGGATCGCCGCCGCTTCCAAGTTGGCAAGTCTACCGGGTGGATGCCCTGCCACTTGGAAATCACCCGCCGCAATTCGAGGGGCGGCATGGCCGTGACCGGCGCGCCCTTCCAATCGGTTCGCATCGTGGCCTAGACAACCGGAGTACGCAACATGACCGAAACAACCAACTATCTCCGGGAAGCGGCCGATGATGCCGCCGATACGGTTCGCAACTTCGCCGACGAAATCCTGGAGCAACTGCTGGACGATGGAGAGGCCAGCGACGATCTGCTGAACGACTACCCTAACGGCGATGCTTGGCACCATGAGTGCCACGTCGATAAAGAGTACAGCCTGATCGACGCCGCCACCCTGATCGACCAGCTAATGGAGTTTGAGGAAACCGACAGCGGCCTATGGGAAGGACTGGAACCCCGGCGGGCAATCGCGGCCCAGGCCGCCTACACCTACGGCAACGCCGTGTATTCCGAGTGGCGTGAACTGATCGAGAAGATCAACAGCGAAGCCGGCGGCATCATCAGCGACTTCGATGAAACGGCCGAAGAGTGCGACGATACCGACGCCTTAGAAACCGACAAGCGGGCGGCCCTCCGCAAGATGATTGGCGAGGTTGCCGATAACGCCTGACCCCATCCCGTTGTATTGCTCCCGCCGGGCGGCCCGTCGTCCCCTCCGGGCCGCCCGGCCCCCTTTTGGAACCGACCGATGCCCAAGTGCGTAATCTGCCGCCAGCCGATCAACACTCGCCGCGAGAACCACAGCCACGCGCTGATTGGAACACGCAAGGTCTATGCTTGCGCCGGCTGCACGGAAGAGTTTGACGCCCACCTTGACGCCCGCTGCCCGGAATGCGGCGATCTGCTTGCGGAGTGTAGTAACTGTGATTCCTGCGGGTGGAAGGGCGAAGCAGAGAAGCGGGCCGTCGCGCCGTGACATGCGAACAGTTCAACGTATGCGTGAATCGTAAAGGAAACAAGCAACCATGAGCGCGCAACTTTGGCTGAGGGTGGGGGACGCCGGGAACTATGAGAATTTCGGCGATGATCTTGCTGCCCTCTTGGACTACCTGAACGACTTGAACGCGGGCACCGTAACCGGCTGGATCGACGCCGGGCCGGGCGTTGGCTTCGCAACGCCAAACTACCACGGGTACGACTTTATCAGCTTGTTCTGGGGCAATGCCCAGGCCGATCTGGTGCGCCCGTTGAACCATGCCGAGCGGGCCGCCGTGGAGGCCGGGCTAGAAGAGGCTTTCATCTAACTGCACACGACTGACAACATCAACTTCTACAACGGGCAAAGCCCACGGGTGAAGTGGACCCGTTTGTCTAGACCACGAATCACGATTTCTTAGATGGAGGGGACTGGCGGGCCGCGAGACCCTTCCCAGGTCTCGCGCGGCCGCTGAAACACATCCCCCACTGTGAGTGCAGATAGAGTTTTCCATTTGTTGCGCGCGACTTCGTGTTGATTTCGATCACCGTGCCCTGTCACGTCAGCAGGTAGACCGCCATCGGCGTTTGGTAGTCCAAGGCCGCATGAATCCGCTCCTCATTGTAATCCGGAAAGTAGTCCGCCAGGCCCGCCTGCAACGCTCGCGGTGTCGCATAGTCGTGCAGGTAGAGGTGCTCGTACTTCACCGTCCGCCACAAACGCTCCACGAACACGTTGTCCATCCAACGGCCACGCCCATCCATGCTCACCGCCACGCCCGCCGCCTCCAAGCGACCTGTAAACGCCTCGGCCGTGTACTGCACGCCTTGATCGGTATTGAAGATCTCCGGCGTGCCACCGTGGAGCGATTCCTCCAGCGCCTCCAAGCAGAACAATCCGTCCAAGGTGTTCGACAACTTCCACGAAAGCACGTAGCGGCTGTACCAGTCCATGACCACCGTCAAGTACATCCAGCCCTGGGGCATGGGCACGTAGGTGATATCGCTGGACCATACCTGGTTGGGACGCACGATCTTCACGTTCCGCAGCAAATACGGGTAAATCCGGTGCTCTTGCCTGTTTTGCGACAGACGCGGCTTGGGATAAATCGCCTCCAGGCCCATCAGCCGCATCAGCCGTTGCGCCCGCTTGCGATCGACGCCCATTACCTCCGCCATCTTCCGGCTGCCGTAACAGGGTTTCCGCAGGTACTGCTCGTCGATCCGACGCATCAACGCCAGGTTCTCCGCCGACGTGCCCACCCCCTCGTAGTACCAACTCGATCGATTCAAGCCCAGCAGTTCGCATTGCCGCCGAACGCTCAACCGCCGGTGGTTCGGCTCGATGCACTCTCGCTTGAACTCAATCGAGTCGGGCAGCTTTTTTTTTCAACCAGCCCAGCTCCATCTGAAGCCGACCGATCTGTTCGTACAACTCCGCAACCAAAGCGTCCTGCTCGTGGGCCTCGCGGCGGCGGTCGTCAGAGAACAACTCCGCCGCACCGTCAAGCAGTCGTCGCTTCCATTGGCCGATCTGCGTGGAATGCACGCCAAACTGGGAAACCAGTTGGCTCGTCGTGCGGTCCCCCCGTATCGCCGCCAACGCAACCTTCGCCTTCACGCCTTTCTCGATCCGTCGTCGTTTCGCTCCCATGCAATCCTCCCAAGTCTGGACCAATCCTACCACCACTTCGACCTAAAGTCGTGGTCCAGTTTCTTGGGTCCACTATAGGGAGAGCATCTTATGGCCGACCGCATGGCAGCAGAAATCTGGATTGGGGGCAAGCTGTCCCGCAGTCTCTTGGATGAGTTCCCCATTTCCGACTTGAGGTTGGATTGGGACGAAACTCCCATCGACCCCACATCGGAAGATGGCATTCTGAGCGCCCGCGACGAAAGCGGTCTGCTGCACTTCGCCGACTGCGAAGCTGCCTGGGGAGAATTCGAGGAACTGGAGGGCTGGTTGCGCGAGCACAGCATCCCATTCCAGCGGCAAACGTCGGGGAAGTACGAATATGATCCGTGCTTTGTCGAGTTTCGCCCCGACCTGCCGCGCAAGCCTGACAGGCACACGCTGACTACGCAGAATGGCGCTCCGGTCATTTCCCGCGAAGAAATCGAGAAGTCCATGCAGGGCATGGCGAAGCTGGTGAATGACAGCAAACGCACAGCGGAAAAACGCTTGCGGGCGTGGGAGAGGATTTACCGCAGACTGAGCCGATCCATGCCCTCAAGGCTGCCGCCTTTACCGGCCTTTGAGATTGTGGATGGCTGACCCCTTGCCGAAAGGAATGACGCCGTGATCTACGCCAAAGATCGAATCTTGACCGAACTGGATTCCGCCGGTGCCCAGCTTGCATCGCTGGCCGCCGACTTGAAAGCCAGCCGCGCGGTGCTACAGGCGCGGCTGAAGAGGCCGCCCCCATTCATGCCGTTGGAAGAATACGATTGTCATTTTGCCAACGCCTTCACGTGCATCGAGAAAGCCAAAATGGCAATCCGGGCGCTACACCCCGTCTGCCATCAAGCCGACTTCCTCAAGAAGAAGACCGAAAAGATAGGACACCGCCGATGAGCACACTCCGAACCCGGAAATAGCCACAGTTAATCGAAAGCCAACCAAGAGAAGGAGAGTGACGGTGGCAGACAATTACCTGCAATTCTCGGAAGTCGTTGCGAACCTTACCGAGCAAGAAGAGGCGTGGCTGAAGGACCAGCTTCAACCTGTTCGCGCCTTCGGTGAGAAGGAATATCCCGAAGACGCCGTGCCCGCCGACCTGGCCGACACAGATGCGGATTGGTCCGGCGTTCGTTTCTTACGTGACAAGCCGGACCACGATGCCCAATGGGATGCGTTGGGTTTTGAGCATGGCTTCCATGAAGATCACGATACGGGAGGTTGGGGCCGCCACTTGTGGTTGTACGCGGAAGTCTGGGGAGACGCCAGCAACGTCGCTTGGCTGGTGCAGAAGTTTCTCAAGCAGTTCCGGCCCAACCAGTGCTGGTCGCTCACCTACTCCGCCACGTGCTCAAAACCCCGCGTGGGCGAGTTCGGTGGCGGGGCAGTATTCGTCACTGCCGACACGATCCAATGGCAGAGCGCCCATGACTTCATCGAAGACCAGCGGGCGGCGTTCCGCCGGAAGGAGGAGGGAGCATGAGCAGCTTTTACGAGATGAGCGTAGAGGTGTCCGGCTACGACCCAGCAAAGGTGGCCGAAATCCAAGCGGCGGCAGAACAGGAGTGGCCGTTTGACGACTGGTGGCGTGCTGGCGACGAGAGCGACAGCGCGGCAACGATGCACGCATCTGGGCAGAACTCACTGTGCGGAGGCGAAAGCGAAGAAGAGTTTACCGAGCGGCTGTCCCTGGCGATTTGGCGCGCCAACGGCGGGTATTGCCACGTTTCTGTTGACGCCACTTACCTGGAGAATCTCCCCTACGAAACGCACGAGCTGGACGAAGCAGATTACGCCCGCCTGATTCAAGGCAAGCACGATTAAGACACCGGAGCAACCAACAATGAAAACGACGTTGACTGTCACGATTGAGTATGATCCGCGGAAGACCGACCCGGAAGGCTTGGCGTGCGCGATGGACCGGCTCCTGGAGACTGCCCTTTCCATACCCGAGATTATGGACGAATACGGGAGCCCCACAATCGGAGAATTCTTCGTCGCTAAGGACACAGAAAACGAGGCGGCGCTAAAGGCAGCCGGGCTGGACTTGACGCAGCCAACCGATTCCGGCCAAACGGTGGTCCGCAAGATCCAGCTCCCGTGCCACGGGATCACATTGACGTTGGCGAGAGAGAACGACGTGGAGGAGCCCGGTAGCGGAACCATCGTCAGTGACCTGCACACCGCCAAGACGGCTGCAAATCGGCAGTACAACGCGGCCGTCGACGGCCTCGAATCGCTGATCCTCGCCCATGCCTGCGCGGGGGTGAACGTGGAATCGCCGGCCTACGTTGAGGGTATTGAAACCGCGGTCGACGCCGTCGCCAACCGCGCGATTCCATGAGGCTTGACCAACCAAACGGGAGCGCACCATGAGCAGCACCTTTGACCCTGTTGTGATTTGTGTTTGGAAGGGCGACGATAGCGACGTATTCGCGCTCTTCCCCGTCTTGCCTGCCGACAACTACGGCAACCTTTGCACCAGCTACCAGCACGTCGGGCAGCACTCCGCCGCGGACTACCGGCTTTGCATCCGCAACAGCCGGCCCGCCCGCGAAGCGGAAGCCGCCGATCTGCTAGCCGAGTTGCGCGGCATCGGCTACAACCCCCGGACGATCAAGCGGGCGAGCCCTGCCATGCACCGCGCCTGCCGCGAATTGGCAACCGCCTAAGCGTTGCGTTGCTCCCCGCCGGGCGGCCCGCCCTCACCGGGCCGCCCGGCTTCCCGTACACCGTGAGGCAACCGGAGCAACGGGCCGGAGCAACACTATGCCCAATCACCTGAAATTCTGTAGCTGCAAGACCTGCAAAGCCGGGCGTCACCGGCCGGGTGCCAAGGCCACCATTAAGCGTGCCAGCCGTCGCTTGCGCCATGGCGCAAAGGCCGCCCTTGCCAAGGGAAAAGAGCCGCCGGACAAGACCACGATCGGCTACACGGATTGAGCCACCCCGGCCGCCCGCCATGCGGATTCCGGGAGGGTCCGAAAAGGGGCCATAAGGTTTTTCGACGCTTCACTCTTCCGCCGGCCGGCGGCCCGCCGTCCGGCCGCTTTCGATTCCCACCCGCGCAGCCTAACCGTTTCACGCCTGCCCCTGGCCCGGCCGCCGTACCTTTCCGCCCGCCGGGGCGCACGATCGGGCGCATGATGGGGCGTATGATCGGCAAAGGGGACGCCGCCGCTGTCTTTTCGCCGATCGCGCGTGACCGATCGCGCCGGGCCAATCACTTTCGCGCGTTTACACGCCACAAGGCCGCCGCCCGGCCGCCTGGCAGCTTCCCGGCCGCTAACGCGCCGGCCGCCCGCCAAGCCACGGTAGGCCGCGCGCCGCCGCGTAGGCCGCCCGGTCGGGAGCCTACCGCGAGCCGCCTTGACGGCCACCCCGCCGTCGATGGCCGCTCGGATCGGTCCACAAGTCGCCTGAAGGTCGAGCTGCCGGCCGGCCCCATCAAGCTGGCCTGGTCAAGCCGCCTTGACTACCGAGGCTGTCAGCAAGGCGGGAAGTTCACAAGAAGCTTGCGGGTCGCCGAGGATCGCACGGGTCGTCAAGAAGGGTCGGCAACAAGATCGCGCCGGCCGCGGGAAGGTGAAGCCACGCCGGCGCGCCGGCAATTCTCGGTGCGCCATGAAACCGGATTTTGATTTTCTGTAGCCACTTCAGTCTACGGTTAGGGGACAACCTGGCGCGGCCGTTTCTGGGTCGGTGCGCGCTTCGCAAAGGAGGGTTGTTTGCCCGCGCGCAATGTCGAGAATCCCCCGTGTTTCAAGACAAAAGCGCGTGACTTCTTCGCCCGACATGGCAGAAGAGTTGATGTCGCAAACATCACTTTTCAACCCTTCTTGGAGTAGCAACAATGGACGATGCAACGTTGGAATCCCTCCTTGACCCGATTGCTCCTTGTGACAAGCCCGCAATGCGGGAATTGGTTCGCAAGGGGGTGCGCCCCGATAGCGGTTTGCTTTACCGCTTGCGGAATCTTCCCCGCTATGCGGAGTGTTTCGATTCGATTCTCCATGAGCTAAGCAAGCAAGTCAAACACAAGTTCCCTCCGAAGAATTGGAAACCCTCTTCCCGCAAGGCAAGCTAGCAAGCAACCCGGCCGAACGATTACGGGCAAGGGAAATGGCCCCTTGCCCGTTTCCTTGCGCCCCGTGCAATCGCCCGGGGGCAAGCGCCGGCCCGTTCCCTTGGCATCGGCCCCGCGGCCCGTTGCATCGGGCCGGGTGAGCAAGCGCCGGCCCCTTCCCGCGGCGCGTACAAGCGCGGCCGGGTGAGCGGACCCGCGGGCCGTTGTCCGCGCGGGGGCAAGCGCCGGCCCCTATATGCCACTCCCTGCCCGTTGAAAATGAACCGCTGTTGCCGTTTCAATAGCCGATTGCATCAAGTCGGGAATGTACCAATTCTCCAAGGGGTCCAAGGGGTTCGCATAAACACACATGCCGATGGAATCGGCCACTTGCCACGTGCCGCGGGTGTCAAGGTACTCGGCAAGGCAGCAATAGCAACCCCATAGGTCAAGGTAATGCTCGATTTCCGCCCGTTCCTTCGCGCTGTCCGGTTCCCCGTAAACGTCGAAATAGCCCTCTTGCTCCCCCTCCGCCCGCAATCGGACAAGCCCCGCGGATTCCAGGTTATCCCACTCACGAAGAATCCGCGCGGTGCGCAGGGATTCCCGGGCGGAGTAACCCGCCTTGCGAGCTTGCGAATACTCACGTTGTAGTGTTAGCGTCATTGTTGCTCTCCTCATAAGTCGGCAATTGTTCGCAGTAAGTCGCACCTAGAACCCCGTCGGCGCGCAATGCTTCGCAGCGCTCTTGCGCTTCCGATTCTTCGCGGTACTCTTCCCTGACTTCGCCCGTATCGACGTAGGAAACCACCCACAGAATCCGATACCCCAGCGCGTCCAGCGCTTCGCCTATCTGCTCTTTTGTGGCGTAGCCTCCGTTTCCATCGCGGTTTTCAACGGCGCTTTGGTTGTAGTCCCACAACCACGAAAAGACTTCCCCTGCCCACTCCTCCGGCGGCGCGAAATGGTCGCTATCGAAACCCTCATTGCGCAGATTCTCTAGCGTTGCTTCGTATTCCCGCCGGGAATGGTCTTCTTCGTCCAAGACGGGGTAATCGGCAAGCCGCGCCGCTAGCGCGTGGTGGGCGCGAAATGCTTCGGTAATCTGGCCGTTGCGGTAAACGCGAATTGCGTAACCGTCGATCCATCCGCAAGCCCAATGCCCGTGATGTTCGGCCCGGACATCGGGGCTATCCCCTTCGGTAAAGGGTGCTAGCGCCTTGTCGATCGCATCGGCGTTGCTTTGGTCCAATAAGTCGGAATCCCGGTTGTGAGTGTAGACAATCGCCCACTCCTCCGAATCTTCCGGCCTATCGTGCCAAGCAAAGCAATCAAACTTCTGCCAATTGCCCCGCGCCTCCCTTGCTGCCGTTTCCAGGTCGAATTCGCCCAGTCTCATGGTAGTTGCTCCTAGTTGCAAACCCGGTCAATCGCGCTGGTCAAGTCACCCCGCAAGGCTTCCCACCCCGTTGTGCCGATACGATTGACGGGCCGGTCAAGGTAGAATCCGAAAAGGAATTCGCATTGCCTTGCCTCTTGGCGCGCTTCCCTCATTAGGGCGCGCCAGTTGTTCCCGTCTTGACTCCAGACCGGGGTATAGACCCCGTAACTGTGCAGCGCTTCCACAATCGCCGTATCGCGCTGGCCGCTGTCGGTTGCCGTGGCAAGCATTTCCTCCGTAATGCCGCAACAATCCAGCGCGCGGGGAATTTCCTTTTCGGCTTGCTGGGGCGAAACGACCGACAACGAAACGTTGTATTTCGCTGGGGCTTCCCGCTGGCCCACCGTTTCGGGCCAATTGAGCAATTCGATTACAAAGTAGTAATCGAATTCCCCGTTATTCTGGCGGGGCGAAATCCACTTGCCCCCGTAGGTTGTGTAATTCATGTCGCCCGTGAGAAAAGAGAATCGCATGGTGGTTACTCCCGGTTGCTTGTATTCCATTTGATGCCGACATGGAAGAAGGGGCTTTCGTCGGTTTCCTCTTCCACCCCCAGCGCTTCCAGCGCGGTTTCCGAATCATCCGCGGGGCCATATTCCGCGCGGATACGCTCCTCCGTTTCCCCGTCAACGTCGAAACCCTGTTGCGCCGCCATTTCCAGACAATCGGCAAGCGCTTCCTCCTCAGTGTCCCCGATGCCGTACGCGCAGTAGTTGAACTGGGAGCGCGGCCCCAACCCGTACCCTTGGAAGTAATCGGGCCACTCGACCCCTAGTGACTCGACCTGGAAATCCCCCACTCGCAAGCAAACCGGTCGTTTTGTTGCCGTATTCATGGTTGTTGCTCCTGTTAGTTGACCCCCGCGAGTGTCGCAACCCGCGCTATCTCCGCCCATTCCACCTCATGGCAACCCGCCCGGACGTTGCCCGCGCTGTCGATGGAATCAAGCGGGAAGTGTCCAAGGTGGATCGTATGCCCGTTGCGCTCATACGCTTGCCCCTTATCGTGCAAGCGCTTGATGATTCGGAATGCCTTGACGGCATGTGCAAGGGGAACCCGCGCGCCGCGGGAAGTTTGCAATTCGTCCCCCTTGACGCGAAGTCGAATCGGTTCCCCGTAGCCGTTCGGGCAGTAGTCAATCTCCCCGTCAACCCACTTCTGCAATCGCTCCCGGGCTTCCCGTTCCCGCTTGCGCTCTTCCCGTTGCTTCTGTTCCCGTTCCCTCTTCTCGATTGCCTGACACTCGGCAACCATCGCGGTCAAATCGTCGGGCAGGGTCAAGCGCCCCCGCAAACCGAAGAATTCGGCAAAGCGGTTTGCCTCTTCCACCAAATCGCGCAGGGCGGAGAGAATATAGGGCTTGTTCTGCCGAGACTTGGCATACTTGCGGGCTAGCGTCACATAGCGCGCCCGGTAGTCGGCAAACTGTGGACGGGGTTCCGTGCTAGTGACATCGGGAACGCGAAACACGGTCAAGTGTTTGCAAGCCCCCGCCACTGTCCACGTGTGACCGGAGGTAGTGACGCTATAGCTACGGGTGGTAAGCAGAACCGCTGATTCCCCGCGCTTGTTTTCAACGTGGCGCGCGATGGGGAAATGGGAACCGTAGCTATAGATTGTGTCCCCGCTGAAGTAGAAATTGCGCCCGGGGTTCCGGGCATAGTCTTGCGCCTTGTGCGCCCACAAGTGGGCGACCATATCGACCGGATGAACAGTACGGATACGCTTGCTCATGGTGCTAGCTCCCTGTTGCGTTGACTTGTGTTGCTTCAGACCGCGGCGCCGGCAAACGAGACTCGACCGGCCTTGACGGTTGCTTGCTTCACTTCGTTGCCCTCCGTGTCTTCCACCCCGTAAACCCCGGATGGCAGACACGCTAAGACGGTTTCCAACCAATGCCCCTCTTCCACTTCTGCCACTTGCTTCCCGGTTGCTTTGCGAATGATGCTTAACATGGTTGACCCTCACTGCTAGTATTCATCGATATTGAGCAATAGCTGATATATTTAAGTATGCACCCATTTCGTCCACATATCAAACGTGGTCAACTGAACTTGAACGGAATCCGCGCAGAAAGCGCCGGAGAAGAGAGAAGCTTGCGGGTCGCAAGGATTGGGTGGGCAAGCGCCGACTTCGCGCCGAGAATGCGCCGTATATATACTGTCCGCGCGGCCCGTGCTAACCTTCGGGCAACCTTTATCAGACTGCCCCGTATCCAGGTCGCTTGCGCGCCGAATCGTTGCGCGCCATTAGAAACGCGGCAATGTATCTAAGTAGCTTGCGGGTAAGTAGTTACGTCACGCGAATCACGCAATTCTCACGCGCGGTTAGAAGTTCGCGGTTAGAACGGAGGTTTCTAACCGCGCGCCGTCAGGTTGGCATAACCAACATAAGCATAAAGACTTGCGCCGCACGCAAGATTGGCACGACCGATACAACCAGGTGGCCGCCGGCCTGATAAACGGTCCAAACCGCACAGTCTGGCCAACAGAAGCCCGACTTCAACGCGAGTAAGCCCGTTGAACGGGTTGCAATCGCCCCGCGGGCCCTTCCCGGGCTGAAAACCGCGGGTTTCGACCGGGTGAGCGGACCCGCGGCCCGTTGTCTTGCTTAGTTCGGATTGCTTTGACCGAGGTCAAAGGAAAAGCAACCGTTCCGATCGTAGGGGTGCGCGGGCTTATTCGGGCTAGCCCACCGACAGTCACCCCTAGCAACGGTGGTGGAGGGTCGGTCTATTTGGGAAAACCGACACAATCGCTACGGCTGGCGCGCGGGCTTGCTCCTTCGACTGTGCTTGGGCCCAGAACGGCAGTCTGCTGCGTGTAAACGGCAGTTCGGCGGCGAATCAGCCTAGAAGGTCAGCGCGGGTGTCGAAAATCGACACCTGGGTGCCGATTTGGGTGTCGATTTTGAGTCAGATTTCGACTTGAAACGTCGTTGCAAGCGATGTTCCACTAATGAGTTGCGTCACGCGGGTGTCGATTTTGTCATACGGGTGCAGATTTTTCTGGGCTTCCTTTTTGTAGAACACGATCAGATTCTCAACACATAAAAAGTAAAAGAGAAGAGGAGAAAAATCGACACCCGAGGGCCGAAATCGACACCCGCGCGTTGCAAGCCATGACTGGCAGAGCACTTGCGGAGACGCTAAATCGACGCCCGAGCCTCAAAATCGACACCCAAATCGACACCCGCCAGAAACGGTGAAAGAAGAGTCGATTTTCGACCAGGGCTATCAGTCGTCGAGGGGTGGAAGGGTCTGGACCATTGTGGCGATGGGGTGTGCTGTGATCGGCAGCATCCCTTCGTAGTCCTCTGGCAGGTCACGATACATGTCGTAGAGTTCGTCGTACTCACCCATGCCGGCAGTGGAGGCCATCATGGCGAGAAGTTGGGGATTTCCCAGGCCCAGCGCGAGGTACTGTTCGCCGGTGTCGAATTGGATCAAGACCCGAGAGAGTCCTTTTCGGACCCAGATCAGCATCGGTGTCAATCCGATCTGCTTGAAGTTTTCGAGGGACGCCTGCGGGTTCCCGTCCTCAAGGTGCAGCGGGCCGGACGGATGGCTCGGCTGGTAACTGGGCTCGTCCGAGCGGAAAAGGGCAAGCATCTTGGTCACGACGGGCTCGGCTTCCATTTGACTACTCCATAAAGAGAGTGCATACTTGGACAGGTCGGCCATTCGATTGTGTTAAAGTGGATGAAATAGGTCAAGATGAATACTTACATTTCGTATCACTTTCGGCAGAGCGACCGTCCGGCGGTGGCGGAATTCGTCAATTACAACCACGGCCGCCTCGTTGGCGAATACGTGGAAGGACGAGGAAACTGGCCCTGCCTGGTCGAGGCCATCGAAAAGTGCAAGGAGTCCGGCACAACCCTCGTGATCGTCAAGATCGGTCGTTTCGTGCGGAACGCCAAGTTTCTGAGCCTGCTCACAGGACCGGGCCTGGATTTCGTGTGTCTCGACAATGAGCACTGCAATCCGCATACGATCGGCATTTTGATGGCCGCCGCGGAGGAAGAGTCCCAGAGGATCTCCGACCGGACCCGCAAGGGTCTGGCAGCCGCCGTCAAAGCGAAGGGGATCAAGTTGGGTTCGGCTCGGCCTGGTCATTGGAAAGGTCGTGAGCATTTGCGGGGGACGAGGAAGGCGATCGCGCAGTCGGTGAAAATGCGGCGGACTCGCACGCGGCAGACCTACGAGTACCTCTTGCCCGATTTGAAGCGGTTGCGATTGGAGGGCAAGACAATGGACGAAATCGCCGCATGGCTGAACGATCGTGGGCATCTGACGACGGTTGGCACTCCATTTAACCAGGTTTCTGTGTGGCGGCTGTTAAAACGTTACCTCGGCGACGATTTTCTGGGCAAGACCAAGGACCGCGGCGGCCACCCGCAGATCATCAAGGCAATGGAGCGGTCGGCGTGAGCGCATACCCAGCCGCCTATCGGTTCGACTTCCGGGCCGGCCCATACACCCCGCCGGCAGTCAATGTCGGGGCGACCGTCCACGACGAGTATTACGGCGACGTGGTGGTGGAGGGCACGACCAAAACGCCGATTCCCTGGCCGGGCTTCCATTGCAAGCGTGGCCGCCATAAGGGTCTCATGCCTGTCCTGTTCGCCGGCCTGGTCCGGGCCGTGGCGGAGGAAGACGAGGGGGTTGTGGCGCACTATTGGGGCGTCACCCGCTACATGGTCAACGAGTGGAAGCGGGCCATCGCTGGCTGCGAGGACAGCAATGCGGTCTACACGGCGCTGGTGGTCAAGCGCGCCGACCCCGAGTTCCGCAAGAAGTACGGCTATCCAACGGTCTGATTGCGGGGCCTTATGGTTCATCCTGGCGGGTCTCTTGTTCGTCTTCTAGCGTTTCCAGTTGCCGCTCCATCTCGATCAATTCCGCATCGTTTTTTTCCAACCGCGCTTCGAGCCTCTTGACGATCCTCGTCTTCCGTTCGACAAGCTGGCGTAGTTCGTCAATATTCATGGCTACGCATCTTTGAGGCGTGGAGTTGGTCACAGGGGTTTCGCCAGGCCATTGCGCGTAAGTTTCAGGGCCATCGAACAGGCCAGGGACCAGACTTCTTGCCGGCTATCCGCGTGGGCGACGATCGTGTGCCCGCAGCTCTGGGCATTCAACCACCAGGTTCCATCGTCGGCCTGTGCGCCGTCGAGGACCTTCCAGCCGAGATGTTGCAGACGATGCCGCATTTCCACGATCAACATGATGCACCTATGAGATCGATGTCGGCCACGACGACGTGCGCGGGGTATCCATGCCCGGGCAAGACCGCAACGTCACGACTGAGAAACCGTCGTTCGCTCCCGTCGCCGTGCATCATCCGGTGGCGACTGACGTACTCACCCCCGGCAACAACGAAGCCGACCATCGTGAGCGTCAAAAAAGCACGATCGTCCGGGTGAACGTGCTGGACGTACTCGTGGAGCCCAACGCTTCCGTCGATCCCGCCAAACCCGAGCAGCCGGCACCATTCTGACGAGAATCGGACTTGGCTGTTTTGCGGTCTCCATTCCCAAAGCCCCACATTCGGCGGCAGGGACAGCGTGCGCCAATCATCGATTCGCGGGAGCGAAAGAACCTTGCCTCGCAGTTCGGCAAGTTGTTGGTCGGGGGTTTGCAGCGTGGTCATCCGGTCCCCGCGATGAAAAAAGGGCGTCGAACTGGACCTGCACCCGACAGCCCTACGAAAGGCCAGAGAGAACAGTACCCAGCCGACGCCCCTTGCGGGGCGCGGTCTAAGCACTGCTTCTCTCTGTAAAGGGTCAAAAGACCCAGTTTCGTAGTTCGTCGGGAAGCAGAACTAGACGCTCGCGCGTCAATTTCAAATTGTCACTGCAATCTTACCCCGTCGAGCCCCCTGACGCAAACATGGATGCAGGCGTCGTGACGAGCATCGGTCGGGCCCGGAAAGCCAAACACGCCGGGGTTGGCCGATTCTGGAGGAAAACGCTTACGGAAGCCGCAAAATCCTCATAGCCCGCAACTCCGCACGGTGGACGGGGCGACTCATTGAAAAACGGTTCCCGCAGGTGTGAAAATCTTGCCTTGGCGCTTTGACATTCGTCCATTTCGTTGTATTGTTGTATTAGAGGAACACACCACCATGACCGCACGCTTCATTCCGTACTACCGCGTCAGCACCAAGCGTCAGGGTACGTCCGGCCTGGGCCTTGAGGCCCAGCGGGTCGATGTCTCGAAGCTGATCGCCGAGCGCAACGGCTGCGAGATTGCCCACTATACCGAGATCGAGACCGGCAAGAATCCCGATCGACCGGAGCTAGCGAAGGCCATCGCCCACGCGAAGCTCTCCAATGCCACGCTGGTGGTGGCCAAGTTGGACCGGCTTGCCCGCAACGTCGCTTTCACCTCCTCCTTGATGGAGTCGAAGGTGGATTTCGTGTGTTGCGATTGCAAGGGGGCCAACACGTTGACGCTGCACATCCTGGCGGCCGTCGCGCAGGAAGAGGCGCGACTGATAAGCGAGCGGACGAGAAAGGCCCTGGCCGCCGCCAAGGCCCGCGGCGTGAAGCTGGGCTCGGCCCGCGAGGGCCATTGGGAGGGCCGCGAGCACCTGCGCGGCTTCAAGAAGGCCACAGAGCGGTCGGCCGTGAAACGCCGGGGCGAGACTGACAGGAAGTATGCCCACTTGGTTCCCAAGCTGAAGGAACTGCGGACTGAGGGATGCACGTTGGATACGATCGCCCTCTGGCTCAACGACAACGGCCACTTTACCCGCGATGGGAAGGCGTACACGAAGCCCGCGGTGTGGCGGCTGTTCCATCGCCACGCCCCCGAGTGCCTGGGCAGCATCAAGAGCCCGCGCACCCTGGAACCGGTTTTTGCGGCGCATTGACATTCACCAATGTCGTCGTATTTATAAATACCAGCTACGTTTACACGACTTTTGGAGAGGCACCTATGATCCGCGAAGATTGGCTGCAACAGATGATCGACTTGCTTCGGCCCGATTTCGAGCAGATTGGCTCAGCCTTGCCCAAGAAGATTCGCGTCTCATGCGGCTTCCCCTCGAAATCCGCTTTGTCGCCGACCAAGCGGCGTATCGGCGAATGTTGGGGCGTGGAATCGAGTGAGGATAACTCGTACCAGGTCTTCATCTCCCCGCTGCTCAAGGAGGGCATCGAAGTCAGCGCCACCCTGGTCCATGAGTTGGTCCACACGGCCGTGGGTATCGAGTGCAAGCATCGCGGGCCATTTCCGCGGGTTGCCAAGGCCATTGGGCTGGAAGGAAAGATGACCGCCACGGTCGCCGGTGAGCCGTTGAAGGCCAGGCTCAAGGACTTGATCGGACAGCTTGGCGACTACCCGCACGCCCGTCTGGTGGCAAGCAACAGGCCCAAGACGCAAACGACAAGGATGCTCAAGGTCGTCTGCCAGCAGTGCGGTTGCGTGGTGCGCATGACCCGCAAGTGGCTGGACGAAGCCGGCCTCCCAACGTGCGGCTGCGGCGGCGGAATGGTGGAGGACAGCGATGATACCGAGCCGGAAGCAGATTGAAACCAAACCCACGAGTGAAATCCTGGAGGAAGCATACCAGCTTGCGATGGAGGCGAGGGTTCGGACGTCGATGGCGGTCTCCGATTACCGCCGTGGCAACCTCACCCGGCTGCGACGGGCGCACCGGGCCGTCCAACGGGTCGCCCGATTGGCCGCCGACCTGGCGTCGGCCGCGTTCCGTGCGGCGGACCTTCTCGAAACGGAGGTCCGTGCCGCTCGGAACCGGATTGAAGACTGAGTTGACACCTGCGAGATAACAACACTGATCGACAACTTTGAGAGACAACCGATGTTCCTTTGCATCCAAAACCCTGGCGTAGCCCCTGTGGAAGGTTTCACCCTGCTCGGCGTCTCGACCACCCGCGATTGTGGCGTGGCTGGCACCATCGGCCAATTCGGTAGTGGGGCGAAGCACGCCATCAATACCCTGCTTCGCGCGGGACTGAAGCTGTTGATCTATTGCGGCAAGACCCGCCTGGAATTCGCCACCCGCGAGGAAACGATCCGCGATGGCCTGGTGACGAAGAACATCAAGCGCGTGGTCTGCAAGCTGGGTGGGACCAGCAGCAAGGTGCTCGACATGGGTTGGTGCTTGGACTTCGGTGCGATCGACTGGACTGATCTGTCGATGGCCCTGCGGGAGTTTGTTGCCAACGCCATCGACCGCACGGTGCGGGAAAAGACCGATTTTCTGCCGGCACTGCGCAGCGAAGACCTGCGGGTTGCCATTGTTGAGGACGGTGGAGTTCGGGCGCGGGACGGCTACACCCGCGTGTTCGTCGAGGTGAACCCGGATGTCCAGCGGTTCTACGGCGAGCTACCGCGGCGTTTCCTGCACTTCTCCGGCAACCCGTCGCTGGTGAAGGAATCGCTCTTGCCGAAGGCCGATCGGAACCTGAACGGCAAGCGGACGGCGATGGTCTACAAGGAGGGCGTGTTGGTCCGCGAGATCGCCGAAGACGAAGAGGCGTCGGTCTACGACTACAACTTCCATGACGGCGAGTTGAAGCTGGACGAGTCGCGCAACTCCAGCGAGTACGACATCAAGGGCGCGGCGGCCCGCTTGTATCGCAGGGCCACGGCCCAGCAACTTGTCCCGGTGTTCAAGAGCCTGGTCGCCCAGGAGCAGAGCTACGAGGCCACCTTCGACTCGTACTACATGGCCCCGTCGTATTCGGAGCCCGAGTCTGACCAGAAGCAAGCGTGGCAACAGGCGTGGGAATTGGCGGCCGGCCCCAACGCGGTCCTGTGCGACGCCAGCCTCAGCCACACGGCCGAATTCGTCGAAAAGAAAGGCTTCCGACCGAAGCCGACGAAGGCCCCGTCCTGGGTTTCGGCCGCTGCCCGCTGCGGCGTCAAGACGGCTGCTTCGGTCCTGGATGGCCACGAGAGCAATGGAAAGCAGATTTTTCCGGCGACTAACGCCGCGATCGAGGCAGTGGACATTGTGTGGTCGTGGCTCCAACAGGTCAACATGACGCAGGGCAAGAAGAAGCCGCTCGCGGCCTGCTTCAAGGAATGTATGCAGGCCGGCAGCGAGACGATGGGCTTCTACCGCGACGGCACGGTCTACTTCAAGGAAGACATCGCCACGGCCGTGAACAAGTACCTGCTGCAAACGGCCGTGGAAGAGGTGGCCCACTATATCACCGGGGCGACGGACATGTCGCGGGACTTTCAGAACTTCCTGATCCAGGTCGTGGTGGAGATGAAAGCGTGACCCCTGCTGAAGACACACTTGCCAGAATCAAGGCCCGACGCGAAGAGCAGGCCCGGCTTTACCGGATTCTCGACCTTTGGGCCGCAGTTCAGGCCCAGGGAACCGAGCCGGAGGAAATCCAATCGTTCGGCTTCGACCCGAAGCTGCTTACGCCGACGCTGGAACGTGAGCACTGGCAAGGGGCAGCGCGAGGCCACGATCCTTATGTCGAGCGGCTGCCGACTGGTCAGCACCGGCCCTTGATCTTCAACTACGTCCGGCTCAAGGTCGGCGGCATTCGAGCCCTGCATCCCGTGTTGGAGGCCGTGTACTGATGGGGAAGCGAGCGAAGATCGTCGCCGGGATCGAACGCAGGATCATCCGGTTGGAAGACCGGCCGGGGCTTTGCCTGTACTACGCCCATCACACGGCGGCAGTCTTGTGGCAGCATGGGCTGCCGGCGGTGATTCAGGCTGGCTCGCTCCAATGGCCGCGGGTCGGTCGTGAGCAAGACGACGGCCAGATCGACACGCACTATGCCTATATGTGGACGCCGACTTCGCCGGAAAGCGCCTTTTCGGTTGCCCTGGGAAACCTCCCGGAGATGCACGTCTGGGTTGGCATTCTCAACAGCCAGGAGATCGTGGACTTCACGACGCGCCACTTGCGGTCGGCGGCCGAGGCCCGCGGCATGGCGTGGACTGCGGCCGACCCGCCGCATTACCTTTGGTGCCCAGCAGCCGGCACGCCGGATTGGGTCGTCTACCGCCCGGATCGTGACGCCTCGGTTTATGCTTGCACGCTGCTGAAGCGGCTGTTCGATCCGGTCTACTTGAGGCGAGGCCGACGATGAACTTAAACGCAGGACTCTAACCATGAGCAACCGACCGATGTTCGCGTTGGGCCAGTTGGTGGCGACCCCTGGGGCGTTGGCGAAGTTTGAGGAAGCCGGGCAACGACCGATGGAATTCCTGGCCCGCCATGCGGCCGGCGATTGGGGCCAAGTTGGGCCAGAAGACTGGCGGGCCAACGACCGAGCGATTGCTGAGGGCACGCGGCTGCTCAGCGCCTACCGCCTTGACACAGGGGTGAGAATCTGGATCATAACGGAGGCTGACCGATCGTCCACTTGCATCTTGCTACCCGAGGAATACTGACATGGGCGTCGAGCGTGAAGTCTTTGACTGGGGCGTGCGGCTGTCTACTTGCCCGTTCACGGGCGCAAATGCGGCCTTGACCATCAAGTCCGAGATTGCCGTCTGGAAGCCGGGGAAGGGTTCCGAGGTGCGGATCACCTTCACCGGCACCTCGACGTTGAGTCCGCTGCGGCTGCTGGACGCCCAAACCTGGAACGAGGCCCTGTCGGCAATCATTGCCGAGACGCGAAGTGTTGCCGCCGATATGAAGGCCGAAGCAGCGAAGGCCAGGCCGAAGAAGAAACGCTAGTTTCAAGGGCCGGCATCTGTCTGGCGGATGTCATCATGCCCACCTCAGTCGATGTTGGGTGAATCGACCGAAGTGGATTGGAATGGGCTCGGTGTTGTCCACCAGTCGGCGATAGAGTGTGATAAATGGCCTGTTGTCTGTACAGAATCAAGCAGCGATGCAGGAGGTACGGTCGTGTTAATCTATCATGGGTGCTCGGATACGCGCCGAGAAACAATTCTCGCGAACGGGATCGAGCCACGAGGCGATCGTCCGTCAATGTGGCAAGGACTTCCAAGCCATCCCGAGATGGTGTACCTGACGGACACCTACCCATTCTTCTTTACCAATACGGCTGGAACGACATGGGTGGTTGTCTTCGAGATTGACACAGAACCACTCGAACCAGAGCGGTTCTACCCAGATGAAGACTATCTTGTTCAAATTGCTGATGAGCTTGGGATAGTTCCCCAGGCTGGCCAGAACTACAATCAGGCGGCGATGGCTCGCATAATGGGTTTTAGGGAACGCTGGCAAGAAGGTCTGGAACGGCTCGGCACCTGTTGCCACCACGGGACCGTTCCTAGAGCGGCGATCAGGCGGTATTGTCGTTTCGATCGCTCACTATACTTGCCTCTCACCATGCTTTTCGGATCGCCCGTTATCGGCATTGAAGAGCACGCCAAGCAGGCCGGCTTCCACCAGCGTTTGTTGAGGTTGATGTTCGGTGACTGCGACCAGTTGCCCGAGACCTGGCAACATAAATGCCAAGAGCGACTCGCTGCGCCGGGTATAGAGGTTGTCATCGTTTAACCAGAGTGCCTCTTCTGCATTCGGCGAGTTTGAGCACGGCAGGGATTGGGCCCACATCGCAAGAATGCGGGCCACAAAGAGTGAACGGCCTGCTCATTTCTGCTGTCGCTGAGCCTCCATGACCGCCTGGTCCATCCGCGCCGCCAATTGTGTAAACGCGCGATTGCTGCGGTGCTCCCGCTTGAAGGCCGTGCAGCGAAGGTGGTTGGGGTCGGCCGTCTCGATCAGCAACTCCCGGTAGACTTGGCCCGGGGGTGGCTCGGGGTGGGTGTCGATGGTGTACCGTCCCGCGGGAATGAAGCCGTCCACGCAGAGCACGTTGAGGATCAACGGCAAATTGCGGGAGCGGTGGCCTTGGCGGATGCGGTCGGCCTCCTGCCGGGCGCTGGTTGCTGGTGGCAGCACCGGGGTGACCAGGTACTCCGGGCACATGCCCGGCGTGGCACCGGCCGCCAGCAGGAAGTCGAAGCTGTCCATGCGGTAGACGCTCGCCAAATAGGCTTCCAGGTGCCGCTGTTTGACGCGGTAGACCGGGAGCTGGATCATCGGCAGTGCTGGCTTGACATCGCGCTGACACGGTGGAGTCGTTTGCAAACGTCGGCGGTGTTGCATTTGATGTTCCTCTCTCTCGTACAACAACAAACGGGCGGCTGTCAGGGGTGACATTCTGCGAATTTCCTCGATTGTTTGAGAAGATTTCCCGTTTTTGGCGTTTGGTTAGGGTAGAGGAACGATCAGTCGCCCTGGATAAAGGTGAGCAGATGGAGCGTGTGACGGACCCCGCCGATCCCCAACGGTGCCAAGCAGCGATGGCCGGGGAGCAGTGTCGGGGCGTCAAGCTGGAAGGATCGGACTACTGTCGGATTCACTCCAGTGGGCGTCGCCTCCAAGAGAGGGGGCTACGCCAATACTACTTTGTCAAGGCCCAGGATCGTGCTCGGCTGGCGGCTTTTGCCGAGCATGATGACATCAAGTCACTCCGCGACGAGATCGCCGTGACCCGCATGATGATCGAGGGGCTGTGGAATTCGGCCCAGTCGAACGCGGAGCAGTTGGCGGTCTACGGGCGTGTAAACAGCCATATCCTCACGCTTGAAAAGCTGGTCAAGACGTGCAATCAGATTGAAGAGCGGCTGGGCAGTCTATTGGCGAAGCCAACGCTCCTGCGCGTCGGGCAGGAGATATGCCAGAAGCTCGTGGCGCGGCTCGAAGGCTTGCCCAATTACGAGCAGCTTGCGGACACCTTGATTCGTGACGTGATAACCACGATTCAAGAGGCCCGCAACGACGCGGCCACCGTGCCCGCCCTTCCGGCTCCGGCGGAGTCCTAATGCAAATCCCCGTCTGGTGTGCGTGCGGTCGCATTGTCGCCTTGGATGGGGCAGACCGTTGCGAAGACTGCTGGGCTGACGATCAACATCGCCTCGGCATTCGCCGTAACGGCACGTCAAAGAACATCAAGAACATCCGCATCGCGCGGCTCCCTGGACCTGAGGTGCAACATGCTTCCCTTCCCTCCAAAGTGCGGCCAATCGCTCGCCCTGCCGACGCTGAAGGCACGGTCGCAGGGCGGCCTGAGCCTGATCGTCAACCCGAATGACCTCAAGGCCGGGGACGTAATCGGCTTCTCGGGCAACAGTTGGATCAGCGCGCTCATCAACGTCGGCACCTATGGGATTCCGTTTTGGGGCATCAGCCACGTCGGGGTCATGGCCCACGCCGCAGACGGCCGGCTGCTGTTGTTCGAGAGCACGACGCTGGAGAACATGCCATGCGAAATCTCGGGCGAGTGCTTTAATGGCACCCAGGCCCACGACCTCACCAAGATTCTCAAGGCTTACGAGGGCAAAGTCTGGCACTATCCACTGTATCGGCCGCTCTATGAGCATGAAGATGCGCGGCTGACCGAATTCTTAATGGCGACGATCCACACGCCTTATGACGCGATGGGGGCGTTTCGCGCGGCCGGTGTCGGATTGTCTTTTGTGGAATCGCTGTTCCGCGAACAAGACCTGCACATGATCTTCTGTTCGGAATGGGTGGCCGCCGGCTATGCGGACCTGGGCCTCATGCCAACGGTGAGCGCCGCCCGCTGGAATCCCAATCACCTGTGCCGGATGCTTCAGTACAAGGAACTGGTATTCAAACCGCGGAGGCTGCGATGACACGGATCATCCTGGCGGTGTTGTTGCTGGCGATGGTTGCCGGCTGTGATTCGCCCGGCCTCGTGGCCCCGCCGGTGCGGAAGGAACGCCCCGTGGTGGAACGTCCCACGGTCAACTTGCCGCTGGCCCTGCGGCAGGGCAATTGGTGGGGCCAGGGTGGTCAAGGTTCTTGCACCTGGGCCACGATGGTTTCCTTGTTGCGGTGGCAGGGCCGCTATCGCACGGCCGATTGGGTCCGCCAGAATTGTGGCGACGGCGAGTGGCCAGACGACATGGCTCAGCGGCTCGACGAGGCCGGCGTGCGCTACGCCTATGTCACCAATGGCAACGTGAAGTTCTTAGAGTGGGCGTGCCGCACGCGACGCGGTTGTGGCATTACGATCCGGGGTGGCCAGCACATGGTTGCCTTGGTCCACCTGGATGAAAATTGGGCTGCCCTTTTGGACGACAACGCCGTCGAGCAGTACATCTGGGTCCCGCGCGAGACGCTGATTGCCGAATGGCAGGCCAGCGACGGGTGGGCCATAACGCCGATCTACACTCCGGCGGCTCCGCTTCCACAATAACGTCCGATCTGTTTCACACGAGAGAACCGCAATGAACAAGCTGCCTTTGTGCCTGCTGTGCGCGCTCGCCCTCTTCGCGGCCGTAGTCCCCTGTCTCGCCGACCCGGTGAACGGCGTCCTGGCTGAGGAGCGCGTGGTGACTTTGCCGAACGATCAGGGCAAGTGGTACATCAGTGTCGTCGGGGATGCCAACGACGCCCGCTACAAGGAAATCCTGGGCTGGTTCGACAACGACGCTAATCTGGCCAAGCTGAAGGATCAGGTCCAATTCTGCCCAGTGACGAGCGACATGGCGATCTACCAGGAACGGTATGCTCCGAACGTCGCCGGGCTGCCCACCGTGCGAATGCAGCAACCCGACGCGGTGGTGGTCTACGAGGCGGCCGAGAAGGACCTTCCCATGACGGCGGCGGGACTGAACGGGGCCCTGGCGGGGGCGGTTGGCAAGGCTCAAGGGCTGCGACCCATTTTGCCGTGGCGACGGGGTACGGACAACCGCCTCAATAATCTGGAACGTCCGAAGCCTCAGCCGCAGCCCAACTCCGACCCCGTGCCGCAGCCGATTGACGACGGCGGCAAGCCCGAGGTGGTGGACCCCGATCTGGCGGAACCCGAGGCCGCACTGCCTGGCTGGCTTGTGGTTCCGATCGGTGGCGCTGGTTTCCTGGTCGGCTTTTGCCTGGGCTACGGCAAGAAGCTCAAAGAGAAGCTGATGCCGGCCACGCACCGTTGACTCCTCAGCGTGACTCCCTTTGTCCGGTGACTGCTACGCCGCAAGTGCGGCATTCCCAAACGCGGAGAAGAAAGATGAACCCCGTTGTTGTGATTTGGATTCTGGCCGCCGTGGCGTGTGTGCTTGTTGGTCGTGAAATCGGCAAGTGGCTGTTCGGCAAGAACGAAGCGCTGACGACCAAGAAGCGGGACGCCCAAGTCTTGGCGATCAAGTTGCGGTCCGCCGGCCTGAAGCTCTTGCCGGCCCTGCTCGAAGACTTTGCCGTAGGCGACGTGAACGATCTGCTCGAAAAGATTCACGACCTCTCCAAGCTGGTGGAGTCCGGCAACGACGCCATTGAGAAGGAACTGGAATCGACCTACGAGAACGTGCTGGACAAGAAGCTTGCCACGCCCGAGGGCATGGCCTTGGTGAAGGCGAAGATCGCCGTGATCGAGGGGGCTGCTGCCCCGGCCGATGTTTCTGCTCCGGCTCCGGCGGCTGCCGCACCGGCAGCTCCTTCCAAGTCCTAATCGCGTTCGAGCAACCTGCCAGGCCACTGACACAATCGCACTTTGGCAGGTCTTCCGCACTCCCGCGCCTCGGCCGGTGTCGTAATCGGCCGGGGCCGGTTCTCAAAGGGCTCTCGGATGCGCCGCGAGCCTTTCGAGAACCGCAGGCTTACCGTGCCAGGAGATTCGCCGTGAGCGTGAAGACTCGATCCTTCTGCAAATCCGTTCTGGTGCCGTTGTCGGCCATCCTAGCGACCATCCTGATCTTGGGGTGTGAGCCTCCGATGCCTGTGGCCCCGTGGCCGACGCCCGACCAACGCCACGAAGCGCAACCGGACAAGCAACATGGCCAGTGTTGCCGGCCGAAGATCATTGCCTTTGGTGCCGATTGGTGCCCTACTTGCCAAGCCGGCCAACCGAAGCTGGACGCCTTGGAGCAAATGGGCGTGGATGTCGAGCGCGTGAATATCGACAAGTGCTCGGAAACGACGAGGAGCTACTACGGCATCACCAGCATCCCGGTCTACTTCGTGATCCGCTGTGGTCACGATACCGTGCGGACCCAGGACATCGACGAGGCCGTTCGACTGATGAACGAAGTCTTCGGGAGGTCGTGATGGCCGAGCGACGGTGTGCGAACTGCCCGCCGACGCCGGTGAAACCGAAGCTGCCGCCCGTCTCTGGGCTGGTGCTCGAAGACGGCAAACGCCTCTGGCACCATGCGCTGGTCACCTGCAACGCGGCCGTGGAGATGATGCACGTTTACACGCTGCTGGGTGCGCCGGGCGGCGATCCCAGCCATCTGCGAGGGCTGGCGTCGCGCCTGTTGGATGTCGCCCAAGCCTGTGAGGAAAACAATGCGAGTACCCGTCCCGCACAATAGCAGCCTTCCGCTGGTGAGCATCATCCTGTTTACGCCCAAGGGTGAAGTCACAACGACGGTGGACGACAGTCACTACTGGGTGGACATCCCATTGCCGGAAGGCGTCCAGGAAGAGGAGGTGGACGTGTACTCGTGCTTCCTCGGCCCGGACCACCGGCCGCCGTTCGGCTGCGGCCCGGCGCTGTTGCGGGCTGCAACGCGGAAACCGGTCGCTGATGTGGTGCCCCCGGAAGTCACCCCGGAAGACCCGCCCACAGAACCAAGGCGACCCGCCCAGACAAACGGCCGGCGCAGCCGATCAACGAAACACGAGGTTGCACAGGATGAACGCCAACTGACCGAGCGAGACGCCGAGCGAACCTGACATGCAACCTCTCGTACAACGGTGGCTACACGATGGTCCAAGAGCGCGCAAGTCGCGGCGAACTGTGGGACGCCTTCCAAGAGGGCGTCACACGCGGCTTGGAGAACTCGTCCTTGCAGTCGTGTAGCCGATGGGCCGAGCATCGCAGGGTGATGGGAGCACCCTTCCCCGGCCCCTACGGCTTCGAGCATCATCCCTGGTGCCGTGAGATCCACAACAGTAAGGCGGCCTTCACCGTGGCAATGAAGGCGGCCCAGTTGGGCATCACCGAAGCGGGAATCAATCGGGCATTCTTTGTGCTCGACCAGTTGAAGCGCGACGTGTTGTACGTGCTTCCCACGACGCTCAATGCGAGCGACTTCTCTAAGGCCCGCTTCGCCACCGCACTGAAGCTCAGCCCGTATCTCAAGCAACTGTTCGTTGACACCAACACCGTGGGCCTGAAGTCCACGGGCACCAACGTCCTGTACATCCGCGGAAGCCGTGGCGACTCGAACCTGAAGTCCATTCCGGTCTCGGAACTGGTCCTGGACGAGCTGGATGAAATGGACACGAAGGCCATTTGGTTGGCCTTGGAGCGATTGTCCGGGCAGATCGAGAAGCACGTTCTGGCCATCTCGACCCCGACCGTGCCGAAGTACGGCATCCACAAGCTGTTCCTCACCAGCACACAGGAACACTTCCAGTTCAAATGCCCGTGTTGCGGCCGGTGGACAGAGTTCGTCTGGCCGGATTGCATCGAGATCATCGGCGAGACGGTCAGCGATCCACGCTGCCAAGAGTCCTTCATCAAGTGCAAGGAGTGCAAGCACAGGCTGGACCACAAGGCCAAGCCGGAATTCCTGGCGGGCGGCCTGTGGCAGCCAACGAACCTGCAAGTCAATCCGCAGGAGTCCCGTGGCTTTTACGCCAATCAGCTTTATTCGTCTACGGTCTCTCCTGGTGAAATTGTCATCGCCCACTTCCGCGGCCTTGGCGACGAGGCGGCCAACAAGGAGTTCCACAACTCGAAGCTGGGTCTGCCATTCATCGGCGAGGGTGCCCAGGTTTCCGACGCGATGCTGGACGCCGCCGTGCGAAAGCATATCACCGGCGACCTGCGGCCGGGGGTCGGCGGCCGGCGCTGTATCACGATGGGTGTGGACCAGGGCAAGACCGGCTATATCACCGTTATCGAGTGGTTGTTCGACGGTGACCGCCGCATCGACATCAACCTGGCAGCGGTCGGCAAGCTGCTCTGGTACGGCAAGTTTCGGGAAGAGGATTGGAACTACGTCGGCCAGTTGATGCGCGAGTGGCAAGTCCTCGCCTGCGTGGTGGACGCCGATCCGAACATCAACGATGCCCGGCGATTTGCCCGCAAGTTTTACGGCTACGTCCACCTCTGCCGCTATCGGCGAGGCATCGCGGCGAAGGAAATCGCCATTACCGAGGAAGACACTGGCGCGCCGATGGCCACGGTGGACCGTACCAACTGGCTGAGTTGCACGCTCGGCCGTTTCAAGACGAATCCTTCACGGATATTGCTGCCGGCCGACGTTTCACTGGAGTTCCGCGAGCACGTCAAGAACCTGGTGCGGACCTACGAGAAAGATGAACACGGCAACCCGGAAGCCACTTACGTGAACACCGGACCCGACCACTACGCCCATGCCTTGGTCTATGCGGACATCGCTTTGACGTTTGTGCCGCCAGCCGGCGGCACCAGCATCAGCAAGGTTCTGTAAAGGAGTGCCATCTTGGTTGTTGAGTTCATCACCAACATCGTCGAAGTCAGGCACCCGAGCTACCTCAGCAGCCTGCTGGACTGGCGGAAGTGGCGCATCTGCTACAACGGCGGCGAATACTTCCGCAAGCTGTATCTCAAGAAGTTCTCGTCGCGGGAAGATGAACCGGAGTTCCAGGCGCGGCTGGATATGACGCCGATCCCGTCGTTTGCGCGGGTGGCGATCAACGACGTGCGCAACGCCATCTTCCAGCGGCTCAAGGACACGACCCGGCGCGGCGGCAGCAGTGCGTATCAGCGGGCGGTCAACGGCCTGGACCTGGGCGTTGATCTCCGCGGCAACACCATGAACGGCTTTTTGGGCATCAAGGTGCTGACCGAGTTGCTCATCATGGGCCGCGTGGGCGTTTACGTGGATTCCCCGCTGGTCCCGGGCAACGCGACGTTGGCGGACGTGAAGAGCTACAGGCCGTACCTGTACTTCTACCCGATCGAAGACATCCTGAGTTGGACCTGCTCCAAGCCGGACGAGCCGTCCACGTTCCAGGCGATCTTGCTCCGCGACGTGGTGCTCAACTTCGACCAGCGGACCTACCTGCCAACCACGACCGTCGAGCGGTTCCGCATGTTGTGGATCGACCGCGACACGGGCAAGGTCAACTTGCAATTCCTAGACACCGCCGGCAATCCCATCGACCGCGAGGGAAATCCGGCCGGGGCCGTGGAGTTGGAGTTGACCCGCATACCGTTCGTGCTGCTGGACATCGGCGACAGCATGATTAAGGACGTGGTGGAGCAGGAGAACGAGTCACTACCTACAAAACACGAAAAGCCGTGTCCTACGCTTCACGGCGGCCGATTTGCTGGTGCTGAAGTGAAGGTCTGGAGCGGGATCGGCTAGGGGAAATCGCCCCATTCTGGCCGGGTGAGTAAACGCTTTGACACCCTGGTGCCCAGTCCCTCTTGGCGTGACGATCTCCGCCATCCTCAGCCCGCTAGGCCGCCGATGGCTATCACCTCCGTGAAGCTCGCCGCTAACTTGCGGTAGCGCCACAACGGCGATGCCCCCCCCATGGTGGGCATTCACGTTCGACTGCCTTGGGTCCAAGACGCGGCACGGTTGAAGAGGAGTCACCGGGTTAAACCCGCCCCCTCACCTGTTGGCGCACTACCTCAAGCGTCCGGTGTCAAGGCACCGCAGGTGCGATCGCGTTTGCGCTGGCCGGGATCGGCCGCGGGCGGACCTGCGGGACTGTCGTCCTGTTGAATCACAGCAGACCGCCAGCCGCAAGCAGAATCGGTACGGAGCCCGCGAGCTTCTTGCCAACGTGACGACCGGGGACTGACGGCGTGTGGCTGGCCTTGCACGCAGGGCTCCTCAGACGGCCAACAGCCGAACTGGCTGCGGCAGCACCGGCGCACACTGCCTGGCAAATGCTGGTAGGGAATCCGGGAGACGATTTTCGGAAAAACCGCATCTCTTCTCTGCGGGGCGGAAAACGATCATCAACTTTCGCCCCCATTATAACTTAGATTATGTCAAGATGTGCTGACATAAATTGCAATTGGCGGCATAGAACACAGCGGGGTGTTGTCACCCGTTGAAAAGAGCCTATACTGACGGACGTTGATCTAGGGAGGAACGGACCCTTCCGGCTTGCATCCGCACTCTGTTGCAGGATGTTCACCGTGCGGACTCGGGACGATCGTGCCATGAGCCGCAATTCTGTGGTGGGCCGCGTTTTCCGCAGCAACCTCTGCGATGCCCTTCGCATCGTGCTGGCCGCCATACCCTTAGCCGCGGCGGTGTTCGTGGTCTGTGAGGCTTCTCTGACAGAGCAACTTTCTGGTGAGTCGCGGTGGGATCTCCAGGCTCCCCTCCCTCCTCGTGCTAAATCCAAACTAGTCTCTTCGTCATGGGTACAGCTCATTGAAGTCATGGCTGTCTATGATACAAATCCGTCCGTTTTGTTGTTCGTTACCCCACTTGAATAAGGAGTCCGCTCATGCGTGCTTCACTGTCAAGATTTGGTGCTACAGCAATTTTCCCATTGCTTTTGGGCGTCAGCATTATGTGGTACTGGACTGCTGCTGACAAGGACCTGGTGCCCGACGAGGTAGCGGCAAAGGTGCGCGGCGGTGCCTGTGGTTATCGTATAGAGGACGATAGCTACTGCGGTGCTAGTGGCGCGGCCGGATGCAATACTACTGTTTCTTCTTACTCGCACTACGAGCAAATCAGAAACGGGTCGTATTGGGAGGATCACTCCTGTGGTGGCAACTGTTCTTACAACGACCCGTATGATTGCGCCGCCGAGTGTCATGAAGGAGGATAAGCACCACCGCCGCCTCCAAGGCGACAGCTTTACCGCACTTGGGATGAGCTTCGGATTGAAGTCCTTGGCTCATCGTGGTTGGCAAATGCAACGTCGCTGGAAGAGTGGAATACGTTGAACGTTCTAGCCAAACAACGAGCGCTAATCGCGCGGACCTCGCAACCAAGCACGTAATGTATCCTAATGATTTCGCCTGAAGGCGTGGGCTTCATTCCGTCCCGTTGCGAGACAGTAAGAATCCCTTCGTGACACGCATCCTGCCTGCCAGGGTGGCGATCATTGGGCAGTTGTACGAACTGCCCGACCGTGTGCGCGGCAAACAGCGTCGCGGTATTGTTGGCGGATTGTCGTGTATGCAAAGATGGCCAGCACACGATCCATTTGGCCAAATGTGGAGTTTCTCGCCAACGTTGGGAGGAGGCTTAGGTGTATCGGCATACACGTTATACGTTTTGTCTGTTGTGTTCTTGGATATTGAAAATGGCGGGTTGTACGTGTTGTTTCCTGGGTGCTGTAGCTCATGCCCAAAACACCGCTCCGGACGTTGCTGATCGCTATGCGTGTGGTCAAAATGCTCTATACGCACTGTGCGGGATCGTGGGCCACGCGGTCTCACCAACCGACCTCTCCTCCTATCTGGCCGAGTCACGTAATCCTGGAGGCAATAGTCTCCTGCAACTCAAGGAAGCTGCGGCCGGTATCGATTTTCCGTGTGTTGTCCGGCGAATATCTTTTGAGCGATTGGCGAGCAGCTCGCTTCCTGTAATTGCACATCTTGGTCCAGTTGGTTCGCGCGAGGTTGGCCACTTCGTCGTTGTTGTCAAAGCCGATCAGCAGCAGGTCTATCTTCTCGATGGTACGACGGGCTCGTTCGGTCCATCGTCAGTTCATTCAGTCCAGCGAGAGTGGAGTGGTTTCATTCTCCAGCCCATACCCGGGCTATTTACAAACGGCCTGAATTCAATCGATGGGTGGCTCGCCGGTAGCCTCGTGGTGATCGTAGCGGCCTTGGTGATAACCCTCGCCTTCCCGCCTGGATCACTTGGTTGGAGAGAAAAGCGTCCGACCTCGGCCGGGACGCCGTTGCTTGCTATAATGATTATTGGTGCTTTGGTTTCCCCGTTGCTTGGCGGAGAGCGTGACGGCAAACCGCGATCCGCCAACGGAAATATCATTTGGCGAACGCCGTCACACGATGCGATCAATTGCCTCTATGTTTTTCTGCGCTTTCATAATATCGATGTTGATTATCTCGATCTTCTAAACCGATTACCACCCACCGACCAAGGCACCACTATTGTGGACATGTGCAATCTCTGCCGTCATTATGGGCTTCTTGCGGCCATCGCAAAATGGACACCGGACCGATTGGAAAAGGGTTCCCTCCCGGTCATCACACACGTGACGAACCGCTTGGATGAAGGGGGTGCTTATGTCATCCTTCTTGCGCGTAAGAAAAACACCTGCTTCGTGATAACCGGTGACAGCGCAGCCATCGAAACTATTTCGATGGATACGTTCCGGCGTCACTGGAGCGGCTATGTTTTGACGCTTGACAACGGTTGGAGCCGAGTTGCGATTATCGTAGGTGTGTGCGCCACAATATTATTAGCCCTTTACACGTGTATTCGGTTGCCCCTCGGACGTAGGGCATCAGTTCGAAGCACACGGCCCGACATGTTCTCGGAATGATGAAAATGCGTACCCTGATACAACTATCTCTGATCGCATTTGTTGCATTCTTGGGATTTCCCGCTCGGTCGTTGATCGCTGGCGAAACGGTGAGGTTGCCGGATGAATTCCGCACCCAGCTACAGGCCAACGTGGCGATCCTGAGCCCGATTGAAGTTGTTTGGAAACGCCAGCGTGAGAGTACGATTGGGAAGAGTGAGTTGATGGCCAAGATTAAGTACAAGGAGTTCGTAAAATACGAGTTCTTTGCAGAGTTCTCGTTCATTGATCGCTGGCAAGACCGCATGATGTATGAGTTCCTGGAACAGCCAGTTGCAGACCGCTTACCCGCCCACCCAACCGATCCCGTGAAAATTATTCCGTTACACGTTGAGACTGCCTATGATCTCGATCATGTCTATATCGGGGACGGCGAACGATTGCGCCGTGCCCCTGGGAGATATCCTCATTTGCAAATCGATCGGGGCAGCGATCCGAAGTTTGCGAAGCCCAGTATTCGAGTGTTGTTTCGATCGGACTACCTTCGTGAAGTTGGCTACTGGACGCCAAGTATTTGTGCAGAGCTGGGTCGTCCGGCGAGTCACATCATCCTTCATCTTCTTGATAGTGGTGCAACGCTGACTTCTGTTCGGCGGGTCTTCATAGATAATATAGAGTGCGTTGAAGTGAAGTTGGAGGAGCCGAAGCTTATTCATTTATTCTTGCTGGAACCGGACAAAGCATACGCTCTGCGCCGACATACAGAAATTGTTAAGAACAGCGGCCAGACTGCCCGAGTTGTCGAATGCCGCGATTACCAAAACGTCAAGGCCCCTTCTCTATGGTTACCGAAACGATGTCAAATCGATTATTATACGTGGGAGACGATCTTTCCAACGTGTAGTCATGAGCCCATTGTCAATGAGACACTTTCGCTCGACTCGGTGGCTACTGCGCGCATGCCTACAACAATGTTTGTTCTCAAGTACTCTACCCCGGGAACCTTTGTGACAGACTTTACGGCTCCGAAGGCGCAGCGGTCCTACCGAGTCGCTGCGAAGGCCGAGGACCTGAAAAGTGGGATCGATGCAGCTAAGAAATTGATAGAGTCCCCAAAGCGGATTTGGCTACTTGTCCTCAACTTGGTTGCAATCGCTGTTCTTATTGGTGTCTTCCTATGGCGTCGGCGTCGAAGATTTCGAAGATAATGTGTCACGGAACTTCATCTCGTTGGTTCAGGTGGCCCATGTGTTTGTTGGGGAGCATTTTGCTGTTTCCTCCCGGGCTAATTTGCGCGCAGACTGGGCCTTTGGTGCGCTATGCGTATAGGTCGGCAGAGGAGGTTCGTGCGGAGTTATTAGATACCCAAAGCCGCATAGTAAGTCTTCGGGTGAAGTATCGGGCAGTGTCACCAATGGATAGTTCCACGGGCCGTTATATCGTCCGCGAAGTGGCAGTGAAGCGGCCTTGTTTTTGTTATCATTATGGAACGCATGGATCCGCCCATACGAGTTGGGAAGATGATCCAGGGCAGCAAAAAGCGTGGGTCTTAGCCAATGAGTATTACAACGAGTTTCCGTTGAATCGGGTTTATTTCCATGGTCAAATCCAGCCAAGTGATCCATTGCCTGGCACACTGAAGACGGAGAACTGGTTTCAGCTCACAGGATGCTGGCCGCTTAGTGCGCGGCAGCCTCCGAAGGCTTGGAACCTTGTCCCGATGCTTAGCGAAGTTGCTGTATCGTCGGCCCACTGTGTGGTGCGGCATGAAATGGAGCAAGTCGATGGCCATTGGTGCCATATATTGGAGCGCAAGGGAGGTGGTGATGCACTCTGGCTGGATGTGGAAAGAGGTTGTTGTCTAATGAAACGTGAGGTGACGGAACCGGTACACGGCAAGTTGTTTGGTCGGGTTGAATTGAGCCAGCATGGGGAGACCGTCCCTGGCGTCTGGTTGCCCCACAGGTTGCGTAGTCAGGCGTTTTCATGGCCAGCGGGCATCCAACATGTGATTGAAGAGACCCTGACGGAGGTCGTCGAACTGAGCGTCAATGATGTGCCTGACGAGCAGTTCGAGTTCACACCAAGACCTGGCTCAGTATCATTTTCTGTGAAGGGGCCACATAGGATCACGCAGACTGAGCCAGGCGGTCTAGATCATCTTGATGATCTTGTTGCGTGGGCTTTACGCGTGTACGGTCGGCCGAAGCCAATCATTCGATTGCACACAAGCGACATGCTATTGTACCTTGCTGTTGGTCTCGTATTCCTGGCAGTAATCGTACTGGAAATTCGGCGAAGGTGCATTGAGTCCACAAATGTGGCAGGGCCGCCCCACGACCAAGATTACGCCGGCAAGAAACCCGAAAAGTCGCCCACGCCGGGGTGAGGCCCCATGACCTGCCGGAGGTGTGAAGAAGACTTTGTCGCAGACGACATTTGAGAGAAGCCCCACCCGAAAGCAGGCTTCGAGCAATCACCGAGGCATGGACGACGCCGGGATCAGATCTTCAATGCGACGCGGCGGAAGGTCTCGCGGCAACAGCCCGCGGTCTTCTTCAAGGAGGCCATTCTCGACGCCGACGGCAAGATGGTCGAGACCACCGGCGAATGTAGTAAGGAGCGCATGGAGATCAACTACAAGGGGCAGTGGGGCTAGAGGCAACCAAGAAATACCCCTGCCATAAGAGAAACTGTTTGAATGACCGGCAAGGAATCACGTACGTCGATTGCAAAAAAGATCTGGGCGATGGCTCTTGTTATGTTGTTGGTGTCTGGTGGAGCCGCAACTTTCTTCGTTTGGCGTCCTCCTACTCTCTCCAAGGAACAAAGCATACTGATTGATTCATTGGCTGAGTCAGTGTCAGAAGTTGAAAGGATGTCAACGCAAGTTAGAGTGGCTCTATTCGACGCCCAATTGGACCGTGGCGAAGCGACGAAAGACTTCAAAAGGCTTCTGGATGCGGAGCCCCTTTTTGCATGTAAAACGGTCAGTCCAGTCGATATTCAAGCCGGTAGTTTGAGGGCATTCGACTGCATTATCTTCCCCGGTGGCAATGCGCGGATGCAAGCTGAAGCTCTTGGCGACGATGGCAAAGTGAATGTTCGGAAGTTCGTTCAGTCCGGTGGCGGCTACATTGGCATTTGTGGAGGCGCGTTTTTGGCGACTGCCAAGTATGATTGGGGCATGGCTTTGGTCGATGCCAAGCCATTAACTGGTCAAATCGAAGTCCCAGGACAAGGAATGGTATCAATTGCCTGGCGAGGCGCTGGAACCGTCAGGATGGAACTGAGCGATGCAGGCGGAAAGATCTTTACCGATGTTCCGGGACTTGTAGACGTATGGTATAGTGGCGGACCGATCCTCTCGCCGGCGGAAATGACTGATCTTCCCAAGTACGTTTCACTGGCAGTATTTCGCACAGAAGTGTGGGACTACAAGCTACAGCAAGGCACGATGATCGACACACCGGCCATTGTCGCGGGACGTTTCGGCAAGGGGAGAGTACTACTTTTTAGTCCACATCCCGAAATGACACCGGGGCTTGAATCAATAGTTCGCCGAGCCGTGTTGGCGACTGCGCGGACACACGCGAGAGAGACTGAGAGGACCCCAGCAACACGCCGGCGGCGCGAGTTGTGAGCATGGGTGCGGACGTCTCAGATTTCTCGGCCTATGTCCCGCCATCATTTAGTGAAATGGGATTCACACGACGGACACGCTTGTGCTTCACTCGAATGGGCGAGACATCGTAAAACATGACATGAATGTGAATAAGGGCAGAACTGCTGCCACATTTCTTTCTTTGATGCTAATTTGAGACGGGAAAGTAAGTATCCGGTTGCTTTGCGCGACGTATTACTCGGAATTTCACAATCGCTTGGTAGCATGTACAACCATTCTGCAATATGGCTTGTTGCTAGAAGACTGCTACCATCTGTCGCCTCACGTGCTGCCGCCAAATCCCACCAACTTGCTGGCCAACCTCCATCCGGGAGTTGAGTGTGAATAATCAGATCAATCCATTTGTGAAGCATCTGGTCAACCTGCCTTCGTATTCGCTCGGACAGAAGGTGATTGGCTCCAGAGTCTGCCTGCAATACAGCGGTCAACGCAAAAACGACGTGCATACCACAACAGGTGCTTTTCTCCAAAGATTGGACCAATAGCCGTGCTACCAAATCATCAAATGAATACTCTTCACCGTAGCGGTTCACCCATCGGGTTTGTGGCGGCAAATATGCTGCGTAGGCAAAAGCTGTCCATTCAAGCTCATCTTGTTCTAGGTTAAACTGAGCCAGAGAATCACTGAGCACGTCACGTAGCGAAAATCTCCCCTCGTTCATCACGATGGCTTGACACAGGGGAACCCCGAGTTCAGCCATAGAAGCCAAGAACTGGTCGCGATGACTTTCGCCACTCCCAGAGGAAGTTAAGAGACGACGAGAAGGTACGATAGAAACATACCTCACTCCAGTGTCCGTCAAGATCATGGGTGGTGCCCCGAGCACCAGTCGTCCAAGTTGTTCGTCGGTCAGAATATCAAGCATCGAACGCACGGTTGTATTGCCGCTGATCTCTAGTCGGTAGTCCTTTCCATGAACGTGCATCAGGTGAAGAACCCTTGACACATTAAGCTTTCGAGCGTCTTCCGGGCGCATCTGTCTGCTGAGCCATTGTGCGTCGGCGACACTGATGTCAATCGATGGTCGTTGGGTCACAGGCAGCACGGTTGGAGTATCCCGGGCATTTGCCGACACTCTCTGCCAATCAACGCGGTCCTTCGTTCGGTTGAACGGAAAAAAGGGGAGGATAACACCGGCCAAGACGACAAGCACGACAACCAAGAACGTCAACAAGTGAGTCGGCCATCGTCGTCCGCCAGTGTGGTAGATACTGTCCATCGAACAAGACCTCTGTATTTCAGGCGTTGAAAATCGCAGTATGTGGATTCAACGTAAAACGGAATCGTGATCGTGCGACTATCCGTCCAAAGCCCGGGCGTCGTACCGGGACATGCTGCTCACTCTCCGCCGGGAAAGCATCCACCAACGATTTTATCACTGCGGCCCTCCGGCCATCCCGACAACGCCTCGTTGAGGATCGCCTTGTTCAGCTCGGCGTCAGCCAAGAGCTTCTTCAGCCGCTTGTTCTCCTTGTAACCGTCAAAGAATCGCCACCCACTATAGCAGCCCAGATTCCACCGCCGCACCACGGGGTTGCCACGCGCATCACCCGAAAACCGATTTTCAGGAATTGGGAAGAACGTGCTTTGGTAGCGGCTATCTCTGAATCCAGCACTTCGGCAACGTCTTCTGGAGTTTTTCTACGCCCCGGGCGGTGACCTTGGTATCCGTAAGAAACAGGCGTCGCAGTTTTGGTAGCCTTGCGAGGTGCTCAAGCCCCGCGTCGGTTATCTCGGTCCTGCTCAGCGTCAGTGACTGGAGATTGCTCAATCCCTTGAGGCTCTTCAGCTCTATATCCGTAACCTTAGTGGCCCACAACACGAGATCCGTCACGTGTTCAAGTGATTCCAGCCCTGGGCCCATCACCGCCGTGTTCGCCAGGTCCAGGCTTCGGAGCTCTGTCAACCCATTGAGGTGTTTCAGCCCCGCGTCGGTCACTTCGGTGTTGCTGAGATCCAGCGATTGAAGTTCCATCAATCCACCGAGGTGCTTCAACCCTGCGTCGGTTACTTTGGTGCCATCAAGGTCGAGTACTCGGAGATTAATCAATGCCTTGAGATACTGTAGCCCCGCATCGGTCACCCTGGTGCCGGACAGGTATAGCCCTCTGAGTTTCTTCAGCTTTTGGAGGTGCTCCAGCCCTGCATCGGTCACCGGCGTTTTGGCGAGACTCAATGATTGAAGGTTGGTCAGCCCTTTGATCTGCGCTATTCCTGCATCCGTGACTTGGGTGTGCCCCAGGGACAACCTTTGGAGCTTCGTCAAGGCTCTAAGGTGCTCCAGCCCAGCGTCCGTCACCTTGGTGCCGGACAAATCCAACGTCTGGAGCCTTGGCAGCTTTCTGATAGGCTCCAGCGCCAAATCGGTCACTTGGTCTTGCTCACCGACCCAAGGGGTGCGATGCATGTCCACACCAATGACGGGCTTGTCTGGACTCTGTTCGTCAATGGTGACTGTGTCTCCCCGGTGTTCAATCTCGGCAGCTACCGCTCCCTCCGCTGGACCCACCTCTGCTGCCTCGCCGGCGGCAACAAAGACAAGCAACACAATAGAGGGCAGTGTGGATAGCATGTGTCGGCTCATGAGTTTCTCGCATTCACAGACAGCACTAGTATGCGGACCATTACGGACATTCTACGTCTCGCTCAACAGGGCAACAACCGTAACCGCTCGAAAAGCACCTTGGTCAGGTGTGAAGGCGATACGACGAACAAACCCGTTTTCGCCGACGAAGGGCTTGGGCTTTACGGGATTCTGCTTTCCGCTGCTCAAGCCGGTGCTCAGGATGGGCACGTTCCGTCCAGCGATCCGGCATCAAGGCTTCCAGGGCAACCTTGTCGGTAGGGGCGATGATCGTCCGCTCGCTCGGCAGCAGCCGCAAGGTAATTCCTGCGGGGGCAACCGACCAAAGATCCCATGTCAAAGTTCCATGTTTGCGGGCCTTCTTTCGAGAAACCGAGCCAACGTGCGTCATCTTACCCGTCCAGAGGATGGGCGGCCAACCGGACGAATGGCGTTAAGCTGGTATAAAGCTGACACATCAACGCGTTGTCCGCCAATCGAGCCCCCCCTCTAGGTGGATACGATACAAATACTTGGTATCGTCCTTGCCGCCAAACTGGCCGGTGCGACTGGGTCGTTCCGACCAGGAAGCGAGGCTCGACGAAGACAATCTTGGTCGCTATGCTTGCGGAATGTCAAAGAATATCCGTACGCCCAAGTGGGCGCGATGGTCGGACGGACCCAAAGGATCGACGACTGCCACGGCCTAAAAGAGGTCTTCGCATTCTTATCCCGGGTCGCGATCCATCGCCGCTTGTGTTGCCTGACACCGTCGTTTAGAGTGTACGGTGTCTAAGTTTATCCTGAAGCCGTGAACGTTTTTGTCAGCGATATCTGAAGAGGGCTTGTTCTTGCGAGGATTGTGTGAATGATGGAGGCGTCTGCAATTCATCCTGGCGGTGAGAAAAGGAAGCCCATGAAATTCACAATTTCCGAAACCGATGAAACGCTGGTTTCTCATTCTGGTCTGGCCTTGGCTGGAGCCCTGTTGCAGAGGACCAGTATCCAGAAACGGGCCGATACGATCCGCTTGGGCGACCGCAAGCGGCCTGACGTCTCTCATGGCGACGTGGTGACGGCGATGATCGGCCTGCTGTGCCTGGGCAAGCCCGACTTCGAGGCCATTGAGGCGTTCCGAGACGACGAGTTCTTCCGCCAGGCTCTGGGCCTGGAGAAGATCCCTTCGGAAGGGACGCTCCGCCAACGACTGGACGAACTGGGATACCGTTGCCACACGACCCTCCACGAGGAACCGGCGGACATGATTGCCCGCCACATCCCGAAGCTCACGCCCTGTTATGGCGACTGGATCGCCCTGGACCTCGATGTCTCCCCCTTCGACAACAGCGGCACGAAGAAGGAAGGCGTCTCGTGGACGTATAAGAAGGTGGACGGCTATTGGGCAAGCCTGAAACTTCCAGCCCAGGAGGTCATGGAGCTTTATCACCAGCACGGCACTAGCGAACAATACCACTCGGAGATCAAGACGGATATGGACTTGGAGCGACTGCCAAGCGGCAAGTTCGCCACCAATGCCCTGGTGTTGTCGCTGGGTCTGGTGGCCTACAACGTTCTGCGGTTGTGTGGACAGAACGCTCTGAAGCAGAACGGCCAGTTGCCCCAGGAGAAGCGGATGCCGATCCGCAAGCCGGTAGCCCGTCGTCGGCTGCGGAGCGTGATCCAGGACCTGATGTACCTGGCGGCCCGCTTTACGCATCACGCTCATGGTATCGGTCTGTCGTTTTGGCGGAATAATCCTTGGCATGGAGTCTGGGAAAGCGTCTATGGTCGGTTCATAGGCCGGACGTGTCCGGCTACACCCTAGCGGGAAAGGAAAGCGATGCACAACTTCGTATGCAACAACTTGAAGTCGGGGAGATGCTCTGTCCCTGTGGCGTCGGGGATACCGCCGTAGCCCCATTTCAGACTGTTGACGGCTCTATACCGAGTCGTTCTCACCAGAACCACGATGCCCGGTTCGCATAAAACAGCCCACCCAAACTAAACCGACCATTTTCAACGGCAAGTGTCACGGATTCACGTTTATAATAAGTTCTGACAGGGACAAACATGCTTGGACGCTTGGTTGCTGCTGGGTTGCTTTGCATCCACGTCGTCTTGGTCGGCTGGATTGACTGGTGGACCAGTCCCAACATGACTGAAATAGGGCACATGGGGGCGACGGTCTATTTCTGGCATACCCTGCGATACGATGTTTTCTGTGTTAACCCACCTCTGTCGCGGATTTGCAGCGGGTTGCCGCTAGCCCTGTGCCATCCCAAATATGACTGGAGCGGTTATTCCTCTCGGCCGCAAGACCGTTCGGAATGGAAGATAGGAACGGCTTTTGTTGACGCCAATAGCTCTGAGAAATTGCAATGGTGCTTCGCGCTGGGACGTTGGGCATTGATCCCGCTACTGATCGCTGGCGGGTATTCTGGATACCGATTGAGCGGCGAGATGTATGGAAAGTCGGCTGCGCTGGTGTTCTTGACCCTTTGGGCTTTCTCGCCACTCTTGCTAGCTTGGGGAGCCACCGTCTGTCCGGATGCCCTGGCCGCTGATCTAGGAATGTGTGCCGTTTACGCACTGCGGCGATGGTTCGTCAGGCCGGATTGGATGCGGGCTTATGTCGCGGGGATTTGCCTGGGGTTACTGCCGCTTGCCAAGCTGACGTGGATCGTTGGATTTGGCCTATGGCCGGCGCTCTGGGTGATATGGACGACCTTCGCCTGGACAAGGAAGTCTGGCCAGGAAACCGTCGCCCTGCCTCCTTTCCGCCAGTTGGCAACCGTACTGATCTTGGGGCTCAACACGCTCAATATTGGTTACCTGTTCGACGGAACGTTTTGTCCATTGGGGAAATATGTCTTCATCAGCCGATTGTTTCGCGGCCCAGAGGCTTCGGGAAATCAACAGACGCCAGCCACGGATAATCGCTTTACCGGGACATGGCTGGGAGATGCCCCCGTTCCGCTTCCTGCTGACTTTGTTCGGGGCATAGACATCCAGCAGTACGATTTTGAGCGAGGGTTGCCGTCGTACTTGCGTGGCGAGTGGGCGGATCACGGCTGGTGGTATTACTATCTCTACGTCCTGGCGATCAAGGAGCCGCTGGGAACGTGGTGCTTGATGGTGGTCGCCGTCATAGTGACGATCTTTGGACGAGGCTATTCAGTCGCATTGTGCGACGAAATGTTGGCGATCCTGCCAGGCACAGTCATTTTGTTTTTTGTAAGCAGTCAAACCGGCTTCTCGGCCCACTCGCGCTACATTATTCCCGCATTGCCATTCTTGTATCTCTGGATAAGCAAACTAGGCCGGGTGTTTAGCAGTCGTTCCTTAACACCTAAGCGACTGGTGCTCGCGGGAGGAGTTGCCGGGTTAATGCTTTGGTCCGTCGGCAGCAGTCTGGGCGTCTATCCGCATAGTTTGTCGTACTTCAACGAACTGGCCGCAGTCTTGCCAACGCCTGCTGACGCATCATACCCAAAGTCTATCAGCGAGAGCAACGAGAAGCGGGGTGTCTTGTCGACGATCAGGGCGACGTTTAACGCCGGCCCTTGCAACGGACCTCGCCACTTGTTGGCCAGCAACGTCGACTGGGGACAAGACCTATTCTGCCTGGAAGATTGGTACGAATCGCATCCCGAGGCTCGGCCGATCAAGGTGGCGTACTTTGGCAGCTATCCACTCGATCAAAGCAAAGTAAGGTCGTCCGGTTATCCGCCGATCGGGCCCGACTGGAAGGGAATCGACGGCAAGAGGGACGCATCGATTCTTGGCCCATTTCCTGGCTGGTATGCGTTGAGCGTCAACGAGATTTACAGCCGGTCGCAACAGTATCGCTACTTCCTCAATTTCCGGCCAGTTGCCACAGCCGGCTATTCCATCTACATCTACCACATCACTCTGGACGAGGCGAACCGAGTTCGCAGAGCATTGGAATTGCCAGAACTGGCGAAGGATTGGCGGCCGATAGAGAACCCCTCACCGTGAAGGATGGCAGTGCCGTGCGTGCCTGTTCAAGTCAACCAGCTCCGGGCGAAACAAGAGTTGCCGGAACCACGCGGACGCATGCTCGGTTTACGTGGATCGACTGGGCATTGCTGGCGGCGATCGTGGGCTTATCGATTCAACTGGTCGTGATGCTGCGCGAGCCGCTAATGGATGCCTGGCGCAACCGCCCTCGACCTGGAATGCAGGTATCGCAGCAGTACCTTGTGGAGCAACGTGACGGCGGCGACGCAGCAACGATTCCGATCAACTGCCTGCTTTACTTGCCGCCCGGGTACGATGCACACCGGAAATGGCCGCTGGTTGTGTTCCTGCACGGGCGCGGGGCGTGCGGCGACGACTTGAACCTGGTGCGGCGCGGCGGCCTGCCAAGGGAGATTGAGCGGGGCAAGAAATTCGATTTCATTATCTTGTCGCCGCAATGTCCTAAAAACTACTGGTGGTACCCCGAGACAGTCGTCGGCCTGACGGAACAGATCAGCAGCTCTCTGTCGGTCGACCGCGATCGCGTCTATCTAACCGGCTTCAGCATGGGCGGCAACGGAACCTGGGCGGCAGCATGTTACGATCCTCATCGTTTTGCGGCCATCGCTCCGCTGGCCGGGCAGGGCGATGCGGAACAAGCAGACAAGTTGAAGATGCCCGTTTGGGTCTTTCACGGCGCGAAGGACCGCACAATCCCCCTTGCAGATAGCCAGACGATGGTCGACGCTATACGGAAGTGTCGCGGCACCGTACAGTTCACCATATACCCCGACCAGGGACATGGCATTGCCGAAGTGACGTACCAGAATCCCAAATTCTTGGAATGGCTGCTCTCGCAGCGGCGGACGATGCCGCGCCCAGCTAACCCATCTATTTGTGACTGAGGCAGTTGAGTTAAATGGCCGCGCGAGGTTGTTGACAAACGAGTTTTCAAGAGATACCCTGAAAATCGCAACCGGGTCCGACGAAAGCGGGGCCGCCGGACCGCAAGCAGGCGACGGGAGGCTGAGATGGAATCGTCGCGGCGAGGCCAGCTTACGCTGATCGACCTGCTGATGCTGGCCGGATTGCCCGTCTGTGCCGTCCTGTTGTTCATCTCCTTTCTCGTGCCCACACGTGAAGCCGCGCGGCGGCGGCAGTGTCAATACAATCTGCGTCACATCGGCCGCGCGCTTCAGGCTTACGAAGACGCCAACGGCACGCTCCCTCCCGCGGCGATTCAGCCCGACAGCATGGACGTCTTGGAATTGGCCTATCCCAGGGGCCAGATGGTCGCGACGCACGCCAATTGGCTGACCTTGTTGCTTCCACATTTGGGACAGGCCGAACTCGCGGGCAGGTTCAACCGCAACGCTCCGATCACCGATTGGAGCAATAAGGCGGTTCGCGAGGCGGAACTCTCCGTGCTCACGTGTCCGGCCGACACGTTCCACAACGCGAACAATCATTTCCAAGCGCTATTGCAGGACAACGGTTTGGGAACATCCCTGGCCTCCGTCGGCGGGCAGGCGAGATCGAAAACCGCTGCCGCGCCCATCGTGGACTTCGCTCGCGGCAACTACGCCATCAACATGGGCAGCAGTGCGACGGCTTCTGCACCGGGCACTTGCCGCTATCCCGTTCCGTGCGGCACCATGACCGAACGAAAGGGGAGACAGATCCTTCGCTGGGGCAACGGCGTGGCGGGAGTGAATAAGGCATTTGCATCGAAGGAATTTGTGAATCGGTTGGGGACGACCGTGGCGGTCGATGAAATCCGATCTGGATTGCGTTGCGTCGATTCGCGGGGCGCATGGGCTCTAGGGCTTATCGGCTGTAGTGTCACCTTCGGCCATGGGCTATATGGCGACGCTGCGGGGCCAAACCCCGACCGTATGGCCGCCGATGAGATTATCGGCTGCGGTCAACTCGGTGCGCTTATTAAGTATGGGTCGCTGGTGGCGGACGAGAACATGCGCTGCCGTGACTGCCAAGTCGCGTCGCAGGCCGCCGCGCGAAGCATGCACCCGGGGGGAGTCAATGTGTTGATGCTGGACGGTTCGGCATACTTCGTCGGTGACGGCGTCGACCTGGGCCTTTGGCACGCCTTGCACTCCTGCGAAACGCAAGAGCCGATTTCCTTGCGATCGGCGGACCTGGAGCCGCAGAACAATGCCAATCAAACGGTCGAAGAATACGGCAAAACGGAACTCGACTATCAAGCCGTGGCGAGGGCGGGTGGCAATAGTCCATCGTCCCAGCGCGAACCGAAGAGGCTCATCAATGCGATTGGCATGGAACTGATCCAGATTGCACCAGGCGAATTCGTAATGGGCATACCGGACCGACCCGCCGTAGACCGCTGCCCACGCGGCCCAATTCGCTACCCCAGCGAAAACGCCCCTCACTGGGTTCGGATTCGCAGGCCGTTTTACCTCGGCACGTACAAGGTAACGCAAGGCCAATATGAGCAGATCGTGGGCGTCAACCCCAGTTGGCATTCGGCCACCGGCGGCGATAAGCAGTGGTATGCGGGCCAGGACACCAGTGAACTGCCGGTGGAACAAGTCTCCTGGCACGATGCAGTAGAGCTCTGCCGCCGATTGTCGCTGTTGCACGCGGAGCAAACGGCGGGAAGGACGTACCGGCTGCCCACGGAGGCAGAGTGGGAATTCGCCTGTCGGGCCGGCAGCGTAGCGTTCGCCGACGGGCACCCTGGCAGCGAGATCGGGCCGGTGGGCGAAGACCCAAGGAATGCCTGGGGCTTGCACGGCATGTGTGGTGGCGTCTGCGAATGGTGCGCGGACTGGTATGCCCGGGATTACTACGTCTGCTCGGATCGCGACGATCCGCGGGGTCCGCCAACAGGATACCTGCGCGTCATTCGCGGCACACAGTGGATTTTCACGGGAGACCCGCTTCAGCGGACGACGCGGGCAGCGGCCCCTTGGACCACTAATCGATTCATCGGCTTCCGTGTCGCCTGCGATGTCGGAGAAGGCCGTTAGAACACGGTGGAGTGAGGCCGCGAAGACGGTAACAGTAAACAGTTGGCATGGCATGAAACCGCTTCGATGCGAGAGCAATCGTAGCGTCGGTAGGTGGTCAAGGAGGGTGGGAGTCGAATCGCGTAGGCCGCTTTTTGGAAAACACAGGTGAAGTGTCATGAGCGAGCCGTTTGATCCTTATTACACGTGGCTGGGCATTCGTCCTGAAGAACAGCCGGCGAATCATTACCGCCTGCTGGGGCTTCGAGATTTCGAGGACAACCCGGAGGTAATCCAGCACGTTGCCGATCGGCAGATGACGCACCTGCGCTCGTTTCAGGCGGGCCAGCATGCCGATCTCTCCCAGAAGCTTCTCAACGAGGTGGCGACCGCCAAGCTGTGCCTGCTGTCGCTGGAGAAGAAGGGGGCCTATGACGCACAACTGCGCCCGGAATCGGCGGTCGCAAGCCCTGAGGATACGCTGCCTAAGTTGCCGCTGCCGATCGCGGACGGGGGATCGCCCATTTTACGCAAGGCGTCGGGGGCATCGACGCCAAGCACCGGCGACGCCCCGCGGTCGCCCACGCCTTGGGTCGCAATTGCCATTGCCAGCGGTGTGGCCGTCGTGGCGATTGTCACCTTTACCGTGTGGCTCTTGTTCAAAGGCGAAAGTGGAACGGAGGCGGGCAGCGGGGCAACCGAATTGGTGTTCCTCTGCCCCGGTAATCGCGACGGAATCAACATCGAAGTCGATGGCAAAGCGGTCACTTTGCCGGTAAATGGGCCATGGGGACAGGCATGCACGACGGGCCAGCACAGCATTAAGGCCACCCGTCCGGGCTCTTACGATTTCGAGAAGGACGTCGATGTTCGCAAGGGGCAAAGCCGGGCGGTGTTCTTGGCCTTTTCGACGCAACCGGTCGAGCCGCCGACCAAGCTGGCATTCTACTGCCCGGCCGACCAACGTGCGGGGATCAAAATCGAGGTGGATGGCAAAGCGCTCGCGCCGCCGTCGAGTTGGCCGTACAACGAGGTATGTAAACCAGGCCCGCACCGCATCCGGGCCATTCGGCCAGCCTTCTTTGACTTTGAACAGACCATCGAGGTTGCTGCCGGCAAAGTCGCAGATGTCCATCTGCGCTGGAAGAAACTTCCGCCAACTGGGTTGGCGTTTCCTCTTCCCAAACTGCGCGAAGTGGTGCGATTTGAGGTGGATGGGAAAGCGGTCCTGGTGCCGCCCAAAGGGCCGTGCATCGAACTCTGTTCGCCCGGCTCGCACCGTATCCGGGCCTTCCAAGTGGGGTTTATCGACATCGAGCAAACGGTCGAGGTCCGCGACCGAGAGCTTACCAATGTCAAGCTGCCTTGGAAGAGGATCGTGCCGACGACGCTGATGATCGTTTCTGGCGGGTCCCATGTCGGGTTGAGGGTGGAACTGGATGGCAAAGAAATACTCATGCCAATCGTCGGACCATGGACATCGGTGTGCTCGCCCAGCCCGCACCATATCCGGGCGTTTCGGCCCGGCTTCGACGAGTGCGAGCAGGTTGTTGACGTTCCCCAAAATCAGGGTACCAAAGTGGATTTGATGTGGCACTGGGTTGGCAGCCCGCCGCTGGACCCTGCGAGAGTGGCTAAGTCGGTGAGTTCCTGGATGCCCAATCCCGCACCGCTAAACCAGAATGTCGCCCTGGCCAAAGGCACTCCAATCGCTTCTCCGGCACTGATGAAGCTGGCGGCCGATGACGTAAGGCGCAAGGTCGTGGCCGGATTGGAAGTCATCGGCGATGTCACTGGCGATCCGTTTTCGTAGCGTCCCGGGACGTCCGTCCAGCCCGGCAAAAGAAACATCGCGTGATCCATTTCGCAGCGTCGCGTCCCAAAGCCCGGGTCCCCGCGGGGGAGATGCCTCCGGGAAGCCGCCTGTAAAGGGGGCCGAAGCGACCGCTTCCTCCACGGTACAGCCAGCCGTTCCGAAGAGTCTGCCGGTACCATCCCCGCAAATTCAGCGCGATCTGCTCATCGAGGTCTTACAGCAAATACCTGTAGACAACGCCAACACCAAACTGGATGAGCAGCACTTGTGCAAATGGCTCTTCGACACTGCCTTCAAGCCGGCAGTCCATCCCGACAAGCGATTCGTCTGCTTGCGCCGCGCTGCCGAACTGGCATGCAACCTGGGCGATACAGCCATGATGTTCCGGGCGGTGGATGCAATTGGGGCCGAGTTTGATATTGATGCCCTGGATGTCGAAGACAAGTTGGTCGCCCGAATGCGGCCTGACCAAGGGGGCTCGGCCTTGATCGACATAGGCAACGCCGACACGGGCGTTGCCGCCGCACAAAAACTCGCGGAGCGAGCCGTGGCAAATAACCGCTTCGACGTAGCAGGTAGCACGTTGCAAGAGGCTGCCATGACATGCCTAAAGCGACAATGTGCGGGGCCTCTTAAGGAGATCCGCGCCCAGATGGCAGACGTCCAGCGACTCGCCCGAGGCTGGGAGCAAGTCTCCATCGCCCTCAATACGCTCAACACCAGCGCGGACGATCCACAGGCCAATCTCACAGTGGGCCGGTGGTATTGCTTCCAGAACGGAAACTTGGAGCGGGGGTGGCCCTATCTGGCCAAGGTCAATGACGCAGCGTTTAAGAAGGTCGCTCAGCAGGAACTGTCGCCACCCAAGGACGCTGAAGCACAGGCCAGGCTGGCCGATGCCTGGTTGAGTCTTTATCAGACCCACGCTGGCGCAGAGCGAGAGATCATGGGGAGCCGCGCGGTCTATTGGTATCAGCGAGCCGAAGCGGCATTGCCCGAAGGGGCGTCGAAAGCGAAGGTCGATAGGCGGTTGAAGGAATTGGCCCGGGGGCGACATCCGGCGGCGAAGATTTCAGACGTTTCGGCAACGCCAACGTCGCCGGTGGCGGAGCCGAAATGCGTGCATTTGAAACCGGGAGCCCCGCTGCCAAGTGACGCTTGGGTCGACTTGCTGGAACACGCAGAGATGAGAGCGGTTAATAGTAAGGCTGCGTGGAGGCAAGCGGCCGAAGGGTTCACCTGCGCCGGTGGCAGCGTTGTACTGCTGCCCGTCACGGTGACCGGGGATTACGACCTGGAGGTCCAGTTCACGCGAAACGAAGGCGATGGAATGGTCAGCATGCTCTTCCTCGTCGGTCAGCAGAAGTGCGGATTGCGTCTGTCGGAAAACTCTGGTCAGGATAGCCGTTTGGGAAACGTCAAGGGCGCGGTGGAAAAGCCCGCCAAACCGATCGTCTCCATCGTCGTTCCCGGCGAGTTGAACAATGCTCAGCAGTATACGGTGCTGCTACGCGTGCGGCTGGTGAAAGGGGATGCAACGATCGAGGTGCAGCTAAACAATAAACCCTATTTGTACTGGGCGGGACCACAAGCCGGGGTGAAGCCGGCTTTTTCAGCGGCGCTCATGCCCTCTCAGTCCATCCTTGCTTTGGCGTCCGACGCTCCCACCAGCTTCGATAAGGCTTGGGTGCGGCTCGTTTCAGGAAACGGCTCCTTGGCAGATCGGCAGGAGGCGGAATCGAAGAAGTAGCTAATCGAATGGCTTGGGTGGTCAGAACGTCGATTTGTGCGACCGCTCGATAGGGAACACGCACGTGGACAAACAATTCGCTGGAAACCATCTCCGGAGCGTCACGGCCGGCGCGGTTGTCGCGGCTGTCCTGATTATGGGCGGTTGTATACTCTGGCGGCTAGTGCGCAATGAGCTAGGCGCTACGCCGACACAATTGATGTTCTTTTGTCCCATCCGCGAGCGCGCCGGTCTACGGCTCGTGGTAGATGACCAAGAAACTCCGGTTTCTCACGGCGAAGCGTGGCTCTATCCCTGCAATCCAGGGATGCATCGCGTGGCAGCCACCCGCACAGGCTTTACCGAGATCCGGGAAAAAGTGGAACTGCGCCAAGGGCGGACTGCCGCCGTGGCTTTGAATTGGGAGCCGGCCTCCCCCGTAGCGCCAACTCCGGCACCGACGAAGCCGCCGTCACATGACAAATTGCCGGTGCCGTCCGAAACAGTGCAGAGGGCACTCCTGACGCACCTGGATGAAACGTATCCCATCAATGCGGCCGGAGACTTCTCGGAACACACGGCATTGGTCGTGCAGCTTATGAAAGCCGCCGAACAAAGGACACTTACACCTGCTCAACGATTCACGATGCTCTATCGGGCGGCCGAGTTGGCCTGCGGCGTGGGCGATCTGCCCACCATGGTCCAGGTAGTCGAGGCGGTGAACGCCCATTTTGTCATCGTTGAGCCGGATTTTGAGCAGACCATCTATGAACAAATGGTGGAGGCGAATGCCGACCCCGCCAGGATTGAATCCTTGGTCGCCACCGCCAACCAACTCGTCGACCGGGCGATCGCGGCGGATCGATACGATGTTGCCTTTCACATCCTCGATTGCGCTGCCACAAGCTGCCAGACGGGGCGAGCGAACTTGCTCAAGAACGTCCAGAGTCGCAAGGATGCCGTGAAAGCCCTCGAAGCTCTGTGGAGCCGCTTCCGCTCCGCGGCGGATGCGATCAAGTCGAACGCAAAGGACCCCCAGGCGAATCTGATGATCGGCAGTTGGTACTGCTTTTATAACGGTCAACCGGAACACGGGTGGCCATTCCTCACGAAAGGCAGCGTTGAGGCGCTCAAGAAAGCAGCCCAACAGGAAATCGCTCCACCGACCAATCCGGAAGGGCAAAAACAGTTGGGCGACGCATGGTCCGACCTGGCGAAGTCGCGATCGGGCGATGAAAGGGACGGAATGACGGTTCGGGCCGGCTACTGGTATCAGCGGGCCTGGGATGCGATGCCGGATGGGCCGGAAAGAATCATCGTCGGAAAACGGCTCGAACAAATCGCTCAGTTACGGCTCCCCGTTGCGAATGGAACACTCGCGCGGCTGGGCGGCGATTCGATCCGTTGGCGCTCGTTACCCGGGCAACCGTTTCCACGCGACGTGTGGGTCAGTCTCTTGGAGTACATTGATCCCAATGATAATAGTCTCGACGGCCACTGGAGTCGGACGGGGAATACCATCAATGGAGAAAAACAATCGCTGATTTCGATACCGGTCGACGTTGGCGGCGATTACGATTTGGAGTGTAAGTTCGCTGGAAGTGGGGGCAGTAACGCAGCGGGATTAGTTTTCGTGGTGGGAAACCACCAATGCCGCTTGTGTCTTGAGCGTGATGGCAGGCTGATGCGGGTCAACGAGCGGCTTGCACCAGCCTCCGAACTGGTTGTGACCAACGTGGCTCCTTTCGCGCCAACCAAGGGCCAGAAATACACGGTGCTGGTGCAGGTGCGGCTGATGGGCGAAATCGCGTCGATTGCCGTGCAGTTGGACAACAAGCCTTACCTCTACTGGACTAGCAAGCAAGAAGACCTTGATCTCGTAAATATTACGCTTCCGTCGCCGCGGCGACCGGCACTGGCGGCGGTGCAACCAACCACTTTTCACGATCTGCGTTTGCGATCCCGTTCTTGGGGTAAAGCGGCCCTGTCCGCCGACACCAAGAAGGATTCAACCGGGGGAGCAGGAGTAAATCCGGACGCCAACGTTAAGGCCAAAACGGGTTGAACGAGCAACAGCAGCCTCTGATGCAATAGCCCGCCGGGTTTATCGCGACCATGAAACTAAAGCTCATCTTAATCAGTGGGAAGAATGCCGGGAGGGAAATCCCCATCTCAAGATCGAGAGTCCTGATTGGCCAGGCCGAAGGATGCCACATTCGGTTGCAGGACAACCGTGTTAGCAACTGGCATTGCGTCCTTTCGGTTGACGGAGGGTTGCCCTTCATCGAGGATTGCCGCAGCACAACCGGGACATTCGTTAATGGCAAGAGGATCGAAAACCAACAAGCCCTGAAGGATGGTGATCGCATCGCCATCGGCCGATTGGTGGTTGAAGTTCGCTTGGTCCCAACGGCCGACGGGCAAGGGCAGCCACAGGCGGATGTACTGACTGCCGCAGTTGTCACCGACGCGACCGCCAATTACGGAGGGCATGACATCGCTGTTGTTGACTCACCCCAGCATAGTAGTGACGTTGATATCTCCGGCAAGCCCGACAAGAAAATTGTCGGGCAAAATGGCCCCATCGCGGAGCCTGGTCTTGGTGCCGCGACGGTCGGCCGTATCGCACCAGTCAGGAATTTCGACGAGACGCCAGACTTGGTCCATCAGATCGCCCGCGAGGACCTCGACCGTCGCTACAAGAGATGGGGCATTTTCGACGTGCTGCTGCTGGCTCTCATCGGTATCCTGTCGTGCTGGATCGGGTGTGCGGTGGCGTTTCTCCTGGTGGTGTTGATTCTGCTTATCGATGCGTATTTGGCGTCTCAGCGGCGGAAGCCGAACGTTGGCTGGCGACTGCGCTTTGAGCTAACGACAATCGACCTCATCTTGGCAGGGACAGGCATCGTCTTGGTAGGCGTCGGCGAGCTACTATTGCACTGGTCCAGCGCAGGCTGGGGTTGGTATGTGACGGTGCTTGATGCGAGTAAATGGTCGCCGCGCACGTGGATCGGAGTGGTGGTGGCGTGGGACGTGGTACTGTTGGCGATTCGTTTTTGGCCACAAGCAGATCGCACGTCGAGCGTTGCCTGAACAACTTGAGGATGATTGATAACGATTTGCGGTTGCATGTGCTGTGGCGCGGTTGAGATGGGAGGCGATATCGATGGTGATTGCAACTTTGGTTGCCGTGAGCATGCTATTCGGCGATTTGCCGCCGAAGAACGCTGCGCCCGCTTTGCAGAATAAGCCCGCCGCGCCGGTCAGCGACATTGTCACGGACGAATTTGCCGCCCTTTTTGAAACCGGCGAATACGTCTATTCTGGCGGAAGATACAAGGAGCATCACTTCGGCTACCGGCTTTTCGTGCCTCGTTCCTTGAACCCGACAAATCGCTATCCCTTGATCGTCTGGTTCCATGGCCTGGGTGCAGCGGGCGACGATAACCGGCGCAGCGTCCATCAACTGGAGTTGCTGCTTCACGACCGCGACCACCTTGAGAAGTATCCGTTCTTCATTTTGGCCGCGCAGTGTCCGGCCACAGACCGTCCCTGGTACCATCAGCCGGGAGCGGAAGAACCTGACGAGATGCTGACCGTGGTTGTCAGCATCCTTCAAAAAGTCATGCAAGAGCGTCCGATCGACCCGGATCGGGTTTACGCGGTCGGCTTGTCGAGCGGCGGCTTGGGGTGTTGGGAGTTTGTGATGCGCCATCCCGAATTGGTTGCGGCCTTCGTGACGATGGCTGCGGGCCACACCGACCTGGCGCGCGCGGCGAAGCTGGCGCATACTCCGGGTTGGGCAGTCATCAATCGCGGTGAACTGGAGAAGAGCGGTGTGGAGAAGATGGTTTCGGCTATGAACGATGCGGGCGGCAGAGCCTACTTGACGGTGTTGCCCCGAAACGGACATGACGCGTGGACGCCGGCTTTCAAAACCCCCGATATTTGGACGTGGCTGTTGGCTCAACGGCGCGGGGCATGGGTGTGCTGGACACCGCCGCCTTTCCAGCCTTGGCGTTGGTGGCATGTCCTTACAGTCCCCTGTCTGTTCCTGGTAACTCTGCGGTTGGCGTGGTGGAGATGGAGAGAACCTGTCGCATAACGGCAACCGACAACGAGCGCGGGTCAGATAGCAAGGGCAGAATGTCGAAGACCTTTTTCTTGAATGCGGCGATGTAAACCGCCAACGCGTTGTCCGGTCAATAGCGTGGTTCGTACTGCATTGCCTTTGCATGTGAATGCAAGATATCCTGGCTTGTGACGTCCGTTCACCACAGGAGGGCGCTCAGCACGCGCGGACAAGAATGGTAGCACATGTGGTGCCCCAACGTCGTTCGTTGCGCCGTTTTCCGGCGTTGCTGTGCGCGGTAGTGCTCACCCTGTGCTGCGGGAGCGGCAGGACGGGCGAGACCACGCTCAAACAATTGGGCGTAACCTTCAATGGTCCGCAGGCGGTGTCCTGGATCGACAAGGACTGTTTCGCGGTTGGACGGTGGGATGGCACGCTGAGCGTCTTTCGGATGCCCGCGGCGGCCAACGAGTTTGGTCCCGTCCTGCTGCATGCCACCGCCGCGCCCTCCCGAAAAGCGATACAGATGGTGGCTCGCCTTCGACCTCATGCGTTCGTGACGTCGAACGACGAATCTTCGATCGTAGTCTGGGATATGCGATCGAACCAGTGCTGCTGTAGCACAGCTCAATACCTGCCCAAGTTCGGCTGGGCGGTGAGCGGCACGGCCCTCGAACTGGACGGGAAGGAGTGCTTCGTCAGCGGCCATGAAAGCGGAGACATCTTGATCTGGCAGATGAGCGGCATGAAGCCGGTGCTGTTACGATCGTTTTCCCTGCGGTCTCCAAATCCGATTAAGTGGGAATATCAGACATGGCACATTCGTGCCGTCGTGCCTTGGAAGGCAAATACCGTGGTCACCGGATCGGAAGATGGCGACATCTGCTTGGTCAGGCTCCCAGGTGGGGAAGTCCTTTCGCGAATCCGTTACAATCCCGCGGCGCTTCGTGGCATCAACAGCGTTTCCATCTGCGGAGATCAGGTCGCTGTCGGCAACTGTTGCGTGGGACGCAATGACAGGAACTTCTGGTTGTATCGCTTGAGCGAAAAAGGTTTTGATCGCCAAGAATCCATCCGGTTGGTCAAGGACGATTCACGGCCGCAGGTGTTCACGTTCGCGGTCCAGCTTGCGATGCATTCCGAGGAACTGGACTTTTTCGCGAGCACCGAGGAAGGACAGCTTTGGGGTGGGACGGTCGTGAACGGTAAACTTCGTGTCTCGAATGAACTCTGTCAGGAGGTTTCCTGCAATTACGGCGCGGCTCTGGCCTTTCAGGAACAGCCCTGGACTCTGCTAACCGCTTCCCACTACTTGAAGTTATTCAGTTTGGGACCCAAGCCGGTTGAAAAGCGACCGGCGCGAGTCTTGGTTCCCTCTGCCAAGCCGTGACCAAGGGACAACATCAGGGAGACCTTGAAGTGGGCGATCCTGCTTGCACCCAATTCCGTTTGCAGACCGTGCGTTTGTGCTCAACCGTAGACCCTGGTGCCCTCTTGCGTACCACAGAATAGGCGGTACACTGCTGGAGGTGGTCTTGGAACACCATGCAAGAGATAGGAGCAGCTATGAACGACGAGGAATACCGGATATGGAGAAGAAGACTTCGATTCGCCGGATACCTTGCCATTGATGCTTATTCGGCCCGCAACAACGGCAACAACGAGCTGGCGGAAGAACTTCAGGCGCGCTCTGACGGATTTGCCAGGGGCGCAGAAGAAATCGCCCGACGTTACCAAGGACGGTGGGTGCTGACTCTGCCCCGCCCGGATGACGCGATCGAAACCGAAGTCGTTTTCCGAGGCAAGAGGGGAATCACAACGAACGTCGCGGAAGCCCTGGATTTTGGCACTTACTTGGAGGCGTTAGCAGCGCGCGCTGCCTTGCCGACAGGTGAATACTATTCACCCGAACCGCTCGACTATCACCTTCGACACAAGAGACAGAATGAAACTGACTGACATCGGCTTAATGCGAAAGCCACCGTCAGCCGATTACGGCGGGTGAATAGTTGCCACCATACGATCTTGCTACGGCGGCCAATTCTGCCTCCCGGCGACGGAGTGTCATCCATGCTCAGGCGACTTGGATTCCCTGCGCTTGCACGAACAGATTAGCCCAGGGATCGGGCTAAGCCATGCCGGCGATCTTTTCCTCGCAAACCCTCTTGGTTAGCTCTTGCAGCTTCCGCACGCGGGCGGCCAGGTATTCAAGTTCGTCCTTGGTGATGGCGTAGTCCGGCTTGTAGCGAGCTTCGATGTACGCCTTCTTCAAGAGATCGAAGCACCGCTTCTGCTGGTCGCTCGCCCGAGGGAAGACCGTGAAAAAGTCGGCGTGCAGGTTGCTCGCCTGGCGGTCCAGCCTCTCGATGTCGTGCGTCTTCGGCTTGTATCGGGCGAACGTCAAGACGACCGCGTTGAGGAATCGTTCGGTGGCTTGATGAAGTTCAAAGGCCGCCTTGCTGTAGCTGCCGCGATCGAAAGCGTGCTGAAAGTCGATCACGAACTCGTTCGCACTGGTGAACCAATGCTCGAAATCTTCGCGAACATGTTTCTGCATTTCGAGCGGATCGACCGCGCCGGCTTCGGCCAGCATGTGGTGGCCACTTGAGTGGAGCAGCACGCCTTCCTTTGCAATGTCCGCATAGAAATAGTTGCCGCGCTGGAGGTCGTTATTCAAGTGTTCAATGTCTTCGACGATCAGCGTGGTGCTGGGCCGGTCAAGTCCCAGCCGACGCAATCGCCGGCCAAGCATCTCCCCAAGCCGCGTCTCACCCTCCCACGTCGCGTTTGCTCGATTTTCGGTCACAACCAATAGGTCGAAGTCGCTCTGGTAGGAGTACACCACGTCTCCCTCGACGTAACGATCGTCCACGGAATCACCTCGGGCGTAGGAGCCGAAGAGGATCAGCATGGCCAGATCGTCGCCCACCAATTCGCGGATTACATTCGTGATGGCGGCCAGTTGCTCGGCTACGTGCTCAGACCGCTGGGGAAGGGAAGTTTTCATGGGCGTCTCGGGAATCCAACAGTCTACCGATCCAGCATACCGCGCGTGACCGGCCGAAACCAGGAGTGCTACCCGCAGCCATCAGGATTCGGGTATCCATCGGCAAGCAGCGCCGTGGCGTCGCGTGGTTGGACCCTGAAAAACCGGGCTTTGCCCTCACGGCGCAATTGCGGCGCTCGATCCGACATTCCCGGCTACCAACGTTGGGCCGACAGAACGAGTCACGTCGAGTGACTTTCCAAGGGATGCGATTTGATCCACCCCGACACCGCCCCCAGGCTTCAGGCACCTACACGCGAACGATCGTTTACACGCAGATCGATCCCAGAAATCCGCTGCGCAAGGTCAGCCGGATAAAACGTTCGGCCTTCGGCGGCCGTGCAAGAAGGGGCCTGACCGACCGGTTGCGGCGACCGTCGCCGGACAGCATAGGATGGATTCAAAGCAGCCGGCAGGTGTTCCAAGAGGCCCTCGGAAAACAGCCTCGCCAAGGCCCCTAGCTTCGCGTTTACAGCCCACTATGCCAGAAGAGGTGGAGAACAGTCACCCGCAAGGCTCCGGCATCAGCCGACACGATGCACTGATCCACCGTGGCTTGCGGGTCCGCGGCATAGATGCCAGTGGCGCGGCCGATGATCCACCGCAGCCTGCGGGTTAGCGCGTTTACACGCAGGTCGATTTGAGAAACTAACGAAATCACAGACCGAGGAGCAAGCCATGCGCGCGATCGCAACGGTTGTGTCGGTTCCACCTATTAGACCCACCCTCCCCCATCCAATAGGTGGGAAGTGGCTTGCACGCATGACAGAATAAGCCCCCGCACCGCTATATTCGGAGACTTCGCATTCCTTTGACCACGGTCCAAGGAATCGCAACACGGGCGGAAGAAAGTTGCGGGGCCGTTCAAGCGGCTGGAAACGGCCAGTTTGCTAGACCTGGAAGCGGGCCGCGGGGCGGTTGTCAACGGCATTGACATGGCTTCCCGGCCGGGAAGCATTGCCGAGTTGCTCAGCTTATGCGGTCTTGGCGGGAACGGGGTGTGCGTGTAAACGGCTATTTGTGCCGGTTGGAACGAATTTACTTGACATTCGGCCATTTCGTGGTATGATTAAGTTGGCGCGGGCGCTACCGCCCGGGGCCGGTTGAAGTGAACCGCGGACCGCTTGCGCGGCCGCGGGAACGGATTGGCGATTGCCCACGCGCAAACGAAAACGGGCAAGGGTTTCTTTTCCTTGCCCGTCAACAATAATCATCCGGCCAGTTTGCTAGCTTGCCTTGCGGCGAGCGCGTTTCGGTGGGAACCGATGTTTCACTTGTTTGGACAATTCGTCAAGGATGGCACGAAACGCGGCAATGTAGTTTGCCGTGTGGTGCAAGCGCCGAATAAGGTCAGCGCTAGGCCGCACGTGGTCGAAGACAAGGGCCTTGATCTCAGCAAAGTAGACCGGGCTGATGTCGTGGTCCAACAAGATCGTTTCGAGCGTCGCGTGACTCATTGTTGCTTCTCCTTGGAAGGTTGAAACGTGATGTTTGCCGACATCACTACTTTTCCATGTCGCTTTGAGAAATCCACGATTTCCCCGGGAAATCCGCGGGTTTTCAGGCAGCAAGCCGCGCAACGCGACTTCTCTGCCAACGAACTGCAAAGCATGAATTGCAGCGCAAGAATCAATCGCGGTCCCTCCGTTGCGAAGTGGTGAAGAAGGGCGGGAGGAAGCCGGCCGGGCCTCTTAAACCGTGAGCCAAAACGGGTATGAAATTTCGGTTTTCGGTTTCAATCAAGCGGGCACTGGCCGGTGCGTCGGCCGAGCGTCAGCTTCCGGTGGCCGACGCTGTTGCGTTGCCGACCATTCTCGATTGCTGACGTGAGCGTTGGCCACCCACAAGCTTCTTGTGTGCGTTGCTCAACGCCGCAGCATTCAAGGTCTCGACCACGGCCAGCTTGATCCGGTCGAGTGGCTTGATCTTCAGGCCACTTATAGCCCAATCGCCGTATTGCCGGCTAGAAGTTGTTACAACTGACCGCCAAGCGGAGCTGGCGCAAGGCGGTGGTAGCGGCCCAACAGCCGGCGGGCTTCGGCGAGCCTTCATTGATGGCCATTGCCGGCAAACTGCCACGAAGCTCAGCGGCAGTGACGGCCATGCCGGCATAGATCAGATTGCAGTACCAAAGAATCCTGCGGGTTGTCGGTCTTGGCGGCCGGCGTGCGTTTCTTCGCTCGGGGCGCACGCCCGGCCGCTGGCCATTGATGGACTGATCGGCGTGGGACCGGAATGAGCCGACCGGACCGCCAGCATCGTTGGCGGCGGCATTGACGGCTAAGCAACAAGGTAGCGGAAAGCTGGCGGGTTCCGGCGGCCAAACGGCGTGGCCACGACGGACGAACGAATGAGAATTGGATAGCCTTGCGTGGACCCTCCGTGGGCCCCTGAGACCATCCCTGCTGAGCACCATCCCTAGCCGATCGCCTTGTAGACGGTCGGCCTGGACAGCCCGACCACGCGGGCAATTTCGGCGACCGGCTTGCCTTCACGGTGAAGCTGGCGGATCGCCCTTTCCTTCTCGACTGAGAGGCGAATCCGGCGGCCAGCTTTGCCACCGCCCAAAACCTTGCCGGCGGCCCGCGCGATGGCCTGACCGGCTAGAATCCTCTCGGCCCGAACCTCGGTCTCGAATTGTGCGACCGAGGCCAACACGTTGGCCATGAGCCGGCCGGCGGCTGTACTCAGGTCCAGGCCGTCCTTCAGGGAGACCAAGTTGATCTTCTTCTCCCGCAGGTCGTGGAACAAGGCCGTGAGGCCCTTGGCGGTGCGGCCGAGGCGGTCAAGACGCCAGACCACGACGGCATACACGTCGGCGGCGTCGATGGCGGCTTGCAGGCGGCCCCAGCCGGGCCGATCCATCGTCTTGCCGGTGAAACTGTCTTTGTACCACCTGACAGGACGGTCCTGGGCGGCGGCCCACCGCTCCAGGTCGGGTAGTTGGGAGCGCACATCCTGTCCGTTGCGCTTGCTGACACGAACATAGAGAGCGACGTGTTTCATCGGTGCGACTCCAAGGGGTGTCTCTCAAGCCTACCCTGGGAACGGGCATGTGTCAAGCTTAGGCTTTAGCCTACACGTGGCATTGTGCCGCGAGCGCAAGTCGTTATCCGTCGTCCGAAACGGGCCGTTTTTCGCGCCGATACTCACACTTTACACTTCGGCGGGGCGGCCACCCGCGATAGCGAACTCCAATGATCGTGTAAACGTGCCATCAGGGCGATGCGGGTGGCGGGCCATCATGCTGGGCGGCGGTTTGATTCGCCCCGCGGGAGCATGGCACAGTGACGGACTTTGCGCACACGCGGCTCGTAGCGTGGGAGTTGCTCACCGGGTAATGAAAAATCTCGTCGGCGACCGCGATTCACTCTAACTTCACTCGGATTTGTTGATGTGGCCCATGTCCGAGCATCACATAACCCTGGGTGAGGCCGTCCGCCGTCAACAGAGAAGAGCGGAAAACTTTGTGATTCTTCCGGTTTTCACCAAAAATCCAGCCGCCAACGGTGATATGGCAAGTGGCAGCGTTCTTAACCTTTTTGCAGACTCCAGGCGGAATTTCACCGGGATCGCTCGGAGTTTTGTTGATGTAACAAATGGAGGAGCAACCCATGACCCAGCAGCGAGCAAGTAAACGAGCGAAGGCGTCTGGCATATCCGCACAATCGTTGCCATCGCGGAAGGGGCAAGGGTTCTTGTCCGGCGTGCCTCGAACTGGGCGTGGAATCGCTCTAACTTGGCGGAGCTTTGCTGATATAGGGGGTAGAGCCTGATTGCAGCGGCGTGGCACCGTGACAAACTTTCCGCGAAAGCGGCTTGTAGCGGAGGACTGTTCTGCCGGACGCTGAAAAACCTCGTCGGCGAGCGCGATTCCGTCTGATTCCGTCTCGATTTGTTGATGTACAAGTATACGGCCATGTTAACCACAAGAAAATCCAGGGACCAGCGGATCATGCCACGCGACCCAGGCCGGCAACCAAAGCATTTCATCTACGCGCTGCTCGATGCGAGCCAAACGGTGCGCTATCTCGGGACCGGGCAGCACGGGAGCCCGGCACCGTGGCGAGTCGTCTGGCAACACCGTGGCAAACTCCCCAGCAGATTGGCCGCGTGGCTCCGCACGCTCGACCACGAGCCGGCAGAACAGATCGTACTCGGCGCGGCAATCGGATTGCACGCGGCAACCGCCCGCATGGTGACGGACATGCTACGGGATTGGTTCCCCGCGGCGATCCGCGAACCTCGCATCGTCGGCGGCCACGGAAAGGGGCGAGCGGTCTCACACGTTGACC
>Ga0302320_10000530_pt1 | contig 92008 bp, 86 predicted proteins | sample Bog_T0_3_FD_202130 | JGI IMG/M metagenome (GOLD analysis project Ga0302320, IMG submission 202130) | Peat permafrost microbial communities from Stordalen Mire near Abisko, Sweden - Bog_T0_3 | ecosystem: Environmental > Terrestrial > Soil > Wetlands > Peat | place: Sweden: Abisko, Stordalen Mire...
ATGGTGGAGCCGTTCTCCAGGCAGAAGGTGGCCGCGTTGCCAGACATGGGATTGGTCCAATAGACCGGGGTGTTGCAGAGGGGATAAACGCAGCCTGCGCCCAGCTGCACCTCGACCCACAGGCTCCCGCTGCTGGTGTAGGGCTGGGGGCTGGTCGAGCCATTCACATCCGGCAGATTCCAGGTGACGGTGTTCCCGGCGAGGAAGGCCACCTCGCCCATGGGGTCGGTGCTGGCCCGCACGATGGTCTCGCAAGCCGGGAAGGTGTCGGCGATGCTGGTGCTGCTGGTGTTGACGAAGCTGTAATCCAGGTGATAGATGACCAGGTCGCCGCTGCCGGTGACGCCCTCCACGCGCTGGACGATGCTGGCCTGCGGGGTCAGGCTGTTGCCGCAGCTGGAGCTGACCGTGATGGGCAAGCAGGCCATGGCTGAGTAGCCGGTGGCGGTGGCAGGGTCCACATAGCCCGGCCCCAGATAGGCCATCAGATAGAGGGTCTCTCCCACGGTGGCTGCGGCAGGCACCTGGAAGGGCATGACCAGCTGCTGGGTGCTCCAAGTGGGGATGCCGGAGACGCCCACGGTGTAGCCATTGCCTCCCTGCCCGATGCCGTTATAGTCCGTGGAGGGCGTGGCCGCGCTGCTGGCCGTGGTGGTGTTGTAGATGACCCACCAGCGGTTGGCGAGCACCGTGGCGTCGTTGGCCTGAGCCGCGCAGCCCGGATAAACGCTGCTGTCATTCAGGCTGGCCTTGACCATGATGCCGGAGGCGCCGTCTGAAGGATAATCATTGTTGAGGATGTTGGCATAGAGCGTGATCACCTGGCCAGGGCAGGGCGACGGGTCGCTCAGGTACACGCTGCCGCTGACAAAGGTCTCTGCCTGGTTGGCGGCCGCCAGGCTGCCTGCGATGAGGCCAAAGGCCAGGGCCAGGCCCACGGCCAGCAGAACTTTCATCCAATTGCGCGTCATGGCGGTCTCCAAAGCGGGATAAGGCCCTTATGCCTTGCCCTCTAGTGTCATCGCTGGCTTTGCCATTCCATAAAATGCTCGCTCAAGGCAAGAAAGAGCCCGGGCCGAGGCCCGGGCTCTTTCTCAATTCATCTTCACCTTCAGCATCCGGGTCTGCACCACCCCATCGCAGGAGAGCTCCAGCCGGTAGCTTCCCGGCACCATGGCCTTGCCGTCCCAAGAGAAGCTGTGATCGCCCCTCTCCAGCGGGCCATCGTGCAGCACGGCCAGCACGCTGCCATTCATGTCGAAGAGCCGGATGCGGGCCTGGCTGGGCCGGGGGTTGCGCACCGATACCCAGAGCAGCTTTGCGGCGCTGTCCACCTGGGCGTCCAGGCTGGCCTGGGCCAGCGCCTGAGCCGGGAGGGCTTGGGGCGCGCTCGCAGGCTCTGATGCTTGCCGATACTCTCCCTGGGGGAGCAGGGCTATGCTGCTCTCCTGCTCCTCAGCGGGCCAGAAGGCCCAGGTGGCCAGGCCGGCCAAGAGCACGGCCCCGCCCAGTCCCATCAGCAGGCCGCGGCGGCTGCGCGAGCCTGCCAGCGCAGGATTGGGCAGGCCGGTGGCCAGGTAGGCGGCCTCAGCGCGCTGCGCCATGTCCAGGCTGGCCTCAGGGGAAGATTCCAATTCCCTTCCCAGGGCCTCGAACTCCTGGTCATCCAGGTCGCGCTTGAAGAATTGCTCTTTAAGGTCTGTCATGGCGCGCCTCCTTGAGGGCCTTGCGGACCCTCTCGCCCAGGGCTTCGCGGCATCGCGCCAGCCTGGACATCACCGTGCCTATGGGCAGCTTGAGCCCCTGCGCGATGTCCGCGTAGCTGCGGCCCTCGACATCGCGGAGTGTGATGATGCTGCGGCAGCCCTCTTTCATGGCCGCCAGCTCTTTGCGCAGGGCCGAGAGCCTCAGCTCCTGCTCCTGGTCCTCGCCGGCCTGCTGATGCTGCCGGAGGGCCTGCGGGCTGCTCAAGAGCTCCAAGGCCTCGCCGGGCTGGGCCACGGCCTTGCGGCGCTGGCGGAGCCTGGCATAGCAGAGGTTGACGCAGATGTGGTTGAGCCAGGTGTAGAGCCCTGAGCGGAACTCGAAGCCTGCCAGCTGCTTGAAGGCCGCGAGCAGGGTGTCCTGCACCACATCCTCGGCCTCTGGGTCCTGATAGCCCAGGAAATGGACCGCCGTGGCGTAGAGCCGCTGCCTAAAGCGCCGGCTCAGGTCCTCTTGGGCGGCTTCATCGCCCTTGAGCGCCAGGGCCACCAGCTCCCTCTCATCCATCGCTTGCTTGCTTGTCATATGGTGCGCCGAGCCAGGGGATTATTCCATCCGAAAGGCCCTCGTGGGCCCATTGCGGTATTGTCGCATTCGCAGGTTCACAGTTTTGCGGTCTGGCCGCGAGCCTTCAGCTCACACGTTGAAGCGGAAGAAGACCACATCCCCGTCCGCCATGATATATTCCTTCCCCTCCACGCGCAACAGCCCGGCCTCGCGCACGGCCTTCTCGCTGGCCAACCGGTCCAAGTCGGCGAAGCTCATGGCCTCGGCGCGAATGAAGCCCCTCTCAATGTCGCTGTGGATCTCGCCCGCGGCCTGGGGGGCTGGCGTGCCCTTGCGGATGGTCCAGGCCCGGCACTCGTCCGGCCCGCCGGTGTAGAAGCTCATGAGGCCCAGCAGGTCATAGCCCGCCGCTATGAGGCGGTTGAGGCCCGGCTCGGCCAGGCCGAGGCTGCGCAGGAACTCAGCCTGGTCAGCCTCGGCGAGCTCAGAGAGCTCAGCCTCTATCTTGGCGCAGACCGGGATGGCCAGCGCGCCCTCTGCTGCGGCGCGGGCCTGCACCTTGGCGGTGTGGGCGTTGGCCATGGCCGGCAGGTCGCCCTCGCCCACGTTCATGGCATAGAGGGTGGGCTTGGCCGTGAGCAGGAAGAAATCCTTGATCAGGGCCGCCTCAGCCTCGCCCAAGGCCAGGGTGCGGGCCGGCAAGCCCTGACCCAGGTGCGCGCTGAGCCGGGCGCAGAGCTCAAGGGAGGCCACCGCCTTCTTGTCGCCCCCGCGGGCGGCCTTCTCATCGCGGGCCTGGCGCTTGGCCACCGTGTCGAGGTCGCTCAAGGCCAGCTCAGTGTTGATGATGTCAATGTCGCGCAGGGGGTCCACCCCGCCGCTGACATGGGTGATGTCCTTGTCCTCAAAGCAGCGCACCACCTGCACCACCGCCGCGGTCTCGCGGATGTGGCTCAAGAACTGGTTGCCCAGCCCCTCGCCCTGGGCCGCGCCCTTGACCAGGCCGGCGATGTCCACGAACTCGACCGTGGCCGGCACCCGCTTCTTGGGCGCGTACAGCGCGGTCAGCCTGTCCAGGCGCGGATCCGGCACCGCCACCACGCCCACATTGGGGTCGATGGTGCAGAATGGGTAGTTGGCCACCGCGGCGCCAGCCTTGGTGATGGCATTGAACAGGGTGCTCTTGCCCACATTGGGCAGACCGACGATCCCCAGCTTCACTGCGTGCTCCTTTCAAACAAGAACGCCCCGCCGGCTGGCGGGGCGTCCTGGCTCTTTGACCTAGCGCCTATCAGTATTCGATGGGCAGCTTCTTGCGGGCCGTGGTGTGCGGCGCGTAGCGCGGCGTCTCCTTGGCCTTGGCGATGGCATCCGCGGCCTTGGCAGCGTCAACATCCCTGGGGATGCTCAGCTTCCAATCGGGGCGGATCAGGTCGGGATCCTTGATGCGGTCCTTGTTGGCGATGTAGATGAGGGGCCAGTGGAAGCCGTCGCCGTAGATGTCGGCCTTGGCCGAGATCTTCCACAGCGAGTCGCCCTTGACCACCACATACTCGCTCAGGCTGCCAGAGGCGGCAGGAGCAGCTGCCTCAGGGGCGGGAGCGGGAGCCACAGGAGCTGCGTCCACCGGCGCCGCAGGAGCAGCGGCCGGGGGAGCAGCGATGTCACCGCCCGGGGGCGGGGGCACCGCGCCTGCATCCGCGCCAGGGGGCGGGGGCAGGGCGCCGGCATCAGCGCCCGGGGCCGGGGGAGCCGCCATGTCACCGCCAGGGGGCGGGGGCAGGGCGCCAGCATCAGCACCAGGGGCCGGAGGGGCCGCCATGTCGCCGCCAGGGGGCGGTGGCAGGGCGCCGGCATCAGCGCCGGGGGCCGGAGGAGCAGCCGGAGCCGCATCCAAGCCGGGAGGAGGGGCCAGATCAGGGCCCGCAGCCGGCAGGGGTGCCGGAGCAGCGGCATCCAAAGCCGGAGGGGCAGCAGGATCGGCCGAAGCCGGAGCCGGCGGAGCGGCAAGATCGCCGCCAGGAGGCGGGGGCAGCAGGTCATCAGCCCGAAGTGAAACCGCCAGGGCCAGGACCAGCGCCGAAGCCACCATTAAGCCAGCGCGTGCGATACGCTTTTTCGACATACAAACTCCTCCTTGCAGGAGTGTTGGTTTGACGTTTAGAGCGAAAAAGCTCTGGAATCGTGAGGATGTTAATTGAGGTGCGGGATTAAGTCAACCTTAAAAACGCTGTTTTGAAGGAGCGCTCACAGGCCCTTGGAGGCGTAGTAGGCCTTGTTCTCCTCAAGAGTGATGCACTTGTAGTCTTTGGCATGCCCGGCTGCGCCGAACTGTCGCATGCGCTCTGCCACCACCTTGGCGTGGGCTGCGCGCGCCGGGGTCAGGTAGTCGCGGGGGTCGAACTTGCTGGGCTCTTCAAAGAAGACCTTGCGGATGGCGGCCGTGATGGCCAGGCGGCCGTCGGTGTCCACATTGATCTTTGCCACGCCCTTCTTGATGCACTCCTGGATGGCCGGGATGGGCACACCCATGGTGTTGGGCATCTTGCCGCCGTACTTGTTGATCTCATCGACCAGATCCTTGGGCACGCTGCTGGAGCCATGCATGACCAGGGGGATGGGGGTCTTGGCGCGCACCTTGTCCACGATGTCAGTGGCCAGCTTGGGGGCGACCTTGAACTTGTAGGCGCCGTGGCTGGTGCCGATGGCCAGGGCCAGATAGTCGAGCTTGGTGGCCTTGATGAAGGTGATGGCCTGATCGGGGTCGGTCAGATGGATCTCGCCGCTGCCCACGCCATCCTCGATGCCGCCCAGGGTCCCGATCTCGCCCTCCACCGACACGCCGTACTTGTGGCAGTACTCCACCACGCTGGAGGTCACATCCACGTTCTCCTGATAGGTGGTGGGGGTCTTGCCGTCCTCCTTCAGGCTGCCATCGATCATCACGCTGGTGAAGCCCAGGCCCACCGCGGTCTTGGCGCTCTCCAGGTTGTTGCCGTGGTCCAGGTGCATGGCCAGGGGGATGTCGGGATTCTCTTCGGCAGCGGCGAGCATCAGGTGGTGCAGGTAGATCAAGTTGCTGTATTTGAGGGCGCCGCGGCTGGCCTGGATGATGACTGGCGACTGGGTCTCGCGGGCCGCCATCATGATGGCCTGGATCTGCTCCATGTTGTTGACATTGAAAGCGCCGACGCCGTATCCGCCTTTGAGGGCCTCTTCAAGGATCTGACGACCAGGAACCAGGGGCATGGATGAACTCCTTGCTGGGGTTTTGAATGGTGGCTGAGCGCGCCGTCTGTCAGGACAGCGCTTAGAAACCTGTGTTTTATAGCATAGGCCAGGGGCTTGGTCAAATAGCGTTTTCTCTCAATGCAAGACGAGCATGCGGGCGGCAGGTGGCGCCTTGGCGCTGGTGCTGCCCTGCTGGCCGCTGACGCTGATGAAATAGGCGCCCGAGGGCAGGGCGGCGAGGCTGGGCAGGGGCACCTGCTGCCAGCCGGCCTGCAGGGGCCCGGCCTGGGACTGGCCCACTAGCACCAGGGCGACTGTCCAAACCTTGACCTGCACTTGCGACAGAGCTCCCAGCAGGCGCAGGTCGAGCATGCGCGGGTTGGGGTTGGGCACGGGCACAATGCGGTCGATGACCGGCCTTCCCTGCCCTGGCGCCGGCGCTGAAGGCGAGGCTGAAGCGGTGCCGCTAGGCTCCGCCGTAGCCGTAGGCAAAGGCGAGCCCATAGCTTCGGCTGAGGCAGTCGGCGTTGGCGTGAAGCTGGCAGTCGCTGAGGGGGACGTTGTTGAAGAGTTTGTGGGGGATGCGGCAGCTGTCGGAGAGGTGGTCGAGGTGGGCGAGGGGGTGGCAGTGTCAGTCGGGCTGTCCACAAGGTCCAAAGTGGGCGTGGCGCTGGCAGTGCCGCTGGGCTCCGCCGTGGCCGAGGGCGAGGGCGAGGCAGTGGGCTGCTCGGTATTGCTGGCTGTTGGGGATGCTGTTGCCGAGGACAAAGGCGGAACAGTGGCCGAGGAGCTGAACGAAGGCGTCGCCGAAGGGCTTGCTGTCGTCGTCACAGTGCCAGCCTTGGACAGGGTGGCTGTCAGCGTGCTGGTTGGGCTGGCCTGCCCTGCGGTGGCTGAGGAGCTGGGCGTGGCGCTGCGGGTTGCCGAGCTGGTGGCCGTGGCAGAGGCAGTGCCAGTGGCTGAGGCGCTGGGCGTGGCGCTGCGGGTTGCCGAGCTGGTGGCCGTGGCAGAGGCAGTGCCAATTGCTGAGGCGCTGGGCGTGGCGCTGCGGGTTGCCGAGCTGGTGGGGGACGCCGAGGCGGTGGGGGTGCGGGTTGGGCTGGATGTGGGCGTGCCCGGCGCTACAGTAGCCGACGGCGTTGGCGTGGCGCTGACAAAGCCCTGCATCTCCAGGCGCACATAATCGTATTCCACGTCATTGGAATTGGAGGCCCCGCCAGCAGCCCGCAAGGTGATGTCTATCTCATTCATGCCCTTGTGCAGCAGGCTGACGGCGAAATCGGTGGCCGTGTCGCCCCAGTCGCCCTGGCTGCCCAGGCGAATCATGGCATCGCCGCTGCAGGTGGGGTAGAAGCCCGTGCTGCTGGTGATGAGCGCGCCATTGACGGTCTCGATGACAGCTGCGCCATAGGCCGTGGCAAACGCTGTGTACAGGCGCGCCTTGTCCCCCGCCACCGGGGCTTGGGCCAGGTTGAAGAAGACCTTAGAGGTGCTGCCAGAATAGGTGACCCCGTCGGCATTCAGCACCGTGGGCTGGCAGTAATCCCAATCTGTGGCGTAATTGCTGGCGCCCACGGTATAGCTGACGCCATTGGGGTACTGAGTGGGGTAATCGATGAAGGCTCCCCACACCGCATAGCCGGGCAGCACCCCGGGTGTGCGGTCGCCATTGTTGAATTCCTTGCTGTCGCGGTCCGGGATGCCTATCTCCCACACCGTGGGCCCCAAGCGCGGCGGCGTCCAGGTGACCGTGCCCAGGCTCAGCGCCTGGCCGGCTAGGACCGTGAGGCCTGCTTGCTCAAAGGTGCCGGCGGCACCTGGGCCAAAGGCCCACAGGTTGTAAGCGCCGGGGATCACATTGGGTATGATAAAGCTGCCATCCGCAGCGGTCTTGACCCAGAACTGATAGGTGCGAGCCTGCAGCTGGAAATCGTTGCCGCCATCCTGGGGCGCCAGGCCTATCCACATGCCTGCGGGCGAGGCAGCGGCATTGTAGGCGTCCTTGATGGCGAAGGTGCCGCTCACCGAGCCGCGGGCAGAGGCCTGGTCATAGATGGCGGGATGGGCGAACCAGGTGTAGGGCCAGGCAGCCTTCTCAGCCGCAGCCTGGGCCTTGGCGTCAGCCCACAGCGCCTGGGCTTTGGTGGCGACCGGGTCTGTGGCTGCGCCGGCATACTTGTTGAAATAGAGGAAGTAAGGGCCGTAGGTCTTGGTGAACAGCGTGCCAGCCGCCATGTCGAACTGGCCGCCCATGCCGTAGTGCTGGCCGCCGAACATGTTGAGCAGGGTGTTGCCCAGATGCTCCGTCAATTCCCTCTTCATGGGCCCGCCGCTATAGTACTCATGGCTGGGGATCACCTGCCAGATGCCCAGGGGGGTGGTGCTGCTGGCCCAGCCGTAGCAGTCCAAGCTGCCCAGGGCTGCGCTGTAAGCATACTTGCACTCGGTGAGGCCATTGTAGATGCCGCTGGTGAACTGGAAGACCTCCTTGGGCGCGCCAGCCACCGCCACCGAGGTGTCATTGGGCGAGGCCATCTGCTTGAAGCGGTAGGGATCCACGCAGAGCCAGTCAAAGGCTGAGCCCACATACACATTGGAGCGCCACTCGCCGCCGGTGTTGTCGGGGTAGGAGGCCGGATGGGTGATGACCGCCGTGGTGTAGAGCCCTTGCGCGCCGCGCGGCAGGCTGTAGTAGATGTCCACATCCATGGCCACATTGACGGCGGCATTGCCGCTCCATGGTGAATGGACCATCACTTCGCCGTAATTGCCGCCATTGCTGGTCGGGTTAGTGATCACGCTGAGCGTGCCATTAGGCCCTTCATTGCCATCAGCCATGGTCCAGTCATGATAAAAGACGCCACCGTTGTGGCCGCCCGACAGCAGGTTAGAGCCCGAAAAGTTGAATTGGGTGACCTGAGCCGAGGTCTTATTAATCAGAAAGGAGACGATGCCGTTGCCCAGGGTGACGGTGGTGCCATTGTCCACCAAGGTCACGTTGGCACCCGTGCCCGTGCCACCGCCAGCGACATTGGCCTTGAGCGTGGCTGCAAGAGCCAAGGCCATGAGCAAGCTGAAGAACCTGCACAATTTGAAGACGCGGGCCATCCGCCCCCCCAGTGAAACGCTTTAATTAAAGAACCTTTAAAGGAAAATACCACATGCCGTATGCGTTACAAAGACAAATAAATTCAGACGTTCTTATTAATGAAAAACACAGCCTTTTAGGGGCCGTGTTTTCTCAGTTTTGCCGCATCGAGCTTCTATTGGCTCAAATTCGAAGGTTCACTGCCCCGCTATAGTCAGAGCTGGCCTCACCTGATGCCACTGTGTCGCTCCAGCCAGCGCTCAAGCCCAGGGGACCATGGGTCCAGGCCAAGGTCACCGAGCCCAGGCTGTTCCAACCAGCCGGGCTGATGAGGTTGTCACCCCCAAAGCTGCCGCTCAAGCCGAACCCAGCAGGCAGGCGCAGGGCCAAGCCCGCGGCCACAGCATCGTAGTAGAAGCCTGAATTGAGGCTGCCCACCCGGCTGCTGGCGATGCCAGTGCTGTAGCGCTTGTTGATAAGGGCCGCGACCACCTCGGGGTCCTTGTTGTAGAAGTAATGGCCGTAGGTCAGCGAGGGCGTGAGCAGGCCGTGATCCAGCGGAGCCTCCAGGCTCAGATTGGGATAGAACTGAGTTATGTAGAGCTCATCCGAGCTGGTGAGCTGGCGCAGCTTGAGCCGCTTGGTGTTGGCGCCTAAGTCCACGCCATAGCCGTGGATGTCAGCGCCCAGGGCCAGGCGCCAGGCCTCCTCGCGCCTTGGCGCAGGGTCGTCCTCATCATCATCCGAGCCTTCCGCAACTTTGACCCGGCGGGTGCGGGTGTAGCCCAGGCTGATGCTGGGGCCGGCAAAGGCTATGAAATCGACCTGGTCATTGGAGTAGTCGATGTCGCCCTTGATATCCCAGGCGCCTTCCTCATAAGACAGCCCCAGGCTGGCGGCATGGGTGAAGCTGGGCGAGGCGGTCTTGGTGACCAAGGTGTCTTGATAGGTGCCAGAGAGGCCCCAAGCCTGGTCCGCGCCCAGGTCCAGCCCCAGGCTGGCGCCAGCCATGCCGGTGTTGGGCCCTCCTGCGCCGCTCATGCCCAGGGTCACATCCGCCCAAGCCGCCGCTGGCATCAGAGCGGCCAGAGCAAGGAGCAAAAAGGTGCGCATCAGAACTCCCATAGCAGGCTAATGGCGGCTGAGAGCTGTTTGTAGTTGATGTCATCATTGCCTGCGCCGCTGGAGACCTGGTTGGTCTCGCGCAAGTCATCGCTGGAGAGCAGGCCGCCAGCGCCATAGGTGCGCGTCTCGACGATGTGGGTGGGCCCGTTGTCCCAGGTCATGCTGTAGGTACCCGGCGCCGCGGTGGCGCCAGAGGGCAGGTTGGATGTGACCGTGGCGGTGCTGACTGCGGGCGGTGCGCTGACATAGCTGTCGGTCACCTCGGTGGTCTGGATGACCTTGCCCGTGCTGTTGACGGTGGCACTGGAATAGCTGCCGCCCGTGGGCGCCAGATGGCCGATGAGCAGCCCACAGCGGGCGCTGAGCGTGAGATGGGCGCTGAGCTGGGCCGAGGCCTCGAGGCCGCCCATGAACGCCACGCCGGTCGCATAGTCGCGCTGATATTGGATGCTGGTGGTGTCCGGGGAGTGCGCCAGCTTGTCCTCAAGCACCTGGCTGGTCGTTTCGATGTAAGGCTGGGGGAAGAGCGAACCCACGCCAAAGAGGGTGCCTAGGCGGATGCGCGGCGAGAGCTGGGAGCTGGTGTGCACATTGATAAGCAAGGGCAGGGACATCTGGGTGACGCTGGTGTTCACTGTGGTGGTGGTGGCTGCGGCCTGATCCACCACGCTGTAGCTGGTGGAGGTCTTGAGAGGCATCACTGACAGGCCCAAGGCAAGGCCCGGGCTCACGGCATAGAGCGCCTCTAGGCCCGCCAGCGCGCCCTCACCCTCGCTGTATTGGAAGCTGTAGCGGGTGATGTTGTTGATGTCAGCATAGTCATCGATGGCCGTGACCGCGCCGGCCGTGCGGGTGAGGGTGAGGCCATAGCGGCGGCCAGCGGTCATATTGTCAAAGCCCCAGCCGTAGCCGGCCAGAGCTTGCAAGCTGAAGGGCCCTTGCTCCGCGGATGGCAACAAGCCCAGCCGCCTTCCCTGCTCCTCGATGCCCTTGGCATAGCTGGCAGCGGTGGTGTCCTCTGCGTCGTCTGCCAGGGCCTTGAGCTGCTCCAGCGCCTGCTCGCGCCAGCCCAGGCGGGCATAGCAGCGTCCCAGCTCTAGCGCCGCCTCATCCTGGTCCGGGTCGTCGGCCAGCGCGGCCTTGAAGCTGTCGGCCGCTTGCTCGAATTTCTGCTCCTTCTCGAATTGCAGGCCCTGCTGCACAAGGCCATCCGCATCCAGAGCCTCGCCAGTGGCCGTCTCATCTGCCCGCAGGAAAAAGGGCAGCAGGATCAGGGCCGCCAGAAGGGTCATCAGGCTCTTTCTCACGGCATCTCCTCAGAGGCTGGCGTCCCTCTCCAGATAGCTCTGCACATAGTCCTTCACCGCATCCTCCAGGCTCCTGAGCTTCAGCTCGCCGGCGCTGGCGTTCCACTTGCGCATGTCAGCCTGGGTGAAGTACTGGTACTTGCCCTTGAGCTGGGCGGGCATCTCGACATAGTCGATGGCCTCGGGCTTGCCCAGGGCCTTGAACACCGCGCCGGCCAGGTCGTTCCAGGTGCTCGCCTGGCCGCTGCCCATGTTGTAGAGGCCGCGGATGTCGGGGTTCTTGTAGGCGGTCCAGAGGGCCTCCACCACATCCTTCACATAGATGAAGTCGCGCTTCTGCTCGCCGTCGGCGAAGTCGGGCCGGTCGCTCTTGAACAGCTGCAGGCGCCCGGTGGATCGCACCTGCTCCCAGGCCTTGGCCACCATGCTGCGCATGTCTCCCTTGTGCCCCTCGTTGGGGCCGTAGACATTGAAGAACTTGAAGCCCGCCACGCGCGAGAGCAGGCCCTGGTCGCGGGCCCACAGGTCGAAGAGCTGTTTGCTGAAGCCGTACATGTTCAGGGGCTTGAGGCGGTCCAGCCCTGCCTCGTCATCGCTGTATCCCTGGCTGCCATCGCCATAGGTGGCGGCGCTGCTGGCATAGATGAACTGCACGCCCGAATCAAGGCTCCACTGGCAGAGGGCCCGCGAGTACTGGAAGTTGTTGCGCATGAGGTAGCCGGCGTCACGCTCCGTAGTGGAGCTGCAGGCGCCCATGTGGAAGACGGTCTCCACAGCCTGGCCCAGGCCCTCCTCGAAAAGGGCGTCCAGGAACTCATCCTTGTCCAGGTAGTCGCTGAAGCGCTTGCCGCGCAGGTTCTTCCATTTGTCGCCCTCAGCCAGGTGGTCCACCACCAGGATATCGGTGATGCCCATCTGGTTGAGCTTGGCGACCAAGCAGCTGCCGATGAAGCCCGCTCCTCCGGTCACGATGATCATCTCTGCTCCGCTATGTGGATTAAAGGCGGATAAAGGCCGCCTTTAGAACTAAAGGACTTTCTTCAAGTACTGCCCCGTCCAGCTCTCCTTCATCTTGGCGACCTGCTCGGGAGTCCCCTGAGCCACCAGCCGCCCGCCCTTGCCGCCGCCCTCGGGCCCCAGGTCGATGACCCAGTCGGCGGTCTTGATGACATCCAGGTTGTGCTCGATCACCAGCACCGTGTTGCCCGCCTCCACAAACCGCCCCAGCACGTCCAGCAGGCACTGGATGTCGGCAAAGTGCAGGCCGGTGGTGGGCTCATCCAGCACGTAGAAGGTCTTGCCCGTGCTGCGCCTTCCCAGCTCGGTGGAGAGCTTGATGCGCTGGGCCTCGCCCCCCGAGAGGGTGGTGGCCGGCTGGCCAAGCTTGAGGTAGCCCAGGCCCACATCCTGCAGGGTCTTGAGCACCCGCCGCGCCTGCGGCACCGGCTCAAAGAAGGCCAGGGCCTCATCCACGATCATATCCAGCACCTCGGCGATGCTCTTCCCCTTGTAGAGCACCTCCAGGGTCTCGCGGTTGTAGCGCGCCCCCTTGCAGACCTCGCACTGAACATAGACATCGGGAAGAAAGTGCATCTCGATGCGCCGTATGCCGTCGCCCCCGCAGGCCTCGCAGCGCCCGCCCTTGATGTTGAAGCTGAAGCGCCCCGGCTGGTAGCCGCGGGTGCGGGCCTCGGCGGTGGCTGCGAAGAGCTGGCGGATGTCATCGAAGACCCCGGTGTAGGTGGCCGGGTTGCTGCGCGGGGTGCGCCCGATGGGAGACTGGTCGATGGCGATGAGCTTGTCGAGGCTCTCAACGCCGCTGAGCTCGGAGAAGCCGGGCGGCTTGCTGCGGGTGCGATAGAGCTTGTGCAGGATGGCGGGCACCAGGGTGTCTTGCACCAGGGTGCTCTTGCCGCTGCCCGAGACCCCGGTGACAGCCACGAACTGGCCCAGCGGGATGCGCACATCCAGGCTCTTGAGGTTGTTGAGGCAGGCCCCCTTCAGCTCAAGGGCGCGGCCATCGGGCACCTTCCTCGATGCCGGCACAGGGATGCTCTTCAAGCCGCTCAGGTACTGGCCGGTGAGGCTCTTCTTGTCCTTGCTGACCTGCGCCGGTGTGCCGCAGGACACGATCTGGCCGCCATGCACCCCGGCCCCGGGGCCCACGTCGATGAGCCAGTCGGCCTCGCGCATGGTCTCCTCGTCATGCTCCACCACCAGCACGGTGTTGCCCTGGTCGCGCAGCTGCTTGAGGGTGGCGAGCAATCGCGTGTTATCGCGCTGGTGCAGGCCGATGGAGGGCTCGTCAAGGATGTAGAGGACCCCCACCAGGGAGCTGCCGATCTGGGTGGCCAGGTGGATGCGCTGGGCCTCGCCGCCCGAGAGGGTGCCCGCAGCGCGGTCCAGGGTCAGGTAATCCAGCCCCACATTGCGCAAGAAGCCCAGCCGCGAGCGGATCTCCTTGAGCACCAGCTTGCCGATCTTGGCCTCGCGGTCCTCCAGCTTGAGCTCGGTGAAGAAGGCCTCAGCCTCGGCCACCGATGCCTGGGTGGCCTGGATGATGTTGCGGCCCCCCACCGTGACCGCCAGCGACTCGGGCTTGAGCCGCGCGCCCTTGCAGGCGCTGCAGGGCACCTCGCGCAGGTAGCCCTCGATCTTCTCGCGGATGGTCTCGCTCTCGGTCTCCAGGTACTGGCGCTGCAGGCGCCCCACCACGCCCTCCCAGCGCCCCATGTAGCCGAATTCGGCGCTGCCCTTGGTGAAGGTCATGGGCACCTTCTCGCTGCTGCCATAGAGCACGATCTTCTGCTGCTCGGGCTTGAGGCTCTTGAAGGGCACATCCAGCGAGAATTTGAAGTGCTCGGCCATGCGCGCCAGCAGCTCCTGGTACCAGACCTGGCTGGGCCCGCTCCAGGGCTCGATGGCCCCCTTGCGCAGGCTCAGCTCGCGCTGCAGCACCAGGTCAGGGTCCACCTCTTGCCGGCTTCCCAGCCCGTTGCAGCTGGGGCAGGCGCCAAAGGGGTTGTTGAAGCTGAAGCTGCGCGGGGTCAGCTCCTCGAAGCTCAGGTTGCAGTGGGCGCAGGCCAGCTTCTCGCTGTACAGACGCACCTTCTCCCAGCCGGCTGGCGCGCCGTCGGGGAACTCCACCATCAGGCTCCCCTGCCCCAGCTTGAGCGCGGTCTCCACCGAGGAGGCCAGGCGCCGGCGGGAGTCGGGCCCGGCGGCCAGGCGGTCCACCACCACCTGGATGTCATGCTTCTTGTTCTTATCCAAGGCTGGCACATCGCCGATCTCATGCACCACCCCATCCACCCGCACGCGCACAAAGCCCTGTCGCCGCGCCTCCTCAAAGACCTTGCGGTACTCGCCCTTGCGGCCGCTGGCCAGGGGGGCCAGCAGCTGCAGCTTGAGCTGCGGCAGGGCCGCCAGCTGCGAGGCGATCTCGCTGGCGCTCTGCGCCGAGACCGGGCGGCCGCACTGATGGCAGTGGGCCCGGCCGACGCGGGCGTAGAGCAGGCGCAGATGGTCGTAGATCTCGGTCACCGTGCCCACGGTGCTGCGGGGATTGCGGCTGTGGGTCTTCTGCTCGATGGCGATGGCCGGCGAGAGCCCCTCGATGGCATCCACATCGGGCTTGTCCATCTGCCCCAAGAACTGGCGGGCATAGGCTGACAGGCTCTCCACATAGCGGCGCTGGCCCTCGGCATAGATGGTGTCGAAGGCCAGGGAGCTCTTGCCGCTGCCGGAGAGGCCGGTGATGACCACCAGCTTGTTGCGGGGTATGTCGAGGCTGATGTTCTTGAGGTTGTGCTGCCGGGCCCCTCGTATGCTGATCAGGTCAGTTGCCATGTTGGGCCGCTTGCGCCAGGGCCAAGCGGGCCTCCCAGAGCGTGCGAGGGTCCTTGTCGGTCATGACCACCCGCATCCAATAGGCCCGCACCTTGGGCCATTGCTTGTTCTTGATGTAGAGGTTGCCCAGGGTGCGCACCAGGATCTCGGGCCGGTCCGGCTCCTCCACCATCAGCTCCAGTATCTGCAGCGCCCGCGGGTCGTCATGGGCCTTGCGGTAGGTGAGGCCCGCCAGGTAGAGGCGGTAGCGGGGGTAGCTGGGGTCGGTGCGCGCGGCCCGCTGCAGCAGGCTGATGGCCTCGGCCAGATGGCCCTCATTGAAGCCCATGATGGCAGCGGTGTAGAGGATGCCGAAGCGGAAGTGCGGGTCAAGCCAGAAGATCTCGTCCGCCAGCGGGATGACCCCCTGGAAGCTGTTGTCCAGGCGGTTCCTGCCGGTGCCATAGTACTGCAGCATCTCGATGTAGGCCCAGTCAGCCGCAACCCGGCGCATGCCAGCCAGCGCCCCAGCGAAGCCGAAGGCGGAGAGCTTGGCCGGCGCTGGCGTCAGGAAGGCCAGCGGCAGCTCCGCCTGGTCCCGGCGCGCCTGGCGCGCGATGCCCGCCAGCGCCGCAGCCAGCAGCAGGAGAAGGGCGACAGCCATCAGCAGGTGGCGGAAGGGCATGCGCTCCATCAGATCTCTTTCCGCTGGTACTGCCAGGAGGCGAGCAGCATCACCGCCAGCGCGTAGATGGCCCCATAGGCCAGCGGCCACAAGAAGCTGGAGGCCGAAAGCGCGATCCCGGTCTTGATGTTCTCGCCGCCCAGCGGGAGGCTGTCCCCCAGGTTGAAGACGGCCAGGTTGGGCAGCAGGTAGTAGAGCACCTTGACCAGCACCAGGGCGGCGCCCCCATCCAGCTTGGCCATCCATTCCACCAGGTTGCCGGTGAAATGCCCCAGGAAGAAGGTGAAGGTGGAGTACACCACGCAGGCCGGGACAGTGCTGGCCAGCACCGAGAAGAGCAGCACCACCGCCGACATCACCACGCTCTGCCAGAGCAGGAAGAAGACGGCCAAGAAGAAGGGCAGGCTGGCCAGGCTGTAGCCCCGCCACCAGCCCACCAGCAGCAGCACCGCGACCAAGCCGGCCACATTGAGCGCCGCGAGCAGGCTGGAGCCGACCAGCTTGCCCAGCAGGTACTGCCATCGGGCCACCGGCTTGACCAGCAGCATGGTGATGGTCTTGAGCTCGGTCTCCTCGAAGAGCAGCACCACATGGCAGAGCAGCACGGTGATGTAGCCGATCCATTCCACGCCCAAGAGGCCGAAGTCGCGGCCCAGCCGCGCCTCGCTCTCCTGCCCCAGCTCGCCTAGGAACACCGAGAGCCCGCCCATGCCCAGGGCGAAGATGGCCAGCACGGTGAGTATGCGGTTGCGCAGCAGCTGCCGGAAGATGTTGATGCCGATGACCCAGGCCTGCCTCATCCTGCCTCCTCCGCGCGCACCGCCTCGATGAAGGCGGTCTCCAAGGGTGAATTGGCGCTGATCACGGTGGGCGCCGCGCCGTGGGGCAGCTTGACCTTGGCCAGCACCTGGGCCAGCTGGGCGTTGGGCACCGCCACGGTCCACACCCGGTTCTCCTGGCTGGGCGCCAGCCGCAAGGCCTTCAGGGCGCGGCGCTGGGCCGGGCCCAGGCTGCGGAATGCCAGGGTTACGGTGGATGCGTGGCGGCTGGCCAGGTCGGCCACCGGAGCCTGCAGCAACATGCGGCCGCGGTGCATCAGGCCCACCCGGTCGCAGAGCCGCTCGACCTCGCTCAAGATGTGCGAATTGAAGAAGATGGTCTTGCCCTGGCTCTTCAGCCTGAGGAAGAGGTCTCGCATCTGCTTGATGCCCAGGGGGTCCAGGCCGCTGATGGGCTCGTCCAAGAAGACCAGCTCTGGGTCGTGCAGCAGGGCCTGGGCCAAACCGACCCGCTGCTGCATGCCCTTGCTGTACTCGCGGATGGGCTTGTCCAGGGCCTCGGCCAAGCCCACCCAGCCGAGCATCTCCGCCACGCGGGCTCGGCGGGGCTTGTCGGGCATGCCCTGCAGGCGGCCATAGAAATCGAGCACCTCGCGGGCGCTCAGGTACTTGGGGAAGCTGGGCAGCTCGGGCAGGTATCCGAAGCGCGCGCGCGCCTCCATGCTGGAGGCGCTCAGCCCAAAGACCAGGGAGCGGCCCTGGTCGGGCCTGAGCAGGCCGGTCATCACCTTCATCAGGGTGGTCTTGCCGGCGCCATTCACCCCCACCAGGCCATAGACCTCCCCTGCCCGCACCTGCAGGCTGACCCCGCGCAGGGCCTGGGACTTGATGGGATGCCAGAAATCGCCGCTCTTGTAGCGCTTCTGGACCTCGATGACCTCGATGGCGAATGCCGGGCTCATGCCTTGGGCTTCCTCGGCTTTGGCTGGCGCGGGGGCCGGGCGCTGAAGCGGGTGCCGGCTTCCTCCTCGCGCGCCACGCGCGTGATGCGGTTCTTGGCGTCCACGAACACCACCACCGGCCGCTGGCTCGCAGCCAGGGCGTCCTCCACCATGCCGTAGGCGAGGATGATGACCAGGTCGCCCGGGGCGGCGAGCAGCGCCGCAGCCCCGTTCAGGCAGACCTGGCCGCTCCCGCGCCGGCCCGTGATGGCATAGGTGGCCAGCCGGTTGCCATTGGCCAGATTGAGCACCTGCACCTGCTCATAGGGCAGGATGCCGGCAGCCTCCATCAGCTTGGGGTCCAAGGTGATGGAGCCGATGTAGTCCACATCGGTCTGGGTGATGGCCGCCCGGTGTATCTTGGATCTGAGCATTGAACGGAGCATGGTTGTCCTTAAGCTGCTATGTTGTCGATGAGCCGGGTCTTGCCGAGCTGTGCCGACGCCAGCAGGCGCCGGGGCTTGCCCTTCTGCGGGGCCTCAAGGGTCTCGGCATCCGCCAGCACCAGGTAGCCGGCCTTGAGCTGGCCGCCCTTCTCCAAGAAGGCGCGAGCCTTGCGGCAGGCCGCCGGGCCGCTGTCGCCAGCCTTGAGCCGGGCCAATGCTAGGTCCAGGCTGGCCTTGAGCCTGGGCGCTGAGCCCCGCTCTGCGGGGCTCAGGTAGGCGTTGCGGCTGCTCAGGGCCAGGCCGTCTGCCTCGCGGACGATGGGACAGCCCACGATGCCCACGGGCAGGCGCAGGTCCTGCGCCATGCGGCGGATGACCTGCAATTGTTGCCAGTCCTTCTCGCCAAAGAAGGCGGTGCAGGGGCCCGCCAGGCAGAAGAGCTTGGCCACCACCGTGGCCACGCCCGCAAAATGCCCGGGGCGGTGCGCTCCTTCCAGCACCTGGGTCAAGGGGCTGTCCACGCTGACCCTGGTGGCATGGCCCGCGGGATACACCTCCGCCGCCGAGGGTGCCAGCACGACCAGCGGCCCCTGCCCCGCCAGCAGCCTCAGGTCGGCAGCCAAGGTGCGCGGGTAGCGGCCAAAGTCCTCGCCCGGGCCGAACTGGGTGGGGTTGACGAAGATGCTCACCAGGGTGCGAGCGCAGCGCAGCCGGCTCTGCTCCACCAGGCTCAGATGCCCGGCATGCAGCGCCCCCATGGTGGGCACCAGGCCCAGGCCGCCGCGCCGGCCGCGCCAGGGGGCCAGCAGGGCCTCAAGGCCAGAGAGCCCTCGGGCCAGGGTGATGCCCTTGGGCGGCCTCAAGCCAGGGTCTCCGCAAGGCCCGGGAAGCGGCCCTGCCGCACGTCGGCGCAGTAGCGGGCGATGGCCCTGCGCGCCTCGGCATGGGCCTGCCCGTACTGGCGGGCGAAGCGCGGCACATGCCCAGGCGTGAGTCCCAAGAGGTCGTGGCTCACCAGCACCTGGCCATCGCAGGCCGGGCCGGCGCCGATGCCGATGACGGGGATCTTGAGGGCCTTGCGCGCGCGAGCCGCCAGCGCCGCGGGCACCATCTCGAGCACCACCGAGAAGGCCCCAGCCCGCTCCAGGGCGCGGGCGTCCTTGAGCAGGCGCAGTGCCCCAGCCTTGGCGCGGGCCTGCACGCGATAGCCTCCCAGGGCATGCACCGACTGCGGCGTCAGACCCAAATGGCCCATCACCGCGATGCCGCTTTGCTTGAGCAGGGCCACGGCCGCGGCCATCTCGCTGCCGCCCTCCAGCTTGACCGCCTGGGCCCCGGTCTCCTTGAGCAGCCGGCCAGCGCTGCGCAGGGCCTGCAGGGGGGACTCTTGGTAGCTCATGAAGGGCAGGTCCACCACCACCAGCGCATGGCTGGCGCCGCGCACCACGGCCCTGCCGTGGTGGATCATGTCCTCCAGCGTCACCGGCAAGGTGCTCTCATAGCCCAGCACCACCATGCCCAGCGAGTCGCCCACCAGGATCAGGTCCACGCCCTCGGCATCCGCGGCCATGGCTGTGGGGTGGTCATAGGCGGTGAGGCAGGCGATGCGAGAGCCTTCGGCCTTCATCTTCATGAGCTGGCTGATGCTGACCCTGGGCATGGGGCTCCTCAGCGCTTGCGCCGGATGGGGGTGTAGATGCTGGTGCCCTGGCGGTGCTCCAGGGCCCTGTCCACCAGGTCCTCCAGGGCGGCGCTGTCGCGGTCCAGGTCCAGGTCATTGGTGTTGACCACCAGCAGGGGGCAGTCGCTGTAGTTGAAGAAGAAGGTGTTGTAGGCCTTGTTCAGCTCCTCGAGGCCGGCGGCGCTCAGGCCGCTCTCGGCCAGCGCTCCACGCGCCTTGAGGCGGGACATCAGGGTCTCGGGGCTGGCCTGCAGGTAGACCACCAGGTCGGGCCGGGGGCCGCCCTCGCGCAGCAGCAGCTTCCAGAGCTGCTCGTAGAGGGCCAGCTCGGCATCGCTCAGGTTCAAATAGGCGAAGATGCGGTCGCGGGCCAGCAGGTAATCAGAGACCGTCACCTCGGCGAAGAGGTCCGCCTGGGCCAGCTCCGCCTGCTGGCGATGCCGCGCCAGCAGGAAGAAGATCTGCGTCGAGAAGGCGAAGCCCCGCCGGTCGCGGTGGAACTGCCTGAGGAAGGGGTTGCCCGACCCGGCATCGGTGACCAGGCGGCCCACGAGGCGGCGCGCCAGAGCCGTGGCCAGCGCGCTCTTGCCCGCCCCGGTGACGCCCTCGACCACGATGTAGCGCAGATTCTCCAAATCAGGGCCTCTCGGTCAAAGGGTCCAGGTCGCCCACGGGCCGAGCCGCAGGATGCCCGGGCGGCAGGGCCTGCAGCAGCTCGCGGATGCCCCGGCCCAGCAGGGGGTGGGCCAGGCCAGGGTCCAGCTCTAGCAGAGGGCCCATCATGAAGGCCCGCTCGTGCAGGCGCGGATGGGGCAGGGTCAGCTCAGGCGATGCCAGCACCTGCCCTTCGTAGAGCAGCATGTCCAGGTCAAGGCTACGGGGCCCCCAGCGGAAGGGGGTGGCCTTGCCCTGGGCCAGCTCGATGGCCTGCAGGGCCTGCAAGAGCTCGAGGGGCGCCAAGCGGGTGGCCAGCCGCGCTGCCATGTTGAGGAAGGCCGGCTGCTCGGCGTAGCCCACCGGCTCGGTCTCCCAAACACGGCTGCAGGCCTGCAGCCCCAGCTCGGGCGCGCGCAGGGCCTTGAGCGCCGCGGCCAGGTGGGCTCGGCGGTCGCCCAGGTTGCTGCCCAGGCTGATCCATGCCAGCGGCACGCTAGGCCCGCAGGGCCTTGATGCGCGCCACGGCCTTGGCCAGGCGCGCCTTGGGCGCGCACAGGGTCATGCGGAAGTAGCCCTCGCCCGAGGGGCCGAAGCCGTTGCCCGGGGTGGCCACGATGCCGGCCTGGTCGAGCAGGAGGCCGCAGAAGCCGGCGCTGGTCTGGCCCTGAGGCACGCGGGCCCACACATAGAAGGCGGCCTTGGGGGCCTTGACCTTGATGCCTGCTTGCTTGAGGCCCGCGATGAAGCTGTCGCGGCGCTCTTGGTAGACCTTGCGGATGCCAGCGGTGAGCGCGGCCGGCGAAGTGAGCCCGGTGATGCCCATCTCTTGGATGGCCGAGACCACGCCCGAGTCGAGGTTGCCTTTGACGCTGGCCAGGGCCTGCACCAGCTCGCGCCGGCCCACGGCAAAGCCCGCCCGCCAGCCGGTCATGTTGAAGGTCTTGGAGAGCGAGTGGAACTCGATGGCCATCTCTCTCGCGCCGGCCACCTCCATCACCGAATGCGGCGCCTGGCCATCGTAGTAGACCTCGCTATAGGCCATGTCGTGCGCCAGGATGATGCCGTGCCTGCGGCAGAAGGCCACTGCCTCCTTGAAGAAGCTGAGCGGCGCCGTGGCGGCGGTGGGGTTGTTGGGGTAGTTGAGCCACATCAAGCGCGCCTTCTTGAGCTTGGCCGCAGGGATCTTGCCGAAATCGGGCAGATAGCCGTTCTTCTCTAGCAAGGGCATGAAGACCGGCTCGCCGCCGGCGAAGAGCGTGCCGGCATTGTACACCGGGTACCCGGGGTCTGGGATGAGGCCGACCTGGCCGGGGTCCATGACCGCCAGCGGGAAGTGGCCGATGCCCTCCTTGCTGCCGATCAGCGCCAGCACCTCGCCCGCAGGGTCGAAGCGCGCGCCAAAGCGCTCTGCGAACCAGTCCGCGGCGGTCTTGCGGAAGGCGGGCAGGCCCTGCCCCAGGGGATACTGGTGATAGGCAGGGTTGAGGCTGGCCTTGGCCAGGGCAGAGAGGATGGGCTTGGGGGTGGGCAGGTCAGGGTCGCCCACGCCCAGGTCGATGAGGTCCACGCCGCGCTCAAGGGCGGCCTTCTTCTTCTTGTCTATCTCGATGAACAAGTAGGGGGGCAGCGCCTTCAGGCGCTGCGACACCGGCGATTCCATCATGCCTCCTCAGGGTTCTGTTGGGTCAGCGGGCCACTGGGTTGACCAGCGCGCCCACTCCGTGCACGGACACTTCCACCACATCGCCCAGCATCAGGGGGCTGATGCCGCCGGGGGTCCCAGTCAGCACCAGGTCGCCTGGCTCCAAGGTCATCACCGAGGCGATGGCCTCCAAGATCTGCTGGGGTTTGAAGATGAGCTGGGCCGTGCTGCTCTTCTGGCGCTCCTGGCCATTGACGCGGCAGGCAATGGCGGCATCCTCCACCTCAGCGCCAGCCACCAGGTAGGGCCCGGCCGGGCAGAAGGTGTCAAAGCCCTTGGCCCGCGACCACTGGCCATCGGCCTTCTGCAGGTCGCGCGCCGTCACGTCGTTGGCGCAGGTGTAGCCGAAGATCGCGCCCTTGGCATCCATGCCCGGGCCCACGCGCCGCCCCACCACGAAGGCCAGCTCGGCCTCATGGTCCACCCGCTTGCTGGCAGGCGGCAGGCGGATGGGCTGGCCCGGGTGCGCCAGGGCCGAGGGCGGCTTGAGGAAGATCAGCGGCAAAGCGGGCAGGCCGTGCCCCATCTCAAGCGCATGGTCGCGGTAGTTGACGCCCACGCAGACGATCTTGCTGGGCGAGCAGGGCGCCATCAGCGGCAGGCCGGCCAGGGCCAGGGCCTGCGCCCCCGGGAAGAGCTTCTCGCCCAGCCAGGGCGCCTGAGCCAGCGGCCGCACCAGGTGCCCCTCCACGCGGCCCCATTGGCCGCCGTGGCCGCCATGGTTCCAGCGGGCGTAGACGATGCTCATGCCAGCCCCAGCACTTGCTGCATGCTGTAGAGCCCAGCCGGGCGGCCGGAGAGCCACTCTGCGGCCTTGAGGGCCCCCGCGGCGAAGTTCTCGCGGCTGTGGGCCTGGTGCTTGAACTCAAGGCGCTCGCCCGGGCCCGCGAAGAGCACGGTGTGGTCGCCCACGATGTCCCCGCCGCGCACCGCATGGATGCCGATCTCGCGGCCGCTCCGAGCGCCCATCAGGCCGTGGCGGCCGTAGACGAAGTCCTCCTTGCCGCGGCCCAGGGCCTTGGCCAGCACCTCAGCGGTGGTCATGGCCGTGCCCGAGGGCGCATCCTTCTTGTCATGATGGTGGGTTTCGATGACCTCCACGTCATAGGCATCGCCGGTGACGCGAGCCACCATGTCCAGGGCCTTCCACAGCACATTGACGCCCACCGAATAGTTGGAGGAGAGCACGACCGGCACGCGGCTGCTCAAGGCCACCAGAGCCTGGCGCTCGGCCGGGCTGAAGCCAGTGGTGCCGATGACCACGGCCTTGCCGGCAGCGGCCGCCAGCTCAAGGTGAGCCAGGGTGGCCTGGGGCGCCGTGAAATCGATGAGCACATCCGCGGCGGCGATGGCCTCGGCCGCGGAGGCCGAGAGCTGCGGCTGCATGCCGGGCAGGCCAGGGCGGCCGGGCGCATCAAATGCCGCGGCCACCTGAAGCCCGGGCTGGCTGGCGGCCAGCTTGAGCAGGGCCTGGCCCATGCGCCCGCAGGCGCCCGCGATAGCGATCTTGGTCATGCCGCCTCCAATGTCAGCCCTTGAGCAGGCCGAAGGCCTGCATCTCTCTGCGAAGCTTCTCGAGATTCTCTGGCCTGATGCTGACCAGGGGCAGGCGCAGGCTGGCGCCGCACAGGCCCATCAGGCCCATGGCTGCCTTCACCGGGGCCGGGTTGGTCTCAGTGAACAGCGCGCGCACCAGCGGCAGCAGAGCGTAATGGATGGCGCGCGCTCCCGCATAGTCGCCTTGAGCGGCCTTGGCCACCAGGTCAGCGGTGGCGCGCGGCGCGATGTTGGCCACCACCGACATGACGCCCACGCCGCCGATGGCCATCACGGGCAGGGTCAGCGCGTCATCGCCCGAGATGAGGGCCAGCTTGTCCCCGCAGAGCAGGCGCACCCGGCTCATCTGCTCGAGGCTGCCGCTGGCCTCCTTCACCGCCACGATGTTGGCCTGGCTGGCCAGGCGGGCCAGGGTCTCGGGCTCCACGTTGACCGCCGTGCGCCCCTGGATGTTGTAGGGGATCTGCGGCAGGTCCACCGCCTGGGCCACGGCCATGAAGTGCTGGTAGAGGCCCTCTTGGGTGGGCTTGTTGTAGTAGGGGGCGATCAGCAGGGCCGCATCGGCGCCCGCCTTATTGGCGAAGGCGGTGAGGCGCACCGCCTCGGCAGTGTTGTTGCTGCCCGTGCCCGCGATGACCTTGACCCTCCCCTTCACCGCCTGCACCGCTGTCTCGATGACCCGCTCGTGCTCCTCGTGGCTCAAGGTGGCAGACTCGCCCGTGGTGCCGCAGACCAGGATGCCAGAGCTGCCGCCCAGGATCTGGAACTCGACCAGCTGCTTGAGCGCGGCCGTGTCGACCTGGCCGTCCTTGAAGGGGGTCACCAATGCGGGGATGGAGCCGGAGAGGTCCAAGGCAGGTTCCTCGAGGGGGTTGGGTTCAGGAGCCGAATTCGGAGGGCTCGAACTCTCCTGCGAAGCGCACGCGCGCATCGCCGATCAGCTGCACGGAAAGGGCCTGGCCGCCCGCTAGGCTGAAGCGCACCTCCAGCTTTGAGCCGCTGGCGGTGGTGAGGGTGACTGGGCCCTTCACGCGCCCGGCGCGGGCCATCAAGATGGCGGCAGCCACGCTGCCCGTGCCGCAGGCCAGCGTCTCATCCTCCACCCCGCGCTCGTAGGTGCGGATGTCGAGGCTCTGCGGCCCGGTGACCTCGACGAAGTTGACGTTGGTGCCCTTGGGCGCGAAGGCGGCATGGTGGCGCAGCTTGCGGCCCAGGGAGACCACCGGGGCCGCCGAGAGGCCGGGCCATTCGAGCACCAGGTGGGGCACGCCGGTGTTGAGGCTGTGGCCCAGCAGATCCAGCCCGTCCTGCTCGATGCGCAGGCTCAGGGCCTCGCTGTGGGGGGCGGGCATGTCCAGGGCCACCCAACCGGCCTGGTCCACCACGCTCTTGAAGTCGCCCGCCATGTTCTCAAAGCGCATCTCAGCCTTGGCCGCCCCGCAGAGCAGGGCGAAGCGGCTGATGCAGCGCGCGCCGTTGCCGCACATCTCGGCCTCGCTGCCATCAGCATTGAAGTAGCGCATGCGGAAGTCCACGCGGCCGCTCCTCTCCAAGAGCAGCATTCCATCGGCGCCGATGGCGTCGCGGCGGGCGCAGAGGCGCGCTGCCAGGGCGCTGGCCGGCTCAGGCACGATGCCCGCGCGGTTGTCGATGACGATGAAGTCATTGCCCGCGCCGGACATCTTGAGAAAGGGTATCTTCAATGCCATGGTCAGGCCTTTGAGAGGGCGGGGACCTTCTCCCCGCGCCAGAGGTCGCTGAAGCTCTCACGCTGGCGGACCACGTGCCACTTCTTGCCGTCCACCAGCACCTCGGCCGCGCGCGGCCGCGCGTTGTAGTTGCTGCTCATGGTGAAGCCATAGGCCCCTGCCGAGCGCACCGCCAGCAGGTCGCCCGCAGCAGGCAGGGCCATGAGCCGGTCCTTGGCCAAGAAGTCCGCCGACTCGCAGATGGGCCCCACCACATCCACCAGCGCCTTCTTGCCGCCGCGCGCCTGGCGCAGGGGCAGGATGCCATGGTAGGCCTCATAGAAGCTGGGCCGGATGAGGTCGTTCATGGCTGTGTCCACGATCACGAAGCTGCGGCCCTCGCCAGGCTTGATGTAGAGCACCTTGGCCAGCAGCACCCCGGCGTTGCCGGCGATGTAGCGGCCGGGCTCCAGGATCAGGCGCAGGCCCTGGCCCTTGACCATGGGCCGCACCGTGTCGGCGAACTGCTGGGGCGTGGCCGGCTCCTCATCCTGGTAGACGATGCCCAGGCCGCCGCCCAGGTTGAGGGTCTCGATGCGGTGACCCCGGCTGCGCAGGGCGGCGATGGTGGCCAGCGCCTTCTTGACCGCCTGGCGGTAGGGGTCCATCTGGGTGATCTGGCTGCCTATGTGCAGATGCACGCCTGTCAGGTCCAGGTTCTTCCAGGACCTAGCCTTGGCCCACAGGGCCAGGGCGTCAGCGATGGGCAGGCCGAACTTGTTGCCCTTCTTGCCGGTGGTGATGTGGCGATGGGTGTGGGCATCCACGTCCGGGTTCAAGCGGAAGTCGGCCTTGGCCCGGCGATTGAGCCTGCCCGCCAGGCGGTTGAGCAGGCCGGCCTCGGCCAGCGACTCTATGTTGAACATGTAGATGCCAGCCTTGAGGGCATGGATGAGCTCTGCCTCGGTCTTGCCCACGCCGGCGAACACGGCCTTGCCCATGTCTCCGCCCACGGCCTGCACCCGGCGCAGCTCGCCCTCAGAGACCAGGTCAAAGCCCAGCCCCTGGTCAGCCAGGGCCTTGATGACCGCCAGGTTGCTGTTGACCTTGACGGAATAGCAGACCAGCGCCTCTGGCTCGCCATCGCGGGCCGCGAAGGCCTCGGTCAGCTGCCATGCATGTCGGCGCAGGGTGGCCAGGCTGTAGACAAAGGTTGGCGTCCCCAATTTGGCGGCAATGGCCTTCAAGGCCACGCCCTCGCACATGTAAACGCCCTTGCGGTAATGGAAATGGTCCATGGCTCGGTCCGAGACAGGGTTTTTGAGGATTGACCTTGAATATTATCACAAAAGCTTGTTGTTTACCATCCCGCAGCGTGGAACCAAGGCTGCGAACCCTTAAAAAAAGCCTCCCAAGGGAGGCTCTAAAAATTGTGCCCCAGTCCAAGCTTCTGGCTGGCCTCCCCTTTCCTGGGGTCAGTCTCCCATCGATAATGCAGGTCCCAATCTCCGCTGACTTTGGTGGAAAAGCCGGTGCCAAAGACCTCCCGGTCCCAGTTATCCTCGTAGCTCCATTCCGCCAGCAAGGCATGATCCAGCCTTGTCCAAGAGAAGAGGCCGTATTGGCTGGGGATGGCCCATTGGGGCAGCTTGAGGGTGGATGACACCAGCAAGCCGCGGCCGCGCAAGGGCATGTGCACGCGGGTCACCAAGTCCCACTGCTTGGGCAGCAGCTGCAGGTGGCTGTTCAAGTTGACCGCCACGGGCAGGCCCTCATCCAGGTCATCCAAGCCGCCCGGCACAGCGCTGAAATTCATGTCCATGCCCATGCTGCGCTGGGCCTGCTCCGGGCCCAGCAGGCCAGCCTGGCCCGAGGGGCCTGGGCCGGCAGCTCCAGCATCCCAGAGCTGGATGCGGCCAAGATTGTCCAGGTCGATGCCCGCCTGCTGCTTGAGCAGGCTCTTGCCGTAATCCTGCAGGGCGCCCTGCTCGCTGGCGCTCACTGGCCTGGCCCCGTCAGCCCAGGCAGGCAGCGCCAGGCTCGCCGAGCCCAGCAGCACCAGCAGCAGCAAGAGGTTCATCCAGCCTCCCACAAGGCTCAGCTGTCCTTGCGCCTGAGCCGGGCGCGCGCCAGGCGCAGGGCCTTGGCCACATTGGCCGGGGCCGTGCCGCCCAGGGTCCTGCGCGCCGAGGCCGAGGCCAGGGGCGCCAGATGCGGCCGCACTGCGGCGCTGAATCGCGGGTGGGCCTGCCTGAGCTCTGCCTCGCTCAGCCCATCCAGGCCGCAACCCTTGGCCTGGGCCATGCGGATGGCCAGCCCCACCGCCTCATGCGCCTCGCGGAAGGGCACGCCCTGGCGCACCAGGAAGTCGGCCGCGTCGGTGGCATCCAAGAAGCCGCGCTGACAGGCCTCGGCCATGGCCGCCGGATTGGGCGTGATGGCCTTGAGCAGGGGCGGAACCACGGCCAGGCAGGACTTCACCAGGTCCAGGGTCTGGAAGAGCAGCTCCTGACCCTCCTGCATGTCGCGGTTGTAGGCCAGGGGCTGGCCCTTGACCAGGGTGAGCAGGTGCACCAGCAGGCCGTAGGCCCGGCCCGCGCGGCCGCGCAAGAGCTCGGCCACGTCCGGGTTCTTCTTCTGCGGCATGAGGCTGCTGCCAGTGGCAAAGCTGTCATCCAGGCTGATGAAGCCGAACTCCTGGCTGTTGTAGAGCACAATCTCCTCGCCCAGGCGGGAGAGGTGGGCCATCAGGATGCTCATGGCCGAGGCCAGGTCCAGCAGGTGGTCGCGGTCTGAGACCGAATCCAGCGAGTTGGCGGTGGGCGCCACAAAGCCCAGCTCTTGCGCCACCCAGGCGCGGTCCAGCGGCAGAGGGCTGCCGGCCAGCGCCGCGGCGCCCAGCGGGCATTCGGACAGGCTTCCCAGGGCGAAGCCCAGGCGGCGTCGGTCGCGGAAGAGCATCTCCACATAAGCCAGGCACCAGTGGCCAAAGACGATGGGCTGGGCCCGCTGCAGATGGGTGTAGCCGGGCATCACCAGGCCGGGGTTGGCCTCAGCCAGGCCGATGAAGCCGGCGATGGCCTCATCCGTCAACTTGAGCAGGGCCTGCACCTCGTCGCGCAGGTAGAGCTTCACGTCCAGAGCGATCTGGTCATTGCGGCTGCGGCCGCTGTGCAGCTTGCCCGCCACTGGGCCTGCGATGGCCTTGAGGCGCGCCTCCACGTTGCCGTGCACATCCTCATAAGCAGGGTCCAGCTTGAGCCGGCCCGCCTGCCATTCCTTGAGCACGCGCTTGAGCCCAGCCGCCAGCTTGGCCGATTCCGCCTTGCTGATGATGCCCTGGCGGCCGAGCATCTGCGCCTGGGCGATGCTTCCCTGGATGTCGTAGGGCACCAGCCGGCCCTCGTACTGCACGCTGACCGTGAAGTCTTCGACCACCTTGGCCGTGGGCTTGGCGAAGCGCCCGCCCCAAAGCTTTGCTTTCTTGCTCATGGCCATCCCCTGAAAGACGCCGGGCCCAAGCCCGAGGTTCCCTTGCCCGCTACTTCTTGATGCGGAAGCGCTTCTCCACCTTCATGGGCAGGCCAAAGAGGTTGATGAAGCCCTCGGCATCATGGTGGTTGTAGCTGCCGGTGGTGAAGCTGGCCAGGTCATCGCTGTAGAGGCTGTGCGGCGAGCCCACGCCGGCCAGGCGGATGCTGCCGCGCTGCAGGCGCAGCTTGACCCAGCCCGTGACCGTCTTCTGGGTCTGGTCCACGAAGGCATCCAGGGCCAGGCGGGCCGGGGTGTACCACTGGCCGTTGTAGACCAGGTCAGCGTACTTGAGCGCCAGCTCAGCCTTGATGCGGGCGGTAGCCTTGTCCAGCGTGAGGGTCTCCAGGGCGCGGTGGGCCTCCATGATGATGCTGCCGCCCGGGGTCTCGTAGATGCCTCGGCTCTTCATGCCCACCAGGCGGTTCTCGGTGAGGTCGGTGCGCCCCACCCCATGCCTGCCGCCGATCTGGTTGAGCTTGAGCACCAGGCTCAGGGGGTCCATCTTCCTGCCGTTGACGGCCACCGGCACGCCCTTGGCCAGCTCGATCTTGACCACCTCGCCCGCGGCCGGGGCCTTGTTGGGGTCAGCCGTCAGGCTATAGACGCTCTCAGGGCATTCCACAGCCGGGTCCTCGAGGATGCCTCCCTCGTGGCTGATATGCCACAGGTTGCGGTCCTCGCTGTAGGGCTTCTTGCGGCTGACAGTGAGCGGGATGTTGCGGGCTTCGGCATAGGCGATGCAGTCCTCGCGGCTCTTCAGCTCCCACTCGCGCCAAGGCGCGATGATGGCCAGCTGGGGGGCCAGGGCCTTGACCGTCAGGTCGAAGCGCACCTGGTCATTGCCCTTGCCGGTGGCGCCATGGGCGATGGCATCCGCGCCCTCCTTGAGCGCGATCTCGACCATGCGCTTGGCGATGAGAGGGCGGGCGATGCTGGTGCCCAGCAGGTAGGTGCCCTCATAGACCGCGCCGCTCTTGACCATGGGCCAGACGAAGTCGGTGACGAACTCCTTGCGCAGGTCCTCGATGTAGATCTTGCTGGCGCCAGTGGCGATGGCCTTCTTGCGCAGCGGCTTCAGCTCCTCGCCCTGGCCCACGTCCGCGGCCATGGCGATTACCTCACAGCCGTAGTTGTCCTTGAGCCAGGTGATGATGATGCTGGTGTCCAGCCCGCCGGAATAGGCGAGCACGACCTTCTTCACGCTCTTCATGTCATCTCCAATGTGTCGGGGTTCAGGGAAAGGCCTAATTGCCGCCCATCAGCAGCACCAGCAGGGCCTTCTGCGCGTGCAGGCGATTCTCAGCCTGGTCGAAGAGGGTGGCCTGATGGGCCTCGAAGGTGGCCTCGTCGATCTCCTCGCCGCGATGGGCGGGGAGGCAGTGCAGCACCAGCGCATCCTTCTTGGCTGCGCTCATGAGGGCATGGTTGATCTGGAAGCCGGAGAAGCGGTCCAGCCGCTCCTCGCGCTCATCCTCCTGGCCCATGCTGGTCCACACATCCGTGTAGACCGCGTCAGCGCCCTTGACCGCGGCGGCAGGCTCGGTTGTGAGGGTGAGCTTGCCCATGCCGCTGGCCTTGATGGTGCCGCGGGCCTCGGCTTCCACCTGGGGCGAGAGGGTGTAGTCCTTGGGGCTGGCGATGGCGAGCTCAACGCCGCAGAGCCCGGCTGCCAGGGCCCAGCTGTTGGCCACGTTGTTGCCATCGCCCACATAGGCCACCTTGAGGCCCTTGAGCGCGCCCTTCTTCTCCTGCAGGGTGAGCAGGTCGGCCAATATCTGGCAGGGGTGCTCAAAGTCGGTGAGGCCGTTGATGACCGGCACCGCGGCATGGGCGGCCAGCTCCTCCACCATGCCCTGGTCGAAGGTGCGGATCATGACGCCATCGCAGAGGCGCGAGAGGAGCCGGGCGATGTCCTTGACCGGCTCGCGCTTGCCCAGCCCTATCTCGCTGTCGGTGAGCAGGACGCTGTGGCCCCCCAGCTGGTACATGCCCACGTCAAAGCTGATGCGGGTGCGCGCCGAGGGCTTGTGAAAGATGAGCGCCAGGGTCTTGCCCAGCAGGGGCACGAAGACCTCGCCAGCCTTCTGCTTGGCTTTGGTGAGCACTGCGGCCTTGAGCAGAAGGCTCAGGCCCTCGGGGCTCAGGTCTGAAATGGAGAGCAGGTCCTTCTTGGCAAGGCGAACGGGGGCGCTCATGCGTTCCTCGCGGGCTTGGGGTTGAGGCCCGCGGCGACCGCGGGTTCCTTCAGGGTTGAGAGGATGACAGCCACGGCCTTGTCAGCCTGGGCCGGGGTGATGTTGAGCGGGGGCAGCAGCCTCAGCACGTCGCCGGCCGTGGCATTGGCCAGCAGGCCGCGCGCCTGCAGGGCGTCCACCACGGGCCGCGCCGGCCCGCTGAGCTGCACGCCCAGCATGAGGCCCAGGCCGCGCACCTCCACGATGGGGGCGCCCTGGCGCTGGGCAGCCTGCAGAGCGGCCTTGATGCGGCCGCCAACCCTGGCCGCATGGGCAGCCAGGCCCCTAGCCTTGATGGCTTGCAGCAGGGCCAGGCCCGCGGCGCAGGCCACGGGGTGCCCGCCCAAGGTGGTGCCGTGGTCGCCTGGGCCGAAGACCGAGGCAGCCTCATCCGTGGCCAGCACGGCCGAGAGCGGGAAGCCGCCGCCCAGGCTCTTGCCCAGGGGCATCAGGTCTGGCTTGACCCCTGCATGCTGATAGGCGAAGAGCCTGCCGGTGCGGCCCAGGCCGGTCTGTATCTCGTCCAGGATGAGCAGGGCGCCCAGGCGGTCGCAGAGCGCGCGCAGGCCCTTTAAGTAGGCCTTGTCCAGCACATGGATGCCGCCCTCGCCCATCACCGGCTCGACCATGATGGCGCAGGTCTTGCGGCCGGCCAGCCGGGCCATGGCCTTCAGGTCATTGGCCGGGGCGTGCTTGAAGCCGGGCATCAGCGGGCCCAGGCCCTGGTGGAACTTGGCCTGGCCCGTGGCCGCCAGGGCGCCCGTGGTGCGGCCATGGAAGCTGCCCTGCAGGGTGATGATCTCAAAGGCGCCCTTCAGGCGCAGCTGGCCCCAGCGCCGCGCCAGCTTGATGCAGATCTCGGTGGCCTCGGCCCCGGTGCTGGCGAAGAAGACCTTGTCGGCGAAGCTAGAGGCGGTGAGCTCGCGCGCCAGCAGGGCCTGCGGCCCGCTGTAATACAGGTTGCTGGAATGCAGCCACAGCCCCATCTGGGCCAGGGCGGCCTTCTGCACCGCTGCATCCAGGCCCAGGCTGTTGACGGCCACGCCGCCCAGCAGGTCCAGGTGGCGCTTCCCTTCTGTGTCCCAAACCTCAGCGCCCCGCGCCTTGGCAAAGGCCAGGTCATAGCGGCTGAAGGTGTGGGCGATGTGCTTCTTGTCGAGGGCTTTGATCTGTTCGAGCTTCATGGCAGCGTCCGAGAGCGGGTGTCAGGAGGGAGGTCAGAGGGTGATCTCAGTCCCGATTCCTCGGTCAGTGAACACCTCCAAGAGCAGCGAATGGGCCACCCGGCCGTCGATGATGTGGGCCTTGGCCACCCCGGATCCCACCGCAAGCTGGCAGGCCTCCATCTTGGGCAGCATGCCCTTGTCGATGACCCCCTGCCTCACCAGCTTGGCGATCTCCCGCACCTTGAGGGTGGGGATGAGGCTCTGCGGCTTGGCGACATCCTTGAGCAGGCCCACCTGGTCGGTGAGCAGGATGAGCTTCTCAGCCTTGAGCGCCGCGGCCACCGCGCCCGCCACGCTGTCGGCGTTGCAGTTGTAGGCGTGCCCGTCCTGGCCATAGCCGGTGGGCGCGATGATGGGCATGAAGCCCTCCTTGAGCAGGGAGAGCAGGATGGCAGAGTTGACCTGGCTCACCTCGCCCACATAGCCCAGGTCTGCGGCCTTGCCGCCCTTGAGGCTCCTGCCGCTGTGCTTCTTGGCGCGCAACAGGCTGGCGTCCTTGCCGCTCAAGCCCACGGCCAGGGTGCCGCGGCCGTTCAAGTAGCCCACGATCTGCTGGTTGATCTTGCCCACCAGCACCATCTCGGTGATCTCCATGGTCTCCTTGTCGGTGACCCGCAGGCCGTTGACAAAGGTGGCCTGCTTGCCCATCTTCTTCATGGCCGCCGATATCTCGGGCCCGCCGCCATGCACCACCACGGTGTTGATGCCCACGGTGTGCATCAGGGCAAGGTCCTCGGCCACGCTCTGCTTGAGCCCCTCATCCACCATGGCGGCGCCGCCGTACTTGATGACCAGGGTCTTGCCCTGGAACTTCTGGATGTAGGGCAAGGCCTCGATGAGCACCTTGGAGGTGTTCTCGCTTGCGCTTCTCACATTGCTCCTTCCTGCTGCAGCCAGGCTGAGAATTCAGCCTGCCCGCGCTCGGCATAAGCCAGGTATCGCTCTTCTTTGCCCAGCTTCCTGGGCTTGGCTCCAGGCTGGCTTGCCTGGGCGGCCATGGGTTCCACCAAGCCCCAATTGGCGTTGATGGGCTGAAAGGTCCGCGGGTCAGCCTGGGCCAGGTAATGGGCCAGGCTGCCCATCATGCTGTTGCGCGGCGGGGACAGCAAGGGCCGGCCCTGCAGCAGCCGGGCCGCGTTGATGCCCGCCATCAGCCCGCTGGCCGCGCTCTCCAGGTAGCCTTCCACGCCCGTGACCTGGCCGGCAAAGAAGGCACCGGGAAGGCTGCGGGCCTGACCGCCCGTCCCGAGCAGGGCCGGGGCATTGATGAAGGTGTTGCGGTGCAGGCTGCCGAAGCGGGCGAACTCGGCCTGCTCCAGCCCAGGGATGAGGCGCAGCACCCGCGCCTGCTCGCCGTACTTCATCCGCGTCTGGAAGCCAACGAGGTTGTAATTATCGCCTGCCGCGGTCTCTTTGCGCAACTGCACGCACGCGTGGGGCCGGCGGCCGGTGGCCGGGTCGGTCAGGCCCACGGGCTTCATGGGCCCAAAGCGCAGGGTCTCATCCCCCCGGTCCGCCAAGTCCTCAATTGGCATGCAGCCCTCAAAGTGCCGGGCCTCCTCCAAGCCATGGAAGGGCACCCGCTCGGCTGCGCGCAGCGCAGCGAGGAAGGCGGCGTATTGGTCCTGATCCAGCGGGCAGTTGAGGTAGTCGGGCTCGCCCTTGCCCCAGCGCGAGGCAGCGAAGGCCTTGGTCAGGTCGATGCTGTGCGCCATCACGATGGGCGCGATGGCATCGTAGAAGTAGAGCTGGCCCTGGCCCAGCAGGCGGCCGAGCTCTTGGGCCAGGCTGGCATGGGTCAGCGGCCCGCTGGCCACGATCAGGGGCCTCTCTGCCGGCAGGCTGTCCAGCCGCTCGCGGCGGAGGCTCACATTCCCCAGGCCCAGCAGGGCCGCCTCGATGCCCAAGCTGAAGCGGGCGCGGTCCACCGAGAGGTTCAGGCCCGAGGGCACCCGCGAGGCCTCGGCGACCCTGAGCACCAGGCTGTCCAGGGCCTTGAGCTCGCGCTTCAGCTGCTGGGGAGCTGAGCCGGGCGCCTCGCTCTTGAGGCTGTTGCTGCAGACCAGCTCGGCCAAGCCGCCGCCGGTGTGGGCCTCGGTGCCGGTGGCAGGCCGCATCTCATAGAGCGCCACATCCACGCCCCGGCGGGCCGCCTGCCAGGCCGCCTCGCAGCCCGCCAAGCCCCCGCCGATGATGCTTATGCGCTGGCTCACGCGGGGGACTTCTCCTCGGCAGGCGCTGGCGCAGGCCCAGCGGCGAGCTCATGCCGGTATCCGCAGCCATCGGTGGGGCAGCTGCGCACCGTGGGGCCTCGGCGGCCCGACTTCTCAAGGAGGTGCTTGCTGCCGCACTGCGGGCAGGCCTCGGCCACCGGCTTGTCCCAGCTCACGAAGTCGCACTTGGGGTAGCTGCTGCAGCCGTAGAAGACCCGGCCGCGCTTGCTGCGCCGCACGATGACCTGGCCGCCGCAGCCCTTGGGGCAGTCGATCCCTATGTCCTGCTTGATGGGCCGGGTGTTCTTGCAGGCCGGGTAGTTGCTGCAGGCGATGAAGCGGCCAAATCGCCCCTGCTTGTAGATCATGGCGCTGCCGCACTTGTCGCACTTCTCGTCCAGGGCCTCCTCGGCCTTGGGCGCCAGCACGCCGTCGGCGCGCTCCTCCAAGGGCTTGGTGTTCTTGCAGGCCGGGTAGGTGGGGCAGGCCAGGAACTTGCCGTGGCGCCCCCACTTGACCACCATGTTGGCCCCGCACTTCTCGCAGACCACGTCGGTGGCGACCTCCAGCTCCTTCTTCAGGTTCGGCATGTCGGCGGTGGCCTTCTCCAGGTCCTTCTCAAAGACCGTCCAGAAGCCGCGCACCGCCTCGGTCCAGGCCAGGCTCCCCTCCTCGACCTTGTCCAGCTGGCTCTCCATGGCCGCGGTGAACTCCACGTCCAGCACATCCTTGAAATGGGTGGCCAAGAGCTCGGTGATGGTGGTGCCCAGCTCGCTGGGCTTGAGCCGGCCCCCCTCCATGCGCTCGGCATAGCGCCGGTCCAGCACGGTGCTGATGGTCGGCGCATAGGTGCTGGGGCGCCCGATGTTCTTCTCTTCCAGCGCTTTCACGAGCGTTGCCTCGGTGTATCGCGGGGGCGGCTGGGTGAAATGCTGGCTGGGCAGGCCCGAGAGGTAGCGCAAGGGCTCCTGCTCCACGAGCTCGGGCAGGCGCTCCTCGTCCTCAGCGCCCTCCTTGGCCGCCTCGTCCTCATCCTGGCCCTCGGTGTACACCGCAGTGAAGCCCGGGAACTTCATGATGCTGCCGCTGGCCCTGAAGCCGGCGCGCTCCTGCCCGGGCGCCTTGTCGGCGGCCACATCCACGCTGGTAACGTCCAGCAGGGCCGGGCGCATCTGGCTGGCCACAAAGCGCTGCCAGATGAGCTTGTAGAGGCGCTGCTGGTCAAGGCTCAGCCACTTGGCCAGGTCCTTGGGGTCGCGGAAGACCGAGGTGGGCCGGATGGCCTCATGGGCATCCTGGCTCTGGCTCTTGTTGCGGTAGGCCGGCGGCTTGGCCGGCAGGCTGTCCGCGCCGTAGCGCTCGGCGATGAAGCGGGCAGCCTCGGACTGGGCCTCCTCCGAGACGCGCACGCTGTCGGTGCGCATGTAGGTGATCAAGCCCACCGCGCCCTCCTCGCCCAGCTCGAGGCCCTCATAGAGCTGCTGGGCCACCAGCATGGTCTTCTTGGCCGAGTAATGCAGCTTGCGCGAGGCCTCCTGCTGCAGCTTGCTGGTGATGAAGGGCGGCGTGGGGTTGCGCCTCTGCTCCTTGCGGCTGAGCCCAGACACCCTCCAGGAGAGGCCGGGCAGCTCCAGGGCCAGGCCCTGGGCCAGCTCAGCCCCCACCTCGTCGAGCTTCTGCCCGCCCACGCTGAAGAGGTGGGCCTTGAAGCGGCCCTTGGCGGCCATGAGCTCGACATCCAGCTTCCAGAACTCATGCGGCACGAAGGCGCCGATCTCGCGCTCGCGGTCGACCAGCAGCTTGACGGTGACCGACTGCACGCGCCCGGCGGAGAGCCCGCGCCGCACCTTCTTCCACAGCAGGGGCGAGAGGCTGTAGCCCACCAGGCGGTCAAGCACGCGGCGGGCCTGCTGGGCGTTGACCAGGTTCATGTCGATGTCGCGGGGCGTGCGCACCGCCTCTTGGATGGCCTTGCTGGTGATCTCGTGGAAGAGGATGCGGTGCACCTCGTTCTTGGCGTTCTTGAGCTCCAGGCCCAGGTGCCAGCCGATGGCCTCGCCCTCGCGGTCCGGGTCGGTGGCCAGATAGATGTGCTTGGCGCCCTTGGCTGCGGACTTGATCTCCTTGAGCAGCTTGCTGCGCGTGCGGATGGTGATGTAGTGAGGCTCGAAGTCCTTGGCGATGTCGACCCCCAGCTTGCTCTTGGGCAGGTCCTTCATGTGGCCCATGCTGGCCTTGACGACGTATTCCGAGCCCAGGAACTTGTTGATGGTCTTCGCCTTGGCAGGGGACTCCACGATGACGAGATGCTTGGCCATGCGATCCTCGCAGGGGTTGGGGTCAGAGGGCTTCGAACTGCTTGCCAGGGAGCTGGCGCACCGCGCCCTTGAGCTCGAGCAGGGTCAGGGTGGCGGCCAGGGGCCCGGCAGCCAGGCGCGAGCGCGCGGCCAGGGCCTCGAAGCCCGAGCGGCCCTGCTCCTGCAGCAGGGCGTGCAGCACGGCCTCATCGCCCTTGAGGTCGGTGCGCGGCATGGCAGCCTGCACGCCCGCCTCCGCCGAGGCTCCGTCGGGCAAGGCCTGCATGGCAGGCCTTGGGCTCGCAAGCTCGACCAGGATGTCATCCACCGTGCGCACCAGCTTGGCCCCGCCCTGCTGGATGAGCTTGAGCGGCCCGGCGCTCATGGGCGAATCCAACGGCCCGGGGATGGCGAAGACCTCGCGGCCCTGCTCCAGGGCATGGTCGGCGGTGATGAGCGAGCCCGAATCCTCCTCGCCCTCCACCACCACCACGCCCAGGGAGAGCCCGCTGATGGTGGCGTTGCGCAAAGGAAAACGGAACCTCTCAGGCTGGGCATCCAGGTGATACTGGCTGAGCACCGCGCCGCCGCCCTGCGCGATGCGGCGCGCCAAGGGGGTGTTCTCCTCGGGGTAGACCATGCCCAGCCCGGTGCCCAGCACAGCCAGGGTGCGGCCCCCGGCTTCCAGCGTGGCCAGATGGCTGCAGGTGTCTATGCCGCGGGCCAGGCCCGAGACCACGGTGACGCCGCGGGCAGCGAGGCCCTCAGCCAGCAGCGCGGCCTGCCGAGCGCCGTACTCGGTGGGCTGGCGCGTGCCCACCAGGGCCACGGCGCGCCGATCCTCCGGCACGATCTCGCCCCTCCAATACAGCAGGGGCGGCGGGTCATAGGTGCTGAGCAGGGCTGCGGGGTAATCCGGGTCGCGGAAGCTCGCCATCCGCACGCCGGCTTTGGCGCAGCGCTCGAGCTCGCGGGCGGCATCAAAGGCCCGGGCCTGGGACTGGCTCTCAGCGCAGCGCTCAGGCGAGAGGCGCTCGACCACCTGGCTCCAAGCCCTGGCTGGCGCAGCCAGCGCGGCCTCGGGGCTGCCATAAGCCCGCAGCAGGCGGTGGAAGCGGCGGGGGCCGATGTCGGGCGCGGCATTCAGCTTGACCCAGGCCTCCAGGCTCATCGCAGGCCCAGCACCAGCTCGCCGCCGTCAGCCACGCGGCTGCCCACCCCGCCCTCGGCGCCATCCACCCGCACGCTGAGCCGGCCCTCGTCCAGGCCATGGGGGTCGAGCCCCAGGCGGGCCAGCAGGTCGCCCACGGCCACGCCCGCGCTGTCCGGGTCATCGCAGGCCAGGTCAGCGCCATCAATGACGAACTCCTCCTCGCCGCAAGGCCGCCCGCCCAGGGTCACCCTGCGCGCCGCGCGCGGCACATCCATGGCGCGCCCGTTGATGCGGATGCTGAGCGGGCGCTCCTCAAGGGGGGGCAGCAGGTCGCGCAGGCGCTGGTTGCGGGGCCGGGAGGGGTCAAAGGCCACCTGGTCGCCGTCCTTGACCAAGGCCTCTAGCCCCGCTGGGGCGCCGTTCAAGTCGAGGCTGTGCCCGGACTGCTCGAGCAGGCGGGGCTGGCCGTTCACGGTCACCGCCACCTGGCGCGAGGCAAGGCTCGCGACGTCCACGCCCAGGCTGGCCAGCACCCCGGCGAGCGTGGGATCAAGGCGCGCCTCCAGGCGGGCGTTGTCTGGCACGGCGTCTGACAGGCTGCAGGGCAAGCCGCTCAGCGCGAGCCTGGGCTCTAGCGCGAGATCCCGGCCGTTGAAGCGGATGCGAAGCGGGGCCACACCGGCCAGCGCCAGGGCCTGGGCGACATCCAGGCGGGCGTCAGTGCCAGGCCTGCCGGGGGTGAACTCGATGCTGTCGCCCTCCCGCACCGCCTCGCCGAAGCCGGCAGGGAGGCCGTTGAGCCGTGCTTGGGCGGCCCCGCCCAGGCTGCCCTTCACCGACAGCGGCTGCCCGTTCACCCACACGGTGAGGCCCAGGCCGGGGCGGCCCACGAAATGGCGGACATCAGCGCCGGCAGCGACCAGCGCGTCGAAGACCGTGGGCTTGGCGCCCAGGTCCAGCAGGGAGACTGGCTCGCCCTGCACCTGCAGGCGGAGGAAGGGCAGCCCGCGGCCCTCGCAGGCCGAGAGCGCTATGCCCAGCGGGGTCACCGCCCAGGCCGAGCGGGCCAGCTCAGGGGGCAGGCTGGTGAAGAAGGTCTGCAGGTTCGGCAGGCGCTGGCCCACGCGCGAGGCGGGCAGGCCCAGCCCCTCGGCGATGCTGCGCGCCAGGCCCGGGGTGGCGCTGCCCCCGCCCACCAGCAGCACGGCCTGGGGCGGGTCGCCCTGGTTGCGTTCGAGGATGCCGCCGCAGACCGCGCGGGCTATGTCCGCCACCGGGGTCTGTATGGCCTGCAGGGCCTCGGCCACCGGGATGCGCCGCTCCTGGCCGAAGAGGTCGCGCACCGCGGCCTCGCCCGCCTGATCGAGCTGGCGCTTGAGGAGCTCAGCCTGCTCGAAATCGAGCACAAAGGCGTCCACCAGGCTCTCGGTCACCTCATCGCCGGCCAGCGGGGCCATGAAGAAGGCGCTCACATGGCCGCTGCGGGTGATGGCCACGTCCGAAGTGCCGGCGCCCACGTCCACCAGCGCCAGGTTCAGGCGGCGCAGGTCGGGGGGGATGGCCAGATGCAGGGCCGCGATGGGCTCCAAGGTGAGGCTCTGCATCCCCAGGCCTGCGGCGCGCAGGGCCTGGTCCAGGCTCTCAAGGGCCAGATGCGGCAAGAAGGTGGCAAGCACCTCGACCCGCGCACGGCTTCCGCGCTGGCCCGCCAGGTGGCCTATGGGCTGGCCATCGAGCAGGGAGCGGGTGACGGCATAGCCCACGCAATGGCTGCCGGCCTTGGCCTTGGGGTCGCTGATCCCCATGCGGGCCTCCTTGACCGCAGCCAGCTCAAGGCTGCGCAGGCGCTCTTCGCTGATGGGCTCGCGCGGATCCAGCTCGGATTCCGCCCCAGCCGTGGCTGTGCTCAAGGCGCGCCCGGCCACCGCCACGTGGGCCTGCCGCAGGGGCATGCCCGCCTTGGCCTCCAGCTCGGCCTTGACCGCGGCGATGACCTTGGCAGCCTTGGCCACATGGTGCACCTGGCCATCCAGCATGGCGCGCTCCGGGTGCTCCATCACGCAATGGGCCTCCACCACGGCCCGGCCGCCTGAGGCGCGCACGAGGATGCCGGCCACCTTGCGGGTGCCCACATCCAGGGCGAAATGCAGCTGTTCGTCTATGGCCATGGCGTCTCCACTGGCTCGGCCCTCAGGCCTTGGCGGCCTGCAGCAGCACCGGCAGGCTGGCGTGATCTGGCATCAGCAAGAAGTAGCCCTTGATGACCTGCCCCTCTTCGATGAACTCGGTGGTGATGCACAAGAGCTCTGAATTGGGGAGCTCATAGCCCTCGGTCACCGTGGCCAGCACGGCGCTGGCGATGTCAAAGGCCAGGTTGGGCACCGAAGGGATGAGCAGCAGGCCCAAGAACTCGGAGAGCGCGTTCAAGTAGGCGCTGGCCAGGATGTTGCCGGTCTCCTTGATGGCCGAATGCCCCAGCTCGCTCAAGACCTTGGTGGTGCCCACCGGCTTCTTGAGCAGCAGGTCGCTCAGGTGCAGGGCCGAGGCGCGCGGCAGCAGCAGCAGGATGCGGGCCGTGGCGTCGCCCAGCACGTGCATGTAGACGCCCGCCACCAGGGTGTCAGGGTCGCCCACCAGGCCGGCCACGCCCTCCAGGGGCAGGATGCGCACCTCGGGCACCGAGATGAGCACCTTCATCTGCAGCAGCTGAGAGAGGGCCGTGGCCGCGTGGCCGGCGCCGATGTTGCCGGTCTCCCGCAGGGCATCCAGCTGTTCATTGGTGAGCGTGCGCAGGTCGGTCATTCTTTCCACCGAGTGTCAGAGGCGAGTGTCAGAGGAGCGAGGGGACATCCAGGATCAGGGCGATGGTGCCGTCGCCCAGCACCGTGACGCCGCCAAAGCCGCGGATGCCCTTGAGGAAGCGGCCCAGGCTCTTGATGGCCACCTCCTGCTGGCCGAGGATGGCATCGACCATCAGGCCGATGCGGCGCTCGCCCACCTCGGCCACCAGCACGGTGAAGGATGGCGGGTCGGGGCGCTCGGCGCCCGGCACCTCGAGCAAGCGCCCCAGCCTGAGCACCGGCAGCACCTGGTCGCGCAGCATCACCACCTCGGCGCCCTGCATGGGCCTGAGCTCGCTGGAGGCATATTCGACCGCCTCATGCACCCCGGCCACCGGCACGGCGTAGGTCTCGTCGCCCAGTCTCACCAGCAGGGCCTGGATGATGGCCAGGGTCAGCGGCAGGCGCAGCGTGAAGCTGGTGCCCTGCCCCGGCTTGCTCTCCAGGCGCAGGGCCCCGCCGAAGCCCTCGATCTTGCTCTTCACGGCATCCAAGCCCACGCCGCGGCCCGAGACGCTGGTGACCGAGGCGGCGGTGGAGAAGCCGGGGGCGTAGATGAGGGCCACAGCGTCCGCGTCGCTGAGCCGGGCCGCGCTCTCGGCATCCATGAAGCCGCGCTGCACGGCCACCTGGCGCAGCCGGGCCGGGTCGATGCCCGAGCCGTCATCCAGCACCTGCACCAGAACCTGGTTCTTCTCGCGCTGGGCCGAGAGGCGGATGAGCCCCTGCTCGGGCTTGCCAGCCTTGCGGCGCTGCTCGGGAGCCTCGATGCCATGGTCGACTGCGTTGCGCAGGATGTGCACCAGCGGGTCGCTGACCTCCTCGAGCACCGACCGGTCCAGCTCGATGTCCTTGCCCAGCACCTCCAGCTCGACCTGCTTGCCCAGCTCATGGGCCAGGTCTCGCACCATGCGGGGAAAGCGGTTGAAGACATGGTCCATGGGCACCATGCGGGCGCTCATCACCTCGTCCTGCAGCTCATCGATCACCCGCTCCAGCAGGGCCAGCGAATCCTTGAGGTCCTTCAGCCCGTGCTGCCTGCTTATCTGGGCCAGGCGGATGCGGTGGGTCACCAGCTCGCCCACCAGGTTCATCAGGCTGTCCAGCCGCTCCACGGCCACGCGCACGCTCTGGCGGGCAGCAGGCTTGGATGCCTCTTTGGCTGCGAGCGGCGCCTCGGGCGCGGGCGCTGCGGGCGCGGGCTCAGGGGCGGGCGGCGCCGCGGCCAGGGCTGGGCCAGCCAGGGGCCGGGCCTCCACATCGCTGACCTCGAGCACCTTGAGGCAGGCCTTGCGCAGGGATTCCACAGGGGCCTGGGTGGCCAGATCCAGCTCAAAGCCCTCGGCAAAGGCCCCGGCCTCGACCTCCCGATAGCCTGGCCGGCAGGCGAGCAGCCGGCCCAGCTTCTCGAGGTTGCGCACCACCATGAAGCCGCGCACGCCCTTGAAGGCGCAGTCGGGGTCCACCAGCACGGCCAAGGTGTAGCCCGACTCCCCGGGCGCGAGCCCAGCGGGGGCGATGGCCGGCGCGGGCAGGGCCGCTGCCTTTGAGGGTGCGGGCGTTATCCCCTCTTGCTGGGAACTGTGCAGGCGCTGCACCAGGGCCTCGGGCGCGGGCAAGGCCTCGCTGCCCTGGGCCAGGCGGCCTATCTGCTCGCCCAGCGTGTCGATGCAGGCGAAGAGCAGGTCCGAGAGCCCCGGCCCGCTCGCGAGGCGGCCCGTGCGCAGCCCATCCAGCAGGTCCTCCATCTGGTGGGCCAGCTCGGTGATGGGGTCAAAGCCCATGGTGGCGGCCATGCCCTTGAGGGTGTGCGACGAGCGGAAGAGCTCAGAGAGCGCGCCAGGGTCAGCGGCATCCTTCTCCAGGCGCAGGGCGGCTGCGTTCAGCGCCTCCAGGTGCTCCTGGGCCTCGTTGATGAAGATGTCGCGATACTCGTTGAGGTCCATGGGCTCCCGCCTCAGCTCTGTATTTGGGCGGCGATGGCGCCCGCCAGGCCGGAGAGGGGCAGCACCGCATCCGCCAGCCCCGCCTCGATGGCGTGGCGCGGCATCCCATAGACCACGCAGCTGGCCTCATCCTGGGCCAGGCTCCTGCCACCCGCGGCCTTCACCGCCTTGAGGCCCTTCGTCCCATCGCGCCCCATGCCGGTCATCACCACCGCCAGGCAATGCGGGCCAAAGGCCTTGGCCGCGCTGATGAAGAGGGGGTCGGCGGCCGGGCGCACGCCCTGCTGCTGGGGCCGCTGGTCCAGCGCCACTCGCCAGCCTTCTGGGGATGCCTTGAGGGTCATGTGCCAGTCGCCGGGCGCGAGCAGAGCCTGGCCATTGGCGAGCAGGTCGCCCTCCTGGGCCTCGCGCACGCCAAGCGCGCTGGCGCCATCCAGGCGGGCTGCCAGGCTCTTGGTGAAGCCAGCGCTCATGTGCTGCACCACGAGCACAGCCGCGCTGAGGCCGCCGGGCAGGGCCGGGATGAGCTCTGCCAAGGCCCGGGGCCCGCCGGTGCTGGCGGCGATGAGCACCACCTCGCGCACCGCAGAGCTGGGCTGCAGGGCCGCCGGCTCGGCAGCGGCCACTGCGGGCGCTGGGGGTGCCGGTGCCGCTTTGAGGGCCAAGAGCTCGAGGTTGACGCGGTGCGCGGCGCGGATCTTGGCCAGCAGCTCCGCGCCCACCTTCTCAAGGTCCAGCGAGATGCTCCCCGAGGGCTTCTGCACAAAGTCAAAGGCGCCGGCTTCCAGGGCCTTGAGGGTGGCATCCGCCCCACGCGGTGTGAAGGCCGAGAGCATGATGCAGGGCGTGGGCCGCCCGCGCATGATGGCCTGAAGGGCCTCCAGCCCGCCCATGCGCGGCATCTCCACATCCAGGGTCACCACATCGGGCTTGAGCTCGAGAACCATCTTGACCGCTTCCGCGCCATCGCGGGCCGCGCCAACCACCTCCACGCCGCCCTCGCCCAGGATGCGGCTGATGAGCTTGCGCATGAAGGCGGAATCATCGACGACCAGGGCCCGGATGCGCTCCACGTCAGGCCTCAAGGGCGCGCGCCACCGCCTCGCCCACCCGGGCGGGCTGGAAGGGCTTGATGATGAAGTCGCGCGCGCCCGCCTGGATGGCCTCGATGACCATGGCCTGCTGGCCCATGGCGGAGCACATGACAATGGCGGCATCCGGCGACTCGGCCAGGATGGCGCGCACCGCCTCGATGCCGGACAAGCCGGGCATGACGATGTCCATGGTCACCAGGTCGGGCCTCAGGCTGCGGTAGAGCTCGACCGCCTCGGCGCCATTCTTGGCCTCGCCCACCACCACGAAGCCCTGGCGGGTGAGGATGTCCTTGAGCATGGAGCGCATGAATCCCGCGTCGTCCACCACCAGGGCTGTCTTAGGCATGGGGCTCCTCCCCTTCTTGGGCTGTGCGCAAGAGCTCCTGGCCCTCGTCTGGGCTGAAGAGCCGGTCCAGATCGAGCATCAGCAGGATGCGCTCGCCATCCCGCACCACGCCGCTCAGGCTGGGCCCGACGCTCTCGCTGATCATGGCCGGGGGCGGCTCGAAGGAGGCGGAAGGCGCGCGCAGCACCTCCTTCACATCGTCCACCAGCAGGCCCAGCACCTGGTCCAGGGCCTCCACCACCATCACGCGCGCCTGAGGGCCGGGCTCGGCCTCCTCCATGGCGAAGCGCCGCCTGAGCGAGATCACCGGGAAGACCTTGCCGCGCAGGTTCATCACCCCAGACACGAAATGGGGGGCCCGGGGCATGCGGGTGAGGCCCGGGATGCGGATGATCTCGAGCACCTGGGCGATGGGGGCCGCGAACTCGGACCTCCCCAGGTGGAAGACCACCAGCAGCGCCTCGCCCGCCTTCGCCTTTGCCGACTCTGCCATGCCGCCTCCGCTCAAAGCTGGAACCGCGAGACCAGGCCCTTCATGGTCTCCGCCAGGTCCGCCAGCTCCTGGGCCGCCGCCGCCATCTCCTGCATGCTGGCGGTCTGCTCCTCAGTGGAGGCCGAGGCCTCCTCAGTGCCGGCCGCCGTCTCCTCGGCCACCGCGGCGATCTCCTCCACGGCCCGCACCACCTGGTCGCTCCCACTGGCCTGCTCGCGGGTCAGCTTGTAGATCTCCTTGGCCATGTCATCCACCTGGCGCACGACCCGCAGGATCTCCTCCAGCGAGCTGCCTGCCCGGGTGGCCACCAGGCGGCCGCGGTCCAGCTCCGCCGCGCTGTCCTCCATGTTGCGCACGGCGCGCGCCGTCTGGGCCTGGATCTGCTTTATGAGCTTGCCGATCTCGGCGGCCGCGCGGGCTGACCCCTCGGCCAGCTTGCGCACCTCATCGGCCACCACCGCGAAGCCGCGCCCGGCCTCGCCGGCCCGGGCCGCCTCGATGGCCGCGTTCAGGGCCAGCAGGTTGGTCTGGTCGGCGATGCCGGTGATGATGCCCACCACTTGGCCTATCTGCTTCGAATGCTCGCCCAAGCCGCGCACCGCTTGGGCCGACTGGTTGGCGAAGTCGAAGATCTGGTTCATCTTCTCAACCGATTCCTTGACCGCATCGCTGCCGCGCACGGCGGTGTCCAGGGCTTGGTTGCTCACCCGCGAGGCAGCCTCAGCCTGGCCCGCGACCTGCTGCACGGTCTCTGACATCTTGGCCATCACCTGGCTGGTCTCCACCGTCTTGCCGGCCTGGGTCTCCACGCCCTTGGCGATCTGTTGCACCGTGCTGGTGATCTCCTCAGCGGAGGCGTTCATCTGCTCGGCAGAGGCGGAGAGGCTCTCGGCGGAGGCGGAGACCTTGTGGGCGATGCCCACCACCTGGGAGACGATCTCGCGCACGCCCTCGGCCATGGCGTTGAGGCTGCCGCCGAACTGGCCAAAGAGGTCGCCGCCGCCCTCCTCGAGCCGGCTCTTCAGATCCCCCTTGGCCACCTGGTCCACAAAGCGGGAGAAGGCGCGGATGCGCGGCCTGAGGATGGAGCGCACGATGAGGTAATTGGCCACCGTCATCACCAGGCCGGCGCCCATGGCCAGCAAGGTGATGCGCAAGGTCTCCAAGCCATCCACATGGAAGGCCACGCGGCACACCATTAGCGCGCCGCCAGCTCCGGCCAGCAGCGAGAGGATGCCGCTGTATGCGGTGAAGCGCACCAGGGGCTCGCTGAAAGAGATGCGGCGGATGATCGCCATGGTTCCCTCGCTGGCGGCTAGAGCCGCCGTTGTCCGTGCTGGGTCGTGCGCACCAGCAGGCTGCCATCTTGGGGGTCGAACTCGAGCGAGCGGCCCCAGGTGCCGCCGATGTCCCTCGCCTGCACCGGGATGCCCAGACCGGCCAGGGCCGATTCCACGGCGCAGATGTTGCGCTCGCCCACGCTGGGGCCGGCTGCCGGGCTGCGCCCCACGAAGGAGAACATGTTGGCTCCGCCCACCAGGCGGGCCTTCAGCCGCGCCATCTGGGCCCCCTGCTCGCGCATGCCGCGAGCCAGCTCGGGCACCGCGCGGTCGGCATAGCGGCCCTGGCCTCCCAGGGCGGCCTTGGGGGCCGCAGCGCTGTCAGGGAGCATCACATGGGCCAGCCCGCCCAGGCGGGCCTGGGCATCCCAGAGGGCCACCGCCACGCAGCTCCCCAGGCCGCGGCAGCAGAGCACATCCCCCTGCGAGACCTTGAATTCAGCCATGCCCACATTCACCATGCCCGGCATGCGCGGCCCGGCTCAGGCGCCGGACTGGCGCATGAGCGCCTTGAGCAGCGGCTCGGCCGCGCCGGCCTCGGGGATGAGGATGAGGTGCCCGCTTACCGGCGGGACGCCGCGGGCGCGGAACTGGTTCTCGATGAAGACAGCGTCCACCTCGCGCTCGCCCATGTCCACCACCGCCTCGGTGATGATGCCGCCGACCATGTCCACCGCCAGCGCGGGCACCGAGGGGATGAACTGCAGGCCCAGGAAGCGCGCAGCAGCGTTCAGGTAGTTGCAGCCCAGGATGTTGCCAAGCTCCTTGAGGGCCGACTGGGCCGCAGCATCCAGTCCCTCGACGCGCATGCCCGCCGAGGGCATCAGCAGGTCGAGCAGGCCCTGCACGCTCTCCTCAGGGAAGAAGCAGAGGATGCGGCAGGGGACATCGCCGAAGACGCGCATGTAGACCCCGGCCATCACCCGCTCAGGGCCGCCCAAGAGCTCGGGCACCCTCTCCACCGAGACCACGCTGACGCGCGGCACATCGATGGTGACCGTGGCCCCCAGCATGCGTGATAGCGCTGATGCCGCATGCCCAGCGCCGATGTTGCCCAGCTCCCGCAGGGCGTCCAATTCCAGGGGCCCCAGGTCCCTCAGGCTCTTGCTCATGCCGCCTCCTTGGGCTTAGGGCTGCAGCGCCTTGGCCACCGCTTCAAGCACGTTGGATGGCTGGAAGGGCTTGACGATGAAGTCGCGGGCCCCCTGCTGGATGGCTTCCACCACCAGGGCCTGCTGGCCCATGGCCGAGCACATGATCACCCGGGCAGCGGGGTCATGCTTCATGATCTCGCGCACGGCGTCGATGCCGCCCATCTCGGGCATGATCATGTCCATGATCACCAGGTCGGGCTTCAGCTCCCTGTACTGGGCCAGGCCCTGCACGCCGTTCTCCGCCTCGCCTGCGATCTCATACCCGCCGCTGGAGAGGATGTTCTTCACCATCATGCGCATGAACTGCGCGTCATCCACCACCAAGATCCTGGCTGCCACGATGCCTCCTTGAAGGGACGGCTCACAGGGCGGCTTCGCCCCGCTCCCCGGTCCTGACGCGGACCACCTGGTCCAGCGTGCTGATGAAGATCTTGCCGTCTCCGATGCGCCCGGTGCGGAGCGCGTCCACCATCAGCTCCAGCGCCGCCTCGACCTCGCCGTCGCGCAGGGCCAGCTCTAGGCGGGCGCGCGGCGCCGCCTCTCCGATGAAGTCATCCTTGCCCGCCTGCCCCTTGCCGTAGCCCATGCCTTGCGCCTCGCAGAAGGTCATGCCGCGGAAGCCGGCGGCCCACAGCGCGCGCTTGAGGGGCTCCACCCGGGACGGGCTGATGATGCAGGTGATGAGCTTCATGCCGAGGCCCCTCCCAGGGCCTGCAGGTTCTTGAGGGCCGTGCCATAGCCGGGGTCGATGGCCAGCGCAGTCTCGAAGGCCCGGCGGGCCTCCTCGCGGCGGCCCAGGGTGAAGTAGGTGGCTCCCAGGTTGTTGGCCGCCTTGGCGAACTGCCCGTCCAGCTCAAGGCAGCGCTTGAAGGCCTCTGCCGCCTCTTCCGCACGGCCCAAAGCCTTGAGGGCCGTGCCGCGCAGGTTGTGGGCCATGGGCGAGGCCGGGTCGCTCTTGAGCGCCCGCTCGGCCTCCTCCAGGGCGTGGGTGTAGCGCCCGAGCTCGGAGAGGGCCTGGCCCAGGAAGACCCGGGTCTCTGAATCGCGGCCCAAGCGCGCGGCCATCTGGATGGCGCGGTCAAAGCAGTCCACGGCGCCTTGCCAGTCGCGAGCCAGGTAGCGCGCCACGCCCATCTTCTGCCAGGCCTCGGCATGGGTGGGGCGCTGCGCCGCCAGCAGCTGCAGGGTCTCCACCGCCTGGGCATACTGCTCCATGCGTATCTGCAGCAGGCCCAGCTCATAGAGCGCCGAGGGGGCCTTGGGGTAGCGGGCCAGCAGGTCCTCGAGCAGGCGCCGCGCGCGCAGAAAGTCGCCCTTCAGCCGGTACGCCGAGGCCAGCAGCAGGCTTGGCTCCAAGCCCTCGCCGCAGCCGCGCAGGGCGGTGATGGCCTCATCATAGCGATGCTGCTTGATGAGGGACTCCGCCAGGCCCTGCCCCAGCCAGGCATCCTGGGGGCGAAGCTGAAGCGCCTTGCGGAATTCCCTCTCAGACTCAGCGGCCATGCCCTTGGCCAGGTAGGCGCGGGCCAGGCCCGCGTGGGCCTCTGCCGCCTGGGCCGGCGCGGGAGCCGCGGCGCGAGCTGCCTCGGCATGCAGGGGCGAGACCTTGGCCACAGGCACCGCCGCCAGATAGCCTGAGTTGAGGGCCACGGCGCGCTCAAAGGCCTGCTGGGCCTCCTCGCCCAGCTGCTTGTCGCCCAAGGCGAAGCTCAGGCGGTAATAGGCGGCCGCGCGCTGGGGATCCAGCTGAGTGGCGCGGCGGAAGGCGTCGATGGCCTCGTCAAGCCGTCCTTCCTTGTACTCCAGCTCGCCCAGGCGCAGCTGGGCCTCAGCGTCATCGGGCTCCTGGGCCAGGGCGTATTCCAGCTCGGCGCGGGCCTCCTCGCGCCGGTCGGCGCGCAGGTAGAGCAGGCCAAGGCAGACGCGGGCAGGGCTGAAGGCTGGCGCCAGCTTCAGCGCGCGCCGCAGCTGGGCCTCGGCTTCACCATCGCGACCGAGCAGGGTGAGCGCTTCGGCCAGGCCGGTGATGGCCTGCACGTCATCGGGGCAGGCTTCCAGGGCCTTGCCATAGGCTTCGATGGCCCGCCGGTAGGCGCCGCTCTCCTGGTCCACCTGGCGCAGGTTCTCCAAGGCCTGGGTGAACCAGGGGTCAAGGTCGAGCGCAGCCTTGAACTCGCGCAAGGCCTCCAGGGGGCGGCCCGCCTGATAGGCGGCCACGCCCTGGTTGTTGCGGACGATGGCGTCCTGTGATTGCTCAGGCTGGGGACTGCTCATGCGCGCCCTCGTGGCTGGCCGTCAGCCGGATGACCTCCCTGGACGCCAGCAGCGGCTCCAGGTTGAGGATGGTGAAGCATTCATCGCCGCGCCGCCCAAGGCCATACAGGTAGCGCGCCGGTATGCCGCCGCTCTGGGGCGGCACCGGCTCCAGCTGGTCTGAGGTGAGCTGCAGCACAGCGCCCACCGAATCGACCAGCAGGCCGGCGAGGCAGCCCGGGCTTTCCACCACGATCACCCGGCTGGCCTCGCTGATCTCGGGCGGCTGCAGCGAGAAGCGCTTGCGCAGGTCGATGATGGGGACCACGCGGTCGCGCAGGCTGACCAGGCCTTCAATATAGCCGGGGGTCTCAGGCACGGGCACTGCGGCCCGCGCGCGGATGATCTCGCGCACATAGAGGGTCTCAGTGGCGAAATGCTCGCCTGCCACCTCAAAGGTGACCACCAGCAGGCCCTTGAGCGCCGCGAGGATGTCCAGCTCCTGCACGTAGCCCCGGCGCACCAGGATGCGGCCCAGGGCCTCGCCGCTACCCCGCTGCTCATCCAGGGCCAGGGCCAGCTGGGCAGGCTTCAGGCGCCCGCTGTCCACCAATAGCTGCCCCAAGGACCGGTTCTGCCGCCGTATGGGCTCCATGGATTCAGCCCCTCCCCAAGGCCTTCAGATTGTTGCGGACGATGGTGTTGGTGGGGTCCAGCTCCAGCGCCCTCTCCCAGGCTGCCAGGGCCTCGGCCTTGCGACCCAGCTTGAGGCAGATGTTGCCGATGCGCGTGAAGGCCTCAGGCTTCTGGGGGGACAGGGCCACCACCCTGCGCAGGCTGCCCAGAGCCTTCTCGTGCTCGCCGCGCCGGTAATGGATGGCGCCCAGGGCATCATGGGCGGTCACATCCTCCGGGTCCTCGCTCACCGCCAGCGCATACTCCTCGATGGCCTCCTCCACGCGCCCCTCCTGGTCGTGGATGTAGCCCAGCAGGCTGTGCGCGCTGCCCTGCCCCGGCGCCAGCTCAAGCACCTGGCGGTAGCAGGCCAGGGCCTGCTCGCTGTCCCCGCGCTCGGCATGCAGCCGGCCCAGCAGGCGCTGCAGCTCGGGGTCCTCGGGCATGCCATCCACAGCCCGCAGCATCCAGGGCAGGGCGTCCTCATCGCGGCCCAGCCTCATCAGGGCCTTGCCCAGGCTGGCGCAGATGCCCACCTCTCCCGGGTTGATCTTGAGCGCATCCTGAAAGTGCAGCACCGCCTCATCGTCCCGGCCCAGGGCGGCGCAAGCCTGGCCCAGCACGCCGTGCAGGCCGGCTTGGCGAGGGTCCTGTGCCAGCGCCAGCTCATACTCGGCCACGGCCTCAGCCAGGTGCCCGCCGCCCTCCAGCAAAAACCCCAGCTTGAGGTGGATGTCAGGGGCCTCGGGCCGCGCTTCCAGGGAGGCGCGGTACTGGGCCATGGCATCCTCTGCCCTTTCCTGGTGATAGTACAGGTCGCCCAGCGCGTTGCGGATGCCAGGGTCGCGCGGGCTGATCTCGAGCGCGCGCCGGTAGTCCTTCACCGCCTCTTCATGGCGCCCGCCGGCGGCATGGAGGTTGCCCAGCTTGAGCAGGGCCTCCAGCTTCATGGGGTTGCTGTCCAGAGCCTTGCCCAGCTCGGCGACCGCCTCGTCGCTGCGGCCGGTGGCGGCGTAGAGCACGCCCAGGTGAAAATGCACCTCGCCATCGCCAGGGGCCAGGGCCAGGGCGCGCTCGAACTCGCGGATGGCATCTTCCTGGCGGCGAGCCTTGGCGAAGGCCAAGCCCAGATTGATGTGCTCCTGCAGGCCCTGGGTCACAGTGCCGTCTCCTGGCGTTGATACACCCGCTCGCGGGCAGAGAGGCAGGTGAAGCCCTCGCGCGCGCGCCCCATCATGCTCTCGGTCTTGCCCAGCACCAGGATGCCGCCCGGATTGAGCGCCCGATGGAAGGCGGAGAAAAGGGGCTGATGCTGCTCCTTGCTGAAGTAGATCATCACATTGCGGCAGAGGATGAGGTCCATGCCCTTGGGCGGAGCCGATGCCAGCAGGTGATGCTCGCGGAAGCTGACGCTGCGGCGCAGGGCGGCATCGATCTCAAGGCTGGCGCCGTCGCGCTCGTGCACATAGTGCCGCTTCCAAGCCTCCTTGAGCCCCCGCACATCCTTGGCCGGATAGACCCCGCGCCGCGCCTTCTCCAGCACCGCCTGGTCAATGTCGGTGGCCAGGATGCGGGGCGCCAGGCCGAGCGGCGCCAGGGCCTCATCCATCATCATGGCCAGGCTGTAGGGCTCCTCGCCCGTGGAGCAGCCAGCGCTCCAGGCCCATGCCTCCTGGGCGCCCTGGCGGGCCAGGCGCGCGCCAAGCGAAGGCAGCACCTCCTTGCGCAGGAGCTCGAAGGCCTCTGCATCGCGGAAGAATTCGGTCACATGGATGGTGATGCGCCCATGGAGCAGGCGGAACTCATCCTGGTCCATCCGCTCCAGGTATCCCTGATAGCTGGTGGCGCCGATGGCCCGCATGCGCACCGCCACGCGGCGCCTGAGGTAATTGGGCTTGTACTGCGCCAGATCAAAGCCATGCTCGCGCAGCACCTTCTGCACCAGAGCCGCGAAGCCCTCAGGGTCCTCCTCGGGGAGCAGGGACGCCATGCCCGGCTCAGCGGAGGCGGATGCGATCGCCCACCTTCATGGCGTTGGAGGAGCGGATGACCAGCGCGGTGCAGGTGTGGCGCAGGACCGAGAGCACCTCCACCACGCCCAGGTCGCCATTGGCCTGGATGGGCGCCGAATCGAAGGAATCCTGCTGCTCCTGGGTGCCGACCGGGCGTTCCACGATGAAGCGCATGCCGGGCTGCACGCCCTGGGACGCTCCCAGGTCCAGATAGACCACCTCGCCCTTGCCAGCCAGCTCTTGCCCGCCGCGGATGGCGGCCAGGCTGCCTCTCAGATCGCCCGCCAGGGGCGCCGGGCGGCTGTGCGGCATCTTCTCGCCGCGCTGGCGGAAGCTGTCGCCCACCCGCAAGTCCACATAGGAGTGGGTCACCCGGGCCAGCACCTCGGCGCCATCCACATGGATGACCTTGAGCACGCCGCTCACCGTGACCCGGCTGCCCAGGTCGTCCCCGCTGATGGGGTCCAGCACCGGGTCAGAGAGGCGATAGCTCAGGTATTCCTGGCCAGGCACTGCAGCATGGCCGCCCGCCATCTCCAGATAGGCGATGTCATTCACTACCAGCAGGTGGCCACCGCTCCTGACGCCCTGGATCTTGCCATCCAGGCGCAGCTCATCGGCTTGGGCCAAGGCGCCGCCGCGCTCCACCAGCACTTCGCTGGAATTGAGCGCCGTGGGGGTGGGCTCTTCCTCGGCGCTGGCATTCTCCTGGCCCTCGAGCTGCACCACCGCCACAGGCGCGGAAGCCTCAGGGCTGGGGCTGGGCGAGGCGCTGGCCGTCGCGCTGGGAGCGGCTGCCACCAGGGCGGCCACGGTCGCGGCAGGGGTGGGGCTGAAGCTGGGGCTGGCCGCGAGGGGAGCCGGCGAAGCCTGGGGAGTGGCGCTGGCAGTGGCGACTGACAGGGCATCGCCCGCTGCTTGCGCCGTGGGCGATGCCGGGGCCGCGCTTGTCGAGGCTGCCTGCGCCGAGCTTGTGGAGGCGCTGGCGGCCGGAGGCGCTAGCACCGGCTGATTGTCGCTGACGGGCTTATCAGCCACTGCGGCAGGCTTGGCCGCCGAGGCAGCGGCAGGGGCGTCAAAATCAAAGACCGTCAGGTCCTCAGAGTCGGAAGCTGCGGCCAGGCGCCAGGGCGCGAGCGCCAATGCGCCTGCGATCAGGAATGCGGCCACAGGGCCTTTGGGGATGCCGGGCATCGGTTGGCCTCCGAATGAGATTGAGGGGAGCGCTTCACATCAATGGTAGAGATTCAATCCGTCATAGCGCTGCTTGGCTTCGTCCTTCTGGGGGAAATCCGGGTGCAGGTCAAGGATCTCGCGATAGGAGGCCTTGGCGACATCGAACTGGCCATCCATCTCAAGGGCCTGCGCATTCAGCCATTCCAGGCTGATCAGGTCCTCATTGTTGGCCAAGGGGCCGTCCTTGTGGGCTTCGACTGCCGGCTTCGCGGCATCCACCACGAACTTATAGTCGCCCAGGGCATAGGCCCAAGTGCAGAGGTGGCGCCGCCAGACGATGCCATCGCTGAATCGATTGAGGTAAGGGCGGGGATCGCCATTGTATTTAAAGCGCAGGAAATCGTCCCCCGTGCTGATGCCCTCCTCCTGCACCACCCGGGCCAGCTGCCAGCGCAAGAGGCTGTCATGCTGGATGATGGCGTAACCAAAGAGGCCGAGCAACAAGGCGAGGAACAGGAACCATTTCATCATGGGGCGCACCCTCCATCCTGCCAGGGCCCTAGCCAGGGATTATCCACAAGTTTTCCAGAGTTCTTCAGCAAAGTCAACCAAGCCCTCATTTGGCTTGGCTGAGAATATCCTTCAATTTCTGGTATTTCTGCCGCGTTTCTTCCAGGCGGCGGCGCGCCGTTTCATGGTCCGGCTCCAAGGCCAGCACGCGCTCCAACAAGGGCATGGCCTCCTTGAGACGATTGCTCTGGGCCATGTTGACGGCCTCTGTATAGAGCGCCGCAGCGGTCTGCTCGATGCGCGGCTTGATGTCAGCCATGGCTTTGCGCGTTGCCCCATCTGAGGGATCGAGCGCCAGGGCCGAGCGCAAATTGCGGATCCCATCCTCCAGTCGGCCGGCCGTAAAGGCCTGGCCCGCCTTCAGGTTGAAGTCTCCCAGCCGCTCCTTGAGCCTCTCGGCGCTCTTGCTCGCCAGGGCCGTCAGGCTGGCATGCCCCGGCCGCCTGTCCAAGGCCTTCCTGAACTCGCTGCCTGCCTCCAGGAAGCGGCCATCAGCGTAGGCCGAGACCCCGGCCTTCCAGGGCGCAAGCACAGCCTGGGCGTCCGGGGCCGCGCTGTCGAAGTCGGGAAGGGGCTGGCTGGCCAGATGCTTGCTCGCCTCGGCGGCATACTCCTTGGCTTCGGCATAGTCCGGCTTGAGCGCGATGGCGGTGTTCCATTCCATCACCGCCTCAAGCAGGTCGCCGCCCTGGTAGGCGGTGGCGCCGCGCACGAAGTGCTGCTTGGCCTCCTGCTCATTCTCCATCTCTTGCAGGCGCTTGCGCCCTGCCTGCAGGTAGAACTCTGCCTGCTCGTTGCGCGGGTCGATCTTGAGCGCCTCCTCCCAGGCCTTGAGCGCGGCCATCAGGTCATTGCCCTGATACGCCGTGACGCCCTGGGCCACCAGCATCCGGGTCTTCTCCAGGGCCTGCCGCCTGTCCTGGGCGCCGCGCAGGTAGGCCTTGGCCTGGGCGTTGTCCGGGTCCATCTTGAGGGCCTCGTTCCACTGCACCACCGCCTCATCCAGCTTGTCCTCCTGGAAGAGGGTCAAGCCGCGGTTGATGAATCCCTTGGCCTCGGACTGGGCGCCCGTGCGGTTCTGCTGGCTGTTGATCTCCTTGAGCATCTGCTTGGCCTCGGCGTGGTCAGGGTCCTCGTTGACCACGCGCTTGAGCTCCACCGTGGCCTCAGCCCAGAGCTGGCGGCGGAAGAAGGCGCGCCCGCGCTCCAAGGCCTGGGCGACCACCACCCGGCTCTGCTCGCTGGCCATCTGCGCCATGATGCTCTGCGCCGAGGCCTTGCTGGAGGCGATGCCCTTCATGGCCAGCTCGATCTCCGCTGGGCTGGTGCCGTTGCTGATGGCCTCCTCGCGGCTGATGACCCCGGTCTTGTAGAGGTAGACCAGGTGCTGGTCGAAGGTCTGCATGCCCTCTTGGGCGCCGTCCTTGATGAAGGTGCGTATCTGGCTGATCTTGTTGTCGGCGATGAGGCTCCGGATGGTGGGGGTGCAGACCATGATCTCCATGGCCGCCACGCGCCCCTTGCCGTCAGCGCGCAGCACCAGGCGCTGGCTGATCACGGCCTTGAGCGCGGTGGCCAGCTGGCTGCGGATCTGGTTCTGCTGGGCGCCGGGGAAGAAGTCGAGGATGCGGTCCATGGTCTGGATGGCGTCGATGGTGTGCAGGGTCGAGAAGACCATGTGGCCGGTCTCAGCCGCCGTGATGGCGGCGCGCACCGTCTCGGTGTCGCGCATCTCGCCGATGAGGATGACATCCGGGTCCTGGCGCAGCAGGTAGCGCAGGGCGCTGGCGAAGGTCTCGGTGTCCAGGCCCACCTCGCGCTGGCAGACTGAGCTCTTGATGTCGGGGTGCACGAACTCGATGGGGTCCTCGACCGTCACGATGTGGTTCGAGAGGTTCTTGTTGATCTCATGGATCATGCCGGCCAGGGTGGTGCTCTTGCCCGCGCCAGTGGCGCCGGTGATGAGCACCAGGCCGCGCTCGGTGAGCGAGATGCCGCTCAGGATGGAGGGGAGGTTCAGGTCGTCAAGGTCGGGGATGATGGCCGGGATGACGCGCATGACCATGGTGGTGGTGGAGCGCTGGCGGAAGATGTTGACGCGGAAGCGGGCCTTGCCGGCCCAGTTGTAGGCGGCATCGATCTCGTTCTTGCTGTCGAACTTTTCGCGCACGGCATCGCTCAGGATCTGCTTGCAGAGCGCCACCGTCTCCGCCTCATCTGTGGGCGGGAACTGCTCCAGGCTCCTCAGGCTGCCCTGCACGCGGATCAAGGGGGAATGGCCGCTCTTGATGTGCAGGTCTGAGGCTCCCTGGTCCATCATGTACTGCAGAAGTATGTGGATGTCCATGTCCGCTCCTCGCACTAGGAAGTGTCCCGGCGAATTGCCGGCTCATTCAAGCCTTCAAAGCCCAAAGATAGCGCAGGCGCCCGGTGAGGTCTGGCAGGGCAAGGGCGCTGGCCCAGGCGCCTGCCTGGAGAGCCAGGCGGACCAGCGTTTCAGGCTGGCCCAATCCGCATTCCATGGCCAGCAGGCCGCCCGGCTTGAGCAGCCCGGGGGCCTCGGCCAGCAGCAGGCGCAGGTCCCGCAGGCCGTCCCCGCCGCCATCCAAGGCAGCGCGCGGCTCATGGTCGCGCACCGAGGGATCGAGGCCCGCTATCTCGGCGCTGGGGATGTAGGGCGGGTTGCTCACCAGCAGGTCCAGGGGCCCGGCGTGGGCGGCGCGCAAGGGCTCGACCCAGTCGCCCTGCAGAAGCCTCAGCCTGCCAGAGAGCCCGCAGGCTTCCGCGTTCTCTGCCGCCAGCGCCAAAGCCTCCGCCGAGCGGTCCACAGCCCACATGCTCCCCTCGCCCGCCTCCTTGGCCAGGGCCAGGGCCAGGCAGCCCGACCCGGTGCCCAGGTCAGCCGCAGCCCAGGGCTGGCGCTGCTTGAGCCAAGCCGCCACGCGGCGGGCCAGCTCCTCGGTCTCGGGCCGGGGGATGAGCGCGCGCCGGTCGCAGGCGAGGCGAAGGCCCAGGAAGGGCTGCCAGCCCAGCAGGTGCTGCAAGGGTGCGCCAGCAGCGCGCTGGCGCACCAGCTCCCTCAGGCGCTCAAGCTCCGCCGGGCTGGGCACCGCCTCGAATTCCAGGTAGAGATGCAGGCGGTCCAGCTCCAGCACCGCGCCCAGCAGGTCCTCCGCCTGGCGCCGGGCCGGGCTGACGCCATGGCTGGCCAGGTAAGACTCCATCCATCTGAGCAGGCGCAGGACGGTCCAGGGCGCCTCGCCGCTCACTTGGGCGCCAGGGCGGCCAGCTGAGCAGCCTGCTCCTCCTCGACCAGCCTGTCCAGCAGCGGGTCCAGCCCGCCCTCCATCACCGCGGCCAGGTTGTGCAGGGAGAAGCCTATGCGATGGTCGGTCACCCTGTTCTGGGGGAAGTTGTAGGTGCGTATCTTCTCGCTGCGCTCCCCGCCGCCCACCTGCCCCTTGCGGTCGGCGCTCAGGGCCTCGATGCGCCGCTCCTCCTCCTGGGCCTGCAGGCGCGCTGCCAGCACGCGCAGGGCCTTGGCACGGTTCTTCTGCTGCGAGCGCTCATCCTGCATGGACACCTGCAGGCCAGTGGGCAGGTGGGTGACCCGCACCGCAGAATAGGTGGTGTTGACGCTCTGGCCGCCGGCGCCTGAGCTGCAGAAGATCTCCCACTTCAGCTCCCGCTCATCCACCCGGATGTCGCGCTCCTCAGGCTCAGGCATCACCACCACCGTCACGGTGCTGGTGTGGATGCGGCCGTTGGCCTCGGTGTCAGGGACCCGCTGCACGCGATGGACGCCCCGCTCATGCTTGAGGGCGCTGTAGACACCGGGCCCGCGCACGGTGGCGATGGCCTCCTTGTAGCCGCCCACCTCGCTCAGGTTGGCGTCCATCAGCTCCACCTTCCACCCGCGGCGCTCGGCGTAGCGGGTGTACATGCGCAGCATCTCGGCGGCGAAGAGGCTGGCCTCGTCACCGCCGGTGCCAGCCCTCAGCTCCACGATGATGTCACGCCCCTCGTTGGGGTCGCGCGGCAGCAGCAGGAGCCGCAGGCGGCGCTCCAGCGAGGGCCGCTTCGAGGCCAGGGCCTCGGACTCCTCGCGGGCCATGGCCAGCATCTCGGGGTCGCGCTCGCTCTCCAGCATGGACTGGGCCTGGGCCTGGCCCTCGAGCAGGGCCTTGTATTCCTTGAAAGCCTCCAGCACCTCTGAGACCTCGGCCTGGCTCTTGGCCTTCTCCCGGAAGACAGCAGCGTTCGCCTGCACCGCCGAGTCCATCAGCTCATGGTTCAAGGTCTCATAGCGCGCCTGCAAGGCGTCATATTGCTCCAGCATCTCTCCCTCTCAGCCCGCAGTTGGCACTTTGTCCCATTATATTTTCACGGCAGGTTTCTTGGCAAGGGCGCTCAAAGCCCTGGTTGAAAAAAGAAAGCCCTGCCCGCGATGCGGGCAGGGCTTTCAGGCGTCCGGGCCGGGCTACTTCGCGGCCTTGGGCTCCAGCTTGTACTTGCGGCGGAACTTCTCCACGCGCCCGGCGGTGTCGACGAGCCGCTGGGTGCCGGTGAAGAAGGGATGGCAGGCAGCGCAGATCTCCACACGGATGGCGGGCAGCACCGAGCGGGTCTCAAAGGTGTTGCCGCAGCTGCAGGTGACGAGCGACTTCTGGTACTTGGGATGGATCGCTTCCTTCATCGGTCTGGCTCCTTGCAGGGTTCAAAGGTCTCTGGTGGACGACATCGCATCCAGGAAGGACTTATTATTCTTGGTCTTTGCGAGTTTGTCCAGAAGAAATTCCATGCTGTCGACCACGTTCATCGGGTTCATGATCTTGCGCAGGATCCAGATGCGGGCCAGCTCATCCTTCTCAAGCAGCAATTCCTCTTTGCGGGTGCCGCTGCGCGATACGTCGATGGCCGGGAAGACCCGCCGGTCCGAGAGCTTGCGGTCCAGCACGATCTCCAAGTTGCCGGTGCCCTTGAACTCCTCGAAGATCACCTCATCCATGCGGCTGCCGGTCTCCACCAAGGCGGTGGCGATGATGGTCAGCGACCCGCCCTCCTCGATGGCGCGGGCAGCGCCAAAGAAGCGCTTGGGGCGCTGCAGGGCGTTGGAATCGAGGCCGCCGGAGAGGATCTTGCCCGAGGCGGGCTGGACCGTGTTGAAGGCCCGTCCCAGGCGGGTGATGGAATCGAGCAGGATGACCACGTCCTTGCCATGCTCCACCAGCCGCTTGGCCTTCTCGATGACCATCTCGGCCACCTGCACGTGGCGCTCTGGGGGCTCATCGAAGGTGCTGCTGATGACCTCGCCCTTCACCGAGCGCTGCATGTCGGTCACCTCCTCGGGCCGCTCGTCGATGAGCAGCACGATGAGCGAGACCTCAGGGTGGTTGGCGGTGATGCTGTTGGCGATCTTCTGCATCAGCACCGTCTTGCCGGTGCGCGGGGGAGCCACGATCAGCGCGCGCTGCCCCTTGCCGATGGGGACCATGAGGTCGAGCACCCTGGTGGAGAGCTCGGAGGAGGCGGTCTCCAGCTTGAGGCGCTTGAAGGGGTGCAGGGGCGTCAGGTTGTCGAAGAGGATCTTGTGCTTGACCGCCTCAGGGCTCTCCTCGTTGACCGCGTCCACCTTGAGCAGTGCGAAGTAGCGCTCCCCTTCCTTGGGCGGGCGCACTGGGCCCGAGACCGTGTCGCCGGTGCGCAGGTCGAAGCGGCGAATCTGCGAGGGAGAGACATAGATGTCGTCAGGGCCGGGCAGGTAGCTGTAGTCGGCGGAGCGCAGGAAGCCGAAGCCGTCGGGCAGGATCTCGAGCACCCCGTTGGCGAAGATGAACCCGTCCCGCTGGGCCTGGGCCTCCAGCACCTTGAAGATGAGCTCCTGCTTCTTCATGCCAGCGATGCCCGGCACGGCCAGCTCGGTGCCCAGCTGCGAGAGCTCGGAGATGGTCTTGGCCTTGAGTTCTGTGATGTTCATGATCCCCTCGGTGTCAGGTGCGCCCGCTGCCTCTTTCATTGGGCGTCTTGGGTGGCGACCACGCGGTTGCGGCCCTGGCTCTTGGCCTCATAAAGGGCCTGGTCAGATCGGTCGATGAGCCCGTTCTTGGTCATGGCGTCTTGGGGGAAACTGGCCAAGCCGCAGCTGATGGTGACATGCGTCTCTTGGCCGTCGAAGACCAGCACCTGCTCCTCGATGGCCTTGCGGATGGATTCGGCCTTGGCCATCGCGGCCGGCTTGTCCTGGGCCGGCAGGATGAATGCGAACTCCTCGCCGCCGTAGCGCGCCACCAGGTCCGAGGCGCCCGCCAGGCTAGTGAGCACCTTGGAGACCCGCTTCAGCACCTCATCGCCTGCCAGGTGGCCATGCTCGTCGTTGTACTTCTTGAAGAAGTCGATGTCGATCATCAGAAAGGAGAGCGGCGAGTTGTAGCGGGAAGCGCGCCGCACCTCCTCGTCCAGGCGCTCCTGCAGGTAGCGGTGCACATAGAGGCCGGTGAGCCCGTCGGTGATGGAGAGGCGCTGCACCTTGTCGTAGAGGGTGGCCTTCTTCACGCCGATGGAGAGCTGGCTGCCCAGGATGCGCAGGTCGTTGAAATCTTCGCGGCTGAAGGCCGAGGCCACCAGGTCATGCGCCACGATGAGGCCCATCAGCTCCTCGCGGATGATGAGCGGGATGCTGATGACGCTCTTGATGCCCCGGGGGGCGGCGAGCCGGCGCAGCACCGGGTCCTCGTGCACGTCGTTCAGGTGGATGGGGCGCGCCTGCTGGGCCAGCCAGGCCATCAGGCTGCCGTCGCCCGGCGCAGCCTCAAAGGCGGGGCTCTCCTCAGCGGCGATGCCCATGCCGCCGGCCAGGCGGAAGCGGCGGCTGCCCTCGTCCAGCAGCAGTATGGCGAATCGCGTGCTGGTGACGCCCTTGGGCCCGCCACGGCGCTTCTTGAGCGCCAGCATCAGCTGCTCGGTGGTGAAGGCCACCATGTCCTGCAGGGTGAGCACCTTGGATATCTCGCGCGAGACCATGAAGAGCGCGTCGCTCTCCTTGCTGCGCTGCTTGCCTGTCTCGGCCTCCGCTCGGCTGTGCTTGAGCTGCTCCTCAGCCAGGTCCTTGGCCTCCTGCAGGGGCTGGCGCAGGCGGCGGAAATCGACCTCTTCCTGCTCGTGGCGCAGGTGCCAGGGCAGCGGGTAGATGGCGGCCATCAGGAAGCCGCCCAGCGCTGAGACCAGCAGGGGCAGGCTGATCCAGCTGAAGTTGTAGAAGCCCAGCAGCACCAGGCCCGAGACCAGGGCCGCCATCCAGCTCATCACCGGGCCGTAGGCATAGCCAGCCAGCAGCACGGTCACCACCAGGCCCAGGGGCGCAGCGTTGGTGTCTGGCTGCTGGCGCAGCCAGAGCCCAGCCGCCACGCAGGCCAGCGAATAGGCCGCCGCCATGCCGGTCTCGAAGCGCTGCGGGGTGGGAGCGGGGGCGTTCATGATGCCTCGGACAGTTGGGCGTAGGTGCGGACGCGGTTGCGGCCGTCCTGCTTGCTGCGGTAGAGCGCCAGGTCCGCGTTGGCGATGAGGGTTTCCAGCTCCTTCGCGTCATCAGGATAGCAGGCCACGCCCAGGCTGACGGTCAAGTGCGAGGCCTCCTGGCCGCCCAGCGAGAAGCAGTGCTCCGCCACCGCCTCGCGGATGCGCTCGGCCACCTTGATGGCGCCCGTCTGGCTGGTGGCCGGCAGCACCACCACGAACTCCTCGCCGCCGTAGCGGCCGCAGAGGTCCACATCGCGCACGCTGTATTTGACGATCTGGGCGATGATGCGCAGCACCTGGTCGCCTGTGGGATGCCCAAAGCGGTCATTGACCTGCTTGAAATGGTCGATGTCGAGCAGCAGGGCCGCCAGCGGCATGTGGTCGCGGTCTGCGCGGCGCAGCTCCTCCTCCAGGCGCTCCATCAGGGTCCGCCGGAGCAGCAGCTTGGTGAGCCCGTCGGTGATGGCCAGCTCCTCGGTCTCGCGGAAGAGCTTGGCGTTCTCCAGGGCCAGCAGGGACATGCCCAAGAAGCTCTCCAGCAGGCGCTGGTCCTCGGTGTCGAAGAGGTCCTCCTGGCGGCTCTCCACGCGCACCAAGCCGGTCACGCGACCGTTCATGAGGAGCGGCGAGACCAGGAAGCAGCGGCCCTCCACACTGTGCAGGTCAAGGCCCTTGAAGCGGAAGTCGCGCTCGAGGCTGCGGATGATGAGCGGCGTCTGCCTCGAGATGGCCCAGCGGTTAATGTCATCCGCCTCGCAGGGGGCATCGGGGGGGAAGGGCAGGCCCGCGCCCGTGTCATGCGAGAGGCGCAGCAGCTCGGCGCCGTCCTTGCCGAAGACGAAGAGGGTGAAGCAGGCCGGCTTGTCGCCCAGCAGGTTGATGATCTGGCTGAGCGTGATCTCAGCCAGGTCCTTGAGCTGCAGGGAGCTGCCCAGGCGGTAGGTGGCCTCGTTGAGCAGGCTGTATTTGCGCTGGCGGTTCTGGTTCTGCAGCAGCGCCTTCTCGCAGGTCTCGATCTCCTGCTTCAGGTTGACGATCTCGACCTCCAGCTGCTCCATGATCTTGCGGCCGGTGTGCAGGGTCAGGCCCTCGCGCACCAGAAAGCGATGGCAGATCCAGACCTGGGCACCCATCACCAGCAGGGTGAAGAAGCCCGAGAACCAGATGGAGTTGCTCTGCGAGAGCATCAGCGCCAGGGCCCCCAGGGCGAAGCCCCCGATGCTGACGGCGATCAGGCCGGTGCTGTCCTTCCAGCCCAGGCTGGCCAGGGGCGGCGCCAGCAGCAGCAGCGCCAGCCAGGCTGGCTGCTTGTCCAGAAGCATGAGCAGGCCAGCCAGGGGGAAGAGGCCCAGGGCGAGGCTGCGCAGGCTGGCTCGGATCCAGAGGGGCTGGCTCATGCGCCCTCCCCGGGCTTCGACACCCGCAGGGGCGTGAAGCGCTCTTTGATGACGGGATAGACCTTGAAGAGGGCCTCTGCCACGTCCGGGTCGAACTGGCCGCCGATGTTGCGGCGCACCTCCTCCAGCCCTGCCTCAAAGCTCATGCCCGCCCGATAAACGCGGTCCGAGGTCATGGTCTCATAGCTGTCCGCCACGTTGAGGATGCGCGCGCCCAGGGGTATCTCGCGGCCCTGCAGGCCCTCAGGATAGCCCTTGCCGTCAAAGCGCTCGTGGTGGTAGAGCACCAGCGGCACCAGGTGTGAGAGGCTGTCGATCTTGCGCACGATGGCCGCGCCCAGCACCGGGTGGGCCTTCATCACCTGGAACTCCTCCTCGGTGAGGCGGCCGGGCTTGTTCAGGATGGTGTCAGAGATGCCGATCTTGCCCACGTCATGCAGCAGGGCTCCGAAGCGGATGTCCTCCACATCGGCTGCCGGCAGGCGCAGGGCCTCGGCGATGAGCACCGCATAGGTGGAGACCCGGCTGGCGTGCATCTGGGTGTAGTGGTCGCGGGCATCGATGGCCTGGGCCAGGCCCTCCACCACATCGCCGTAGTCGCGGCGTATCTTCTCATAGAGCTTGGCATTCTCGATGCTGATGGCGGCCTGGTTGGCAAGGATGGAGAGCAGCGAGAGGTCGCGCTGGGTGAAGGCGCCCTCGCCGGTGAAGCTGACCAGGTTGAGCAGGCCGATGGGCTTCTGGTGGGCGATGAGGGGCACGGTGATGAAGCTCTTGGCCACCCCATCCCCGGGGAGCGAGCGCGTCCAGCTGCCGGCCCCGGTGTCGGGCAGCACGATGGTGCGCCCCTCCTTGAGGGCCCACAAGAGCAGGCCCTCGCGCATCTGGGCCTGCACCCGGCTCTCCATCTCGGGGGTGAGGTTGCGCTTGAGCTGCATGGTCAAGAGCTGGCTGCGCTCATCATAGAGCAGCAACACGCCCGCCTCCCAGTCCAGGATCTCCTTGGAGAGGTCCATCAGCAGGGAGAGCACGCGCGAGAGGGTGTGGGCAGAGGCGATGGTCTCGCTGAGCCGGTAGAGCGCGGTCAGCTCCTCGAAGGACTGGCGCAAGCCCTCATTGATCATCTCCAAGGTGGAGATGTGCTGGCGCATCTCTTCCAGGTTGTCGAAGCCCTTGTCCATGGGATCCATCAGCGCTTCTCGATGACGAGGAAGTTCTCTGCGTCCTTGAGGGCCTTTGCCAGGTCCTGGTGGAAGACGCCCAGGGCGTCCTCATCCAGCCGCAGCAGGGCCATCACATCCGGCTCGATGACCGCATTGGCCCGGTCACCGCTGGCGCCGATGCCCTGGCGCAGGCAGATGGCGTTGGCCGCGTGCACGATGCTGACCATCACCTGGTGCTGGGCCTCCTCGCCGGGCTGGTGGTGGCGCAGGATGGCGGCCGCCAGGTCTGGCGGCAGGTTCCATTTCTCAGCCATCCAGGCGCCCACCTGGGCGTGGTCCAGCCCCAGCTGCGCCCGCTCCACCTTCCAGAGGGGCTCGTCGCCCAGCAGGGCTGTGTCCAGCACGGCGTGGTACTCGTTGAGGGTGTGCTGCTCGAAGAAGTTCTTGCCGATGTCATGCAGCAGGCCAGCGGTGAAGGCGTTCTCCTCAGCCTTGAACCCTATGCGCTTGGCCAGCATCTTGCTGGCCACCGCGGTGCCCACGCTGTGCTTCCAGAACTCGCGCGGAGAGAAATGGGCCCTCTCGCGGCCCTCGAAGAGCATCTTGTGCACGCTCACCGAAAGGGCCAGGTTGCGGATGGTGTTGAAGCCCAGGATCACCACCGCCTGGGGGATGGTGGTGATCTCTTTGGGGAACCCATAGTAGGCGGAGTTGGCCAGCCGCAGCACCTTGGCAGTGAGCGCCTGGTCCACCGCGATGACCTCATTCAGGTCCGCCGCAGAGGCCATGGGGTTGGACACGATCTGCATGACCTTGGCCACCACCTGGGGCAAGGTGGGCAGGTCCTTGAGTCGGCTGATGATGCGTTTGGTCTCGTCTTCGTTCAGCGGCATAGGGAGTCCGGAGGCTTGGGACCGCGAAATGTTGAGAGAAAACGGCTGAGTGGGGCGGCCATGTCGCCGCTCTTTCCTGTGTTCTTGATGACCAGGCGGGATTGCCGGCGCCAGGCTGGCAGGATGGCCAGGCTCTGGGCCTGGGCTTGGGCGCGGCCTGCGGATAGGCCGCGCCCCTGGCGAAGGCGCTGCACCCGCATAACCTTGGGGGCTTCCACAAGGATGACGGCATGCACGAGTTGTTGGGCTTGGGCTGGGAAGAGCACCGCCATGTCAAAGGCCAGCTTGCTGCAGCCAGCTAGGCGCTGCTCATCGATGATGCTGCGCAAGGCTTTGCGCAGCAGGGGGAACATGAGGCTATTAAGACGTTTGAGCCGGGCTGGTGAGGCGAAGACCTGTTGGCCCAGCCAGGCCCTGTCCACCAAGCCATCCGCCTGATAGACGCGCGAGCCGAAGAGCCGGCCCAAGCTCTTGTGCGCCGGGCCGCCGGGCAGGTAGAGCGAGCGCGCCAAGGCGTCCACATCCACCACTTGCCAGCCTTTTCGTTTCAGAAGACGGGCCAAAGTGGACTTTCCCGACCCACTTGCGCCTGTTATGCCTAGGATCTGCATGGAGGATTCTACCACAAAACCAGCAAGGTGCGTCACTAGAAAACGTGTTTCACTTTAGCCCTTGGCCGCAAACCAGGTCTTGCCCTGGCCCACGCTCACCTCCAGGGGCACTTTCAGCTCCCAGGCCTTGCGCATGCTGTCTGCGACCAAGCCCGGCAGCTCCTCAGCCTCCTCCTTGGCCAGGTCCAGCACCAGCTCATCATGCACCTGGAGCAGGAGGCAGCTGCGCGCCTTCCTCTTGCGCAAGAGCTCATCCACGCGCAGCATGGCCAGCTTGATGAGGTCTGCCGCAGTGCCCTGGATGGGGGCATTGACCGCCATGCGCTCCGCGGATTCCCTGCTGGTGCGGTTGGCCGAGGCCACCTCAGGCAGGTAGCGGCGCCGCCCCAGCAGGGTGCTCACATAGCCCTGGGTGCGGGCCTGCAGGATGAAGCCATCCAGGCAGGCGCGCACCATGGGGAACTGGGCGAAATAGCCCTCGATGAAGGCCTTGGCCTTGGCCACTGGGATGCTCAGCTGCTTGGAGAGGCCATAGGGGCTCATGCCATAGAGCACGCCAAAGTTGATGACCTTGGCCTGGCGCCGCATCTCGGCATCCACCTTGCCTGGCGCCACGCCAAAGACCCGGGCCGCGGTGCGGGCGTGGATGTCCTCGCCCGAGCGGAAGGCGGCGATGAGCTGCTCATCCCCGCAATAATGCGCCAGCACCCTCAGCTCGATCTGCGAGTAATCCAAGGCCAGGATCAGGTCGCCGGGCAGGCCTGGCACGAAGGCCTTGCGTATCTCGCGCCCAAGGTCGGTGCGGATGGGGATGTTCTGCAGGTTAGGGTCGCTGGAGGAGAGGCGCCCCGTGGTGGTGACCGCCTGGTTCCAGCAGGTGCGCAGGCGCCCGTCCTTGGGATCCACCAAGCGCGGCAACGCTTGTAGATAGGTGCCAGAGAGCTTGGCCAGGGCGCGGTGCTCGAGCAGGTCGCGGGCGATGGCATGCTCTTGGGCCAGCTCCTCGAGCACCTCATTGTCCGTGCTGTAGGCTCCGGACTTGGTCTTGTGGGCGGTGGGGAGCTTGAGCTCATCAAAGAGCACCTGAGCCAGCTGCTGGGGCGAATTCAAGTTGAATTCCCTGCCCGCCTCCCTTTGCACGCGCGCGGACAAGCCCGCCATCATCTTCTGCGCCTTGGCCTCCAGCTCAGCGAGCACCTCGGTGTCCAGCTTGATGCCGCGCCGCTCCATGGCAGCCAATATGGGGGTCAGCGGCGCCTCCACCTTGGACCACAGCTCCTGCAGGCCGTCGGCTTGGATGCGCTCTCGCACGGGCTGGGCCAGGCTGGAGGCCAGCATTGCCTGGCGCGCCAGGCCTTCCTTGTCCACAAAGAGCTCTCCCTGGCCGGCTCCCGCGCCCGGGTCATCCCCAGCGACCTGCCCCAGCATCTGGGCCAGGTCGGAGGGCGAGCGCAGGTTGCGGCCGGGATGGATGAGATAGCCCGCCACCTGAAGGTCAAAGCAGGCCGGCAGCTCCTCGGGCTTAAGGCCCAGCTCGAGCAGCCAATCCAGGAAGGGCTTGCTCTCCCAGAGCGCAGGCAGAGGCAGGCCCAGGGCCAGGGCCTTCATCGCTGGGGCCTGGGGCAGGGGCTCCAACAGGGCAGCCTTGTCCCTGGCCGCCAACAGCAGGCGCTCGGGCTGCGGCATGGGATGGGCCAGCAGGGCCAGGTCCCCGCGCTTGGCGTGGCGATGCGCCCAGGCCAAAGCCGCTTTAACGTCTGAGAGCTGCTCCAGCTCCAGCGGCTTCTCCTTGGCTGGCCGGGGCTTCTTGCCGGCGCCGGAGTCGGCTGAAGCTTTTACCGCTGAGGTGCCCGCCTCCGCTAAAGCTACGGCGGGACTGAAAAGAGCCACCAGCTTGGTGAAGCCCAAGCCCTTCAGTTCCGGGGGCAGCGAGGCCATGGGCGCGGTCAGCGCCAGCTCGGCGAAGCCCTTCGAGAGCGGCACCGTGTCCACCAGCACGGCGAGGTGACGGCTGGCGCGGGCCTGCTCGGCGAATTCTTGCAGGTTCTGCGAGAGCTTGGGCTTGGGCATCTTGGGAGCGGCCTTGAGCACGGCCTCAAGGTCCGCATAGCTGGCCAGTAGCTGGGCGGCGGTCTTCTCGCCGATGCCTGGCACGCCCGGTATGTTGTCGGCGCTGTCGCCCATCAGGGCCAGCAGGTCCGGGATCTGCGCCGGGCCCACCCCAAAGCGCTCCTTGACCGCCTCGGACCCGTAGAGCCTGGCCCCTTTGGGGTTCTCGCGATAGACCTCCACCCCGGGCCGGATGAGCTGCAGGATGTCCTTGTCGGTGGACATCAGCACCACCTGGCAGCCGGCCTCCAGGCCCTGGCGGGCCAGGGTGGCCAGCACGTCGTCAGCCTCAAAGCCCTCCTTCTCCAGCAGGTGCCAGCCGGCCTGGGGCACCAGCGAGCAGATCAGCGGCAGCTGGCTCTTGAGGGACTCGGGCATGGGCTGGCGCTGGGCCTTGTACTCGGTGTGCAGAACATCGCGGAAGGTGGGGCCCTTGGCATCCCAGGCCACCACCGCATAGTCGGGCTTGAACTGGCGCTGGGCGCGCAGCAGCGCGCTCAAGAAGCCGAACACCGCATTGGTGGGCCGGCCCAAGGCGTCGCTCATCTCTGGCACGGCATAGAAGCCCCGATAGGCATAGGCCAGGCCGTCGATCACCACCAGCTTCTTTGTCCGCACATCGCCCCCTTGGCTCTTCATGCTCCCCCCAGGCTCCAATCAAGGTTGATGCGCCCCGTGGTCTGGAAGAGCGCGCAGCGCGCATCCGCCACGATCTTGGGATGATGGCGGCTGTGATAGTGATGCAGGGCTTCTTGGTCGTCAAAGTCCACATCGATGCGGTGGAAGAGCCGATAGCGCAGGCGGCGCCAGGCGCTGTTCGAGGGGTGCGGGGCGCAGCGGATGCGCAGGAGCTCCTCAAGGGCAGGCCGCAGGGATTCGGTGCGCAGGAGGCCAAGGCCAGAATTAAGATAGCGCCAAGGGGAGACCGAGCCATAGCGCTCCTCCTCGAAGGCAAAGAGCCCGGCTTCAGCCTTATCCGGCCAGCGGAAGCGCTCGGCATTGTAGACCATGTCCGCGCCGGGGTAGCAGGCCCCGGCCTCGGCCACCAGGCCTTCCAGGGGCCGCACGATGAAGACATCGCGCGAGTCAGCCATCAGCACCCAGGGGGTGGCGATGCCGGGCAGGGCCTCCTCCAGCAGGGCCTCATACTTCTTGCGGAAGTTGAAGCGGGCGACGCTTCGGCCGACCACCTTGAGGGGATAGCCCCAGGCGCGCGCGCTCTGCTCAAAGAGGGTCTCGAAGGGATAATTGGAGAAGCACACCAGGCTGAGGTCGGCCAAGGGGCGAGCGGCTCCGCTGCTCGCCAAGAACCCCTTCTGCCGCTGCCACACCGCATCGCCCAGGGGATGGCGCCGAGCCTGCTCGGGCCCGCCCCAGTGCCCATTGCAATGCAGCAGGTAGGGCTGGGTCTTGGTGATCGGGTTCAAGAAGCTGTAGCCCATGGGCAAGCTGGGGTCATCCTTCATCATCGCGGGCCTCCTCGGCTCTGTGGCCTTGCCAGGCATCCTTGAGCAGGGCCCAGCGGTAGCGCGCCTGGGCCAGCCGCATGGCCAGCTGGCAGCGCAGGCCCTTGCCAGCCTTGCGGCTGGCTTTGAAGTCCTCCTGCGCCTGCTTCCCCTGCAGGCGCACGCGCGTGGCGCGGAAGGGCATGCCCAGCACCTGGGCCTTGTTCTCCAGCAGCACGAAGCGCAGCAGGGTCTCAGGCGCCAGAGGCCGGGGGCCAGCCTGGCAATAGGCCCGCGCGCGCTCCAGGCGCTTTCCATAAGCTGGGTAGATGCCGCGCCCAGCCACGGCAAGCCGGTCATTGCGGCCGCTCCACCATTGCCAGTCCGGGATGGCGCAGGCCAAGGGCTGCCGTGCCGCGTGGCGGACGATGGCTTCGGGCAGCCGGTCATGGTAGAGCAGGTCGGGCCGGGCGAAGGCGCAGATATCCGGGGCATAGGCCTGAGCCAGCTCGGTCACGCGCTTGAGGGAGTGCAGCTGCAGCAGCAGATTCTTGAGCGAGCCGCCCTGGTCATCAAAAGCGTTGCCGAAGGAGCAGAGCTCTGCGCCCAGGGCTTGGTCCGGCCCATCCTCCGGCGATTCCAGCAGGCCCTGATGGCCGCGGATGAAGCCGTAATTGCCAGGATCCAGGCTGCCCTGCTCCCCCGAGCGCGGGTTGACCACCTGGTCCTGCTGGTAGAGATGATAAAAGACCTTCAGCTCCCCGCAAGCCGCGAGCGGAGCCATCACATTCTGCTCCAGGCTAGGGATGGTGATGGAGGAGCAGCGGGGGATGCCAAAGAGGCAGAGCGCTATTCTCATGGCCTGCCCGCGACCAATTGGCCGAGCAGCGCCTCAAGCCGGCCCAGGTCCACCTCTACATCGGCGTAGTGGCTGTGCAGGCGGGGCGTGGGCGAGGCGCAGGGCAGGCAGGCATAGGGCAGGCCCAGAACGTCGCAGGCGTGGTAGAAGGACAGGCTGCGGCGGGCCAGCTCCACCGTGGGCTTGCCCTCCCTGTCCTGGTCGCCCAGGCAGTCCTTGCGCAGCTCGATCAGCAAGCCTGGCCGGGGCATGAAGAGCAGGTTGGTGAAACCAGCCCCATGCAGGCCCAAAATAACCGAAGCTTGATTGAAGAGCGCCACCTGCTCCCCTGCCCCCAGTTCTTCGGCGATCACCTTCTCAAAGCCGTGCCGCTCGAGCAGCTGCCAGAGCGCTTCTTCATTCACTACTTTGCGGTAGCGAGCCTTGGCGCGGCTGATGTAGAGCCGGCGAGTGCCCTTGGCCCCATCCGGGATGAAGGCCCTGCGGATGGCCTCCAGCATCTCGGGCCGGTGATAGTTGTGCGGCCCGTTGAAAGAGGGCAGGTACAGCCGCGGCGCCGCCACGCAGGTCTTGGGCGCTAGGTAGGTGACATCCTGGATGCCCAACAGCTTGAGAGAGTATGCCACATAGGGCTTGTGATGGCGCTCTGCCAACAAGAGATGGAAGCGGCCCAGCTCTTGCCGCGCCAGCAGGATGCGCGGCAAAGCATCGAAGAACCAATGGAAGTACTCGTGGGACCAGTGGTCAATGGCCGAGACCAAAGGCAGATCTTGCGGCACAGCCACCTTGGGCCGCGCCAGGTAGCGCAGGCGGCGCCAGGGCGTGTACAGGGCCAGCATGTCCGGCGCGCGCAAAGATTGGGGCAGCAGGCTCAAGCCGCGAAAGGCAGCGCCATCCTCGTGCAACACCACATCCTCAAGCCGCTCCACGGCCATCCCAGGGATGCGCGTCCCCACACCAGGCTCAAAGAGCGCCAGGCAGCGCGGCTCCAGCCCCTGGGGCGGGCGCTTGCGATAGATGAAGGGCTGAAGAAGGCTTGCGTCCACGCGGCTCCTCAAGCGTCCAGCAGGGGGAAATGGCAAGCAGCTTTGCGTCCAGGGGCTAAGCTCCTGAGCTCAGGGGCTTCTGATCTGCAGCGCTCGCTGGCCATGGGGCAGCGGGGATGGAAGCGGCAGCCGGAGGGCGGGTCGGTGGGCGAGGGCGGCTCGCCCGCCAGCCCCGCTTGCCCCGCCGAAGCCTCAGGCCCCGCCCGCCTTCGCCCTGCGGGCTTCGGCGGGGCAAGGGGATGCGGCGGCACGGCAGCCAGCAGGGCACGCGTGTAGGGGTGGGCCGGGGCGGCCAGCACTGCCTCAGCCGGGCCCTGCTCCACCACCTGGCCAAGGTACATGACCATCACCCGCTGGCAGAGGCTCTGCACCACCCGCAGGTCATGGCTTATGAAGAGCAGGGCCAGGCCCTGCTCCTTGCGGATGCCATCCAGCAGGGCCAAGACCTGGGCCTGCACCGACAGGTCCAGCGAGCTCACCGGTTCGTCCGCCACCAAGAATTTTGGCGAGCTGGCCAGGGCCCGGGCGATGCTCAGGCGCTGGCGCTGGCCGCCCGAGAACTCATGGGGATAGCGATCCAGGCTGCTCTGCGGCAGCCCCACGCGGTCGAGCAGAGCAGAGGCAGCCAAGCGGCGCGGGCCAGAGCCCAGGCCCTGCAGGGCCAACAGGCTCTCAGTGATGGAATCCCAGGCCTTGAGGCGGGGGTCCAGAGAGCTCTGGGGGTCTTGAAAGACCATTTGCGCCGCGCCGCGCTTGCTGCGCAAGGCCGCAGAGCTCAGGCCCAGCCAGTCATCGCCCAGCAAGCGCAGGCTCCCGGCATCGGCCTGTTCAAGGCGCAACAGCAGGCGGCCCAAGGTGCTCTTGCCACAGCCGCTCTCGCCCACCAGGCCCAGGGCCTCGCCCTCAGCCAGGTCAAGACCCACGCCATCCACGGCATGCACCAGCTTGTGCCCAGCCAGTCGCTCAGGGTCCGGCACCTGGTAATGCTTCACCAAGCCCCAGGCTTCAAGAAGCATGGCTCAGCTCCTCGGCTAAGAAGCAGGCAGCAGCATGCCCGCCTGACAGGGGGCTGAGCAAGGGCTGCTCCTGCGAGCATCGCGGGACCACATGGCTGCAACGGGGAGCGAAGGCGCAGCCGGCAGGCATGCTGCCCAGCTCTGGAACCTGGCCCTGCAAGGGCTTGAGCGCTTCGCCAGCGCGGGGCAGGCAGGCCAGCAGTCCCTGGGTGTAAGGATGCGCCGAGTCGCTGAGCAGGCGCCGCGTGGGGCCCTGCTCGACCACCTTGCCCGCGTACATCACCGCCAGCTGATCGGCAGAGCGGGCCACCAGGCTCAGGTCATGGGTGATCAAGAGGATGGAGAGGCCGCGCTCTTGCTTCAGATGCATCAAGAGGTCGAGGATCTGTGCTTGCACGGTCACGTCCAGGGCCGTGGTGGGCTCATCGGCGATGAGCAGCTGAGGGCCGCAGGCCAGGGCCATGGCGATCATGGCCCGCTGGCGCATGCCGCCAGAGAACTGATGGGGGTACTGGCGCGCTCGGAGCGCGGGCTCGGGCACGCCCACCTGGGCCAGCAAGCTCTCAGCAAGGCGCATCCCAGCCTCGGCGCTCAAGCCCTGGTGCACCCGAGCCGCCTCAGCCACCTGGTCGCCGATGCGAAGCACGGGGTTGAGGCAGGTGGAGGGGTCTTGGAAGATCATGGCCACTTCCCTGCCCCGCACTTGGCGCAGGCCCGCCTCATCCAAGGCTGTCAGGTCCCTGCCCTGCCAGAGGATGCGCCCACCCACGCGCCGCGCCCCGGGCGGCAGCAGGCCGAGGATGGACAGGGCGCTCAGGCTCTTGCCGCAACCGCTCTCGCCCACCAGGCCCAGCACCTGGCCCGGCTCCAGCGCCAGATCGACGCCGCGCACCGCCAGGGCAGGGCCCTGGGCCGTCTTGACCTCTATCTGCAGGCTCTCTAACTTGAGCAGGGGCACGGCGGGCTCAGAGCTTGCGGGGGTCGAGCGCTTCGCGCACGCGGTCCCCCACCAGATAGACGGCCAGCATGGCGGAGCAGATGGCCAAGGACGGGAAGAGGATGAGCCACCAGCCGTCGCTGATGTAATCGCGGCCCGAGCTCAAGATGCTGCCCCAGCTGGCCGTGGGCGGCTGCACCCCAAGGCCTAAGAAGGAGAGGCCGGATTCCATGAGAATTGCGCCCGAGACCCCAAAGGTCAGGGACACGTAGACCGGGCTCATGGCATTGGGCAGCAGGTGGCGCGAGATGAGCGACAGGGGCTTGAGCCCGGCGGCGCGGCCCGCCATGACGAATTCCCTCTCCCTCAGGCTGAGGATCTCGGCGCGCACCAGGCGCGCCATGTCAGTCCAGCCGGTCAGGGCGATGACCAGCACCACGTTGAAGATGCCAGGGCCCAAGAAGACGATGAGCGCCAGCACCAAGAAGAGCGTGGGCACGCAGAGCAGCACGTCCACGCTGCGCATGATCAAGGCATCCACCCAGCCGCCCAGCCCGCCGGCCAGCGCGCCCAAGCCCACGCCGATGAGGGCCGAGAGCGCCACGGCCAGGGTGCCCACGCCCAGCGAGACGCGCGCGCCAACCAGCATGCGGCTGAGCACGTCGCGGCCCAGGTCGTCGGTGCCCATCCAATGGGCAGCCGAGGGGGCCTGCAGGCGCTCCGCCAGCACCTGAGCCGCAGGGTCAGCCGGCGAGAGCCAGGGCGCGGCCAGGGCCAGCAGCACCAACAGCGCCAAGTAGAGCATGGCCAACCTGCCCAAGCGCGCGGCCATCAGTACCTCACCCGAGGGTCGGCCAGGGCATAGCCAATGTCAGCCAGCAGGTTGCCAGCCAGCGTGAGCAGGGCGCCCATGAAAGCCACGCCTACCACCACCGGGTAATCGTAGTTGATGGCAGACTCATAGGCCAGGCGGCCCATGCCGGGCCAAGCAAAGATGCTCTCGATGATGAAGCTGCCGCCGATGAGGCCCGGCAATTGCAGGCCCAGCAAGGTGATGAGGGGGAGCAGGGCGTTGGGCAGGGCATGGCGCCACAGCACCCGCTGCTCGCTCAGGCCTTTGGCGCGCGCCGTGCGGATGTAGTCCTGATGCAGGGCTTCGATGAGGCTGTTGCGCATGAACTGGGCTGTGGCCACCCAGCTGCCAAAGGCGGTGACCGTGATGGGCAGCAGCATGTGCCAGAGCACATCGGGGATGAGGCGCCAGAGCGGGGCCTGCTCGGCCCAGGGGGAGCTGAAGCCCGAGATGGGCGCTATGCCCCACCAGGCGCCCAGCACGGCCTGGAGGAATAGGGCCAGCACGAAGGCCGGCAGGCTGTAGGCGATGAAGCTGGCCAGGGTCGAGCTGCGGTCGAACCAGCCCCCGCCCTTGGCGGCCGTCAAGAGGCCAAGGGGGATGCCCACGCCATAGGCGATGAGGAAGCCCAGGCCAGAGAGCAAGAGGGTGGCGGGCAAGACCTCCAGCACCTTCTGCATGACAGGCCGGCGGTCCTTGAAGCTGACGCCCAGGTCGAAGCGCGCCAAGCGGGATAGCCAAGCCAGGTACTGCTCAGGCAGGGGCTTGTCCAGGCCATAGAGCGCGCGCATCTCTTGCACGCTCTCGGGCGAGATGCGCGGGTTCATGCTGGCCTGGGCCTGCACCGGCGAGCCGGGCGCCAGATGCACAATGCCAAAGGTCAGCAGGGAGATGCCAAACAGCAGGGGCAGGGCCAGGGCTAGGCGGCGAAGGATGAGTCGCTTGAGCATGGCTTAGGGGTAGAGCTGGAAGGATTTGGGCACATACCAGCGAGTGGCCCAGTACCACGAGACCCCCGTGCTGGTCTCGAGCAGCCCTTTGAAGCGCCGGTTGAGCGCGAAGAGGTCATCGGGGGCGAAGAGGAAGGCCATGGGCTCGTCAGCAGCGATGAGCGCATGCAGGCGCCGATAGATGGCGGTGCGGGCCGCAGGGTCGAAGGTGGTGCGGCCCTGCTCGAGCAAGCGGTCAGCCTGGGCGCTCTTGTAGCCGATGAAATTGAATTCGCCCGGATGGGTCTTGCTCGAATGCCAGATGTCATAGAGGTCAGGGTCAAGCCCCAGCTGCCAGCCCATGACCACAACATCAAAATTCTTCTTGTCGATGTACTGGCTGACCAAGAGGCTCCAGGCGAGCAATTGCGGCTGGGCCTCGACCCCTATCCGCTTGAACTGCTGCTGCAAGACCGTGGCGACCGCCTCGCGCACAGGGTTCTCCTTGTTGGCCAGCAGCGCGAAGCTCAGGCGCTTGCCAGCCTTGGCGCGGATGCCATCGGCTCCCGGGACCCAGCCCGCCTCATCCAAGAGCTTGGCTGCCGCGCTCAGGTCATAGGGCACCGCCTTGACAACCTTGTTATAAGCGGGCATGGCCGGGGAATAGGGCCCGGTGCAAGGACGCCCCAGGCCTTGCAAAATGCCATCGATGAGCGCTTGGCGGTCGATGGCGCGCGAGAGGGCCATGCGCACCCGCTTGTCATTGAAGGGCGCATGATCCAGATTGAAGCCCAGATAGGTGTAGGTGCTGGTGCTCAGGTAGCGATGCTTCGCCAGAGTCTTGTCGAAGAGCGCGCCAGAGGTCTGGTGCATGTACTGGTCGGGCGAGAGGGAGATGCTATCAATGCCCTCAGACTTGAGCTCCAAGAGCCGGCTGCCGGCCTCAGGGATGATACGCAGCAGGTAGCGCTGGATGTGGGGCTTGCCCTCCCAATAGTCAGGGTTGGCGGCCAGCTCTATGCTCTGGTTTGGGGTCCAACGCACAAAGCGGTAGGGTCCCGTGCCAATGGGGTGCTTGTTGAAGTCGGCCTTGCTCAAGTCCTGGCCCTTGAGCAGGTGCTCGGGGATGATGCCCAAGCCCCAGCTCTCGAGCGCCGGGGCAAAGGGCCTCTTGTAAGCGACCACCACGGTGAGCGGGTCAGGGCATTCCACCTTCTCCACCAGCTCAAAGGGCCCCTTGCGCGGGCTGGCCAGCTTGGGGTCCTGCAGGGCTTGGTAGGTGAAGGCCACGTCCGCGCTGGTGAAGGGCGCGCCATCATGCCATTTGACGCCCGAGCGCAGATGGAAAACGATGCGCTTGCCGCCCCCTTGGACCTCCCAGCTCTTGGCCAGGTCGCCTTCAAGCTCCAGCTTGGGGCTGTAGCGCAGCAAACCGTTGAAGACCAGGCCCACAACGTCATCCGACACCGAATCGCCTTCCAGCACCGGGTTCAAGATGCTGGCGTCCCCACCCTCAGCATCCACGCGGGCATCCCCATCCACCACCGTTTCATCCACAGCCTTGGTATAGTCATGGCCTTTCCGGCCGCAGGCCCCCACCACGAAGAACAGAGCCGTCAGGGTGAGCAGGGTGCATCGCTTCATGCCTTCCTCCGTTTTTCGATGCTCTTTGCAGGGGCTTCGCCGATGAAGAGCGTGGCCAAGCCGCCCATCAATGAAAGTGCCCTGGCATTCTCGAAGCCGGCTTGGCCCATCATGGCCACAATGGCTTCGGGCTCGTAGAAGACCTCGATGGTGTCGCGCAGGTAGCGGTAGGCAGAGCCATCCGGAGAGATGAGGCGTCCCATCAGGGGCAGCCAGAGGTGCAGGTAGGGCCAGTAGATGAGCTTGACCAGCGGGTTGCGGGGCCGGGTCAATTCCAGCACCAGCACGCGGCCACCGGGCTTCAGCACGCGGCGCATCTCGGCGACGCCCTTGGGCACATCCACCAGGTTGCGCAGGCCAAAGGCCATGCTGCAGGCATCGAAGCTGGAGGCCTTGAAGGGCGTGGCCAGAGCGTCGCCCTGCACCAGCTCGAAGGGCAGGCCCTTGAGCTTAGGCCCCGCCAGGGCCAGCATACCGCTGCTGAAATCAAGGCCCACGCCGGTGAGGCCGGGGATGCGGCGGTGGAAGTCGATCAGCACGTCTCCGGTGCCGGTGCAGAGGTCGAGCAGGCGGCCGCCGGGGGCAAGCCCGCTCTCAGCCACCAGGCGCGCGCGCCAGAGGGTGTCGATGCGCAGCGAGAGCAGGCGGTTGAGCAGGTCGTAGCCGGGCGCCACGCGGGTGAACATGGCGCTCACCTCTTCGGCCCTTCGCTTCTTCTCATCTGGAGAGGGGGTCTTTGTCATGCCAGCAGTTTAGCAGAGCCCTGGCGGGCCGAAAACGAAAAAGCCAGCCCTTGCGGGCTGGCTTTTGTCTTCTCGCGCAGCTTTTACTTGGATGGAGCGGGCGCAGCCGGAGCAGGCACCGCGGGCTTGGGGGCCGCCACCGCGTCAGCCTTGGCCGGCTGAGGCTGGATGGGCTGGCCCGCAGGGGCCACCGGCAAGGCCTGCCCGGCTGGCTGGCCGGCCACAGGCGCAGGCTGGCCAGGGGCCTGCACGGGCTTGGGGGGCGTGGCTCCGATGACATTGCCGAAGCTGTTGGCGCTCTTGGCGGACATCACGGCCAGCACCAGGCAGAGCAGCATGAACAGGGCGCCCACCGCGGTGGTGACCTTCATGAAGAAGGTCTTTCCGCCGCTGCCGCCGAACATGGTCTGGCTCATGCCGCCGCCGATGGAGAGGCCGACGCCAGAGCCCTTGCCGGCCTGGATCAGCACGATGACCATCAGGGTCAGGCTGGTGATGATGAGGAGGACGTAGAGGATGGTTTCCATGCTGCTCCTTTTGTAAGGGCGCTTCAGCCCAGGTACTTGACGATCTTCTCGAATGAGGCAGGGTCCAGGCTGGCCCCGCCCACCAGGGCGCCATCGATGTCGGCCTGCCCCATCAGCTCCTTGGCGTTGTCCGCCTTGACCGAGCCGCCGTATTGGATCCTGATGGCCTCGGCCGCCTCGGCCCCGAACAGGGCCTTCAGCTCGCCGCGGATGAAGGCGTGCACCTCCTGGGCCTGCGCCGGGCTGGCGGTCTTGCCAGTGCCGATGGCCCAGACAGGCTCATAGGCGATGACCACCTTCTTGGCCTCGTCAGCGGAGAGCCCGGCCAGCCCGCCCTTCACGTGGCCTCGCACCACATCAAAGGCCTTGCCGCCCTCGCGCTCGGAGAGGGTCTCGCCCACGCAGACGATGGGGCCGAGGCCCGCGGCCAGCACGGCCTTGAGCTTCTCGTTGACCGTCTGGTTGGTCTCGCCGAAGATCTGACGGCGCTCGCTGTGGCCGATGATGGCCCAGCTGGCGCCCGCCTCCTTGAGCAGGGGCGCGGAGACCTCCCCGGTGAAGGCGCCACTGGCCTGATGGTAGACATCCTGCCCCGCGACCCAGACATTGCTGCCCTTGAGCTCGGCAGCCACGGCGTAGATGGCGGTGAAGACCGGGGCGATGGCGATTTCCACATCCTTGACGCCCGCCACCCGGGCCTTGAAGTCCTTGGCAAAGGCCACGGACTCAGCCACGCCCTTGTTCAGCTTCCAATTGCCGGCGATGAACTTCTTGCGCACAGGGGGCTCCTTATTTGTCGGTGAGGGCGACGACGCCGGGGAGGGCCTTGCCCTCCAAGAACTCAAGGCTGGCACCGCCTCCGGTGGAGACATGGGTGACCTTCTTGGCCAGGCCGGCCTTCTTGATGGCCGAGGCCGAGTCGCCGCCGCCCACCACGGTGGTGGCGCCAGCAGCCGTGGCATCGGCCAGGGCCTGGGCCACGGCGAAGGTGCCCTTGGACGAGGCTTCGATCTCAAAGACGCCCATGGGGCCGTTCCAGAGCACCGTCTTGGCGCCCTTGATGACCTCGCTGAACTTCGCGATGGTCTGTGGGCCTATGTCGATGCCCTCCCAGTCCGCAGGGATGGCGTCCACCGAGACGACCTTGGTCTGGCCCACCTTGCGGCCCCCGAAGTCGAAGCTGTCGGTGACCAGCACGTCCACGGGCAGCAGCAGCTTGTCGCCGCTCTTGGCCAGGATCTCCCGGGCCAGGTCCACCTTGTCCAGCTCGACCAGCGACTTGCCGATCTCCTTGCCCTGGGCCTTGGCGAAGGTGAAGCCCATGCCGCCGCCGATGATGAGCTTGTCGACCTTGGGCAGCATGGCGTAGATGACGTCGATCTTGCCCGAGACCTTGGCGCCGCCGATGATGGCCACAAAGGGCCGCTTGGGGTTCTCCACCGCGCCGCCCAAGAAGTCGAGCTCCTTCTTCATCAGGTAGCCGGCCGCGCGCAGCGGCAGGCCGATGCCCGAGACCGAGCTGTGGTCGCGGTGGGCGGTGCCGAAGGCGTCATTGACGTACACATCGCCCAGCTTGGTGAGGTTGGCGCGGAACTCAGCCACCTTGGCCTTGTCAGCCGTGAGCTTGCTGCCATCCTCCAGCTTGACCTTGCCCTCCTCCTCGATGTGGTAGCGCACGTTCTCGAGCAGGGTGACGTCGCCGGGCTTCATGGCGAAGGCCGCAGCCTCAGCCTTGGGGCCCACGCACTCGTCCACAAAGGCCACCGGGCGGCCCAGCAGCTCCTGCAGCTTGGCGGCCACGGGACGCAGGCTGAACTCAGGCTTGCGCTGGCCGTCGGGGCGGCCCAGATGGCTCAAGATCACCACCGAGGCGCCCTTCTCCAGCAGGTACTTGATGGTGGGCAGGGCGGCGCTGATGCGCTTGTCGTCCTCCACCTTGCCGTCCTTGATGGGCACATTGAAGTCGGTGCGCAGCAGGACGCGCTTGCCTTTGACATCCAGGTCTTCAACAAAGAGCTTGGCCATGGGGATCTCCTTAGCTGTTCGGCTGAGCCAGACAAGAGAAGGGGCGGGAGTTGGCTCCCGCCCCCGTCAGAGCTACTTCTTGCTGTTCACGATCTTGAGCAGGTCCACCACGCGGTTGCTGTAGCCCCACTCGTTGTCGTACCAGCTGATGAGCTTGAAGAAGCCCTTGTTCAGCTCGATGCAGCTGCCGGCATCGAAGATGGAGGAGCGCTTGTCGTGGATGAAGTCGCTGGAGACCACCTCGTCCTCGGTGTAGCCCAGGATGCCCTTCAGGTAGGTCTCAGAGGCCTTCTTCATGGCCGCCTTGATCTCAGCCAGGCTGGTGTCCTTGGCGCTCTTGAAGGTCAGGTCCACCACCGAGACGGTGGGGGTGGGCACGCGGAAGGACATGCCGGTGAGCTTGCCCTTCACCTCGGGCAGCACCAGGGCCACGGCCTTGGCGGCGCCGGTGGTGCTGGGGATGATGTTGATGGCCGCAGAGCGACCGCCCTTCCAATCCTTCTTGCTGGGGCCGTCGACGGTCTTCTGGGTGGCCGTGTAGCTGTGCACTGTGGTCATGATGCCCTCGGCCAGGCCGAACCCTTCCTTGAGCAGCACGTGCACCACCGGAGCCAGGCAGTTGGTGGTGCAGCTGGCGTTGGAGACGATCTGGTGCTTGGCGCCGTCATACTTGTCGTCGTTGACGCCCATCACCACGGTGATGTCCTCGTTCTTGGCCGGGGCCGAGATGATGACCTTCTTGGCGCCCGCCAGGATGTGCCCGTAGGACGACTTCTCGTTGGCCTCATCCTTGGCCGACTCGGTGAAGAGGCCGGTGGACTCGATGACGATGTCCACGCCCAGCTCCTTCCAAGGCAGGCCCTTGGGGCTCTTGGCCGAGACCACCTTGACGTCCTTGCCGTCCACCACCAGCACATCGTCCTCGGCCTTGTCGGCCGCCGATTTCTTGGAGCTGACGGTGCCCTTGAAGGCGCCCTGGGTGGAGTCATACTTGAGCAGGTAGGCCAGGTTGTCGGCCGGCACGATGTCGCCAACGGCCACCACTTCGAAATCCTTGCCAAAGAGGCCCTGCTCGTACAGGGCGCGGAAGACCAGGCGGCCGATGCGGCCAAAGCCGTTGATAGCGATCTTAGTAGCCATGGAGGCTCCAGGAATTGAAGGGATCAGAAAGTGAGTTAAGCCCTCGCTCTTGGGGGCCTGAACAGTCCGGCATATTGTCAGAAGGCTGGGTCCCTGTCAAGCCCTTGTCAGGGCCCAGCTTGTGAAACAATGCACAAAGTCTTGGCTAGCTTCGCAAGGCGATAACGCTGCTGCCCGTCATCTCGACTGGCTTTTCCACCCCTATCACCTCAAGCAGGGTGGGAGCCACGTCTGCCAGCATGCCGTCCCCGCGGAAATTGATGCTCTGGCCCAGGCCGATGATGGCCAGGGGCACGGGGTTGGTGGTGTGGGCCGTGAAGGGGCAATGGCCGGCGTAATCCAGCATCTGCTCGCTGTTGCCATGGTCAGCGGTGATGAACACCACCCCGCCCTTGGCCAGGGCGGCCTCGGTCACCCGCGCCACGCAGGCATCCACCGCCTCAAGGGCCTTGAGCGCCGCGCCAAACACGCCCGTATGGCCCACCATGTCGCTGTTGGCGAAGTTCATGATGATGACATCATAGAGGCCGCTGTCGATGCGCCTGACCGCCTCCTCTGCCACCTCATAGGCCGACATCTCGGGCTTCAGGTCATAGGTGGCCACCTTGGGGCTGGGCACCAGGGCGCGGTCCTCTCCGGGGAAGACCTTCTCTTCCCCGCCATTGAAGAAGAAGGTGACATGGGCGTACTTCTCCGTCTCGGCCAGGCGAAGCTGCTTGAGCCCCTTGGCCGCGAGCACCTCGCCCAGGATGTTCTTCAGCGACTGGGGCGGGAAGGCCACTGGCGCTGGCAGGGTCTCATCGTACTGGGTGAGGCAGGTGAAGTGGGCCTTGGGGCTGCGGGCCCTCTTGAAGCCGGCAAAGGCGGGGTCCACAAAGGCCCTGCTGATCTGGCGGGCCCGGTCAGCGCGAAAGTTGAAGAAGATGATGCTGTCGCCATCCTGCACCTTGGAGCTGCCGATGACCGTGGGCAGCATGAACTCGTCGTTCTTGCCCGCGGCATAGCTGGCCTCCACCGCCTCCACTGCGCTCTGGTAGACTGGGGCTTGGCCCTCCACCATGGCCTGCCAGTGCTTCTCCACGCGGTCCCAGCGCTGGTCGCGGTCCATGCCGTAATAGCGCCCCCCCACGGTGGCGAAGCGCCCCAGGCCCTGGGCCAAGATGGCCTGCATGCGCTTGACGAAGCCAAGCCCGCTCTGCGGCGGCGTGTCGCGGCCGTCCAGGAAGGCGTGCACCAGCACGCGGCTGGCGGGCAGCCCCTGGCCCTTGGCCAGCTTGAGCAGCGCCTCCAGGTGCTCCTGGTGCGAATGCACGCCCCCATCCGAGAGCAGCCCCATCAGATGCAGGCTGCCGCCCGAGTCCTTGGCCGCAGCCACGGCCTTCAAGAGCTCGGGATTGCTGAAGAACACCCCATCCTTGATGGCCTTGCTCACCCGCGTCAGCTCCTGGTAGACCACGCGGCCAGCGCCCAGGTTCTGGTGCCCCACCTCGCTGTTGCCCATCTGCCCGGTGGGCAGGCCCACGAACTCTCCCGAGGCGGCCAGGAAGGTGGAAGGGTACTGGGTGAGGTAGCGGTCGAGGTTGGGGGTCTTGGCATTTAGCACAGCATTGCCCTCTTCGCGGGGGTTGTAGCCGTAGCCATCCAAGATCATCAGCACTGCGGGCTTGAAGCTCTGTGAGCTCATCGGGGCTCTCCTGGCATAAAAACGGGGCGGCCCGTCAAGGCCGCCCCGCCGGGGTCACAAGGCGGGCCTTCAGCGGCCGCCACGCTCTTCGCTGTTCTTGCATTCTATGCACAAGCGGGCGAAGGGCAATGCCTTCAGCCGCGCCGTGGCGATGGACCGGCCGCAGGACCCGCAGAGGCCGTAGCTCCCATCATCGATGGCATCCAGGGCCTTCTCCACCTGCGCAAGCCGGGCTCGCTCGGTCTCGGAGAGCCCGAAGGCCAGCTCTCGGTCATAGCTGTCTGAGGCCAGGTCCGCAAGGTCCTTGACCTCATCCGGGTTGTTCTCCTTGCCCATGCCGTCATTGGTCTTGACGCCGCGGAGCAGGTCCAGCTTCATCCCCTCGAGCGCCTCCTTGAAGGGCGCCATCTCCTTCTTCTTGAGGGCCGTGCGGGGCTGAGCCTTCTCAAGCTTCGTCTTCACCGAAGAGCTCGTCGTCTTCTTCGTCGTCGATGAGGCCTTCTTCGTCGTCTTCGAGCTCGCCGTCGTCTTCTTCGCCTTCGGCGTCGTCGTCTTGATCGGCGTCTTCGTCTTCATCGGCGTCTTCTTCATCGTCATCCTCGGAGAAGTCCTCGTCCTCCTCGTCCCAGTCCTCCTCGTCTTCCGAGAAGTCATCGTCCTCCAGGTCGAGTTCGTCCTCGGCTTCCTCGTCTTGCTCGTGGTAGCCGAATTCCTCCATCTCCTCTTCTGTGGTGCGTTCCTCGCCTTCCAAGGCGGCGTCTTCATCATCGCCCACCGGCTTCTTCTTGCGCGGCATCAGCTCCCCCGAGCAGCAGGAAAAGTTGGGCATATATAATGTATCCGCCCAAGGGTGTCAACCACTCTTGGGCGAAAAATCAGGGCCGGGCCTCGCCGCCCTTCACAAAATCCAGCAGGCGGTCAGAATCCGGGTCTCGGCGGCCGCCGCCGTAGCGGACCTCGTCCACCACTTTGATGGTGCGCAGGGTGGGGTCGTCCTGCCCGTTGATGCGGGCGCCCACCGCGTGCATCTCGCGCAGGTAGTCCACCATCTCGCGGGTCACCTTCTCGCCCGGGACGATGATGGGGATTCCCGGCGGGTAGGGCGATACGATCTCGGCCGAGATGCGGCCCACCGCCTCCTTGAAGGGCACCTTGAGGGTGGGGGCGAAGAAGGCATCGCGCGGGGTGAGCACCGGCTCGGGGATGAAGCTGGGCAGCCGGAGCTTCTTCTTGGAGGCCACGGGCTGGTGGGTGGCGTGGCGGTCGCTGATGGCCTGCAGGCCGGCCAGCAGCCGGCGCACATCCTTCTCGGTGTTGCCGATGGAGACCAGGAGCAGGATGCTGAACAGGTCGGCATACTCCACCTGCACCTTGTGCTCGCGGTTGAGCAGGCTGGCCACTTCGTAGCCGGTGAGGCCGCTCTCGGCCACCGCCACGGTCAGCTTGGTCTCATCCAGGTCGAAGAAGCCGGGCCGGCCGACCACCTCATGGCCGAAGCAGGAGAATCCCTTGATCTGGTTGATGCTCTGGCGGCAGAGGCGGGCCAGCTCGAGGGTGCGCTGCAGTATCTCGCGGCCCTCAGTGGCCATCTGCATCCTGGCCACGTCCAGCGAGGCCATCAGGATGTAGCTGGGGCTGGTGGTGGTGAGCAGCTGGAAGACCCGGCGCAGGCGGGGCAGGTCCACCCGCTGCTTGCGGGCGTGCAGGATGCTAGCCTGGGTCATGCCCGAGACGATCTTGTGCATGCTCTCCACGCACATGTCGGCGCCCGCCTCCATGGCGGAGAGCGGGAAGTCCTCATGGAACTTGAGGTGCGGCCCATGGGCCTCGTCGACCAGCAGCAGCTTCTTCTCGGCATGGACGATGCGCGCCAGCTCGGCGATGTCGGTGGCGATGCCGTTGTAGGTGGGGTGCGTCACCAGCACCGCGCGGGCCGAGGGGTGCTCAGCCAGGGCCTTCTTGATCTGCTCGTTGGTGACGTTGGCGAAGATGGCCAGGTTGGAGTCTATCTCGGGCTGAACGAAGACCGGCAGGCAGCCGGCCTGGATGATGCCTGAGAGCACCGACTTGTGGCAGTTGCGCGGCACGATGATCTTGTCGCCTGGGTAGCAGGTGGCCAGGATCTGGATGTGGTTGCCGCCCGAGGTGCCGTTGAGCAGGAAGAAGCTGGCATCCGCCCCATAGGCTGCGGCCGTGAGCGCCTGGGCCTCCTTGATGACCCCGGTGGGGTCGTGCAGGCTGTCCAGCTCCTCCAGCAGGGTCAGGTCCATGTCAAAGATGCGCTCGCCGGCGAACTTGCGGAAGGACTCGGGCATGGCATAGCCATGCTTATGGCCTGGCGTGTGGAAGGAGACCCGCCGGTCCTTGGCATAGTTGACCACCGCCTCCAAGAGCGGGGTGCGCCTCTGGTCGAGGGGTGCTTTGGCGGGCTCGGCTGGCGGGCCGCCTGGGGGCTTGTCGTCCATGATTGGGCCTGTCAGTTGTTGCCCTGCACTGTGAACGTGAAGAGCGGTTTGTCGTCCTCGATGCTCTGGGCCGGGGCGGCCAGGGCTTGCCGCAGGTAGCGGGGCAGGCGCATCAGGCTCTCATGACATTCGCCATCGTAGAAGCCCAGCGGCGGCACGCCGCGGGCCGCCAGGCGGCGGTCCACCTCGGCCGTGGCCAGGGCCTTGGGGTCCGGCCCCTTGCTGGCCAGGCAGAAGCCCCAGGGCAGCGTGAAGCTGGGGATGGAGACGGTCATCGGCGTCACCACCGGGAAGACGGTCTTCAGGGTCTGCAGCACCGAGGCGAAGCAGAGGTGGTCCTTGGGGCTGGCCGAGCCGGCCTGCAGGCAGATGGTGCCATCCTCGGCCAGCCGCTGGCTGACCAGCTGGTAGAATTGACGGGTGAAGAGCTTATAAGCCGGCCCCTCCTCCACTGGCTCGGAGATGTCGATGATGATGCAGTCGAAGCGCTGCTCGTTCTCCTCCAGGTAGCGCCGGCCGTCCATGGCCAGCACCTGCGCCCGCCTGTCCTCAAAGCTGCCCTGGTGCCATTCGGGCAGGAAGGCCTTGGCGATGTCGATGACCCGCTGGTCGATGTCAATCATCACCGCCCGCTGCACGGTGCTGTGCTTGAGGGCCTCGCGCAGGGTGGCGCCCTCCCCTCCCCCGATGATGCACACGCTCTTGGGCTCGGGATGCAGCACCAGCGCCGGGTGCACCAGGATGTCGTGGTAGATGAACTCGTCAGCCTGTGAGGACTGCAGCTTGCCGTCCAAGAAGAGCGACTTGCCGAAGTCATGGGTCATCACCAGCTCGAGGTGCTGGTAAGGGGTGACCTCAGAGAGCAGCCATTTGTCGATGCCATGCATGAGGGCGCTGTAGGGCGAGAAGTACTCGGTGTACCAGCGCCTCTTCTTGGTGGCCATGCCGCGCCGCTCCAAAAGAAATGCGGAAGCCGCGAGGGCTTCCGCATGTCTGGGGGACTCTGCCCGCCTTCAGGCCTGGACGGCCGCGTCAGGCTTGTGCTTGAGCATCTTGCTGGGCAGGCCCAGCGTGCCGCGCTTCAGCTCCATGGCCTGATGGCTCTTGGGCTTGAGCTCTGAGATCAGGTGCCGCACGCAGACCCAGGGGTCGATCTCTTCGCCGCAGGTGAAGACGTCCACGGCGGCATAGCCGTACTCGGGCCAGGTGTGGATGGTGAGGTGGCTCTCGGCGATGATGACGGCGCCGCTGACGCCGTAGGGGTTGAACTGGTGGAATTCGCTGGTCACCACGGTCGCTTTGGCGGCCTTGGCGGCGCTCTCCATCATCTCCTGCACGCGCGCGTGGTTGTTCAGCTTGCGCTTGTCGCAGTCATACATCTCAACCAGGATGTGTGTGCCGAGGCTCTTCAATTTTGGCCTGTCCTCCCCAGTTCATCAACCCCCTGTGTTTGCCTGCGCGGGCCGCAATGGCCCGTCTTGGTGCGGATTATATCCGAATGACCATGCATGTCAATAGCTGTTGGCCCCTCGCTGCAGATTTAACAGCAGCTCTAGATTCCCAGCCATGCCTGCCAGGGGGCTGTCCATGCTGCCCAGCGCCTCAAAGCCGCAGCTGCAGGCGGCCTGGGCCACCTTCGCCAAGGCCTGGCGCCTGAGCTCAGGGTCCACCACGACGCCGCCCGGGGGCACCAGGCGCCGCGGCAGCTCGAACTGGGGCTTGACCAGCACCACAGCCCTAGACAGCGGCTCCAGCAAGCCAGCCAAGGTCGGCAGCAGCCTGGCAGCGCTGGTGAAACTGACATCCATGCACAAGAACTGGGCCTTCTGGCCGAGGTGGGAGACCTTGAGGTCGCGGGCGTTGAAGCGCTCCATCGCCGCCACCCGGGGGTCGGCCCGCAAGGCGGGGTCTAGCTGGCCATATCCGGTGTCCACGGCCCACACCCGGCTGGCGCCCCGCTTGAGCAGGCAGTCGGTGAAGCCGCCCGTGCTGGCTCCGATGTCCAGGCAGGCCAGGCCCTGCACGCAAATGCCAAAGGCGCTGAGCCCAGCCTCCAGCTTGAGCCCACCCCGGCCCACGAAGGGGTGCTGCTTGCCCTTGACCTCAAGCCCGGCGCCCATTGGCACGCGGCTGCCGGGCTTGTCCATGCGCTGGCCCAGCAGGCTGACCCGGCCCGAGCGGATGAGGCCCTCAGCCTCGCGGGCGTCCGCGGCCAGGCCCTGCTCTAGCAGGGCCTCATCCAGCCGCTGGGAGCGCCTGAGCGGCATGGCGCTTAAGCCTTGCCGCGCGCCGCAGCCAGGGCCTGCCGGGCGCTGGCTGCGATGGAGGCGCTGTCCAGCCCGCATTCAGCCAGCTGCTCGGCCGGCGTGCCCTGCTCCACCCAGGCATCTGGCACGCCCAAGCTCTTGATCGCCTTGGGCAGGCGCCCGGCCCGCGCCAGGTGCTCCAGCACGGCCGACCCGAAGCCGCCCGCCAGGCAGCCCTCCTCCAGGGTCAGCACTGCCGCGCAGCGCTGGGCCGTCTCCTCCATCAGGGCGCCGTCCAAGGGCTTGGCAAAGCGGGCATCCACCACCCGCACAGAGACCCCCTCCTTGGCCAGGGCCTCGGCCGCCTGCAGGGCGCTGCCCAGGATGCGGCCAAAGCAGATGAGGGCCAGGTCCTCCCCCTCCCGCCGCACCACGCCGCGGCCCAGGGGCAGGGCCTGCACATGTGGGTCTGGCGCACCGGCCTCAAGGTTGCCGCGCGGGATGCGGATGCAGCTGGGGCCCTGCAGGCGCAGGGCGGTGGTGAGCATGGCGGCCATCTCTGCTCCATCCGAGGGCGCCATCACCGTCATGCCCGGCAGGATGCGCATGAAGGCGGTGTCGAGCACGCCGTGGTGGGTGGCCCCGTCATCGCCCACCAGGCCAGCGCGGTCCATGGCGAAGACCACCGGCAGGCCCTGCAGGGCCACGTCGTGGGCGGTCTGGTCGAAGGCCCGCTGCAGGAAAGTGGAATAGATGCAGACCACTGGCCGCATGCCGCGGCTGGCCATGCCCGCTGCCAGAGTGACGGCGTGCTCCTCGGCGATGCCCACGTCGAAGAAGCGGCGCGGAACGTCGCGGGCGATGGCCTCCAGGCAGCTGCCCGCGGTCATGGCCGGGGTGATCACCGCGACCTGGGGGTCTGAGACGGCATGGCTGTAGAGGCAGGCGCTGAAGCCAGCCGACCAGCTCACCTTGGGGGCGCCGCCGCCCAAGGGGGCCCCGGTGGTGACGTCGAAGTTGCTGGCGCCATGGAACTTCACCGGGTTCTGCTCGGCGGCCTCAAAGCCCTTGCCCTTCTTGGTGACGCAGTGCAGCAACACCGGCCCCTGCATGGTGCGGGCCTCCCGCAGGGTGCGGATGAGGTCCTCCTGGGCGTGGCCGTCGACCGGTCCCACATAGAGGAATCCCAGCTCCTCGAAGAAGATGCCGGGGGAGACCAGGCTCTTGACCATCTCCTCGGCATGGCGGGCCAGCTTGGCCGCCGGGCCGCCCAGGCTGGCTGGCAGGCGCTTCAGCCAGCTCTCCACCTCTTTGCGCGCCCGGTTGTAGGCCTTGTGGGTGATGATGCGCGAGAAGTAGCGCGAGAGCGCGCCCACCGGCGGGCTGATGCTCATGTCATTGTCATTGAGGATGACCAGCAGGTCCGGCCGCGCGTGGCCCACATGGTTCAAGGCCTCAAAGCTCATGCCATTGGGGATGGAGGAGTCGCCGATGACGCAGACCACCTTCTCCTTGCCCCCGCGCATGTCGCGGGCCAGGGCCATGCCTGCCGCCGCCGAGATGGAGGTGGAGGCATGGCCGGCGCCGAAGCTGTCGTAGATGCTCTCGTCGCGCCTGAGGAAGCCTGAGAGGCCCCCCTTCTGGCGCAGGGTGTGGAATCGCCCGGCCCGGCCGGTGAGCAGCTTGTGGGTGTAGGCATTGTGCCCGGTGTCCCACACCACCTGGTCGCCCGGGGTGTCGAAGACCGTGTGCACGGCGATGGCCAGCTCCACAGTGCCCAGGTTGGCAGCCAGGTGCCCGCCGGTCTGCGAGACCGTGCGCAGGATGAGGCCGCGCGCCTCTGCCGCCAGCTGGCGGCGCTGCTCAGGGGTGTAGGCCTTGATGTCGGCCGGGGATTGGATGGATTCGAGCAGGGGCATGGTCACTCAGAGAGCAGAGGCGGGGCGCAGGGGCTTCAGCGGCAGAAGAGGGGATAGCAGGCGAGGGCCACCGCCACGCCCAGCAGGGCGCCGCTGATGACCTGGAGCGGTGAATGGCCCAGCAATTCCTTCATGCGGGGCGGCTTTGCCTTGCGGCCCTCATACAGGCTCTCCACGATCTGGTTGAGCAGGGCGGCCTGGCGGCCGGCGGCCATGCGCAGGCCGGCGGCATCATGCATGGTGATGATGGCGAAGCCCAGCGCCAGCATGAAGGCCGGGCTCTGCCAGCCGGCGCTCATGCCCACGCAGAGGGTGAGGGAGGCCACAAAGCTGGAATGCGAGCTGGGCATGCCCCCGGTCTCCACCAGCAGCTTCCAGTCGAGCTTGCCGGCGCGAAAGTACTGGATCACCATCTTGAGGGCCTGGGCCGCGAGCCAGGCCAGGGCCGTGGTGGTGAAGATGGGATGGCTGATGATGCTGGCCACAGCCTTGATGAAAGCGCTCATGCCGAAGCTCCCCGTAGCAGGTTCAATGGTCGCGGGCTGCCACAAAGCGCGCCAAGGCGGCCAGTGGCGCGGCTTGGGGGCCCAGGGGCCGGATGCTAGCCAAGCCAGCCCGGGTCTCGCGGCCCAGCCGCGCCTTGGCGGCAGAGAGGCCGTGCACGGCCGGGTAGGTGGCCTTCTTGCGGGCCGCATCGCTCCCCACCGCCTTGCCCATCTTCTTGGCGCTGCCCTCGATGTTGAGGATGTCGTCCGCGATCTGGAAGGCCAGGCCGACATGGCGCCCATAGCCCAGCAGGGCCTTGCGCGCAGCAGGCTTGGCCCCGGCCAGCACCGCCCCGCATTCCAGGCTGGCGGCCAGCAGGTCCCCGGTCTTGTGGGCGTGGATGTAATCCAGGGTGGCGGGGGCCACGCGCTTCCCCTCGCTGGCGATATCCACGACCTGTCCCGCCACCATGCCCTGGTAGCCGGCAGCCAGCGCCAAGAGGCGCAGGGCTTCGGCGTCGCGCCGCAGGGCCAGGCTGTTCTCAGCCATCAGCTGGAAGGCCAGGGTGAGCAGGGCGTCGCCGGCCAGGATGGCGGTGGCTTCGCCAAAGGCCTTGTGGCATGTGGGCTTGCCGCGGCGCAGGTCATCGTCATCCAGGGCCGGCAGGTCGTCATGGATGAGGGAATAGGTGTGCAGGCATTCCAGGGCGCAGGCCGCGCGCAGCACCTTGGATGCGGGCATGCCGCTGGCCTCGGCCGCAGCCATCAGCAGCACGGGCCGCAGGCGCTTGCCGCCGGCCATCAGGCTGTGGCGCATGGCATCCGCCAGCTCGCCGGCTGGGCCCCGCTTGATCAGGCCGCGCAGGGCCTTCTCCACCATGGCCTTGCGCGCCTGCAGGTAGTCGGCTAGCTGCTGGTCAGAAAAGGCTGCCTTCGGCATGCTTGCCTGGCTTGCGGCCCGCCTTGCGGCCGGCCGGCTTGGCTTCGCTCTCTGGGGCATGGTCCTCGTCCTCCTCTGTCTCCGCCTGCGCAAAGGCCGGGTCCGCGAAGGCCTTCAGCCCTGGCTTGCCATCCTTGTCGCGGCTCAGCTGCTCCACCTTGCGGCGGGCCGCCTCCAGCTTCTCCGAGAGCTTGCCCGAGAGCAGCATGCCCTCCTCAAAGCGCTTCATGGCCTCTTCCAAGGGCAGCTCGCCGCCCTCTAGCTTGCCGACCAGGGCCTCCAAGGCCTCGAGGCCCGCCTCAAACCCCTTCTCATCAGCCATGGTCCACCTCCTCCAAGCGCATCACCTGGGCCCGCAGAGCGCCCTGGCCCAAGAGGATGCGGACCTCTTCCCCGGGCTTGGCCTCGGCGGCAGCCTTGAGCAGGCGGCCGCCCGGCACGCTGAAGGCCGCCGCATAGCCCCGCGCCAGGATGGCCAGGGGCGAGAGGGCCTTGAGCTTCTCAGTCAAGCCGTCCAAGGCCAGGTGGCGCACCGCCACCTGGTTGCGCAGGGCCTGGGCCAGGCGCGGCCCAAGCTCTGCCAGCCGCTTGCGATGCTGCTCGAGCACCAGGGCCGGGCTGCATCGGGCCAGCCGGGCCGCCAGCGACTCGGCCCTCTGCCCCAGCCGCTCCAGCTTGCGCTCCAGCACCAATGCCATGCCCTGGTCGGCGCTGTCCAGCCTCTGGCGCAGCTGCTCGCGCGAGGGCGCCATCAGCTCTGCCGCGGCCGAGGGCGTGGGGGCCCGCAGGTCAGCCACAAAGTCGGCGATGGTGAAGTCGGTCTCATGGCCCACGGCCGAGAGCACTGGCACGCGGCACTCGAAGATGGCCCGCGCCACGGCCTCCTCATTGAAGGCCCACAGGTCTTCCAAAGAGCCGCCGCCGCGCGCCACCACCACCAGGTCCACGGGCCCGGCCTCGCCCAGGCTGGCGGCCTCTATGGCCTGGCTTATCTCCAGCGCAGCGCCCTCGCCCTGCACCTTGACCGGCAACACCACGATGTCAAGGTAGGGGCAGCGCCGGGCCGTGACGTTCAGGATGTCTTGGATGACCGCGCCGGTGGGGGAAGTGACCACCGCCACCCGGCGGGGCAGCGCGGGCAGGGGCCGCTTGCGGGCCTTGTCAAAGAGCCCCTCGGCCTCCAGCTTGCGCTTGAGCTGCTCAAAGGCCAGCTGCAGGGCGCCCAGGCCCTGCGGCTCCATGCGCTCCACCACCATCTGGTACTCGCCGCGCGGCTCATACACGCTGAGGCGCCCGTAGGCCGCCACCTTGACGCCGTCGGCCAGCTCAAAGCGCAGGCCAGAGCGCGAGCCGCGCCACATCACGGCCTTGAGCTGGGCGCCGGCGTCCTTCAGGCTGAAGTACATGTGGCCGGATGCCGCGGCCTTGAAGTTGCTGACCTCGCCCTCCACCCACAGGCCGTCAAAGCCCTGCTCCACCAGGCCCTTGATCTGCCGGGTGAGCTCTGTGACCGTGAGGATGCTGCGTTCGGGGCTAGAGGGCATAGTGCAGGGATAGTATCAGGCCTGCGCCAGCATGACAAGCCAGCTAAGGCCAAAAAAGCCCGCCCCAGTCAGGGCGGGCTCTCAGGCACGCGAGCAGGCCTCTCACCAATCTGCTTCCACCACCCCGCCCTGCTGCTGCAGGCTCTGGGGGCTGTACTGGTGCACCTCGAACTTGTTGCCATCCGGGTCCTCCAGCCATATCTGGTCGGTGTGGTCACAGCCGCGCTTCTTGGGGGTGAAGGCCACGCCTTGGGCGCTCAGGCGGGCCATCAGGGCGTCAATGTCCTCGGTCTCCAAGCAGAAGTGAGCCAGGCCATTGTTGACCACCGGG
>Ga0302320_10000531_pt1 | contig 91966 bp, 63 predicted proteins | sample Bog_T0_3_FD_202130 | JGI IMG/M metagenome (GOLD analysis project Ga0302320, IMG submission 202130) | Peat permafrost microbial communities from Stordalen Mire near Abisko, Sweden - Bog_T0_3 | ecosystem: Environmental > Terrestrial > Soil > Wetlands > Peat | place: Sweden: Abisko, Stordalen Mire...
TTCGGGCGGGACTCGCGGCGACTCGCTCATTGGGCAATCCTTGCTTGGGCTCGGGGACCGAAAAACACCAATCCCGGTAGTCTACCTAAACCCCGCAGACAGCGCCAGTCAAAATTGTCAGACCCCCCGGGAAAGGGCCCCGGGAGCACTCGACGTTTGGAAAATAACGGCCCCCGGCGTTGCCGCTCAGGCGGCCGCCGCTTTTGCCGCAAAACATCGCGCCAGCCGCGGGTCGTGGTCGATAATCTGCTCGACCTCGGCCAGGACGTCCCGCGTCGAGAGCACGGTGAAGAATCCCTCCTTGATCGACGGCGCCACCCGCACGGCCTCCAGCCATTCCGCTCTGCAAAACGGCTCCTGCGCCACGACGTCCCAAAAACCGGTTGCGTCGAACAGCCCCGCGATCGCCTCGCTGTTGGCCCCCTGCAAACGGCTGACGATGTAACTGGCCACCCCGACTTGCAGACCGTGCAAACGCGGATGGGCCGAATGTGCGTCGAGCGCGTGGGAGATCAAGTGCTCGCTGCCGCTGGCCGGCCTCGACGAGCCGCAGATCTCCATGGCAATGCCGTTGAGCATCAACGACGTGGCCAACAGCCGTATGCCGTCGAGGTCGACGCGTGGATGGCCGAGAAAGGCATAAATCGAACCGTCGGAAAGCAGGGCCGCGAAATCGTCGACCAGCTCGCCCGTATTGTGAAAAGCCAAGCGCCAATCGCGCACGGCGGTGAGCTTTGCCACCAGGTCGCCCACGCCCGATAGCGTTAAGATCCGCGGCGCGGCCAGGCAAACCGCCGTGTCGATCACCACCCCGAACGGCAAGGCCGCGGCCACCGATCGCCGTCGCCCCGCCACGGTCAGGCTCGCCTGCGGGCCGCAAAAGCCGTCGTTGGAGAGCGACGTCGGCACGGCATAATACGGCAGCCGGGCCAGAAAACCGGCATGCTTCGCCACGTCCAACGCCTTGCCCCCGCCCACGCCCACGATCGCCGATACCCGGCCGGGCAACGCGGCGAAAAGCCGCACCGACGCCTCCAGGCTGTTGTCGGCCACCTCGTTCCAGGCCGCCGCTTCGATGCCCTGCTCCCGCAGGCTCCGCGACAATCGCTCCGTCAGCGGCGCGGGAAGGCCCTGGCTCACCAGCACCACCACGCGCCGATGCCCGCCGCGATCGAGATAGATCCCCAAGCGGTCCACCGCGCCTTCCTTCACGCGCACCAAAGTGGGAATGGCGATTTGCGTCGGCCGAAGCATCTCACTCTCCTCGTTGCAAAAGCTCTGCCGCGATTTCCGACCACGCGTCGAAGGGATGGAACGGCTCACTCTTTCTTTTCAGCACCTCGGCCAGATCGCCGCGGGCAAAGCGGAGGCAACCCGGCACGAGCCGCGCCGATTCCGCATCGGGAAACCCGTCGCCGGCAAAGGCCACCCGACGGCCTTGCCGCAAATGATGCCGCACGATCCCGGCCTTATCGACGCCCAGCGCCGGCGAGAAAAACGGCGAGCCCACCGGCATTTCCATCAGCAGCCCCTGCCCCGGCACGAAGCGGCCCGGGTTGGCATGCACCTCCAACTCCACGTCCGCCGCGGCCAGCAAGCGGCGGATGTACCAATCGCATCCGGCCGAGGTGACGATCACCTGCCAGCCCGCGCGGCGCAAGGCGGCAACCGCCTGCGGTAGGCCGGGATCGACTTCCATCTGGTCGACGACCTTCAGCACTTCGGCCTCGCTGGCGCGAATCTCGGCGAAGTACCGCCGCAGGGCCTCGAAGTGCGTAATCCGCCCGGCTCGGTACTCGCTCCAGGCGTCGGGCACGTCCGCCGGCAGGAGCTGCCGGATTGCCAGCTTGAAGAAGTCGTAGCGGGTCATCGTGCCGTCGAAATCCGACACCAGCACCCCGCCCCGCGTGTTTTCCGGGCTGTTCTCGTTCATCGCGCGTGGCGGGCCTCTCGCTCCCATCAGAATCAAAACCTCGATCTTCCCATGCTGCGCCCGTTTTGCCAATGGGCCTTCCCATACCCCGCTGCCGCTGCTGGAACAATCGCATTATCGGACACCAGGGACTGTCTGCACGATCCAACAACCAGCGCCAAGTCGGGAGTCGGGAGCGAAGTCCGTAGCTGTCGGCCACATAGGGCGACTCGAAGCTGCCGCCCACCCAGGTGCGGCCCGGGATCACGGTGGGCTCGACGCGAACCGCCAGCCCCCCGGAAGGACCGCAATGTCCGCGGTCGGATTTCGCGCAGCTCTCGGCCGTGACCGGGCTCGCCAAGAACTCCTGCCAACACCCTTTTCGGGTGGCGTTGGCCGGTAGACCTCAGCCACGTTACAATGGCCCTTAGTTCCTCCAGGCAGCCGTTCAACCGTGGATCGTGGGGTGGGAAGTGCCCGACGCATTTGATCCGTATCACGTTTGGCTGGGCATTGCGCCGAGGGACCAGCCGCCCAACCACTACCGTCTCCTCAGCGTGGACCTGTTCGAGGCCGATCCCGAGGTCATCGGACACGCCGCCGACAGGCAGATGGCCCATCTGCGTACGTTCCAGGCGGGCAAGCACGGAGCCCTCTCGCAAAAGATCCTCAATGAGGTGGCCGCCGCCAAGATCTGTCTGCTGAACTCGCAGAAGAAGGCCGCGTACGACAATCAGCTTCGCGGCCGGCTACAACCGCCGCCGCCCAGACCGCCTGATCCGCCGCCCAAGGTGGAATCATCGGCAGAAGGCGGCGCCGTCGATCCCGGCTTCGCCGCTTTGTGCGCCACGGCGGTGACCAGCCGTGCTCGCCCCGCTCCGCCGCCCGTAAGAGAAGCGGGCGGCCAACGGCGCCAACGGCCGTTCGTGGGGTGGAAGCCAGTTGCATTGGCGACCGTGGCCGGGATCGGTATCGTCGCGCTGGCTACCTGCCTTACGATTCTCAAGAAGCCGGCCGCGGAGAACATCAAGCCCCCGGCCGCGGTGCACCGGCCAACTTTGAACCTGGTTTGGCCCACGGCCCAGCGCGACCGCTCCACCCTCGAGATCGATGGCCGCGCTGCGGATCCGGACCGACTTGCGGGAGGGGGCGGCCCGGACGAATTGGAAATCACCAACGCCACCGGACCACATAGCCTGCGCATTCGACGATTCGGCTTCGAACCCTGGGAGTGGGAAGGTCAGCTCGCCGAAGGACACAGCCAGCGGGTATCTCCGAAATGGGAGGAGCGCGATCGGCGCGCGGCCGACTGGGTTCTGAGCGTCCGTGGGACCTTGCAGGTCGAGTTTCCGGATCGCAGCCGCCGGGATGTCACCGCCGTGCCGGCAGCCGCATTTGAGATTACTCGAATCGGTCTCCGCGACACCAGCAGCGCGGTGTCGGATGCCGAACTTCCCCGCCTTCGCGCGCTAATGGCATTGGAAGACTTGGAGCTGCGCGGCTCGCGGGTGGCGGGCCGCGGCCTGGCCCAGTTGGCCGCGCTCGCGAATCTCAAACGCCTCGATCTTTCCAACACGCCCGTGGATGACGCCGGGCTCGCCAATCTGCCGTGCCTGCCGGCACTGGAGTCGTTGGCTCTCGACGAAACGGCGGTCGGCGACCCGGCCCTGAATCGCCTGCGCGATTTTCCCAAGCTTCGCCGCTTGAGCTGCGAGAAGACCAAGGTCACCCGCGAGGGGCTTGCAAGGCTCAAGCAAGCGCTGCCCGAAATCGTCCTCGCCGGCCCCGTTGACGCCCCCGCTAAGGCCGTGCCGCCGTCGTTGCTGGAACCGGTTGCGGGAACCGTGATGGGTAACGCCCAGCCCGGCGACGGCAAAGCCGCGGTTTGGCAGTTCCAATGGTCGGCGGCGGCGGGGGCGACCAGGTACCAGCTTCAAGTTCAATCTCCCCGGCCGTCAACGCCCGCGTTTGACGATGCGGCTATCGCCTCCACTTCGTACCAGTTCACGCAAAAGACGATCGTTTCCGACGACGAGCGCCGCGGCTGGAAGTGGCGAGTCCGCGCGATCGTCAAGGACGAATGGACCGACTGGAGCGAAGAGCGGTCGTTCGACGTCGAGCCGCCCGCGCGGATCGTAAGCCGGCCGGCGGTCCCTGCGGCCGGCGTGCTGGCTCCCTTACGCGAGTTATTGGAACAGCAGTGGCCGAAGGATGATACGCAACCATGGCGGCAGTTGGCCATCGCGGCACACGCGATTCGCATGGCGCGCGAATCCGCCGACAAGCCGGCGGAGCAGTACGTGTTGCTCGACGACGCGGTCGGCCGTGCCGGCCGGCAGGGCGACTGCCTCTTGGGCACCCTGGCGGTCCAAGAACTGAGCAATCGCTTTGGCACTGCCGAAAGCGAGCGGATGCTGGAAGCGGTGAAGTTTGCCGCTGCCCACGCGCGGACGTTGCTGGCCGTCGGAATGGTTATGGAGACGGCTTTCAAACAGGCCGAAACGGCGCGCTCCGACGACGATTTCAACGCCTGGTGTGAAATCGTTCGAGACCTCGAAACACCGACCTCGAAATTGCTGCTGGAACAGTCGCGCAACTTGGAATCGCAGGCCCGTGCGGTCGAGGGACAAGCGCAAAAGACCAACTTGCAGGCCCAGCAAATGAAAATCAACGCCCAGGGACTGCGGCAACAAGGGAGAATGGCGGGCGCGGCCGGAACTCAGGTGCGGCAGCAGGCCGGCGATCTCACGCGGCAGGCTAACATGCTGGCCAACCGGGCCCCAAAAGTGCTCGAACAGGCGCAATTACTGCGAGACCAGGCGCGAAAACTGAAAGACTATGCGTTTCGCAAGACCGACTCGGCCAGGAAACCCGCGCCCGCTGCACGCCGGGCGGGCGACGGTTCGCTGTTCCAGGTTGTCGAGGCCAGAATCGCGCGCATCGAAGCGCTTCGGCGTTTGCGCAAAGACGCGGAGGTGGCGGAGAAAAAACGGCCGTCGACGCCCGCTGATCCGGCCGCCAACCTGGCCGTGGGGCGCTGCGAATGCTTGGATCGGCACGATTGGGACAAGGGCTTGCCGCTTCTCGCAAAAGGCAGCGCCACGGCGCTCTCGGCTGCGGCCGGCCGGGTCGTCGCCCAACCGGGCGACAGCGCCGCCAAGCTGGCTTTGGCCGACGCCTGGTGGGATGAGTCGGAGCGCGAGGATCAATCGGAACCCCTCGGCGCATTGTACCGTGAGGCCGCATGTCATTGGTACGAGGAAGCTTCGTCCGGTCTGTCGGACAAGGATTTTCGCAACGTCGAGAAACGGCTCGTGCCGGCCGAGACGCCCGGTTCCAGGTCGGGCCTCTTTTCCGTGCCGCTGCACGGATTGGCCGGCCTGGCCGTGATGCTTCCCCGGAAGACCGATGGAAAAATATCACCCGAGGGCGGCTTCGCGACCATGCAGGGGCAGAATGCCTCGATCGAGTACCCGCTCATTCCCGCCAATGCGTATGTGGGCGAAGTCGATCTCACCCCGCTCAGTTCGCAAGGATCGTTCCGCATGCACTTTGGCGAGTTGGGCCATGCCCTCAAGCTCGACCTGGCGTGGAACGCCGACTCCGGCAAGTACGACTGCCGCTTTGTTCACTACCACAACGGCGTGTTCTGGGAGTGCGAGCCACGGAGCATGGATCGCGGCCGGCGACTCACGTTCAAACTGTTTTACATGCCGCGCCACCAGGCGCTTGCGGAAAACGGGGAAATCATCTTCCACACCGGAGCGCCGCCGTTGGACCTGCACTTGCGCATCGAAACCGCCAATGACATGGCAGTGACCATTCATCGTTGCGAATTCCGGCCCTGGACGCGCGCCGATTCTCTGCGGCAGAAGTGGCCCGTGCTGCAATCCAAGATCGACGCCGATTGGCGGGAGACCGCGCTGCGGCTCTACGACCGGAACTTCGGACTCTCGGACAACCCCCGGACCGCGGGCGAAAAGGGTTTCGTGGTGCCTACCACGGGCATCGCCATGCAATGGGTTCCGGCCGGCTCGTTCGAGCGCGTTGCGGGCGGCGATGCCGCCGACAAGGCCAAGATTTCCATATCGCACGGGTTCTGGGTCTCGCAGTACGAAACGACGCAGTTGGCATGGATGACGCTGATGGCCGCCAATCCGAGCCACACCACCGGTTCGCCGTTCTTGCCGGTCGATTCCGTAGGCTGGGAGGACGTCGGCCGCTTCTGTTCCCTGCTCAACCAGCAAGAAGCCCATGCCAAGCGCGTTCCGCCGAACTACGCCTACCGTCTCCCCACGGAATTCGAATGGGAGTACGCCTGCCGCGCCGGCGCCGCGGGCGATTTTGCCGTCGCTCCTTCCGGATTCTGGTCCGAAACGAACAGTGGTTGGCGGCCGCACGAGGTTGGCGAAGGGGCGCCCAACGCCTGGAAGTTGTTTGACATGCACGGAAACGTCCCCGAATGGTGCCTGGATGCCTGGCGCACCGAGCCGCCCCTTCGCGGCGCCGATATTTTTGTGCGGCCCGAGCGCGACGCTGAACCGCTGGTGGTGCGGGGCGGCGGTTGGTGGGACGTACAAGACGGCTGCTCCAGCATTGCCCGGGAACGAAGTCGCAGCGAGGCCGGCGGCTGCCGCGGTTTTCGTCTTGTGCTGGCGCCCATCCTGCAATAGGTCGCTCTTCATTCACGCTGAAGACTTCGCGGCCTTGAGCGGCTCGCGCTTGCGGCGGATCTTTGGACTGCGACGAATTATCGCCGCTTGTGTCTCGTGGCGTTGGGTGGCACGCCGGCGGACGATCGAACGGCGCGGCCTGCACGGCGATACGGGGATCGGCATGAACGCGGAGGAAACCGGTCGGCTCTTGGGCGGATTCGTGCGGATCGGCAACGAGAGGAGCCCGACGTGGGCAGCACCTTAACGGTCGTGCTCAGCGACGCGGGCGGGCCGCCGGCCTCGCAGGCGTGTCCGCCAAAATCCGCCAATCCTCATCGATTTGCTTGCCTTCCCGCAGGTCCATGCGAATAATGGGGTCGCGCTGCGTTCCTTTTCCCGCGGTTCCGCCGCTGGCGGGTATTTCCCGCGTTCGGACCGGGGGGGTATGCCCTCGGACGGCTTATTCAAGTCCACGTTTTTTTCACTTTAAGGACGATGTCATGCTGCAGTTCAAGACCACATTGGCCGCGTGCTTAACCCTTTCGGCGATTGGCGGGCTATTTGCCCGCGGAGTGGCCAACGCCGCCGACGCCGCGAAACCCAACATCGTCGTCATCATGGGCGACGACATCGGCATTTGGAACATCGGCGCCTACCACCGCGGTTTGATGGCCGGCCGGACGCCACACCTTGACACTCTGGCGAAGGAAGGGATGCTCTTCACCGACTACTACGCCGAAGCAAGTTGCACCGCAGGCCGGGCGAACTTCATCACCGGCGAATTGCCCGTCCGCACGGGCATGACCACCGTCGGCCAGGCCGGCGCCAAAATCGGCATTCCGGCGGAAGCATGCACGATTGCCACCGCGCTCAAGACTCTGGGTTACGCCACGGGCCAGTTCGGCAAGAACCATCTCGGCGACCGCAACGAGTTCCTCCCCACCGTGCACGGCTTCGACGAGTTCTTCGGCTATCTCTATCACCTCGACGCGATGGAGGACCCCGCCCACCCCGCCTACCCGCAGAAGTTGTTGAACGTCGTCGGCCCGCGCAACATGGTTCATTCCTGGGCGAGCGACACCGATGATCCCACCGAGATGTCGCGCTGGGGCAAAATCGGCAAGCAGAAGATCGACGACGCCGGCACCCTCTATCCCAAGCGGATGGAGACGGTGGACGACGAGATCCTCGACCTATCGCTCAAGTTCATCGACAAGGCGAAGGCCGACAACAAGCCGTTCTTCGTCTGGCTCAACCCCACGCGGATGCACGTCACCACGCACCTTTCCCCGAAGTATGAGGCGCTGCGCAACTCGGAGAACGGCTGGACCGAACAGGAAGCCGGCATGGCTCAGCTCGACGACATCGTGGGCTCGGTGATGCAGAGGCTCAAGGACCTCGGCGTCGACGACAACACCATCGTGGTGTTCACCACCGACAACGGCACCGAAACCTTCACCTGGCCTGACGGCGGGTTGACGCCCTTCGCACAGTGCAAAGGCACAGTCATGGAGGGCGGTTTCCGCGTGCCCTGCCTGCTCCGCTGGCCCGGCCATGTACCGGCCGACTCGGTTCAGAACGGCATCTTCTCCGGCTTGGACTGGTTCCCCACCTTCCTCGCCGCCGCCGGCAATCCCAACATCACCCAGCAGTTGCTCAAGGGCGTGTCCCTCGGCGGCCGGACTTACAAGAACCACCTGGACGGCTACAACCAACTGGATGCCATCACCGGCAAGGGGAAGTCCGTGCGTCACGAGATCTTCTACTTCGCCGAAAGCAACCTCGGCGCGGTGCGCATCGACGACTTCAAGTACCGCTTCATCAACCAGCCCGGCGGCTGGCTCGGTGTCAAGGGACACCCCGACGTGCCCACCATCACCAACCTTCGCCTCGATCCGTTCGAGCGTGCCGGCTGGCCGGAAGACGGGGTTAAGAACGGGTCGCAGAATTATATGAGCTGGTTCCTCTACGAATTCTGGCGCTTCGTGTTCGTCCAACAGCAGGTGGGCAAGCTGGCCCAGACGGCCCTCGAATTTCCGCCCATGCAGAGGGGCGCGAGTTTCAACCTCGAAGCCTTGAAAGCGGAACTGGCGAAAAAGATGGAAGAGGCCCAGAGCCACGGCACCGGCAATTGACCGGCGTGGCATGTGCAATCGTGATGACAGAGTGAGGCCAACGATGGCCACGGAACCCGCGGCGATATCGAGCAGTTGGAAGCGGCGCACGCTGGCCATCGCCGCGCTGCTGCTGGCGTATCTGCTGTTGGCCTATGTCGTCGCGCCCGCCGTCTGGACGCGCTACGTGCGCCGCCACCCTTCGCTGGACGACGTGCCCGCGATCACGCATACCGGCAGCGGCATTCCCGGCGACCCGCTCAACGTGGCTTTGATCGGCACCGAGAAGGAGCTGAAGACGATCATGCTGGCCGCCGGGTGGTATCCGGCCGACGCGCTCACCCTGCGGAGTTGCTTGGAGATCGCCGCGGGCACGCTGCTGAAGCGGCCCTACGACGATGCCCCGGTCAGCAGTCTGTACCTGTTTGGGCGGAAGGAGGACCTTGCTTTCGAGCGGCCGGTGGGCGACAATCCGCGGCATCGCCACCACGTTCGCTTCTGGCAGGCCGGGCAAATGGATTGGGACGGCCGCCCGGTATGGGTCGGCTCCGCCATTTACGACAAGCGGGTCGGTTTCAGCCGCACCACGGGCCAGGTGACGCACGTCACCGCGCCCGACATCGACGCGGAGCGCGGTTATCTCTTCGCCTGCTTGGGAAAGACCAACGACCTGTCGGAAACCTACGTCGTGGACAATTTCCACAAAGTGCGCAGCGGCCGCAACGGCGGCGGCGACCCTTGGCAAACCGACGGCCGCCTGTTCGTGGGCGTTATTGCGCCCGGAAAGTAAATGGGGCCAGGCCGCGCGGCGGAGCGCCGTGGCCTCAAAAAGCGGCGATCGGCCGGCCGGCGGCGTGACGATCAGGGTTGCGTGGAGAATGTAGCCATCAGGTGAAACGTGAATTGCAGGTTTGCCGCCTCGGGGTCCATGGTCTCGTTTTCCTTGTCGCGGAGCGCCGGCAGGCGATTGCCGCCGAGCAGTTGTTGCAGGTAGATTTCCGCGGGGTCGTTGCCAAAGGGGCCATAGGAGCGATGCGGGAAGAACTCTCCCTCCTGGCCGGGGAACGTGGGCCCGTCGTTGACGCTCACCAGCGCGCCCAGGCGCACTCCGGCCGCCTTGGCCAGGCGGGCCGCGTGGGCCTTGGCCTTGGCGAAGGCCTGGGCCATCGCCTGGTCGCGCTCGTCGGCCGAGATGCGCGCGACGTACACGAACTGCGGCGTTCCGGGGGCGACCTGTTCCTGTCCGAAATTGCCCATCGATTCGGCGTCCTCGCGCATCTCCTCCTCTTCAGGCGAAAGCTTGGCCATTTCCTTAGCGCCGGCGAGGTCGGCCGCCTTGATCTTCTCTTCAATCGCGCCGGCCGCGAGCAGCCGCTTTTCGACCGTGTCGCCCGTCAAGGGCCAATCGGCGATAAGGATTGCCGAAGCGGTGACGGAAACGGGGAGTTGCGGCGGCTTGGAGGAGCGGTGCCCCCGCGCCATCATCATTCGCTGCCGCACCATTTGTTCCATTTGCCGCAGTTGATTGGCCTGCACTACCGACTGCCCGGGCTCGCCGACGATGATCGAGTCCTTGGCGGCTTTGAGCGACTCAAGCGTCAACAAGGCGGCCTCGCGGCGATCCTTGAGTTTTCCCAACGCTTCTTCCAGGGTCTTCCCTTTGCCCAGCAATTCCACAATCATCCGCAGTTTGTCCGGCTGGCGGGAGAGCGATTGCATGCCGGTTCCCGAGACCGATCCCTGGCCGCCGCGTGCGGGGGCCGCCGCCTCGGACTGTGCTCGGGCCACGACGGGCAAGAGCCAAACCAGCGCGCATACGATCCATCCCCGTCCCATGATTCGCGTTTGCATGTTGAGATACTCCTGTGCGAAAGGCGTTGATATGCGGGTCGGCAGCGGCGGGCTCCGTTAGCGGAGCTTTTCGGCGCCCACCTGACTGCGGATCCGTTGACGAAACTTGACGATCTCCGTGCCGCTCATGGCGCGGATGGTCCAGTAGAAATCGCGGACTTCATATTCGGAAAGTTGCTGATAGATTTTTTCCAAGAGCGGAAGCTGCCGCGCATCGTCGAGCGCGGCGATCGCCCGATACACGAGTTGCGTAAGGGAATCCTGGCTGCGGCCCTGCTCGCGCCAGTAGGCGATCAGCTTGTCGAGGCCTTGCGGATCGCCTAAGAGCGCCAACAGGTAGCCGGCGTAGGCCGCCACCTTGGGATCGGCGTGGCGCAACAGGGGCACGAGATGCGCGGTCTTCAGCCCGCGGGGCGCTGCGGGAAGGCCCTGATCATCGCCGCCGAGCTGATCGACCGATGAGATGTTGACGTTGATCGCTTCGCGGAGCTCGAAATACCGTTCGCCGTTGGCCACCAGATAGTCTAATGCGATCTTCCGCCGCGCGGCGTCGGCGGCGGAGAGGGCCGCCACTGCTTCGGGAGCCGCTTGGGCCTTGGGCTCAGCGGCCAGCAACACCTGGAAGGCGTCGTTGCGGAGGGCCGGGCTTTGCTTTTCGTCGGCGGCGAGGCGGCGGGCGATTTCGGCCGCCTCGGCCGCATCGACTTGAGCGATCAGCGCCAAGGCCACCAACCGCTGCAACTCGGGGCCCGAGGCGGCTCGCGGCCGGGCCGCGGCGAGCAGTTCGCGGCGCCGCCGGGCCTGGGAACCGCCACCCTGTTCGAGCCTATAGAGCTGTTGCAGCCCCGTCTTCAGAGATCCCGCGGATTGCGGCGTAAGTTTCGGGTCGGCCAAGAGGGTCCAGAAGCGGTCGACCGCCCGCTCGTCTCCCGTCTCGCTCATTTGGACGATCAGTTGACCGGACTCGTGTCCTTCGCCGGCCAGAGGCCACAACTGTTCGAAGAGCTGCACGCGATCGGGCCACAGCAGCCAGGGCAACAGCGGGGCGGCGCGATCGAGATGCTTGGGCTCGGCCTTCACCCGTTGACGGACCACGGGAAGTGCGATGTCGCAGCGGCCCAACGGCACGAGGGCTACGGCCGCGGCCAAACTCTCTTCGGCGTCGGCCGCATGCAGCATTTTCTCCAGCGGCGGCAGCATGCGATCGATCGCGGCCGGCCGCTTTCGGGCGTAGTATTTTCGCAACCATTGGTCCCATGCGGGCTCTTCCAGCGGAGCCGGTTGCGGCGCGTTGGATGCCCGTTGGTCAGGAGAGGGTTTCGCGGCGAGCGGTGGGCCGGGAGAACTTACCGGATTCTTCCGGTTGCCCCCCTCACCCTGCCCTCTCCCGCCAGGGGAGAGGGGTTCTTTCTGATTGCCAACCTTATCCTGCCCTTTCCCAGGGGCGAGGGGAGTGCCGGCGGCGGGTTTTGCGGCCGGGGGAGGCATGGGTTTCGGCGTCACGCTCGCGGTGACGGCGCGGACGATCCAGCCAAATACCCCGAGTTCCGGCGCCGGAATGAGGTTGTCGGAAAACATGGCGCCCCGGCCCAGGCGAACTTGGGCGTTTTTCTCGTGACTGTCCAACGATTCGAAGAGCGCCGCCGCGGCCGCGATCCGCACAACGCGAGTGGGGTCGCCGAGCCCGGAGAGAAGCTCCGCCTGCAATTCGTCCACCGTCCCTTTGCCGATCCCGCGGAGCGCCGCGGCGCGGACCTGGGGATCGGGATGTTTGCAAAGCCGCCGCAAGTGCGGCATCGACTTGGCATACATTTTATCGCTGTGGGAGAAAATCTCGACGACGGCTTCCGTCAGCTCGGGATGGCGGACGGCCGCCTGGGCCAAAGGCTCGACGACGATCTCCATATCGGCAGTGCCCAACGCGGCCACCGCGCGGCTGACCACGAAGGCATCGCCATCGGCAAGCAGCTCGATGAGCGCGGCGTAGGCATCGGCTCTGAGCTCGTCGGAAACGCGGCGTTGATATGACGTGACCGCCTGGCCGACGGCCTCGGCCGCTTCAGCGCGGACTTGCCAACTGGGGTGATGAAGCAGGACCAAGAGGTTCTTGACCGCTTCACGCCCGCCGGCGGCCTGGAAGAAGCGGACGGCATGAACGGCCAGGTCGGCATCCTTTTCGTGCTTGAGGTAGTTGCCCACCGCGGGCACCATTTCGGGAAAGGGATCTTCGGCCAATTGCTTGAGCACGGCCGCGCGAACGTTCGGCAGCGGATCATCCAACAGCTTCACGAGCGCCGCGACGGCCTGGCTTCCACCCATGTTGCGCAGGCCGCGCAGACCCATCTCGCGAATCAGCGGATCGGCGTCGACGAACAACTCCATCAGCAGCGGCTGGTCTTGGGCGTCGGCCATCGCGGCCAGCTCTTCCGCGGCCTTGCGGCGCTGGCGGGCGTCGGCGGACGAGAGCCGGTCGAGTCCGCCGGGCCAATGCAGGACCAGCGCGTCGCGGGCGACGAGCCGATAGCGAAGCGCGGTGAGCCGCTGCCGCTCGGCGTCGGTGGCGGCGCGGCCGAGCCGCTGCTGGATTTCCGGCAACAGTTGCGGCCCGAGGCGAGCCAAACGCTCGCGGAGGGCCTCGACGTCGCTCTCCGCCGCGCGGAGCATTTGCTCGATGCCCAGCCGCGCCGCGGCGCGCTCGGCGGCCGTCCACTCGGCCCGCGGCGGGGGCTTCACGCCCGCCTCAACCCAGCGCTCGATGGCCGCAAGCTTCGCTTCGGTGAGGGTTTCCGGGCGCCAAGGGTCCAGGCCGTCGATGGGCGCACGCCACTGGGTAAGAATCTCCAAGGCGGCGAGGCGGGCGCCCAGCCGGCCTTCGCGCAAGGTCTTGACCACTGCGGGCGCCGCGACGTCCGGACAGGAGGCCAAGCGGCGGATGGCGGCCTCGCGATACAGCGGATCGCGTTGAGCCAGCAGCCGCACCAAGCGGACCACCGCCAGGAGATTGGGTTTGTCGGAGTCGGCCAGCACCGCGTCGAGGGCGGGCGAGGCCACCTCGTAACTCTTCTTCAACCAATCCACCAGGTCGTCGGCCGAGAGGTAGCCGTCGCGGGCGGCGGCCAATCGTCCCCGGACGGTGAAAATCCGCAGCGCGGGCACGGCGTCCACATTCAGCGACTCGGCGTCGTCGGCCGATTGATCGAGGTCGACGAGAATCCAACGCTGCAACTCTTCACGAACGGCCGGCTTTTCCATCTCGGCTTGGAGCTTGCGGCACCACAGGCAGTGCGCCGCTTGCACGCGGACGAGGATCGGCTTGCGATCGGCGGCCGCCAGCCGATTGGCTTCGGCGAGGCTACGAAGCCCTCGTAGCGGCGGCTCGGCCCGCGGCAATGCGAGCGGAAGCTCCTTGTGCTTGGCGGGAGCAGCCGAGGCGGCGAGCGGCCAGGCCAGCAGGCAGATCAAGGTTCCCATGCGGCAGAGTTGCCGGGCGACGTGCGACGGCCTGTTCATGGAGCATCCCCTTTCCCGGGCGCGGCGGCGGTTGCGGCGGGTTTTTCCGCCGGGCCGTGAAAGATCTTCGTCCAATAGGCGTGGTACTCGAACTTGGGACTATTCTCGCGATCGTGGCAATCGCGGCAACGGTCCTGCGCCGCGCCGGCGCAGCCGGTCGGACGCTGGGGGTCCTCGACGTGAGCGAGCGAGGGCCCGTGGCAGCTCTCGCAGCCCACGCCCACGAGCGACGGGCTGCGGAGAGCCGAGGCGAACCCGCCGGGCTGGCCGTAGCCGGTGGTGTGGCAGCGCTGACAATCGGGATCGACGTGGGCCTGCTTCGCCAGCAGGGAGCCCCAGGCGTGAGCGTGGCGGGAGCGTTGCCACGTTTGTTGGGCCTCTTCGTGACAAGCGCGGCAGCGGCTGCTGCCGGCGATGCGGTAACCGGGCGGGCTGTCGAGCCCGGCGGCCAGCGAGGTCTGGCCGGGGGTCAAATCGCGGCGGGCAAGCTCCGCGTAGAATCGCTTTACGTTGGCGATCTGGCCGGGGTCGTCGGGCACGTGGGCGTCGAGCTCGACGACGCGGGCCGACCAGGGCTCGCCCGCTTCGGCCGGCGCGACGGCCCGCACGAGGAACTTTCCCTTGTTCGTGGCCGAACTGAGGAGCGTGGGGCCGATGCGGCGCGGCGCGAGCGTTTGGCCGGTGGGACCGCCTACGACCAGATCGGCCTCGGGCAGCGCGGCCGCCAATTGCTGCAAGGAGTCCTCGGGCAGATAGGCCAACACCAGCAGGGCGTCGTACTTTCCCGCAATCCGGGCGATCGCCGCGGAAAGGGCTTGCCGCGGTGGGGCCACTTGGATCTCGGGCGTGGCGAATGACTCGTCCAACACGCCCAACAGCGCCACGCGGCGTCCGGCCCTTTCCACGATCCGCAGCGGCGCGGCGATGGGGCGGCCGGCCGCGTCGGCGGCGTTGCTGGAAAGAAAGGGCGCGCCGGTGTCCCGGGCGATTTCGCCGAGCGCGGCCGGTCCCAGGCGGACCTCGGCGGCGCCCAGGTTGTGGGCCACCAGGCCCATGGCCACCTCGCCGCGGCAAATCGCGGCGAACTTCAGGCGATCGTAGAGAGAGCGCCCGGCGGGGGCGCCACCCACGTCGACGGTCAGTACGTCGCCGGCGGCGCGAAGTTGCTTGAGATAGGAGGCCCGCCGCGGCAAGCCGCCGGACTGATTGGAAGTACACCCGCAAGGCACGATCCAGCCGCTGGTGTCGCCACTGACGACCACCACCAGCGCGCGGGGGGCGTCGCCCGGCCGGCAACCGCAAGAGGCGGCCAGCAGCAGCAATCCCACCGGGGTCAATGGTCGTGACGCGACGATCGATCGCATGAGTTTCCGTAGAGTAAACAGCACTTGCGAGTTCCGCGCTCCCGCTTCGCAATGGATCAGTAGGTCAGGGCATAGGCCAACACGTTGACGTTGATCTCCACGCAGTTGAGGATCTCGTTTCCGCCGCAACAACAACAGCCTTCGGTGTGCGAGGTGTCGTTCAGGCCGTCGCGCGAGTAGACCACTCCCAGCCGCGGGCCCAAGGTGATGCCTTCCAAGGATCGCGGCACGGCGTGCAGGCCTTTGAGCTCCTTGATGTCGTAAACGGTATGAAAGACGGGGTGGCTGAGGCTGATGGGCTTCAAGGGGTTCCGCGGAAACACCAGCGCCATCTCGCGGCGGAAGGAGCGGTCCCACTCCGCACTGGAGCAACTGGCCGACGCCAAGAGGAACCCGCCCCGCTGGAGATATCGCCGCAGCGAATCGCGCTCGCGCTCGGAGAGGTTGAAATCGCCCTCGCCGGTCATGATCAACAGCGGAAACTCGTAGATGTCGTCGCCGGCGAGCTTCACGGCATGAAACCGCCGGCTGGTGGAAATCGACGAATCCTTTTCCGCCTGGACGAGGAAGTGGTCGGAAAAACACTTGCTGCTCTTGGTGGTCGCGTAGACCAGGTTGGCCACCTGAACCACGCCGTCCGGTTCGCCGCCGGAGTGTTTGGAGTCGGGCGCGACCTCGGCCCTGGCGACGGGCGGCGCCGCGGTTTGCGGCGGAGAGGCCGGCCGTTGGGCCGAAACGGCCGGCGCGGCGAAAAGGCAAGCGGCCAGCACCGCGGCGAAGCAGCGAGCGCGGCGAGAGTTTCCGGCATTGGCGGCGCACGCCACTGTCATCCTGAGCGCAGCGAAGGATCTCCGGCGCCCCCGTAGCGGGCAAGATTCTTCGCTGCGCTCAGAATGACAGAATTCAAGCGATCGCCAGAAACGCTTGCCAGACTCAGGCCGCTGCCGGGCTGGATAGAAACTCATCGGCTGCCTCCTAATTCTTCGGTGATCCGCTGAAAGTAACGGCCCACGCTGCGGCGATAGCGCAGCGGAACGGCCGCTTCGCCGGCGCCGCCGGCGCCGTGGCCGGCGGATGGATCGCTCCAGGTGGCCGCCTGGCCGGCCGCATCGTAGGCCCCGCCGCGGCCCCGGCCGCGCTGCTTGGGGCCGTAGCCCGAGCCGTATTGGCCCGTCATGCCGGGCAGATCGCCATAAAGCGCGCCGCGGCTGCCGTAGGCCAAGGAGCCGCTGCCGCCTCCGCCGCCCATGGCGCTCATCAGTTGTGAAAGCGTATTGCCCAAGCGGCCGCTCAAAGCGGGTTGGAACGCCAGGCAACTCCGGCCTTCACCCCCCATTTGATTACAATGGCCGATGAATTTATTGAGAATGTCGGCCGCCGAGCGGGCGTTGTCGTAGCCGCGCGTGCCGGAGAATTCGGCCAGGCCGGTTTCGGCTTGGGCCATCGCGCCCTGGGCGCCGCTGGTGCGGACTTTTGCGACGAATTCCAGGGCGGTTCGCCGCAGCTTGTTGAACTCCGGCCGCTGGGGAAGCCGCTCCACGTGATTGTCGACGTCGTCCAACCACTGGCCGAGCGCCTCGTGGAGGTCTTGCTGCTCGCGCTGCAGTTCGCGCATGCGGGCCCCGATCGCCGGGTCGTCCTGGCCGTCGCGGCCGCGGAGCGACGAGAGCCGCTGGGCCAGGTCGTCTTGCCAGGCGGCCAGCTCCAGATAGCGCGACTGGTCGGCCATCAGTGGAACGACCAGTTCCAACTGCTGCAGCGGTTGAGTGACTTCGCGGTCGAACTGTTGGCGTTTCTCTCCCAGGTGGTCGGCCAGCCTGCGCAACACCTCGGCCGCATCGCCGGAGGGGAGGGCTTGCCGCGCGGCGAGCTGCCGCAGCTCCTCCGCCGTGCCGGCGGAGAGGTCGGCCAGTTCTTTCAACTGCGGCGCCATAAATTGGTCGATGTCGAAGGGAAGATTGTTTTCGCCCAGGCGGCGGATGGCCTCGGCCTCCTTGTCGAAACGCTCGGCCAGACGCGCCAGCTCGTTGCGCGATTCGTTGGAGGCCGGGTTGCTCGGCGGCAGCCGCCGCAGCTTCTCTTGCAGAGCGGCGATCTGCTGGGCGAGCGCCTCCATGCGGCGCTGGGCCTCGGCGTATTTCGACTGCAACAGTTCCAACCCCATGCGGGTGCGAACCATGCGGTCGAAATCCTCCTGGGCGATGATCTCGACGGTCACCACGGCGCTTTCGGAGCCCTTGCCGCCGGCCGGGTCGTTGTCTTCGACGCGGCCGAAAAACTTGATCACGTCGCCCGGCTCCAGCCCGTACTTGGCCAAGGGCAAGTACGACACTTCGTGGACCCGGCGGGTGGGCGGGTCGGCGGTGGCCAACCGCAGCGGCAGCGGCCGCGAATCGTTCCAGCTCCGATACAACTCCACGCGCGCGACTCCGTAATCGTCTTCGGCGAGGATTTCCACGGGCAGCGCGGCGGTCGGAGTGGCTTGCGACATGTTGGGCGGCTGAACCAACACGATCAAGGGGCGATGATCGGCCAGCAGGGTGATCGCCCCGGCAAACGGCTGCTGCGAGGTTTGTTGTTGCACGTCGGTCAGCGAGATCGCGAACTTGCCGTCGCCGGCGATGGCGAACTCGCCCACGGCCTCCAGGCTTCCCGGCGACGCGGGCTCCATGGGCGCGGCGCTCGTGGGGCCTTGACCGGTCAACGCGATACGCCCGCGGACCAAGGGGCGATTGCTGCGGGCGGTCAAGCGGACCCTCGCGCCGGGCAGGCCGGCCACGCCGTCTTTGGGCAACGGCCCTTCGTATGCCGCCTGGTGGGTGTAGGCCGGCGGGGTGATTCGCACCCGCACGTCCTCGATTTGCGGTACCGTCAAGACGCGGATCTGATAACGGGTGCTGCGGGCGCGGTGGGCGCGGGCGTAGTAGACGCTGGGCTGGGCCACGCGGCTCAGCACGGCCCGCCAGCGCAGCGGGCCTTCGGGAAACATGGGCACCGTTTCGCTCTGGCCGTTGACTTCCAAGACCAGCTCCACCTGGTCGACCGGCGTGCCGCGGACGGTGACGAAGACGTCCAGCTCGCTGCCGTAAACCACGTTCACGTCGCCCGGCTCGACGGTGAACTTGGTCAGCGAATAGGGCGGCACGTCGGCAAACGGCCAGCGGAATCGCAGCCACTGCGTGCGGGAGAGATCCGGGGCCGCGACGGCCACCAGGACAATCGCCAGCAGCACCGGGCAGAACGCCGAGAGCAGTTTGACCAGCGGCCGCGCGGGAACGGCGCGGCCGGATGCGACCTCGGCCGCCCGCACGGCCGCATGCTGGACGGCCGCGCGGGCCAGCCCGGCCGTGAGGCTCGTGGGCGCGGAAACATCGAACCCCTGCGATAATTCCAGGCCCGTAAGGATCGCGCCGCCCGAGGCCCGTGCGCGGTCGAGCCGGCGGGCCAGGATCGCATCGCGAGCGGAGCGGACGGTAAAGACCGCGAGCGTCGCGAGCAACAGGATCGCGCCGGCCGCGGCGACGATCGAGGCGGCGATCCGCGCCTGCGGCGAGAGCTCCCACACCAGGTCCAGCCATACGCCGGCCAGGGCCAGGACGATGGCGGCCGCCAGGGCCCAGACCAGGGCAATCGCCGCGCCCAGCAACAGCCAGCGGCGGCGAACCCTGGAAATCTCTGCATGGAGCGAACGCCGGCTTCCCGCCTCGGGCACCATGCGAAGCATGGTCGGCGGGAGAGGGCAGGGTGAGGGGGCGGATTCGGAAATCAATATGTGCCTTTTCACAGTCACCCCTCACCCCCAACCCCTCTCCCACAAAGGGAGAGGGGAGTACATTGCCGTCATATCAGTCCCGACCAACGACGCAGGCCCCATGTCAACGAAAACAGCGCGATCGCCCCCGACAACGCCCACCAGCGGTCCCAAGCGGTGGTCCGCACGACCCGCTCGGGGCGGCTTCGGGCGAGGTGCTGATCGAACTGTTCGACCAGCGCGCCGGCAGCGCGCGATTCCAGCGCCGCTCCGCCGCTCTCGTCGGCGATCCAGCGCATCAGCCCGGGTTGGGCGCGAATTTCCAGCCGCTCGCGGAGGCTGCCGCGAACCTCGAACCGCGCCGTGCCGGAAACGTCGTCCCTGGCGCCGATCGCCCGGGCACGGTAGTGTCCGGCCGCGAGCCGGCCGAAGGGCACGCCGAACTGGCCGGCGTAGCCGCTGGAGGGAACGGGCACGATCACTTGGGGCCGATCGAGGCGATCTCCGGTCAGTTCCACCCGGGGCGTGCCCTGTATCAATCGCGAGGCACGCACCAGGAGGGTCGCCGCGGCGGCCTCGGTGGTGCTGAACACCAGCTTGTCGGTACGCAAGGCCATGTCTTGCGACGGCAACAGGCCGACGTTGGAGGCCAGCCAGCGGATCAAGCTTCGCCAGAGATAGCCGTAAACCTCGTCGTGCCGCTGCTGCTCGGGCGGGAGGAAGGCCCAACGCCACATTCCGGCCCCCTCGACCACAACCACCCGGCCATTGCCGATCGGTTGGTAGGTGATCACGGGGGCCGGATCGCCGGCCGGGCCCGCCACGCTGCTGGCCAATACCACGGCCAATGGGCCGGGCGACTGGGAGAGAGCCGTCGTGGCCAGCGACGGCAGCGAGGCCAGCTCGGCCTCGTTCCCCGCGGCTCCGAACCAGCGCAGCGATTGGCCGGCCTCGGTGAGCTTCACGCGGAAACGCGATTCGGCCAGCGGCGTCCAACGCACGGGCATCAGCTCGGCCAGCCGCTGGTTGATCTGCGCGGCGGGCGCTCCGCGGAAACAGACCAGCGAGCCGTCGGCCTCGGTCAACCATTTCTTCAGCCGCGCCAGGGTTTCCTCGGTGAGAAACGCTTCGGCGTTGCGCCCCAGAATCACCACTTGGAAGGCGTTGAGCGCTTCGACGCTGTCGAGCACCCCGCCGGCGCCGTTGCGAATGGCCCAGCCTTCGCTGCGGGCCGCGTCGGCATCCGACGTCTTGCCCGGCGGCTGCGGCGGAGAGCCTGCCTTTTGCGATTCCGTGGTTTTCGCCGGAGAGCCTTTGGCTTGCGTTTTCTCGCCGGCCGGCCTGGCAATCCGCCGCTCCAGCCAGCGGCCTTCGGCCAATTGCACGAGGCTGACCAGTTCCACGGACGGGTCCAGCGAAAGCGTGCGAACGAGGAATTTTGTGTCCCAATACGGCTTGCCTTCCAAGAGCAGCACCCGCACCGGCTGATCGACCACCCGCAACAACAGCATGGCGGTGTTGTTGTCGGCAGTGACCTCGCCGGGGAGCGGCCGGGCGCGAAACTCGTAGCGATAGAGCCCGGCGGCGGCCTGGCTGAGCGGGAAGATCTCTTCGGTGGTGCCGTTGGGCTGGAGTTTCACGTCGCGACGGTCGACGACTTTTCCTTCGCAACTGACGGCCACCTCGGTGTGGGCGCCCAGCGAGCCCCGCTGCTGGAAGGTCACCACCACGGGGATCTGCTGGCCGACGAAGCCCAACTCTTGCGGGCTGCGAAGCGCGACCTCGAGGTCCTGGACTTGGGTCTGGCCGCCGAGCGTGGTGGTATAGATGGGCGCGGCCATCGCGCGGGCCTTGGTCACGCTCTGACGCACGCGCTCCAGGCCTCCGGCGGCATTGTGGACGCCGTCGCTCAGCAGCAGCATCGCCTGGCCCTGCGGCCGATCCTCGGCCAAGGCCTCTTCGACGGCGGCGGCCAGGTCGGTGGAGTTTCCGTCGGGCGAATGCGCGTGGAGCGTTTCAGTGGTCTCCGGCAGCGAGTCGGCGGCGAAGCTGCGGAGGCGAACTTCGTAACGCTCGCCGAGCCGCCGCGACGTCTGCTCGGCGATGCGGCAAGCCTGCTCGTAGCGGCTGCGGCCGTCGGCGTCGCGGGTGGACATGCTGGCCGAGCGATCAACAAGCACGGTCAACAGCGGCTTGCCGGCGGGCGGCGGGACTTGTTCGATCCAGAGCGGATTGAGGAGGATCAACAGCGGCACCGCGGCGCAGGCGGCCATCAGGGCGAGAATCGTCAGCCGGCGCCCCAGCGGAAGCCGCCGTCGGAGCGGTATTGCGTAGCTGGCCAGCAGCAGCGCCACGGCCATCGCCAGCGGCATCCAGAGGGCCAGCGGAATGTAGGGCTCCAGCGCAAGCTGTCTCATGGCTTCAGGTCCGAAAGGCAAGAAGCGCGGTGATTTCAGCGGTCATCGCCAACACACAGGCCACGGAGAACCATTTCCAGAGGTCGTCGCGGCGCTCGTTCCCCTCGGCCTGCCGCGAATAGTAAATCTCGCGCCCGGCAGCGAGCCGGGTGGTCAGGACGTCGGATGGCAGACTTTCAAGCTGGCTTTCCTCGGGCGGAATATTGACGGCCATCGCAAATCGCGTGACGCCGCGATCGACCACGCGATACACGCCGGGGGCCGCGGGCGATTGCCAGCGCCAGACCAGCGAGGTGCCTTCGTCGACCAATTCGCCCAGCCGCTCCGCGGTGGCGCCGGCGGCGGTCTTTTGCGGACCGACGATCTGCAATTCGAGCGCGCTGCGGATTTCGCCGGGAAGATTCACTACCAGCGGTTCGCCGCAGAAGGCCGTTTGCCCGCGGGGGTTGCGATCCAGCATCCGCTCCACCAACTCGGCGACCAGGGGCACAAAGGCCCCGCTCTTGGCCAGGTCCGAGGCGGAAAGGTCCGCATTGAGCACGGCCAGGGCCCCGGCGCCCGAGGAAGCCAGCACCAGGCAGGCCGAGCCATCGTTGTAGGCGGCCAGCACTTCGTCTTCCACGCCGCCTTCGAGGCGCCGCGATGCCAGGCCGCCGGCGAAGTGCAAGCGGCCGAGCAAGACGTCGAGCTGGTCGCCGAAGACGCGAAAGGGCGGGTCGTCGCGACGGACGGCCGAAAGGAACAGGTTGCGGCGCAATTGTCCGGCCGGTGGCGGCGCGAATTCGACCGGCATCCGCAGCCCGCCGTGCGCCGCCGCGGAGAGCCGCTTGAGGTTGGCGGCGTCGACTGCCTCAGCCGCCACGTAGATCATGGGACGGCCGCGATAGAGCCAGTCGACCAACAGACGAACAGCGGCGTCGGAGAGTTTTCCCGGATGATCGAGAAACACCAGGCTCGCCGGCGCCAGGGCTTGGGGCTGCAAATCGGCCGGGTCAAGACGCGTGAGCTTGCCCGCGGCGGCCTCCTCCGGCGATTCGTGGGCCGAAACGGCCGCCTCGAGGAAGTAGCTCGACGTGGGGCGGCGCTGGGCCGCCTCGCGGGTCAGCAGCAGGTACTGGGGACGCGGACGGACTTCGACCACGATGGGCCGCACGTTGTCGGCCGCCAGCGCGTCGTCGACGCCGCAGAGGCGAGCTTCGCCCCAGAGCCAGCCGCGGCCGCCGCATTCGACCTCTTCGGAGAGCGTGATGCGGCGACCGGCCGCGCATGCGCCCGACAGCCGCCGCGTGGTCTCGCCCAGCACGACGTCGACCTCGATCTTCCGCGCGGCGGCGGTGTAATTGGCGACGTCGACCTCCAGTTGCACGACGCGGTTGCGGGCGCTGCGGGCGCGGGCCTCGGCGCGGAGAATAGCGACGTTTGAGGGCGTTTGCCGCGCGGCCACCGATTCCAGTTGAATCTTCACTCCCTTGGGCAGACGCGAGAAATCGGCGGCCGCCCAACTGGTGCGCTGAAAGTCGCTCACCACCACCAATTCGCGGCGGCGGGCGTCGCCGGGCGACGACGCGGCCAGCAGCCGCGCGGCCACGTCCAGGGCCCGGTTGGCGTCGAGCCGCTCGGGCAGCGTCCGGCAGGTGGCCAATTCCTGGCGGAGGACTTCGAAATTCGTCGACACTTGCTCGAACACCGCGTGGGCCGTGCCGCCCGCGAGCAGCAGGTCGGCCTGCAAGCCGGGCCGGTAGCGCAGGTAACCGGCGGCGATGGTGCGGGCGCGTTCGATGGCCTGGGTGGAGCCGTCGATGGCGGCCATGCTCTGGCTGACGTCCAGCAGCACCACGCGGACCGCCTCGCCCGCGTTCTGGTCGGAAACCAACGGGCGGCGGCCCCACAGGGGCCGCGCCACGGTCAGCGCCAGCAACAACACGGCCAAGGCGCGAAGCGCTAAGATGAGCAGGTCGCGAAGACGGTGGCGGGCGCGGCGGTCCTGGATCACCTGGCGGACGAAACGCAGGGTGGACAGCGGCAGACGGAGCGGACGGGGGCGGGTCAACCAATGGACCACCAGCGGCAGCCCGACGGCCAGCACTCCGATCGCGATCGCCCAACCGTGAAGGAACGTCATGCGTGGCCTCGATCCGGCTGCGCCAGGAAACCGTTTATCCGCTCCGCTCGATGAGAAAGCCGCTCAACGTCTGCAGGTAGGGGATGGCCGTGGAAACGCGGCGATAATCGCAGCCGCCGGCCAGCGCCAGTTGGCGCACCACGGCCAGGTGGGCGCGAAACCGCTGCTGATACGCCGCGCGGATGTCGGCCGGCGAGCAATCGACCTGGCCTTCGCCTTCCATGCCCTCGAAACGATAGGACGCGCCCGCTGGAAGCTGCTCCTCGCCGGGGTGCACCAGGTGCAGCACGATCACTTCCCAATGGCGGTGGCGAAAGAGCCGCAGCGCGACGAACGCCTGCTCCAGGTCTTCCATGAGAAAATCGCTCATCAAGAGCAACACGCCGCGGCGGCCCGAGCGCTGGAACAGTTCGAGCAGGGCCGGCGCCATTTGCGGAGCGGGATGCGTGGCGAGGCCTTCGACCAGCTCCTGCACGTGGGCCACATGCGACACGGTGCCGGCCGGGGGCAGCAGTTGCCGCAGCCGGCCGTCGAGAATGGCCAAGCCCACGCGGTCCTGGCCGCGGCTGATCACGTGGCTCAAGGCGGTCGAGAGATATTGGGCATATTCGAGCTTCGAACCGCCGCGGCCGCCTAGCGCGGCGGCGCCGAAATCCATCGAGCCGCTGGCATCGAGCGCCAACGTGCAGGCGAGGTTCGTCTCCTCCTGGTGCAAACGGACGAAGGCCTTGCCGATGCGGGCCAGCACTTTCCAATCCACGCGGCGGAGGTCTTCGCCGCCGGTGTACTCGCGGTAGTCGACGAATTCGCCGGCGCCGCCCTGCTGTCGCGAGGGATGCCGGCCGCTGTAAGTGCCCTCGATGTACTGCCGGGTGGTGAATCGCATCTGCTCCAGCGCGGAGAGGGCGCGGAGATCGAGGAACCGACTCTTGCAGAGCGTACTCATGCGGCCACATCCCCAAGAAGCTGCTCGACGACCCGCGGCGAAGCGACGCCGTCGCCCACCGCGCGATGGTTCACGATAATGCGATGCCGCAGCACCGGCAGGGCCACGGCGCGGATGTCGTCGGCGGTGGGCGCGGGCCGGCCCAGCAAGAGCGAGCGGGCCTTGGCCGCCAGGACCAGATTCTGCGAGCCGCGTGGGCCGGCGCCCCAGGCCACATAGTCGCTGACAAAGCCATCGGCGCCGCGGGCATCGGGACGACTGGCCGTGCAGATGCGGACGGCATAGGAGGCGACGTTGCGGGCCACCGGCACGGCCAAGACCAGGTCGCGGAGTTGCAGGAACTCCTCGCGAGTGAGCGCGGCCTCGGGCAGCCGGGCCGGGCCGGAGGTGGTCCGCATCACGATCTCCTCTTCCTGCTCCGGCGTGGGATAGCCGATGCGGATTTCCATCATGAAGCGGTCCAGTTGGGCCTCGGGCAGCGGGTAGGTCCCTTCTTGCTCGATGGGGTTCTGCGTGGCGACCACCAGGAACGGCTCTTCCAAGTGATAGGTCTGTCCGCCCACGGTCACGTGGCGTTCGGCCATGGCTTCCAGCAGGGCCGACTGGGTCTTGGGCGCCGCGCGATTGATTTCGTCGGCCAGCACCAGGTTGGCGAACACCGGCCCGTGGCGGAACACCATTTGCGGACCTTGGGAATCCTGGCCGCGGCCCAGCAACTCGTAGCCGGTAACGTCGGCGGGCATCAGGTCGGGGGTGAATTGAATCCGCGAATACTTCCAACGAAACGCGGAGGCCAAGGCCTTGACCATCAACGTCTTGGCCAGCCCGGGCACGCCCACCACCAAGGCATGCGAACCGGTCAAAGCGCAGATCAACAAGTGGTCGATGACTTCGTCCTGGCCGACGAGCACCTCGTGAAGACTGGCACGGAGGGTGCGAATGCGATCGGCGAACTCCTGCAACTGCCGCTGCGCGGTGTCGCGCATTTCCGGAGCGAGCGCCATGGTCGATGTCTCCCGGGAAGAGTCGGGTTTTGCCACATCTGTACCTTATAACGCCGATGATCGGCGCGGTCGCGATCAGAGCCCCCATCATAAGGCCGGCGCGCCCGGATCGCAATATGCGGGGGCAGCCGGCGAAGAAATCGGCGTGGCCGGCGCCGTCCGGCAAAGTGCGGCCGCCGCGAGATTAACAGCAACGCAGGCTGGAAAAAAGCAAGGAGTGGTGTTGGCCTTCGCAGCCCGATGCCCTGGCCGCAGACCTGCCCCGACCGCCCGCAGGACGCGCTCGACTCGGGTCAAGTGATGACGATCGACGTGCCCAGGTGCGAGTAAATCGCCTTGTCCGTCGAGAAATCAAGCATGTAGCCGCTGAGGTAGTAGGTGCCCGCGGCGACGCTGGTGGTGTTCCACACGTAGGTTGCCGCACCGTTGGCCGCGGTGACCTGGTCAACCTCGAGCCAGTGCTGATTGGCGTCGAAAGCCGTGGCGTCGCGGTCGTAGCCCAGGGTGATCTTGCTCACGCCCGCCGTGTCGACGTCGGCCACTGTCCAGCCGATCGTCACCTTCTGCCCCGGGGTAAATGTTCCCTCGCTCGGGCCGGTGAGGGCAAAGGTAGAGACAGGACCAGGCATGATGACGATCGACGCGCCCAGGTGCGAATAGACCGCCTTGCCCGTCGAAAAATCAAATATGTAGCCGCTGAGGTAATAAGTCCCGTTGGCGACGCCAGCGGTATTCCAAACGTAGCCCGCCGCGCCGTTGGCGGCGACGACCTGGTCGACTTCGATCCAGTGCTGATTGGCGTCGAAGGCCGTGGCGTCGCGGTCGTAGCCCAGGGCGATCTTGCTCACGCCCGCTGCGTCGACGTTGGCCGCCGTCCAGCCGATTGTCACGTTCTGCCCGGCGGTGAATGTTCCCACACTCGGGCCGGTGAGCGTAAAGGTGGCGGCCGGAACAGGCATGATGACGATCGACGTGCCGAGGTGCGAGTAGACCGCCCGACCCGTCGCGTCATCGTACAGGTAGCCGCTGAGGTAGTAGGTGCCCGCGGCCACGCCGGCGGTGTTCCAAACGTACGTTGCCGTACCGTTGGCCGCGGTGACGTGGTCGACCTCGAGCCAGTGCTGATTGGCGTCGAAAGCGGTGCTGTCGGGGTCGTAGCCCAGGCTGATCTTGCTCACTCCCGCTGCGTCGACGTTGGCCGCCGTCCAGCCGATTGTCACGTTCTGCCCGGCGGTGAATGTTCCCGCGCTCGGGCCGGTGAGCGTAAAGGTGGCGGCCGGGGCGGGCATGATGACGATCGACGTGCTAAGCTGCGAGTAAACCGCGCGGCTCGTCGAATCATCATATGTGTAGCCGCTGAGGTGGTAGGTGCCCGGGGCGACGCCGGCGGTGTTCCAACCATACGTTGCCGTGCCGTTAGCCGCGGTGACCTGGTCGACCTCGAGCCAGTGCTGATTGGCGTCGAAGGCCGTACTATCCGGGTCGTAGCCCAGGGTGATCTTGGTGGGTCCCGCCAGGTCGACGTTGGCCGCCGTCCATCCGATCGTCACGCTCTGACCGACGGTGAATGTTCCCGCGCTCGGACCGGTGAGCGTAAAGGCGGTAGACAGGACGGGAGCGCCGACCGTGAGGGCGATGGGCGTGCTGAGGTTGGAATACACCGCCAGACCCGTCGATGAATCGAACAGATAGCCGTTGAAATAGTAGTTTCCCGCGGCCACACCGGTGGTGTTCCAAACGTACGTTGCCGTGCCGTTGGCCGCGGCGACCTGGTCGATCTCGAGCCAGTGCTGATTGGCGTCGAAGGCGGTGCTGTCCGGGTCGTAGCCCAGAGTGATCGTGCTCGGGCCCGCTACGTCGACGTTGGCCGCTGTCCACCCGATCGTTATGCTCTGCCCAGGGGTGAATGCTCCCGAGCTGGGACCGGTGAGCGTAAAGGTGGGGGCGGGCAGGACCGTGAGTGTCCCGTTGACGAAGCTGACGCTGTAGTTCTGCGCGGAAAGCGTGCCCAATGCGGCCGTGATGGTGTAGTTGCCCGACGGACTGCTGCTATTGTCGTTGCTGGTCAGGCTGGGGGCACCGGTCAAACCGCTGCTGGCGAACGACTGGCCGTATTGGAATCCGCCGTAGCTGGCGGTGAACAACGGGTCGGCCGCGCCGTAGGCCCTGCTTTGGTTGTCGGCGGTGACGGTGAGCGGCGCGGGAGCGACCGTAAGCGTGCCGCTCAGATCGGTGACGGCGTAGTTGGCCGCCGTGCCGCCGCTGGCCGTGATGGCGTGCGTTCCGGCGGTGGCCGCGGCCCCCGTGGCCGTGGCAAGCGATACGCCGCTGATCACCGAGTATTGGTCGCCGTAATACAACGTTCCGCTGGGCGTGTAGGTCAGCGTCGGGTCGGAGCCGCCATAGATCTTGCTCTGGTTGTCGGCGGTGACCATGAGCGGAGCCGGGGTGACGGTGAGCGTGCCGCTCTGATCGGTGATGGCGTAGTTGGCCGCCGTGCCGCCGGTAGCCGTGATGGCGTGCGTTCCGGCGGTGGCCGCGGCTCCCGTGGCCGTGGCGAGCGACACGCCACTGACCACCGAGGGTCCGTCGCCGTTGTAGAACGTCCCCGAGACCGCGTAACTCAGCGTCGGGTCGGAGCCGCCGTAGACCTTGCTCTGGTTGGCGGCGATGACGGTGAGCGGCGCGGGGGTGACGGTAAGCGTGCCGCTCAGATCGGTGACGGCGTAGTTAGCCGCCGTGCCGCCGGTGGCCGTGATGGCGTGCGTTCCGGCGGTGGCTGCGGCTCCAGTGGCGGTGGACAGCGATACGCCGCTGATCACCGAATATTGGTCGCCGTAATAAAGCGTCCCGCTGGGCGTGTAGGTTAGCGCCGGGTTGGACGCGCCGTAGACCTTGCTCTGATTATCGGCAGTGACGGTGAGCGGCGCGAGGCTGACCGTGAGCACGCCACCTGCATCGGTGACGGCGTAGTTGGCCGCCGTGCCGCCGCTGGCCGTGATGGCGTGCGTTCCGGCGGTGGCTGCGGCTCCGCTGGCGGTGGACAGCGATACGCCGCTGATCACCGAATATTGGTCGCCGTAATAAAGCGTCCCGCTGGGCGTGTAGGTCAACGTGGGGTCGGATGCGCCGTAGACCTTGCTCTGGTTGTTGGCGGTGACCGTGAGCGGCGCGGGGGTAACCGTGAACGTGCCGCCGAGATCGGTGACGGCGTAGTTGGCCGCCGTGCTACCGGTAGCCGTGATGGTATGTGTCCCGACAGTGGCCGCGGCTCCCGTGGCCGTGGCGAGCGACACGCCACTGATCACCGAATACTGGTCGCCGTAGTACAGCGTCCCGCTGGGCGTGTAGGTTAACGTCGGGTCGGCCGCGCCATAGACTTTGCCCTGATTGTCTGCGGTGATCGTGAGCGGCGCGGGGGTGACGGTGAGCGTGCCGCTCACATCGGTGATGGCGTAGTTGGCCGCCGTGCCGCCGGTAACCGTGATCGGATGCGTTCCGACAGTGGCCACGGCTCCCGTGGCCGTGGCCAGCGACACGCCGCTGACCACCGACGGTCCGTCACCGTTGTAGAAGGTTCCCGAGAGCGCGTAGCTCAGCGCCGGGTCGGACGCGCCGTAGACCTTGCTCTGGTTGTCGGCGATGACGGTCAGCGGCGCGGGAGTGACCGTGAGCGTGCCGCTCACGTCGGCGATACTGTAGTTGGCCGCCGTGCCGCCGCTGGCCGTGATGGCGTGGGTTCCAACGGTAGCCGCGGCTCCCGTGGCCGTAACGAGCGAGACGCCGCCGATTACCGAGTATTGGTCGCCGTAATACAGCGTCCCGCTGGGCGTGTAGGTCAGCAGCGGGTTGGACGCGCCGTAGACCATGCTCTGATTGTTGGCGGTAACGCTAAGCGGCGCGGGGGTGACCGTGAGTGTGCCACTCAGATCGGTGACCGCATAGTCGGCCGCCGTGCCGCCGCTGGCCGTGATGGCATGCGTTCCCACGGTGGCTGCAGCCCCCGTGGCCGCAGAGAGCGAGACGCCGCTGATTACCGAGTACTGGTCGCCGTAATACAACGTCCCGCTGGGCGTGTAGGTCAGCGTCGGGTCGGATGCGCCGTAAACCTTGCCCTGGTTGTCGGCGGTGACCGTGAGCGGCGCGGGAGTGACCGTGAGCGTGGCGCCCACGTCGGTGACGGCGTAGTTGGCCGCCGTGCCGCCGCTGGCCGTGACGGCATGCGTTCCCATGGTGGCCGCGGCTCCCGTGGCCGTCGAGAGCGAGACGCCGCTGATCACCGAGTACTGGTCGCCATAATAAAGCGTCCCGCTGGGCGTGTAGGTCAACGTGGGGTCGATTGCGCCGTAAACCTTGCCCTGGTTGTTGGCGGTCACGGTGAGCGGCGCGGGGGTGACCGTGAGCGTGCCGCCGAGATCGGTGACGGCGTAGTTGGCCGCCGTGCCGCCGGTAACCGTGATCGCATGCGTTCCGACGGTGGCCGTCCGGCCGGTGGCCGTGGCGAGCGACACGCCGCTGATCACCGAGTACTGGTCGCCGAAATACAAGGTCCCGCTGGGGGTGAACGTCAGCGCAGGGTCGGGCGCGCCGTAGACCTTGCCCTGATTGTCCGCGGTGATCGTGAGCGGGGCGGGAGTGACCGCGAGCGTGCCGCCCAGATCGGTGATGGCGTAGTTAGCCGCCGTACCGCCGGTAGCCGTGATGGCGTGCGTTCCGACAGTCGCGGTGGCCCCCGCGGCCGTGGCGAGCGATACGCCGCTGACGACCGAAGGCCCGTCACCGTTGTAGAACGTCCCCGAGACCGCGTAGCTCAACGCCGGGTCGGCCGCCCCGTAGACCTTGCTCTGATTGTTGGCGGTGACCGTAAGCGGCGCGGGCGTCACCGTGAGCGAGCCAAAGGCATAGCTGATGGCATAGTTCGGATCGACCGCCCCGCTCACCGCGATTACATAGCTGCCCACGGAGCTGGCCGCGGTCGCCGCCGTGGTCACGCTCGGCGCGGCGCTCAGGCTGGCCGCGGTATCGCCGTTGACCAGGCCGGAATAGTTGACGCCGAGCGCGGGCAGAGCGGCCCCGTAGGGCTTGCTCTGGCTGACGGCCGTGATGGTCAGTGGCGCGGGCGCAACCAGCAGCACCGCGTCGGCATCGGTGATGGTGTAGTTCGCAGAGGTCAACCCGGAGGGCGCGATCGTGTAGGATCCGGCGGGAGCGTTGCCGGCCGGCTCGTTGGTCGTGAAAGAAAGCGTGCCGCCGAGATCGCCGGGGTTGTCGCCCGGGGCGAATCCCGCATAGGTCGCCGAAAAGGCCGGGTCGGCAGAGCCGTAGGTCTTGACGGTGCTGTTGGCCATCACGATCAGCGGTGCAGGCGACACCGTGAATGTGCCGGGGGCAAAGGAGATGGCGTAGTTGGTGGAAGTCAGCCCGGAGGGTGCGACCGTGTAGGTTCCGACGGGGGCGTTGCCGGCCGGCTCGTCGGTCGTGAAGAGCAGGGCGCCCCCGAGGTTTGCCGGCCCGTCGCCGGGAATGAATCCGCAATAGGAGACCGCGAACGCCGGGTCCGCGGTGCCGTAAACCTTGTTGCCGCCGACGGCGGTGATCGTCAAGGGTTCGGGGTTGATGGTGAGCGCCGCGGACACGTAGGTGATGGTGTAATCGGCGTCGGCAGCGCCGCCGACCGTGATCGCGTAGCTGCCGGTGGGGCTGGCGGCCGTCGCGGTTGTCGAGAAAGTCGGTGCGGTGCTGAAGCTGGCCGAGCTGTCGCCGTTGACGAAGCCCGCGTAGCTGGCGGCGAGCGCCGGCAAAGCCGCGCCGTACAGCTTAGTCTGGTTGTTGGCGGTGATCGTCAGCGGCACCGGCGTAACGGTCAATGCTCCGGCGACGTAGCTAATCGAGTAATCGGGATCGCCGGCGCCGCTGGCGCTGATCGTGTAGGGGCTCCCGGCGACGTGGCTGGCGGCCGTCGCCGTGGTGGTGAGCGTCGGCGCGGTGGTCAAGCTGGCCGAGCTATCGCCGTTAACGAAGCCCGCGTAGTTGGCAGTCAGCAATGGCAAGGCCGCGCCATAGAGTGTGCTCTGATTGACGGCGGTGATTGTTAGCGGTGCGGGCGTAACGGTCAACGCTCCGGTGACATAGCTGATCGAGTAATCCGCATCCACGGCCCCGGCGGCACTGATGGTATAGGGATTCCCGGCAACGTGGCTGGCAGCCGTCGCCGTGGTGGTGAGGGTCGGCGCGGTGGTCAAGCTGGCCGACGTATCGCCATTGACAAAGCCCGAATAACTAGCGCTGAAGTTCGGCAGCGCCGCGCCGTAAAGCTTGCTCTGGATGTTGGCGGTAACAGTCAGCGGCGCGGGCGTGACGGTCAACGCGCCGGCGACGTAGCTGATCGAGTAATCCGCGTCCACAGCCCCGGTGGCGCTGATGGTATAGGGATTCCCGGCAACGTGGCTGGCAGCCGTCGCCGTGGTGGTGAGGGTCGGCGCGGTGGTCAAGCTGGCCGAACTGTCGCCGTTGACAAAGCCCGCGTAACTCGCGGACAGCGTCGGCAAGGCTGCGCCGTAGAGCATGGTCTGGTTGTTGGCGGTAACAGTCAACGGCGCGGGTGTGACGGTTAGCGCTCCGGCGACGTAACTGATCGAGTAATCTGCGTCGACGGCCCCAGTGGCGCTGATCGTGTAGGGGCTCCCGGCGACATGGCTGGCGGCCGTCGCCGTGGTCGACAGTGTTGGCCCGGTGCTCAAGCTAGTCGGGCTGTCGCCATTGACAAATCCGGCGTAACTGGCGGTCAGCGATGGCAGCGCCGCGCCGTAGAGCTTGGTCTGATTGTTGGCAGTGATGGTGAGTGGCGCCGGCGTAATGGTCAGCGCGCCGGCGACGTAGCTGATCGAGTAATCCGCATCCACGGCGCCGGCGGCACTGATGGCGTAAGGATTCCCCGCGACGTGGCTGGCGGCCGTCGCCGTCGTGGTGAACGTCGGCCCGGTGGTCAAGCTGGCCGACGTATCGCCATTGACAAAGCCCGAATAACTAGCGCTGAAGTTCGGCAGCGCCGCGCCGTAAAGCTTGCTCTGGTTGTTGGCGGTGATGGTCAGCGGCACCGGCGTGACGGTCAGCGTTCCGGCGACGTAGCTAAAGGTATAATCCGGGTCCACGGCCCCGCTGGCGCTGACGGTGTAGGGATTCCCACTAACGTGGCTGGCGGCCGTCGCCGTAGTGGCGAGTGTCGGCGCGGTGGTCAGGCTGGCCGGCGTGTCGCCGTTGACAAAGCCGGCGTAACTCGCCGTCAGCGATGGCAAAGTAGCGCCGTAGAGCTTGCTCGGGTTATTGGCGGTAATGGTCAACGGCGCGGGCGTGACGGTCAGCGTTCCGCTGACGTAGCTAATGGTATAGTTCGGATCGGCGGCGCCGCCGGCGGTGATCGTATAGTTGCTCACCTGGCTGGCGGCTGTGGCCGTTGTGGAGAGAGTCGGCGCGGTGGTCAAGCTGGCCGCGGTATCGCCGTTAACAAAGCCCCAGTAGCTGGCGGTCAGCGTCGGCAGCGCGGCGCCATAGACCTTGCTCAGATTGTTGGCGGTGACGGTCAACGGCGCGGGGCTGACGTTGAGCGACAGCGAGGGGAGCGTGAGTTTGCGGACCCGGTCGTTGTAGGTGTCGGCCACGTAGAGATTGCCCGACGAATCCAGGGCCAAGCCTCCCTGGCGATAAAGTTCCGCGGCGGTGGCCAGCCCGCCGTCGCCGCCGTAGCCGATAGCCGAACCGCCGGCCACCGTGCTGATGATGCCCGTGGACAGATTGACTTCGCGAACGCGGCTGGTGCTGTAATCGCTGATGAAGAGGTCGCCATAGGCGTCGACCGCCACGGCCACGGGGAAGCCGAGCACCGCGGCGGTGGCCTGACCGCCATCGCCGTTGTAACCTTGCCAAAGGGGAACGCCGGCGACGGTGGTGATCACGCCGGAGGCGAGGTTTATCTCGCGGACGATATTGTTATTGGAATCGGCGAAGAAGAGATCGCCGCTGGAATTCAGCGCTAGGCCCTGGGGGGCATTGAGTTCGGCCGCCGTGGCCGGACCGCCGTTGCCGCTATAGCCCCAGGTGCCAGTGCCGGCGATGGTGGTAATTACGCCCGTGGAAAGGTTGACCTCGCGGATCCGGGCGTTGCCGGTGTCGCCGATGAAGAGATCGCCGTTGTTGTCTACGGTCAGGCCGTTGGGATCGTAGATTTCGGCGGCGGTAGCCTGAGAGCCATCGCCGTTGTAGCCGGCCATTCCGTTACCGGCAACAGTGGTAATCACGCCCGTGGAGAGGTTGACCTCGCGGATCCGCTGGTTATCGCTATCGGCGATGAAGAGGTGCCCGCTGTTGTCCACGGCCAAGGCCATGGAGAAGTTGAGTTCCGCGGCGGTAGCCTGCCCGTTGTCGCCGCTGTAGCCCTGCGTGCCGTCGCCGGCGACAGTGGTGATCACGCCCGTCGCGGCATTCACCTCGCGGACCCGGTAATTGGCGCTGTCGGCGATGAAAATGTCGCCCGCGGCATCGACGGCGATCGCTTCGGGCTCCGAGAGCGCCGCGGCGGTGGCCGGACCATTGTTGCCCGAATAAGCACTACCGGCGAACGTGGATATCACGCCCGTGGAAAGGTTGACCTGGCGAACGCGGTTGTTGCGGGCATCGGCGATGAAGAGGTGGCCGTTGGCGTCCACCGCGGCCGATTCGGGAAAACCGATCTGGGCGACGGTGGCCTGACCGCCGTCGCCGTAAGAGCCGGAGAAACCATCGCCGGCGACGGTGGTGATCACGCCCGTGGAGAGGTTGACTTCACGGATGCGGGCGTTGATGGTGTCGGTGATGAAGAGGTGGCCGCTCGTGTCCACCGACACGCCATAGGGTTCGTTGAGGCTGGCGGCGGTGGCCTGGCCATTGTCGCCGCCGTAGCCTTCCGATCCGCTGCCGGCGACGGTGGTGATTACCCCGGTGGAGAGGTTCACCGCGCGAATCCGCTCGTTGTCGGTATCGGCGATAAAGAGGTGTCCGCTGCCGTCCACGGCGACACCCTGGGGGACATAGAGTTCGGCGGCGGTGGCCTGGCCATTGTCGCCGCCGTAGCCCCAATTGCCATTTCCGGCGACGGTGGTGATCACGCCCGTGGAGAGGTTGATTTCGCGGACCCGGGCGTTGAACATGTCGGCGATGAAGACATGCCCGCTGGAATCCACGGCGATGCCGGCGGGATTTGCCAGTTCGGCGGCGGTGGCCTGGCCGCCGTCGCCGCTATAGCCTTCGGTGCCGTTGCCGGCGATGGTGGTGATCACGCCGGAGGAAAGATTGACTTCACGAACCCGGTTGTCGCCCTGGTCGACGATGAAGAGGTGCCCGCTGGAATCCACGGCGACGCCAAAAGGCAAGTCGAGTTCCGCGGCGGTGGCCGGGCCATTGTCGCCGGTATGGCCGGAGATGCCATTTCCGGCAACGGTGGTGATCGCGCCGGTGGTGACGTTGACTTCACGAATGCGGTTGTTGTCGGTGTCGGCGATGAACAGATCGCCGGCCGCATCGCAGGCCACGTTTTCGGGGGAGTTCAATACCGAGGCGGTGGCCGATCCGTTGTCGCCCAGATAGCCGCCGGCCACGGTACTGATCGTGGTGGCCGGCGAGAGGACGTCGCTGTTGCTGGCCACGAAGTTGGCGCCGCCGCCGTAGACGGCCGAGAGGCTGTGCGTGCCGGCCGCCAACGAGGTGGTGTTCAGCACGGCCGTGCCGCCGCTGAGCGATGCGGTGCCGATGGTTTTGCCGCCGTCCATAAACGTGATTCCACCGCTGGGTATGGCGGCGCTGGGCACGGCGGCGGTGACGGTGACCGTAAGCGTGACCGACTGGCCGTAGACGTCGGAAGTCGTCGAGGCGGACAGCACGGTAGTTGTGGCGGCGGGATTGACGGTGAGTGTGCCGGGAAGAAAGGTGATCGCGTAGTTGCCGGAAGTCAGGCCGGAGGGCGAAATCGTATAGGAAGCGGCCGGGGCGTAACCGCTGGCGGGCTCGTTGGTGGTAAAGAGCAACGTGCCGCCGAGGTTGGCCGGGCCTTCGCCCGACACAAAGCCCGTATAAGTCGCGGTAAAGGCCGGGTCGGCGGCGCCATAGAGCTTGGTTGTGCTGTTGGCGGCGATGGTCAGCGGGGCTTGCGTGACGGTCAGATTGGCCGTGGCGTTGGAGACGCCAAACATCGCGGTGCCGGAAAAACTGGCGCCCAGGTAGCCGGAATACGTGCCGGGGACGCATCCGGCCACGCTGGCGGCGGAGATGGTGGCCACGCCGGCGGCGCCGCTGACGGCCGTACCCAGGAGGGAGCCGTCGAGGGTGAAGGCAATGCTCTCGCCCGACACGGGGACGCCGCCGCAGAGCAGCGTGGCGGAGAGCGCGACCGAGCCGCCATAGGTGGTTGCGGCGGGTGAGGCGAAGGTGATGGTCGTACTGCTGGCGGCGGTCGGGTTGACCGTCAGCGTCAGTCCGCCGGCGGCGACCTCGCGGACGCGGTTGTTGCCGCTATCGGCGATGTAGAGATTTCCGGAGGAGTCGATGGTCACGCCGCTAGAATCGTCGAGCACCGCAGCGCTGACCGGCCCGCCGTCGCCGGCGAAACCCTGCGATTGGGTGCCGCCGCCGAGGGAAGAAATACCGGCGAAGGTGCTGATGACGCCGGTCGACGCGTTCACCACGCGGATGCGGTTGTTGATGTAATCGGCGATGTAGATATCGCCGGCCGCGTCCACGGCCACGCCCTGCGGCCAATTCAGATTGGCCGCGGTGGCCGGTCCGTTGTCGCCGAGATAACCGCCGGTTCCATCGCCGGCCACGGTGGTGATCACTCCGGTGGAAATGTTGACCTCGCGGATGCGGTCATTGTCGCTATCGGCGATGTAGAGGTTCCCTTGGGAGTCGACCGCGATGCCCTGCGGATAGTACAAGACCGCGACGCTGGCCGCTCCGCCGTCGCCGCCATAATGGGAGCTGCCATTGCCGGCCACGGTGCTGATCAGGCCGGTGGAAACATTGACCTCGCGAATCCGGTCGTTGCTGGTGTCGGCGATGTAGAGGTTGCCGGCGGAGTCCAGGGCCATGTTTCTGGGGTCGGCGAGTTCGGCGGCGGTGGCCGCAACACCGTCGCCGTTGAAACCATAAGAGCCGTCGCCGGCGACGGTGGCGATCTTGCCGCTCGAGGCATATACTTCGCGGACGCGTTGGTTATCGAAGTCGGCGATGAAAAGATCTCCGCTGGCGTCTACGAGGACGCCGATAGGGTAATAGAGTTCCGCCGCGGTGGCGGCGCCATTGTCGCCGGAAAAGCCCGTGGTTCCATTGCCGGCGACGGTGGCGATCGCGCCGCTGGCCGCATTGACCTCGCGAATGCGGCTGTTGTCCATGTCGCTGATGTAAAGGTCGCCGGCGGAATCGGCGGCCAGGCCCATCGGGTGATTGAGCGTGGCGGCGGTGGCTTGAGAGCCATCGCCGCTATAGCTGGCCATGCCCGTTCCGGCGGCGGTGGTAATGACGCCGGTGGCGAGTTTCAGCTCGCGGACGCGGTTGTTGTCGGTATCACTGATGAAAAGATCGCCGCGGCCGTCGAGGGTCAAGCCCTCGGGGTAATTGATCTCGGCGGCGGTGGCCTGGCCATTGTCGCCGCTATAGCTGCCGACGCCGTTGCCGGCGATGGTGGTGATCGCGCCGCTGGAGAGATTGACCTTGCGAATGCGGTTGTTGCCGGTATCGGTGATATAGAGGTTGCCGGAGGAGTCCAGCGCGATGGCGTAGGGATCGGAGAGTTCGGCGGCGGTGGCCTGGCCATTGTCGCCGCTATAGCCGCCGACGCCGTTGCCGGCGATGGTGGTGATTACGCCCGTGGAGTGGTTGACTTCGCGGACGCGGTTGTCCTCGCTATCGGCGATGTAGAGATTGCCCGCGGAATCGATGGCCACGTCCTCGGGCTGATACAGCGGGGCCGAGCTGGCCGGCTGGCCGTCCATGACGCCGCCGCCGGCGATGGTGGTGATCAGGCCGCTGGAAAGATTCACCTCGCGGATGCGCTGGTTTTCGTAATCGTCGATGAAGAGATCGCCGCGGCCGTCCAGGGCGAGGCCATAGGGAGCGTACAATGCCGCGGCCGTGGCCGCTCCGCCGTCGCCGCTGTAACCGAAGACTCCGTCGCCGGCGATGGTAGTGATCACGCCGGTGACGTGGTTGACCTCGCGGACGCGGCTGTTGCTGGAATCGGCAATGTAGACGTTTCCCGCGGAGTCCACGGCTACGCCGTGGGGGGCAGCGAGCATCGCGGCGGTGGCCTGTCCGTTGTCGCCACTAAAGCCGGCCGTGCCGCTGCCGGCGACGGTGGTGATGGCGCCGGTGGCGTGGTTGACCTCGCGGATGCGGTTGTCGCTGGTATCGGCGATAAAAATGTCTCCGGCCGCATCGACCGCCGTGGCAAAGGGGGCACCCAAGACCGCGGCGGTGGCCGACCCGCCGTCGCCGACGAATCCCCCGGCGAAGGTGCTGATCGCGCCCGTGGAGTAATTCACTTCGCGAATGCGGTTGTTACCGGAATCGGCGATGTAGACATTTCCCGAGGTGTCGACGACCACGCCCTTGGGGTATCTCATCATGGCGGCGGTAGCCGCTCCGCCATCGCCGCTGAAACCATAGGAGCCGTTGCCGGCGACGGTGGCGATCAGGCCCGAGGAGGCGTTCACCTCGCGGATGCGCTCGTTATAGTAATCGGCGATGAAAAGATCCCCGCTGGAGTCCAGGGCCACGCCGCGGGGTTCGTCAAGATATGCGGCGGTGGCCTGGATATTATTGCCGCTGTAGCCTGCCGTGCCGGTGCCGGCCACGGTGGTGATCAATCCGCTGGAGGCGGTCACCTTGCGAATGCGGTTGTTGATGTAATCGGCGATGTAGAGGTTCCCGGAAGAATCGACCGCTACGCCTGTGGGATCGTTAAGATATGCGGCGGTGGCCTGGATGTTATCGCTGTTGTAGCCCGCCGTGCCGGTGCCGGCGACGGTGGTGATCGCGCCGGTGCTATGGTTGACCTCGCGAATGCGGTTGTTGTCGGTATCGGCGATGTAGAGGTTTCCCGAGGAGTCCAGCGCCAGGCCCTCAGGATAGTAGATCTCGGCCGCCGTTGCCGGGCCGTTGTCACCGCTATAAGCCCAAATCCCATTGCCGGCGACGGTGGTAATGACGCCTGTGGAAAGATTGACCTTACGAATACGGCCGTTATTGGTGTCGGCAATGTAGAGGTTACCGGAGGAGTCCAGGGCGACGGCGTTGGGCGCAGACAGTTCGGCGGCGGCGGCCGGGCCATTGTCGCCGCTATAGCCCGCCGTGCCGGTGCCGGCCACGGTGGTGATCACGCCGGTGGCATGGTTGATCTCGCGGATGCGGTTGTCATTGGTATCGGCGATGAACAGGTCGCCGGCCGAATCCACCGCCTCGCCGCAAGGACTGTTGAGGGTGGCAGCGGTGGCCTGAGCGCCGTCGCCGACCCCCTCGCCGGCCACGGTGGTGATGATCGAAACCGAGGTCAGCCCGGCGGCGGGAGTGCTGCTGGGCCAATAAGTGACTCCGTAGCCGCTATAGGAAGCCGTCAACTGGTGGACGCCGTAGCCGAGCGTGGTGGTGGTGAAGCTGGCGGTGCCATTGGATAGCGTCGCGGAGCCGATGGCGGTGCCGGAGTCCAGGAAGGTAACCGTGCCACCGCTGGGCGTACCGGTGCCTTGAGTGACCGCGACGGTGGCCGTGAGCGTCACCGACTGGCCGTAGGTGATAGTGTTGGCGGACTCGCTCAACGTCGTGGTGGTAAAGGTCGCGCTCGCCAGGGCATTGATGACCTGGTTGGCATAGGGCGTGCCGCGGCCGGTGACCAGGTCGTAGCCGGGGCCGCAGGAATAGGCGGGGTTGCCGGTGCTGCCGCCGCTGGTGACGTCGTGGAAATCGCTCTGCGGCAGCTCATATAAGAGCGGGAGGGTCTGCGTGGGGCCATCCAACGAAGACTTGCCGGCGAGCGCGCGGCCCTGGTCGGCGATGGCCACCAGCGCCGCCCATTGCGGCGAGGCGTCGCTGGTGCCGCCCCATTGGCCCCACGGGTCGACCGTGCCATTGTTGTAAGAATCGTAGACCGGGAAACCGGTGCTGGGATTGGCATCATAAGATACGTCGGGATCGGTGCGCCTGGTCGTGCTCTGCGTGACCACTCCCTTCTGATAGGCCGGCTGCGTTTCGTAGCTGCTGATGCCGCCGCCGCTGCCGCTCCAACCCGATTCGCTGCTGTAGTTGTTCTGGGCCGTCAGATAGAGCGACGTGCCGCCGACCGACACCACGTTGGGCGAGATCGAGGGATAAATGGGGGGCGCCCCACCGTCGCCGCTGGAGGCCAGGAACGTCACCCCGGCATGGCCGCTGGGCGTGGTAAAACAACTGTCTTCGGCGGTTTCGCCGGAATACTCGCCGCCACCCCAACTCATCGACACGGCCACCACGCCGGCCGCATGGCTGGCATAGCTGACCGCCGTGTCCAAATCGGTGTCCGAATTGCTGTTGGCTTCTACCAAAAGGATGTTGGCGCCGGGGGCCACCGCATGGGACCATTCGACGTCCAAGGCGATCTCGGTGATCCAGCCACTGTTGGCGGCCGGGAGGCTGCTGCCGCCGGTTTCATTGACCTTGGTGAACGAGGGCGGCGCCGCCAGGCCGAAGTAACTGTCGAAGGAGGTCAGGTCGCTGGCGATATTGGGATCGTCGTAGGCGTCGACGATGGCGATCGTCTCGCCGGCGCCGTTGGCCGCTTGCGATCCGAACGTCAGGCCGCTGAAGCCGTAGGCCTGGCAGATCTGGGTGGGCGTCATGCCGGTCGGCGCGGCAGTGTTCATTGGGCTCGCGCCGGCCGAACTGGAAATGTAGCAGGGCATCGCAAACGGTGCAACGCCGGCAGCGCCGCTGTTGCCGTTGTTCACCAGCAAGCTTTGTGCGAGCGACGTGCTGCCCGCCACTTCCGCCCCGTCGCCACTGTACGACGCCGTAACCGTTTGCACGCCGGCGGCAAATAGCGAGTTTACCAAGCTGGCCTTGCCGGCGACCAGCGGCGCCGTGCCCAGGCAAACTTCGCCGTCGTGGAAGGTTACGCTTCCACCCGTGAGCACGACCGACGAGGCGCCGGCCTCGGTCACGTTGGCCGTGAATTGAAGCGGCTGTCCGACCAGCGCCGACGCGGCCGGAATGCTCAACGACGTAAGCGTGGGCGACATCGCCAAGAGGGCCCGCTCTTCGAGCGATTCGAGGGCCAGCAGGCGATTCCGCTTCAGATTTCCAGAGCCGGCCGCACTACGCGCGGAGCGGCGGTTGGGGCCGGGTCGAAGGTAAGACCAGCGCCGCGGTGGCAAGACACGAATCCTTTAGGAGAGAACCGGGAAAGGTGAGCGGCCGAACGGCCGCGTCCTCCGCAGGGATCACCTCGATGGATTCTAGTCTGACGCGGCGGCCACTGCCAGTGAAGTGGCAGATGATCTTATCGACCACCGCTCGAAGAACCTCCGCCTTCTGCCGGTGACGACCTTCCAGGTTCAATGTGGTGGTGGCCTTGGCGAGGGCGTCCTGCCGGGCGGAGAGTTCCTGCCGGAACTGGTCCCAGGGAATCCGCAGGTCACGGAGTTGCTGGTTCAGAGCGTCAATTTCCTCTTGCAGGGCTTCGCCTCGCTTGTTGGCCCTTTCCCGCAATTTGGGGGAGAGGTCTTTGTAGCCATCCAAAAGAGCTTCCAACTCGGCTTCCTTCTCAGCGATCTGCTTTTCAAGTCCAGGGCGGGCGCGCTCAAAGAGGCGACCGTAAACGGTGGGGATGTCCCCGTCGTGGGGTTCGTCCGTTGCCACCTCATGGTCGGCCACCACCGAAAGCATGTCGTACCAAATGTCGCGGAAAGCAGTCTTGGCACTCTGGATGGCGTCCAACAGCGGACGCGCGGCCTCCATGTCGGTGGCGGTCGTGGCGTCCAAAATCGCCTTGACCTGTGGAGCGGTTTGGGTCAGATAATCCAGTATCAGGGACTCCAGAAGGTCGTGGTCAACGCGATAATGCCCACAGCCGGATGGAGAACGTTTGCTCCATCGGCTGTACTCGGCACAGAGGTAGCCGGGCTGGAGGCCGTTGCCAGGATTGCCTGACAGCCCACGCATCGGCTTGCCGCATTTCGCACAGACCACGAATCCCCGCAGCCACAAGGGAGCAGTCTTGGGAGCCTTGTACGCCCTGGTCTTCGTGGCCGCCAGCTTCGTTTGAGCACGGTCGAACACCTCGGGATCGACCATTGGCTTGAATTCGTCACGTTCCGGTCGTATGTGGTCGGATTCGTGGTGTTTCCGCGCGGGCTTGCGCTCGGCCGTCTTGACCTGCCCGTTGCTGAACTCCATGAACCGGCCGTTGCTCTGCTTGTTGTAGGTTGGCTTGCCGACGTAGATCGGATTTGCCAACAGATACTTGACCACACCCTGGTGCCACAGCGGCCCGAACACCGGGGATACGCCAAGATCATTCAGGCGGGAGGCAATCTGACCGGCGGTGATGGCTTCCGTGATGAACCACTTGAAGATCAGCCGGACGTACTTGACCCGTTCGGCGATGATCGAAGGCCGGTATTTCAGGGTTTCGTGGAGGGCCTTGGGCGGCCGGTTCTTCTTGCCGTCGAAACGTTCTTCACGGCCATCGGGATAGATTTTCCGGCGGCGGTCGTGGCCCTCATAGACCACGCGCCACACCTCGTTGCCCTGGGCGTCGAAAGCAACAACGTCCATGCCGAAGGGGCAGTATCCGCCCAGGAAGTTGCCCTTGCTGGCGAGCGTCATCTTGCCCGTCAGCACGCGGGTGGCCTTCTCTCGCTGCTCCCTGGACGACGTGAGAGCGCCGATGGTGCTGGTCAGGACCGTGGCATCGTCGTCGGCGTTAAGCTGCTTGCCGGCGGCGTCCACCAGCCGGCAATCGTGGTCCCGCAAGATCGAGAAAAACTTGCCCATCTCGTAGGCATCCTTGACCCCGAAGCGGTCCAAGGTCTGCACGACGATGGTATCCACCTGTCCGGCTTGGACGGCACGCAAGAGGCGTTGGAAGTCGGGGCGTTTGTCGGCCCGGTCACGACTCTCGTGGTCTTCGAGCCATTGGTGGATTTTGACCCCGCAACGCTCGATGGCTTCGCGCTGCCGCAGGGTGTCTTGCTGATCCGTGGAACATCTCAAATACGCGACTGTGGGCATGGGTGTTTCCTCTCTATAGCAACTCTATCATTTTCCTCATCATACCACACCAATGAGGAGGAGTCGATCGGCTTCTACGGGTGATGCCGCGTCGCGTCAGGCGCGCTGCCTCCAGGGACATGCCAACGATGCCTCGGTGTTGGGGTGCCGAGCGGGAATCACGAATTGGCGGCCCTGGCGTGCAGGAAGAGGGCCTTGGCACGGCGGACATCATGGGCGATTTCCCAAAGCAGCCTTTCGCGTCCGGCGATCCAACCGTAGTCGAAATCGGTCAAGCTGTTTGTCTTCGGGGAACGTCACCACGATGTCCCTCTACTGGTTAAATCAGCGTGGCCGGCGATTTGTAGAGTAAGGTGGCGGAAAATCTGCACGCAGTTACGAGAGCCGGGCCGGCTGTGTCGGATTTGCCGGGCAGGGCGACGCGGCAGCCGACGCCATTTCCCGCCGGCGCAAAGGCGTGGTCACCCGCCAGACACCGCAGACCGTCTTCCCGGTTTCCAGGCTGCCGGAGTCGTCGCATCCGGTCGAAAGGCCACCGAGAAGGCTTTGACTTCCTGCTGGCCTCGGGGTGGCTCCTGGGCTGGTGCCGGAGTACGCGGTCAGCCCGATCCTGCCGCCCTCCCAAGACGCTAGGCGGCAGGCCGACGCGATCCGCGCCGGCCGGCGGGCCAGCGAGGTGTCGCTGATCCTGAACGTGCGATGCGCACCGACTTCAAATTTTCATCGTGAAGCTACTTCGCTGCGCACCTGGCGAAATCGAAGCCCGCGACGACGGATGCACCACGCCAGTCCGCCCATCACAGCCAACGAGGCCAGCCCACAAATCGTGGATGGTTCGGGAACTGGCGAGGTGTTCATAATGCTCACTTGGCTTGCCAGTGGGCCGGACTCGAACGAGAAACCATCGCTCTGGTTGTAGCCGGTGATGTCCAGGCGGTTCCAACCAGCCGGGAGGCTGATACTCGCAGAATCTCCCAACGGAAACTGCTGCGGGGAATCGAAGGCGTAGTTCAGGAACCAGCAGGGCACGCAATCGCCGTTGCCGGTCAGCAAGACGGTGGTGGGCGTCGGGACGTACAGGTATGTCCAGGCATCGAATTGATGGTCTACACCGCGACTGAGCGCCAGGCTGCCGTCCAACGGTTTGCCGGTGCTGGAGGGAGTGCCCCAGGCGAAGTCATAATTCTCCCCTCCCCGGAACTCGCCCCAGCCATCGTCTACAGTAGTTTCCCACGGCCGGACCCACGCCGTATTGTTGTCGAAGAAATACTGGGAGTTCTCGCGCACGTTCCATAGGTTGTTGCCAATTGTGTCGGCACTGGCGAACGAGGCCAGGCACGGGACGGCTACCAACGCAAGCAGCGTCCGCAACGCCTTCAGCCTAGCGGCGTGACGCCATCCGAAAATAGACCGGACAAGGGCACCGATGCCCAGCAGAGCCAAGGTTGAAGGCGCGGGCGTAATGGCGATCTCCTCGACGAAGCCGTGCGGAACGCCACCAACGAGCCCCATACCGACGAATTCACTGTCGTTGTTGGAGTTGGGCGTGACGCCAGCGCCGAGGTCGGTGAGTCTGATACCGCGGATAGTGGCCCTGGCGCTGGAAGCCAGCACAGGACGACCGAAGACATTCTTCATCGGAATCCCCCGGCGTTTGCTCGGCCGAGCCGTCATCGAGGCATGAGCCAGCGAGGAGCCACCCCGTTTGCACAACGCAAACGGGTCCGCCGAACGCGGCGGAGGACTCTAGCGCTCAAACGGCTCGCTGCCTCAATAGGTTCAAACAGTGGACGAACTACCCCATTGGGACTACAGCTATTGTCCACAGGTCGGCGGTGCCTGTCAAGCGTCTTGGAAAACGCCTGGGTGCCAAGGACTTCCGGGTTGACTCGGCGTTTGGGCCACTCGTTTTCCCGCTCGGCGACTGTGCCTCATCGTCCGCCCGGCGTAAAGTCGCGGCTACCCGCCAGCTTCAGTTGTCGATGCCGCACGGCGGCGGAAGTTAGTCCATTACCCGGCGTCTTGATCCGCAAGAACGGCGCGACATTCGAGCGCCGAATCAACGCCGGATTTCAAAAACGGATCGCCGTTGCGTTGGCGAGATTCAACTCTTGGATACCGGGTTCCTGCCGGTACACCGGCCATCCACCGTCACGACGCAAACGCAGCGCAGGACTTGAGAAGCTCGCCTATCAAAGTCGGTCGGCAGGCAGGTTGCGGCCCAGCCGATCCGTCCAGTTGGCCATATCCCGCCAATTCCTTATAATGGGGGCTTCATGGAGGTTCCCTGACCGTGCCAATCGAAGCCAAGCCACTCTTTCGTCCCGATGTTCTTCGCACCCACCTTGAGGGGTTCGAGTTGCCGTCCCACGTTGACGCCTTCCGCCCCAAGTTGAAGCATTGGGCCGACCTGATTGCATCGGGCAAGGCAAACACCTTCAAGGAACAGGAGATTCTCCCCGACTTCCTCACCGACTTCTTCTGCGAGCTTCTCGGGTACACCCGGCCGGCGGACGGCGGCCCGCGCTACACCATATCGAGGGAGAAGCACGTCCAGGTGGAGGGCGAGTTTGCCGACGCCGTTTTGGGCGATTTCGGCCGGGGGCCAGACAAGTTCATCGTCGCCCTGGAAGGCAAGGGACCGAAAGACCCGTTGGACCGGCCTTTCGCCGGCCGTCGCATGTCGGCCGTCGATCAAGGCTACCGCTACGCCATCAACCTGCCCTGCGATTGGATCGTCGTTACGTCTGTCCGGCAGACGCGGCTCTACAGCAAGGGAACGGACCAGCAAACCTATGAACGGTTCGACACCGAAGAGCTTGCCGAGAGCGACGCCCTGCTGAAGCGGTTCGTCTTCTTGCTGGGCGCGGCGAGGGTGGTTCCCGAAACGGGCCGTTGCCACTTCTACGATTTGCTGGCCGAATCGGAGCGGGTCGGGAAGGACTTGACCAAGGAGTTCTACCTGCGCTATGCCGACATGCGGCAAGACGCCTTCCAGCAGCTTTGCTGCGAAAACCCTGATGTACCCCGGCATGACGTGCTTTCGTGTGCTCAAAAGCTGCTCGACCGGGTGTTGTTCTGCGCCTTCTGCGAAGACCGCGGCTTACTCCCCACTGAAACAATCCGCAAGGCGTATGAACACCGCGACCCCTACCACCCGCACCCGATCTGGGACAACTTCCGCGGACTGTTCAGTTCCATCAACTGCGGCAACGCGGCCTTGGGCATCCACGCCTACAATGGCGGGCTGTTTGCCGATGATTCGATCTTGGATCGCCTGAAGGTTGCCGATGAAGTCTGCGCCTACTTCCACGAGTTGGGCGATTTCGACTACCGCCCGGCGCATCAAGCGGCTTTTGCCCCGGCCAATGGCAACAGCAGTCTGATCGACGTTGACATTCTCGGGCACATTTTCGAGCAGTCGATCACCGACCTGGAGAAGCTGCGCAACGAGTTGGACGGGCTGGCCGAACCGGCAAGCGCCGAGAGGCACAAGACTCGGCGCAAGAAGGAAGGCGCATTCTACACCCCCGCATTTATCACCCGCTACATCATTGAACAGGCGCTGGGCGGGGTTCTCCGGGATCGGTTCGAGCAACTTCGGCAGGCCCATGAGCAGGCTGCCAAGGGGACGGCCCGCGCCGCGCTGGCCGATCCCAGCGTCTACAGCCTTGATAAGCTGAAGAAGCCGGAGCGGGCGGCCCTTGTGCGATTCTGGGAAGCTTGGCAAGAAGAATTGGAGGGGATTCGGCTACTGGACCCGGCTTGCGGTAGCGGGGCCTTTCTGATCGAAGCCTTTGACCAGTTGCACGCGGCCAATCAGGCGTCGAATGATCGACTGGAGGAGTTGCGCGGGCATCGAACCCTCTTCGACCTGGACAAGCGGATTCTGGAAAACAACCTCTACGGCGTTGACCTGAACGAAGAGGCCATCGAAATCTGCCGGCTCAGCCTGTGGATCAAGACGGCCGAGCGCGGGAAGGCGCTGACCAGTCTTGACCATACCATCCGAGTGGGCAACAGCATCGTTGCCGACCCGGCCGTTCATCCCAAGGCGTTCGATTGGCAAGCCGCGTTCCCCGAGGTGTTTGAGAAGGGCGGGTTTGACGTAGTAGTCGCCAATCCGCCGTACATTCGTCAGGAGTGGTTGGCACCGTACAAGGCTCACTTTGAAGCGGTCTTCAAGAGTTACGACGGGACGGCAGACATATTCACATACTTCTTTGAGCGCGGCTTGCAGGTGTTGCGCGATGGCGCGCGACTGGCTTTCATCACGTCGGGGAGTTGGGTCCGCGCCAACTTCGCCGCGCCCCTTCGGAGCGTGATAGCGGGGAACACGGCGATCGAGTCCATGATCGACTTCGGCGAGTTTCAGCCGTTTGAAGACGCCGAGATGATCCGCCCCACGATCACGATATTACGAAAGCAGCCGCCGGGGCCACCTATGCGGTTGTTCAAGTGGCTTGAAGCCGGGCAACCACCTGAGAACCTTTCCGAGGTCATCGCGGCAGCGGCGACGATGCGAACAGACCACCTCGGGGCCGACGCCTGGGAACTTGATCCCGATGATGTGTTGGCACTGAGAAAGAAACTGGCGTTGGCGGGCACGCGGCTCAAGGAATTCTCAGCCGGCATGTATCGCGGTGTCGTCACTGGATTGAATGAAGTCTTGGTGATAGATGAGGTCCAACGGGCGGCGCTAGTTCGACAAGATGCACGGAGCGAAGAGATCATCAAGCCATTTATACAGGGCACTCATCTTCGCCCTTGGTACATTGAGGAGTCGAGACAGTATTTGATCTTCGCGCGTCGTGGGGTCTGTATTGAGCAGTATCCTGCTGTCCTTGAATACCTTCAGTCGCATCGTGAATCGCTCGAACCGCGGCCAGCGGATTGGCCCGCTTCCAAGAAATGGCCTGGCAGGAAACCGGGAATCTACAAGTGGTACGAAATCCAAGACAGCGTTGATTATTGGGAATCATTCGACCAGCCAAAGATCGTTTGGCCGGACATCAGCAAGTTGCCACGATTCAGCATGGATACGAAAGGCCAATATCTGGGCAACACCGCCTACATCATTCCCGGCGGCGACTATTATCTACTGGGCGTCTTGGCTTCCTGGAGTACCTGGTTCTATATCAGCAAGACTTCGCAGCCCCTCAGACTTCGTGCCGGGCGTTGGCAGTATCGCCTATTTGCACAGTTCATGGAAGAAATACCGATCCCAAATGCGGGCAACGAAGACCGCAGCACGATCGCTACGTTGGCGGAACGTTGCTGCGATCTTGGCGCAAAGCGCTATGAACTGCAATCCGCCGTCCGACGCCGTATTATCCAGACGTTTGGCGCGGATGGTGGAACGCTCAACACAAAGGCCGAATGCTGGTGGGAACTGCCGTTGAACGACCTGGGCGCGGCTTTGAAGGCGAGTTTCAAGCTATCGACAAGCCCCTTCAAGAGCCCGCGCGTTGCGGATGACTGGGAACCGTATCTCGAACAGAAGCGGGCGGAAGTGGCATCGTTTACGCAGCAGCTTGCCGACACTGAGGCCGAATTGAATGATCGCGTCTTCTGCCTCTTCAACCTGACGCCCGATGAAATCCGCCTCTTGCAGCGTGAAGTGGAGCATTGAACGGATCGACGATGGCACTTGTGCCAGAGTGACAGTCAATTTCATCGACAAAGTCTGTGAGGACGAGTTATGGGGACTGGCCGGGTCAAAGCAAAGGTGAAGCGTTGGCGTACAGTAAACACGTCCGCAGAATTGTCACACGCGAACTGGGTCTTGCTGGAGAATGCCGAGCAAAAGCGGGAAGGTTCGTTTTACGAGTGTTTGACGACGATCATGGTAGCGGCATTCAAGTTTGAGGCTTATCTAAACCATGTCGGCAAGGCTCTCTTTCCCACTTTCTGGAGTGAAATGGAACGTCTGCCCCACAAGCAGAAGCGAAAAATCATCTGCGCACATCTCCATATTGTTGAAGTGGACAGCGATCGCCCCTGGCAAACGCTCGGGGACCTTTTTAGGTTCCGCAATTGCGTTGCGCATGGAAAATCCGAGATTCTCGATCCACCACAGGTCGTCGAATGCGGTGAAATTGAAGACCTTCGGCGAAAGAGGCCGCTAATGGAATGGGAAGAGCGCTGCACAATAGAATTCGCAAGGCGTGCGTATGAGGATACCGAGGCGATAATGAGGCAGATTCACTTGGCCGCTGGCCTCGATGAAGCTGATTTGCGTCGCTCCGGCCACTCCTACACAATTAGTGATGTCAAGAACGTTGGTTCAGGTTCAGAAGAATAGCGTGGGGGCGATCGGAGCACGAAGTCGGCAGTCTTGTCAATGAAGCCTACACCCTAACCGCCGAAGGAGTCGGGCTGATCTGGGAGACTTTGCCGCCCCGGATGCCGATAGCAGCACTACAACCCACGAGCGCGATCCGCTGAGAGTATTCGTTTTGTTAGCCCGCGCTCAGTTTGGCCCAGGGAGTGAAAGGCAGTGTCGTGGCTGATGATCCTTTTGATCTTCTCATCAAATTGCGAGATGCGGCTGAAACCCTGAACGCCAACGCGCAGCAACTCATTCAGCGTTACCGCCGAAAGCCCGTGTTTTCGTCGAACTCGCGCAGCCCAGGGATAGCCCGAGCACAACAGCGCGCATCTGCACGAAATCGGCTACTCTGCGAGAGTAGTCATATCAAGCACATTCGCAAGGCCGTTGAGGTTTTTGGCGATGCAGGCTACGCGAAGGGTGCCGCGTCTCTCGTTCAAAGGGCCGTAGGACTGAAATGCCCACCGATTTACGTTGGTGACAATTCCTACCCGACGGCACACGAGGCGGCAGAAGCACTCGGGCGAGTAGTAATGGGGAACTGGGACGATGCCGGCGGTCAGGATGCGTTGGAACGAGCCCCGGACAGGTTACATGCCGAGTTTGATGGTGAGGATGCGGATATTGCCATTGAAGTGAGCCTGGACGTGTGGCGACGGTTGCGAAGCCTTCGCAAAAGACTACCTGCTGACCTTTGGGGACAAATCCAGCAAGAGTTTCAGGAGACCTGGACTCTCTTGGAGTCAGAAGAACCCGGCGACGAAACGGAAAGCGGGCGAAGTGTGTCGCGCGTCAGTCGGCAAGAGGCGGACGCCGTACTCCAAGAACGAGACACGAACGATCCTACACTCAAGAACGGTACGGCTGGCCAGACGAACAGAGTATTCATCAGCTACGCCCATTCGTCGCCGGAGCACAAACAAACCGTTTTCGCCCTCGTTGAGACATTGCGCGAACACAGCCTGACCGTGGCAGCGGACACTGACGTTAAGACACCACAGGGACCGGAGGAGGGATGGCCCAAATGGATGAAGCGGCAAATCAAAGAGGCCGATTGGGTCTTGATGTTTTTCGACCAGTTGTATCGCCGCCGCTTTGATGGCGAGGAGGAGCCCGATACGGGCCTTGGCGCAACCTGGGAAGGTGCAATCATAACGCATCACTTCTACCGCAACTCCACCAAGAACAAGAAGTTCATCCCGCTCCTGGCGGATGGAGCCAGCACCGACTTGATTCCCGACGAACTTTTTGCCTACACCCGCTATTTCATCCCGAAGCAGGCGATTCAGCTTGCCGCTGCGTTACGGCAAGTTGCCCCGAATCTATGAAAGTCCGACGAACCTCCCCAGCTAAACCCAAAACACAAAGGCGAGATCATGGCGAGAGAATCGCCGGTTCTGTATGAGTACGGTTCCGATCTGAATTGGTTAGGGGTTGGGGAGCCAAGCGGGCGGTCGGCCGTCAACATTGCAGACAAGAACCTGATCCAGTACGCCAGTCAAGGCCGCCAAGAGACCATGTGCCGAGTGCTCGCCGTGACCCGCGGCCCCAATAAGGTATGCTTTACAGGGGACCGCCATGACCACGGAAATGTTACAGCTTCGGCATCTCGGCTGGCAGACGATTGACGGCGGCCAGCGGTTGAAAGATGGTCGCTGGTGTCTACTTGCCATGCGTTATCGGGAGACCATTATTGTTCTTGCCGATAGCCGCGAGGAAGCCTGGTCGGTCGCGAGTTCGATGGCGGTGAGACTCACCTGCGGGTGAACCCGCAGGGGCCAATGGTGCGGGAGGCAACGGGTCTTGCGGCCGGGCATCGGCGCAAATGCAGCGCAATCACGCCGCGCCGAATCAGCGCCGGATTTCGGAAAATCAGCGTCTTGACGCAGACGTGGTTCGACCCTTGGATGCCGGCTCCAGCCAGCATCATTGCAACACGGCGCGGATTACGGCGCGAACGCGGCGCTCGATTTCACGATTTCGGCCACCAACGTCGGGCTGGCCGAACGAGTTTCGTCGAGTGACTTCCGCAGGGAGACGATTTGATCCACCCCCGACGCCACCCATTGGATGGCTGAATCTTGCGATTCGTAAGCGCCGCCCACGTCTTCGTCGGATCGGAAAAATGCTCGCCGTCGATAACAGCGTTTACACGCAGGTCGATCGCGGAAACCCGCTGCGCAAGGTCGGCCGGATACAACGTTCGGCCTTCGGCGTCGGCAGCGGAAAGCGATCTGATCCCTCCACCCCAGGCGCAAATCATCGCCAGATGGGTGCGGAGCCGCGTGGCGGCATCATCGACGTTCAGGGTTGCTGTCGGATGTTGGGCTTGGGAGTTGTGCTCACGCCGGGCTCCAGGCCACGGCTGGTTCTTCAAATGTCTGGCAACTCAGAAGGAAGAGTCGCAAACCGGCCCCGGCCAGCCGGCCGACCTCTCGGGACCGGCTGAAACGGCATTCGCATCTTGGCAAACACCTCCAGGTCTTCCGGGTTGACCCGGTACTTGGGACGCCCGTTCTCCTTCTCGGCCACGTTGTAGCCTCGTAAACGGCCAGAACGAATCCATGACAGCACCTTGTCTGGGCTGACCCGCAGGAACTTGGCGACTTCCGGGACGGTCAAAGGCTGGTTGGGTGGTGCGGGGCGGTTATCCTGCGGCACGGCGGCTGGCAATGGTGGCGGCGGCGGTGGCCCCGAGGAGCACTCCCGCAGCGCGGCAGTCAGTGTGAGATTCGCCGCAGCGATCACGTTGCCGGTCAACCTGAGATACTCGTTGAACTCGCGCACGACATCATTGTTCATTGCTTTCTCCCTTGGTGATCCGCCAAAGCACTGGTTCTGGTAGCATCGGTACTTTGCGGGCACGATCAATTGCGTCTCTGTGGGTGGAAATGATGAATCAACGATGCCTGCGGGTGCAAACGCTAGAAGCACTGGTCCCAGCGGGCAATACTCTCTTGATCCTGGCGGGTGACTTGCCGCGTCAGCCGATCGAATCCGCGGCGCAATCACAGTCTAAGGACCGCCCCGGCGCGCCGGATTTGCCGCTTGCGTCGGTTTTCCTGATTAGACCGACCCTCCTACCCTCCGTCTTCCGCACAACCGTTGCAGACAGTACGGAATAGAACCCTGCCCCGTTCTGTCAAGCTTGCTTGCGCTTTCGCATACGGTGGAATGCGCCGGCGCAAGTGAGCTATTGGCAAGGGGCGCGAATCGGTTGCGGGGCCATGTGCTGCGCGGGTTGCGCTTGCATTGCTCTTCAACAATGCAAAGGGAACGGGGCAACGAAGCGCGGGGCAAGGGGGCAAGAGCAATCGGGCAGAGCAATCGCGCAAAGCATCGGGGCGCAAAGCATCGGGCAGGGCAGAAACTAGCCCCTTGCCCTGCCCCCTAGCTTTGCCCATGAGACTGCGCGCTTATGCCGTCTTATGGGAAGGGGCAGGGAATTGTAACGGGGCAAGGCAGACTTGGCAGGGCAAGGCAATGTGGGGCAAGAGCGCGGGCGCAAGGCAACGGGCAAGGGTTCACTTCCCTTGCCCGTAATCATCCGACAGTTTGCTAGCTTGCCTTGCGAGAAGAAGAGGGTTTCCAATTGCGCGGGGGAAATTTGTGTTTGACTTGCTTACTCAATTCAATCAAGATGGAATTGAGCGCGGCCGCATAGTTGCCGACGTTGTGCAAGCGCCGGAGCAATGCCTTGCTGGGGCGAATGCCGTCAAACACAAGCGCCCGCATTTCCCGCCAATAGGTCAAAGGGATTGCGTGTTGCGTCAAGATGGATTCAAGGGTTGCGTTGCTCATGGTTGCCACTCCAAGAAGGTTGAAAAGGGATGTTCGGCACATCAATACTTCTGCCATGTGTGACGAAGAAGTCACGCGCTTTTGCCCGGAAACCCGCGGGATTTTCGACGGAGCGCGCCGACAAACAACCCTCCTTTGCGAAACACGAAACGAGCAGGAGAGAGCCGCTTGAGGTCGTCTAAACCGCGGACTGAAGTGGCTACAGAAAGTCTTTTTTCGGTTTCGTGGGTTGCCGGAAATCGCCCGTGGGCCGAAATCGGTTGACGCTTGCGCAACTCGAACGGATTGCGAAGCTCGATCCGCAGCAGTCGTGCGACCGTCCGCCGATCCGAAGGTCAAACTGCTCTCCGCAGTCGCGCCGCCAGTCACCATCTGACTGACTCTTGGGCGCAGTCCTCTTGCTCAGGACGGCTGGCCGAGCAGCGGCCTTTGTAACGCACGGTTGCGCCCGCTCGATCCGCAGGCGACTTCGATGCCATTGGCATCGAAGGTGGCGTTACCGAGCACGCCCGCGGTCATGCTCGGCGAGCATGAACGATCAACACGTTTCACGCAAAGGCGACGGCAGCGGCCTGGCAGATGAGTGGCGCGGTGGCAGCGGTGGTAAGATCGACGATGATGGATATGAAGAAGCTGGCGGGTCTTGGAGTCTTGGGGCCGACGTGCGCGGCAGGGGAGCGCCGACCGCGGCCATCGTCGAACGGAAGACGCAGAAGCCGGGACGGATCGGCACGGAAACAGCACGAAAGACGGCATTTGCGGCGCAGGAATCGACGAGAACGATAACGGTTTCTGAGAAGCGGGCGGGTATCGGCCCTGGGTGGCGAGGCCACGGGGCCGGCATCGTAATTCCTTATGGCCCCTTTTCGCTTAAAGGCAGTCCGGCCGGGCGCAATTCCTAGTCTGCGTGCAAGTAGCGTTGCACGGTGCGGCGGGTGACGCCCAAGGCTTGGGCGATTTCGTCATCCTTCAGCCCGCGCTGCCGTAACTTGGCAGCCCGGATGGCGTCGGCCTTCAGCGTGCCGGGCTTCCGACCACGGTACTTGCCCTCTTCCTTGGCGACGGCGATGCCGGCGGCCTGGCGTTCCCGGCGTGTCTGCTGCTCCATTTCCGCCAAGGCGAAGAAGATCGCGGCCAACATCTTGCCCACGGTGCCGTTGAAGTCGAGTTGTTGGGTCACGGACACGACGCGAACACCACGATTGCACCAATCGGCCAGGACGTTCAAGCCGTCGATCAGGCTGCGGCTGAGCCTGTCCAGTTTCCAGACGACGACCGTCTTGACCTTCCCGTTGAAGATGTCGCGTTGAAGCCGTTGGAAGGCAGGGCGGTCCAGGTCGTCCCCGCCCTGCTTATCCAGGTAGAAACGGGCTTCCAGGCCGTTGCCTTTGAGCCATTTCTGAATCTCGGCGCGTTGGCCGCGCTCATTCTGGTCGGGACCGCTCACGCGGACGTAGCAGCCGATCATGGTGTTTTACCTCCTCTGGCTGAGACACTTTAAGTATACCGTAGATGTCATCGGATCGCAAGCAAAATCAGGCACGAAACGCAAGGAGTTACGGCGACTTTCGGCCTGAGACCCTATTTGTCACAGGCGGCCGACGCATCGAGCGTGTAAACGCGCTATTCCTGCGGCGGCCAACATCGACGTGCGTGTAAACGCATCACACCCGCCAGCCGCCTCGAATGCCGAAGCAGAGGCCGACCGCCGGGCACGATCTTCACGGCAGCGGCCGGCGACAGGGCTTGCGGCGGCCCCGCACGCGGCCTCTGAGCGTCGGGCAGGTCTTGGCGGACGTTCGTTTTGTCAGCGTGCGTCCTGCGCAATCGTAGAGCGTCTGGCGGCCGAAGGTATGACGCCGGCCGGTGACCATGATCGCGAGTGATTGTTGTGCGTGTAAACGCGCGCTTGCTGGGAAATCCTCGGCCGGCACCTCTAACTCGGGCAACGTCCACCGATCCAGCAAGTGGGCGGCCGAGACGCGGCAGCTTTCCAGGGCGGTATGGCGCTGGCGGCCGAGCCGTCGTCCAGCCTGCGCCACGAGACGGAAGCTCGCACGGTGACTGGCCTGATCGGTACAACCGCTATGATCCGCCGGGGGCCAGACCTTGATTCCTTGGTATGGGCCGATTCGAGGGCGGAATCACTCCAAGTTCCTGAGTTTCGCTGATTCAACCGGTGACGGACGTGTTGACCAGAGCACCCAGATGGTCGAGCAAGACGTGCGTGTAAACGAGCGTAAGCGACTGGCGACCGCACGGCGTCCAGTTGGACGGGCACGACTGCGAAATCGCCGGTTACCGCCCGAGAATTTACTCTAATTTTCCGCGGCGTTGTTGATTTAGCTAATAGGGGAGCTTTCGAGCGAAGTTCAAAGGTGGACGAACAAGACGTGCGTGTAAACAAGCGCAAGCGACGGGCGACCGGACTATGGCGGCTGCGTCAACCGCCGGAGATCGAGCGATGATGGCCGACCACAACACGCGCAACCGGGCACTGCTGGCGGCCGGCGACCGCGACGGCCTGATTACGTCGAACATCGAGTTGGTCTACCGGCTGGTCAATAAGTACCGCAAGCAGTACGTGGGCCGAGACCCGTGCCCCACGGCCGAGGAATTGGAGGCGATCGGCCGCTACGCCTTGGTGAAGGCGGCCCGCACCATGCCGGCCAATTGCCAGAACCCCAGTGCCTACTTGGTACGCACCATCTGCCGCAGGCTGAAGGCGGACGCCGCCAAGGAGCACTGGACCGCAGGCGTGCCGCCCGGACATGGAGCGGTTCGTCTGGAGGCACCGCGGATGGACTGGGAAAGGGGCTTTGACGGACTCGCACTTCCCCTCATACGCGACAGCGCAACGCCGCACCGCGCCTCGTGTCGGGCACGGTGGAGCGTCACCGAGCCGGACTTGGACTTGCGCGACGCGGTGGATCAAGCCTGCTGGAACGACCTTGATCGGATGATTGTGCGGATGCGGTTGGAAGGCCGAACGTTCACGGAGATCGGCTTCGCCGTGAGCCGCTCGCCGTCGATCGTCGAATGCCGCCTCAAGAATATCGGAAAAAGGATGCTTGACGCGGCGGATAAAAACGGCTGGCGGCCCTTATATGAAAGTAGACAGACACGCCGCGAACTTTGGGAGACCGTGCAAATGAGCATCGTCGAATTCATCAAGTCGGAAACCGTTGAAGCGCCGGGGGTTGCCTCCCCTGTGGCCGACTTCAAGCGAGCCTATGAGCGACGTTCTGGTCGCCGCGTCAATCGAAGCGTGTTCCTGGGCGGCCTTGGCGCGGCCGGCGTCACGCTGGCGTCCACCCCCAAGCACGCCACCTTGGTTGTCGGGCGGGCTTTGAAGGCGTAAGGAAGGGCCGGCAGGAGATGAAGATGAAAGAAGACGGACCAAAACCGAAATATGGCGTTATCGCGCTTACCGACAACCAGCACAACATCGGGTACGTCTGCTCGCGACGGCTCGATCGGGCACCGACTTGGCGCGTAATCTGGCGGCATCGGCAGGAACTCGACACCTCCCTGGCGAAGTGGTTCAAGACGTTGCCGGCCCCACCGGTCGAACGCCTTGTCGTTGGCTCGGTGGGCCTGCACCGCGGCACTGCCCGCGCGGTGGCCGAATTGCTGGCTGGCTGGCTCCGGCCGGCAGTCCAACAAAACAAGTCCGCCGGACGGCGACGGCCAACGGCGATGCTCGAAAAGAGCGGTGCGTTGCGATGTTGGCCCAGCCAGGCTGCGGCGGGCCGAAGTTTGGACATCAGCCGATGGGCGGTGCGGAAACGGGTCCGCTCGGGCAGCCTTCTCGACTTGGGCTGACCAACCGGGGACCTCTAACGATCATGCTAACCGTGCGTGAAACTTTGCACCGTTTACACACCGAAAGGACACCGGCCACGTTGACCCGCAGGCGACTTGTGAAGGTGGGCCGGGGTTGCCTGCCGCCGCCGCGCGCCGGCGATAGCGGAAGGCCGGACGCCGACGCCATCGCCGCCAGCCCGCCGAAGCGGCGACTATTTCCACCGGAAACCTGAAGGTGGCTGTTGATGCCACCTTCACTGCGTTGAATCGAGGCCGTGCCGAACACGATGCGCAAGTCATTGTCACATTGAACCTTATGACGAGAGCGACGAAGACCCCGATCGAGGCTTTTGGCCAACGCCGCAAGAGGCGAAACAGGCAAAAATAGCCCGCTAGCAACCCGTCAGGGGGATGAAAAAGGCAGTCTATGTCCGGCAAGTCCGGGCCGTTCCGGGCTTAGGCCGGTCTTTTCCAGCCAGGTCAAACATCCATAACTCCTTACAGGTAAAACACATACACACATAGACCGGACTTACCGGACTTAGAGAGGTCTATGTGTGTGTGGTGGAGACAGTGAAAACGCAAATGGAGATAGAGCATCTTCAGCCAGCGCAGAGGGCAATTTCAAGTCCGCCAAGTCCGGGAAAGACACAACATCTGCTGTATTAAACACTTACGACGTTTGACAAGCCCGGCGTGCTCCGGGCTTATAGTCCGGCAACTCTGAGGTGACATCCATGACCGAGGTTCTCCGTTCTCATGCCGTGGCGCTCGTCCTCGGCCGCGACGCCCCCGCCGATCTGGCGGCACGCTGGCGGCCTGGCATGGAGGCGTTCATCGCCGTCAAGCCAGGCCGAGTTGTTTACCGCGATGACGAGAAGACGCCGGTCCCGAACACCTACGAGGACGATGGCTTCCGGTACTACGGCTTCCGGCTCCAGGCCGCGGGGGACGAGACCAAGCCGATCACCTATCCCCTCTGCGAGTTCTACCACGAGATCGGTTACAGCGGGTGGGACTATCTGGAGGGCGTCGCCCGCGGCGTCGGTTTCGATTTCGACGATATTCTCGGCCACAAGAAGGTGGGACTCAGCGACGAGGAATTGGCTGCCGTCATGGCGGCCCTCAAGAAGCTGCTCTACGTCGAGATCAGGCGCAGCACGGGTGGCGGCGGGTATCACGTCTGGGTCTGGTTCCCCGCGGACGATCTTCCCAGGGTGGCCGATCGCCTGGAAATGAAGGCCCTTGCGCGGGCCGTTCTGGCGCGCATGAGTCTGGACACGGGCTTCCATTTTGAGGGCGGCGTCGATCATTTGGGCGACATTCTGTGGGTCTGCTCGCGGCGCGCAACCGCCGAGAATCGGGGATTGACCCTGATCCAGGCGGCCCAGCGCCCCATGAACGAGTGGCCCAAGGACTTCCGCGAGCACCTGCCGGTCGTGGCCCGCCGCAGACAGAAAACTCTGCTCAAGGGGACCAGCGCGGAAGAATCCGACGCCATCGAGCGTGCCCACAAAGATCGTTCCCGCACTGCCTTGGAGCCGGCGCACCGCAAGTTCATGGAGGAGTATGAAACGACGGGCTTTGCCGGCTACTGGTGTGAAGACCACGGCTGCTTCGTCGGCCATACGGTCGGCATTGCCAAGGTGGTGACTGCGCTGAAGTTGCCAGGCGTCTTTGAGACCGCGAGTGAGGGCCGAAATCTGCTGGAGCCGAACTGCTGGCTCTATCCGCTCAAGGGCGGCGGCTGGCGCGTCTTCCGCTTCAGCAAAGGCACGCCCGAGTCGGCGACGTGGGAAACGTCGCCGTCCGGGTGGACCACCTGCGTGGTCGGTCTTCGCCCGACGGCGCGGCAGGTGGCTACACGCTACGGCGGAATTCGCAACGGCAAGGGATACGTGTTCACCGACCCGGCCAAGGCACAACTCGTCGTTGCCGCATACGACCGAAAGCTGCTGCTGCCGGCCTGGTTGGAAAAGCACCCCAGGCCCGTCACGATCGAGATTCAGAAGGACGGCCTTGTGGTCTCCATGACGCGCAAGAAGTCCGACGCCAAGCAGCCGGCCTTTGAGTGCGGTTGGTTTGAGGCCAAGGGGCCGTTGTGGCGGACGTTCATCGAGTGCGATACGTCTTCGCAACAGACGGACTACGAAGGTCTCGCCGACGACGTGGTGCGCCACGTTGCACGGGCCGGCGACCAACTGGGACTCTATGCGCACACGACGCAGGGCTGGCAGCGGCAAACGGTGAAACAGATCGAGAACCATCTGAGCTACAAGGGCGTTCGCGGCGGCGCTCAAGTCGATTTGCTCGGCTGGTGCTCGGACCATCCGTGGCTGCGCGTGGCTTTGCCCTTCCAGAACGAGCAGCCCGGCGACCGCCTATGGAACCTCGATGGCTGCAAACTCCAGTACCAGCCGGCGGATTATCCTGGCCCGACGCCTTACTGGGACCGCCTGTTCCAACATTGGGGACGCGGATTGAACGAGGCGGTTTGGGGTGACGGCTGGTGTGCCTGTCACAATATCAAGGACGGAGCCGACTACTTGCAGTCGTGGCTGGCAACGGTCCTGCGCTACCCCGAGCGCCGTTTGCCGATGCTGGCGACCTACTCCGGCGAGAACAACACCGGCAAGTCGTTCCTCCACGAGTCGTGGTCCGACTTGTTCACGCAGAACGGGTACATGCTCGCTGAGAAGGCGGTCAAGAACAAGAATGGCTTCGATGCGGAACTCCACGGCCGAGTTCTCTGCGGACTCGACGACATCGACTTGTCGGCGGACAACGGCTTCTACGATTCGCTCAAGCGTTGGATCACCAATCCGTACATGAACTATGGCTACAAGGGCAAGGAGGTCTTCCTCGACCGAAACTACACGCATTGGGTCTACACAACGCAAAGGCGCACGCACATTCCCATCGACACGGGCGACGAGCGGACGGTTCTTTGGGAGATGGCACCGTTTCCCGCGTCTGAAATGATCCCCAAGGACGAGCTGCGCAAGTTTCTTGACAAGGAATCGCCGTTCCTATTGACCAAGCTCTTCGCTCTGGACCTGTCGGAAGTTCACAGTCGGCTTGCGTTGCCGCCGCTTCTGACGGCCGAAAAGATGGAAGTGATGGCGGGGTGCGAGCCGCTGGCGCTCTCCGGCGTCGCCTTGAAACTGGCCGAGGCGATCAAGAAGATGCCGAACAAGCCCTGGGGGCCGGGAACGGCAACGGAGCTTGACGCTGCCCTGGGGAACTGGCACGAGAACGCCCAGGCCAAGAACCGGGCGAACTCACTCGGCCGTTACATGCCGCGGGTCGCCAGGCACCTTGGCAACATTGACATCCGCTCGGATGGGAAGGTGTCACGCTACACGATAAGAGCATGATTCGGCGGTGGCGTCACCTCGCGCCGGATCGTGGGGAGGCAGCCGGCCCGGACTCCGGCTGCCTCCCATCTAAGTCAATCACTGCCCCCCTGGAACAAACACCATGAAATCCCTCGATGACTTGCTTGCAGCCGGCGTGAAAGCAACTGAAAAGAAGTTTGCCTGTGTCGCTGGAACGCTGGAGGAACTGCGGTCTGCCCATCAAGGCCACGACGCCTCTCGCACCGTCTACTGGTGTGGCGCGTTGGCGAAGGCAGCCGGCGATCTTGCCGAACACCTGCTGGGCCACGAGGCGATCGGAATGTGGGCTGACCAGGATCATGCCGCAACGGTCAACCGAACGCCGGCAACTGACCCGCAGGAATCAACCATCACTTACCAAGGAATCAAGATGAACGAACGGTGTATTACGAAATGCAATCGCAGTCAGCGGCGCGACACGATCTTCCTTGAATGCCTGGCCCTCCCCGGCGGCGACCGCCCCGAAGTCCAAGTCTTGAATGAAGACGGAACGGTGGCAACGGACCTGGATCGCAGTGACACCCTGGTCTCCTTGCTCAATCGTTTGGGTCTGAACGACGACCCCAACAAGTACGGCTGCAACGCCTTCTACTTGACCATCACCACGAACCGGCCGGCGTTGCTGACACGGCAGTGAATCACCGATCCCAGCCGGAATCGCCGGCTACCGCCCCGGCGGTTTCCGGGATGGAGTGAGAGGAATGTTCGCAGTGCAGATTTCCACGACCCAGGGCGACCACTGGCTGGGCCTTTTCAGCGATTGGCCGGAAGATTTCGAGATCGTCGAGGCGCTTCGTGCCGACAGGCGTGCGGCCCTGGCATCCGTCGAGCCAGACATCGAATACGATCCGACCAGAAAGGCGTTCGCCTTAAAGCATGGCAAGTGGAAACGCCTGCAAGACGTGGTGAAGTTCATGGGGATCGGAAAGGACCCCATGCGTCGGCTCGCCGCGTGCGAGGTGGCAACCCCCATGTCGCACACGCCCCTGGGCAAGATTGTGATTTCGCGACAGCGCGTGTTCCGCAACCAATCGGTCAACCTGGAGACTTTGCGATGAAACGCGACTACAAAGCCTGCTTCGGCGACAAGAAGCCCGATCCCAAGTTCCTTGCAGCCGTCAACGCTTTGCAGGCGCTCGGCAATCCCGAGTATGCGGTCGGCTACGTCGTGGCGCAACAGCGCGACAAGCGCCTGGCAGAACAGGGATACGTGGCCACGTCCGGCAGTATCCGCCGCCTTGTCGGCAAACGTCGTGCGCCGTGGTCGAACGACCCGACCGTCATGCCCAACGAACCGCCGGGCGACGACCACGGACACTTGTACCTGAAGGATGGCAAGCCAGCCTTCTACCTCTCGGAACCCTACGCACTGACCTACGAGAAGCTGCAAGCGCTGGTCAAGTTCTGCGAGCGCTGGGGACTGAATGCCAGCATCGACGGCTTGCAATCGACATGGTTCCCTGGTCTGACCATCGCCGTCAGATACGAAGCCAAAGACACGAATGTGTGAAGTTCTTCCTACGTGCTGAGCCATCCTTTACTCGGCACCCGCAGGATTCCGCCAACGTGGCGGCCTGAATCATCACAGTCCGCAAGGCCGAATCTCCGGCCTTGGCTATTTCTTGGAGACGCATTGTGTTCAAGTTGAACGATCCCGAACTGGCGCAGCGGCTCGACGAGTTCCGCAGGGCCGATCCAACCAGCTTGTCCGACGAGATCGCGCTGACCCGTTTGCTGGCGGAAGCGGCCGTCAATGAAGGTCACGCGGGCCTTGCCGGTCAATTGCTGCACGTCGTCGGCAAGCTCGAACTCTTGCAAATCAGCCAGCAAGAGAAGATGGGGGATTTGCTGGGCAGGCACGCCCTCTTTGCGGTCGGCAACGCAATCTGTCAAGCCCTCGTGGAAAAACTCTCCGGGCTGCCGAACTACGAGCAGATCGTCGATCTCGTCATCCCGGCCATCGAATCCGCGATTGCGACCGCCGGCCGAGAACAGAAACGCGAACCGTTGCGACTCACCCAGGAGGTTGTCCCGCAATGAGGCAGGCTTTGAGGTTGTTGGAGACCGTGTGCGGCTGCGGAAAGCAAATCCATCCCGTCTACCAGAGCGGCGGGCGTTGTGAAGACTGCCAAGCCTTGGAGTGGCAGCGCCACCACGTCCCTGGCTGCCATACGTTTGGTGAGAGAAGCAACGGCGAGTCACACGACACGCTCACCGGCATTGAGAAGGCCGTTTACACGAACGACTAGCCGCCGGATTCCTGATCCCGGCCGGCTGTTTCAAACCTGGAGATCACCATGAACGACCGCATTGCAATAGCACTTTGCAAGCGCCTGGCACGCGAAGCCGGCGCGAACGAAACCGAGTACGTCGTAAGCCACCTTCGCTGGTGCAACGACGAAGCGGACGCACGCCGGAGTCTCGCGCAACTCAAAGTCAATCGACCCGAATACTTCAGCCGCGCCCGGCAGGGTCGAGCGCGGTAATGATCCGCAGGCACCTGGCTTCTTGGGATCGGTGTGCCGGGTGCCTGCGGAGAAAACAACCAGGAGACGAACCGTGGAACCAAACGAAGCAAGCAAGGTGGCGGCGAAAGTTGTTCTTGGCCTTCAGAAGGCGGCCGTGCAGCAACAGACACGCCAGCAGACGGCCGCCCGCCTCGCCGAGCACGAGCGGCAAACCAAGGATTATTGCGTCGTCCCGGCAATGCCGGTCATCGACCCAGGGAGGCGACCGTGAAGAACCTGAAAGCCAAACTGACAGTGCTCAAGGACGCCTATTACCTGGAGCAACAGAAGCGGCTACGCGACCAAGAGCAGGCCCACAAGGCTCTGGTCAAGGCGGTGACCATGCAAAGCCGCAAGGCGAATCGCAGCCGTTAGCCAAGTGAGCGAACACGACCGCTCATGGAATCGTCGTGGTGAGCGCTGCCGGACCGCGCGGCAACGCAACAGAGTTTTCCTGCGCGGGCTCCCAGAAAGGGATCGTATGATGGACGTTTGTTACTTGAGTCGTCCTGTGTTGGCAAGTTTCGAGGGCGAGGAGCCTTCCCTTCCGCCGACTTCGGCCCCGGAGCCGGGGCAGGAAAAGCGCCTGACCCAGACCGAAGTCAATCGAATCCTTGCCGATGATCGTCGCAAGCATCAGGCACAGATTCAGCGGGTCGAGAAGACGCTCGAAGAGATGTCGGCGTCAAAGAACCTGACCGTCCAAGAGCGCGAGCAAATGGCCCAGGAGTTGGAGACGTTGCGCAGGGAAACGCGGACGAAGGAAGAGCAGGCAGCCCACGAGAAGAAGCAACTCGAAGACAAGCTGACCAAAGAGGTGAACGCCGGCAAGAAGGAACTCGAAGCCTGGAAGCAGCGCTACTGCGAGGAGACGACGGCGCGGGCGCTGACGGACGCAGCGGCCGGCAACGACGCCTTTCGCCCCGAGCAGATCGTCACCGTGCTGAAACCCCACAGCCGGTTGACGGAGATCGTGGACGAAAAGGGCAAGGGAACCGGCAAGTTCAAAGTGTTGGTCGATTTCCCTGACCAGGACGAAAACGGCCAGGCCACGACGGTGACGCACACGCCCGAAAGCGCGGTTCGCCGCATGAAGGACTTGCCCCAAGTCTTCGGCAACCTCTTCAAGTCGGGCGTCGTCAGTGGTGTCGGGAGCGGCAGCGGGCCGGGCACCCCGGCCGGCGGCAAGCTCGATTTGCGGAAGCTGACCCAACAGCAGTACATGGAAATCCGGGCCAAGAACCCTGAGCTTCTCGGCCTGCGCCCCAACAAGAAGGGCCGCGGCTAATCACCGGGGGGTGCCGTTTTCCTCGGGACGTAGCGGGCCGATCGGCCCGAAGTGGAGGACCCCGGCACCCGCAAGGATCGCGGGGCCGGGGTCCGTTTTCGTTCCGGCGCAAATGCGGCGCTATTTCGGCGCTGGCGTCGTCATGGCGGCAAGATGCATTCGGCCGGAGCCCCGAACCGGCAAGGACGGGGCCAGTTGCCGGAATCGGGCACGTCCGCCATTGCCGCCCGGCTGCCGATCTACTCTGCCAGCGGGGTCAAGAGCGTCGTTTGGAAAGTCACGCCGAAGGATGCACGGGCCGGCACCTTCTGGCATCATGGCCGCCGTGGTCCTTTCGCCCTGCGGTCCTGCCACTGCGGCCACGGGACTATGGCCGCCAACTTCTTGATTCTCCTGGCCGTGGCCGCCGTAGTCTCTGCCACCAGGGACATTGCGACCTTGCTGCAAGAAGGTTTGGGGCCACCGCCCTGGACCACCATCGCCGCCGAAATCAAATCATCGTCTGGAAAGTCCGGCTATCGGCATCCGAGGCGGCGCGGTTTCCCACATCAGGGCAACTTCTTCGGGCGTCAGGCCATAGGCTTCATTGACAAGGTTGCTGACTTCGTTCTCCAAGGTCAGGGCTTCGGCGGCAAGGGCGCGGGCGGGGTCGATGGATCGGGCGTATTCCTCCCGGAGGTTCGCCAGCGCCGCCGCCGACAAGGGCTTCTTCTTCCCGCGAACCTTCTTGACTTCCGTAACAAAGCTGTCGCAATCCAGGCCGAACGGCGATTGCAGCTTCAGGGTGGGCTTCTCGACTTCGTGTTCGACCCGAAGCCAATCGAGAAGCTGCCGCCGGGTTACTTGGTGCGTCCGGGTGATTTCGACAAGCCGGCCGACAGCCCTTTCTGTCTTTGCGCGAATGCAGTCGGTCGGCCGGGCGATGGGCAGAGACTCCATGAGGAATCCAACCGGCGAAAGCGCTTCATCCTTCATGTGCGGCAGATGACGCCAGTTCAGCCACCACATTAGCGGAGAATTGAGAACCGCCAACAGATAGGGATCGGCACAAGCGATGAAGAAGGTCTTGTTGTTCCCAAACTGCCCCACCGTGTCGAGAGCATAGCACGGGTGGAACTGTATCTCCTGATAGACGATTTTCGGCTTCCCAAACTCCTTCCAGTATTCGATGGGGTCTTGAATCTCAAACCATTGATAGCTTCCCGCCTTCCTTCCCGGCCATTTGTCCCCCGTCCAGTCTGCGGGCTTCGGTTCAAGTTCCCGCCGAAAGCGTAGGAGGTGCTCTTTGACGCGGGGATATGCTTCAATGTCAATTCCACGACGGGCAAAGATCATCCACAGTCCGGCCCATTCCGATTGCCAACGCTCAACATCTTGTCCACGGAGGTAGGGCTTGATGATTCCCGCTGCGCGCGGGTCTCGCTTCACAATCGCTTCCTTGGTGGCGCTGTCAACCAGGAAAGCATCATTGCAGCCCGTCACGACTCCGCGATAGGGCTTCACCCCCGCAAACTCCGCAAGCGGGACGCCCGCGGCGCGAATCCTCGCCAGCAGCCGATTGACTCCCGTTGACTCCAACTGCCAAGCATCGGCCCCAAGCTGCGACAGGGGCAGTTCCACGCCTTCCTGTTCAATCTGCCGGTTTAGATCATCTATGCGGAGTTGCTCCCGTGGAATGGCACAAAGCCGCGCGGTGTCCGGCTTGGGTGCATCGGTTGGGCGACGGGCAACGATGATCGACGGGAAAACGTCCGCCTCCTCGAATAGCCTTGTTCGACGGCTGACAACCGGCGGCCCCCAAACGGCCGGTCGAGCGGGTCTTTTGGGCCTTTGCCCTCCAAGGCGACGACGAACTTGTCTGGCCCCCGGCCGAAGTCTCCCAGAACGGCGTCGGCAAACTCGCCTTCCACCTGGACGTGCTTCTCTCGGGAAATGGTATAGCGCGGGCCGCCGTCTGCCGGCCGGGTGTAGCCGAGCAGTTCGCAGAAGAAATCGGTCAAAAAATCGGGCAGGATCTCCTGTTCCTTGAAGGTGTTCGCCTTGCCCGAGCAGATCAGGTCGGCCCAGTGCGCCAGCTTGGGGCGGAGGGCGTCCACATGAGGCGGCAACTCTAACCCCTCAAGGTGGGCACGGAGAACGTCGGGGCGGAATAGGGGCTTGGCTTCAACAGGCACGGCGGGAACCTCCTTGAAGCCGCCATTGTAAGGGAAATGTTGGGCGACTTCCAATCAGAGAGGCGGGGCTGGCTATCGTCAGGTGCCCCAGTAGTAAGCATTGCCACCCCACTAGTCGATGGGGTGTGCCGCTCCTTCGTCGGCAAACGGATCGGTCCGATACCAATCGCGATGGGAGATTCTGCCATCATGTCTCAGCAGGCACGCGGAGGCAGTACGACCAATCGAATGGGCGTTCCCGTCTTGGCCGCACCTCGACATCGCCGCATGGGCTATCGTTTGGGTTCGTCTCCGGCATGCCGTTTCCCGATCAGCGATTCCCAATGTGCAAGACCGCCAACCGCCTACAACACCCCCACCGCCAACTGCTGATCCCAGGCGTCACTGCATACGCCGCAGGGACAACTGACGGGCAGGGCGATGCGGTGCTTCCGATAGATGTCCGCTAGCCCCTCTTTCACGCGACGATAGTAGTCGAGGCCCGGCGGAGTTGTGTTTCCCATCACCGGACGGCCAAACGGAATCCACACGGAGGTGGCCGGCACGACGCCACGTTGCGCCAGGTATTCTGCGCCCGCTAGCAGGCTTTCAGCCGGTTCCAGGCCGACGATGAAGACGGAGCACGCCTTGTTAGGCCCGTACTTCTCGGCGATGTAGGTTAGCGTATTCAGGTGTCGCTGACGGCCCGTGAACTTCACCTTGCCGGGCGTGATCGCTCTCGCAAGGTCCTCGTCCCACACCTCAAGACTACAGGCGATACGGTCAGCTCCCGCAGCGAATACCTGATCCACCTCGGTCGGGTCGGTCGGAGGCGTGGTGAAAACCAACACCTCGCCCGGGATGTTATCCATGCCGACCACGCGATCCAACTCGTTCAGGTACTCGACGATCAGGCGGCACTCGGCTTGTGTGTTCAGCGTCGTTCCGCCGGTGATCTGAACGCCAGTCGCCGCTCGCTCTTGCTGGATGCCGAAACGGACGATCTCCGCGACATCGCGCGGGCTTGGTGTCGGTGAGTTCGGCTTGTTGTCTTTGGCCAAGCGCTGCATCATCGCCCCCGCATAGCAGAACTGGCAGGCATATCCCGCCTTTGCCAGATCACAGGGCCACAGGCATTGGAACGCCACGTACTCGTTGCCTAGCAACACGGCATTGCCCAGGAAAGGCAAACCGCTGGTGGTTTGTTGTTCGTAGAATTGCGAGGCGGGCGGAAACGCCACTTCCGTCACGGGCTCGCCGTTATGCGACAGCACCGGACGACCGTCCGAGGCAACGTCGAGCGTGAACGGCGTCTTCAACCGCACCAAATGCCTGATGTTGCGCAATGCCTCCAGCACGATCGCCGTCTTCAGGTATCGCAGGTGCAGGGCCAAATCCGTCAACAGAACGGTCGTTCGGTCCGGCAGGATCATGCTGTTGCATGCCCGCGGATCGGGATGCAACCGATGTGTCCGGCAGAATCGTTTATACACCGCGCCGCTGACCTTGACCCCTTGGGTCACAACGCTCGCCTTCAAGTCGAGCGAGTCAAGTTCCTGCCCCGCCATTCGATAGGTGCCCAGCATGACCGACCTCCTCACCAAGACAACCCGGTGCGCAATCCGCACGTTAACGGCGGACGGTTCTCGCCCAAGAGCCCGCTTCAGTGTACCTTGAGCAACTGGCGAATCAAGAGACAGAACCTGCCGGGTGGCAATGACCGTCCTGCTGGGGTTGTCGGACACGAGAAATTCATCCGACCCGCGGGATGTCACCGCATCGCCATCCCGAGGGATACCTCCCGCAGGTCGTTGCGGACGTTCAAGGGGTTCCTGCCCCGTTTAGTGTGCTGTCGAAATCACCGCACTGCCGTCAAAAGGTGTAGGCGACCTGGGCACGGACGTTGAACGGTGCGCCGGGGAAGACTTCGTACTGGCTGATGGAGCCGGTGTAGTAGCGCGCGTCGAACAGGTTCTCTAAGTACATGCTGGCGTCGAATCGGCCCTGCTTGTAGAACACCCCGGCGTCCCATCGCGTGTAGGCCGGTAGCGTGAACGCCGAGTCGTAATCGCCCAGACGCTCGCCAACGTACACGACGCCCAGGCCCACGCCCAACGTCCGGTGTTCGCACTGCAAAAGGTTGTACCGGCTCCAGACGTTAGCCATGTTGTAGGGCACGCCCAGAACGCGCTTGCCGTTGATGTCTGCCAGCGCCGGGTTTGCGTCTCTCTGCAACGTGTCCGTATAGGCGTAGTTGGCCAACAGGCTCAGCCTCGCGGTGACCTTCCCAATGGCGTTGATTTCCACGCCCTGACTGCGTTGCAGGGCGACCTGCGCGGCCGAGAACGTGTACGGGTCGTACCGCGTGGTGTTCTCCTTGGTGATGTAGAACCCGGCGACGTTGACCGTCAGGGCGGTCAGCGGCTGCATCTTGATCCCGCCTTCCCATATCTGGCCCAACTCGGGCCGTAGCGGCCCCGTGTCCATATACGGCCCGGCGGCGGGCGGGGCGAAGCACTCGGTGTACGTGGCGTAGAACGACAGTTCTTCCGGCAGCGGCTCGTAGATAAGACCCACGCGCGGCGAGCCTTCGTCGAAGGTCTGGTTGGTCGTCGTCCGCGGGAAGCCACCCCCTCCAAAGAGCGGCGGAACGTCGAATTCCCGCGTATACGTCATATCGACGTGATCGTAGCGCACGCCCGCCAACACCTTCCAATGCTCGCTCAGGGTCATCAGGTCCTGGAAATACACCCCGTAGTCCCCGTAGTAGTATCTCGAATCGAAGACGAGCATGTCGGCGGCGGGCGGGGGGCCGAAGGCGGGATTGTTGTAAACGGGGTTCGCGCCGTCGATCGCCAGCCAGGTCTGGGGGATGGCAAATGGGAACGGCGGATTGGTGACCGGGTTAGAATACGAGCCGCGGAAGGCATCGGAGGTGAACCACCCCGCCTCCGTTCCCACCACCAAGTCGTGCGTCACGAGTGACCCTTCGGCCTTGCCGGCGATGTTGGCCACAACCGATTGATACTGCTCGCGGAACGGGCTGATGTCCTGTCGTGAGCGGAAGAACCCCTCGTTTCCCAGGGGCGGAATCGCCCCGTCCACGTAGGCTATGGGGATCGTCGCCGACGAGGGCGCGTCGTAGAACAGCGAGGAGCCGCCCACGCGCCATGACCAGTCTTCGTCGATGCGATGCGTGAGCATGAGCGACTGGCGGTAATCATGGAACTCCTGGAAATCGTTGCCAGGCTCGCCCAGAAAGCGGCTGATGGGCAACGTGAGCTGGCCGTTGACCGCGGCCACACCGCTGTCGTACATCCGCCGGTCGTGTGAGAACTCGCCCTTCCACGTGAGTGACGTGTCCGAATCAATGAGCCAGGTCAGCGCCGGGGCGACAAACGTCCGCTCCTCGAAAACGTAGTCGCGGAAACTGTCCGAATTCTGGTACGCTGCGTTGACGCGATAGAGGAGCGAGCCGTCGCCCAACACGGGACCCGTGCTGTCAACCGTGTAGCGTTGGAGGCCGTAACTGCCAAACTCGACCGCCGCATCGTTCATCCGCTCGGCCAGTGGCATTTTCGTGATGAAGTTCACCGATCCGGCGGGCTGGCCCAAGCCGTATAGCACCGAGGCAGGGCCTTTGAGCACTTCCACCCGGTCCACGTTGGCGAAGTCGCGCGGGGTGTACGTGGGGTCGAGGAAACCATCCTTGCGAAAGTTCCGCGACGAAACCTCGAAACCGCGGAGGAAGAATGCGTCAGGACGCTGGCCATCACTGACCTTCACCGCACCGCCGATATTTCTCAAGAGGTCGTCAACCTGGATGATTTTCTGGTCTTCGATCACTGCCTCCGGCACAACGGTCACCGTGGCCGGTACGTCAAGGTTCGGAACGTCGATCAGCGTGGCGGCCGTGGATGTTGGGGCGCTATAGCCGGTCGCCGGGGGACTGCTGAAAACTCCGCCTTGGCCGACCGGATGCGATTCGCCGGCGGAGGGAATGGCGGGCCCGGCCGGCGCTGCCGAACCTCCCGGCTCACCGATCACTTCGGTCTCCGGCAGCTTGGGTATCTGGTCCTGCCCCGCGGCGGTGCCGCCCGCGTTCTCCTTGGGTGCGGACTCTTGACCCGAGGCTCTCTGACCGCTGGTTATCAAGCCGAAGACCAACAACGTCGTTGCGATATAGCGCAAGATGAAGCCTCCAATGTCCGATCCTGGCAAGGTTCTGGAGTAAGGGAGTTAGTCCTATAGCTAGTGGCCTTATCGTCACAATCCCTACAGGTGACGCACTTAAAGTAACGCTGCGGCCAATGGGAAAGCAGCACACCGGCGTCAAGTTCGCTACGATCGTTAACCAATGCGCACTTTGCCTAACCTAACACCTCTTGGGACGTGTGGCCTGAGCGCCAGGTAGAGTGTGCGTCCGCGCGAAAGCCCTGGTATTCAACCGTTGGCGCGGGTGCGAAAGCGAATGGGTACGAGCACCTCGCAGGGGACGGCAAAACCATCTTGGCGCGCGGGCTGGAAAAGCCATCGCTCGCGAACGGTGGAAAGGGCCGACTGGTCTAGCGAAGCGTCGCCACTAGATGTATGCAATTTCACCTTTTCCACACTGCCGTCGTCGCGAATCCAGACGCGCAGCAGCACCAGACCTTCCACACCCCGTGCCAGGGCCTCGGGCGGATAGGCAGGAAGCGGATTGGAGATGGAAGGTGAAGGCATGGCATCGAGTCGGCCGTTTCCCGGCGAGCCCCCAACCGGTCCACCGCCTAGTGCCCTGCCAGCGCCACGTCCTGTTCCATTGCTGCCGGCACGCATCGCTTCTGTGGAACCGGCGCGCGCCGCTACCGGCTGGCCTGCGTCTTTGCCCTCCGGCGCAAGGGCCTCCCCACTCGCAGTAGACCGGCTGGAATCTGCACTACGGTCTGCCTTGGGTGGCGATGTTTCGGCATCTGAGACGATCAATTCCTCCATATCGGCAGCAGAGAACGTCGGCGGGGCCTTGGCAATTCTCACGGGCTCGACCGAGGGAGCGGCCGGCAAGGTTTGCGTCAGCGACGGCATCAATGGTCTTGGCGGCAGTTGCGCGGGTGGCACAGTGTGCGATGCCTCGGACACGGCTGGTTCGGGTAGATCGGCGACGCGGTGGAGCGTCACCTGGGGTGGGGTCATGCGTGTGCTATGAACGTCGCTTTCCATGAGGTCTGGGGGCGGTTTTACGCGCGATGGCGATAGGGCACCCATCGGCGTCAATTGTATGGGTTCCGTGGGAGCGGCAAAGAAAGCCGCTTCCAGCAGCGGAGCACCGTCCTCCTCAGACGCGCCACTGCCACCAGCGCCACCGCCACCTTCAATCGCAAAACGAGGCGGGTCAAAATGATGCCACGAACAGCAAGCCAACAAGCCGAGAACAATGGCGTGCAGCGTCAAGCTGATCCCAAGCGAGGCGGCAGTCACTCTACGTGCCGCGCGCTTCTCGGAACAAGAGACCGTCGAACGATTTAGGCTAGTCAACCACGTGAATTCGGGGCAAAGTTCCCACCCGCCCGGTGGGATACAGTGTACGGTGTCGGCCGGGCACGTGGCGTCGTCGAAGGACGGTGGTGTCGCCCCCTGTGCCAACGTCACCGTCTCTGCTTCGGTCGGGGCTTCTGAATCCAATTCCACGTTTTTCCCCTGGATCAGGCCGACGCAGCGTGGCGGAGGTTGAAATCTTCCGGTACTAGAGATCGTCCAGTATCAACACCATTAGTGTGCGCAAACCAAGATCAATAGTCAACGACGGAACGCTCCCGTTAGGTGCAGGAAGCCGTCGGCAAAGCCAGCGTGCCCCTGGCCGGTCTACATCTCAGTCGCATTTCGCGCTTCCCGAAGCAGAAAATTGATTCCGTCGCGATACTCTTCCAGAGTCGTGATCCAAGTGCGAAGGCAGGAGCCACCGGCTTTGGTCATCTCATACGTCCTCTTGGCCGGACCGCTTCGCGATCTGTCCCAAGAAGATGCTACTAACCCCTTGCTCTCCATAGCTTTAAGGAGACGGTATACTCCCGATGCATCGGGTTTATGGCCTGCGAGAATAGGCATTTCGCTCAGCCGCTCCACCAGCCCGTAACCATGCAGCGGCTGTCCAGAGAGAACAATCAGGATGGCTGGTTGGATCAGTTTGTCGAGCGTACCACCCGCACAGTGGCAGTGCATTACGTCGAAAGTATGGTTTTTCACCTGATTTGACATCGTTCTCGTACTCCTCAATCCGAGTTTGGCGGGACAGGTATTCCCTGTCAAGATAGCATGGGCTCTCGACTTCCCTGTCCGGCTGTTGACACCCGGCCGCGGTGCCGGGATACTGAATCACGTCTGCTATAGGATGTTGTCTAGTTCCGACTACGGCCCTCGCCAAGCCTCCGAATAGCCGACGCAGTACATCGGCTTGCGGTGTAGACGGGCTGCGGCGATGACTACCCCCCCCCATACCCCCCCATAATTGCTGTCTCGCGATACAACGGGCCTCCAAGGCACCTGGCGAATGCCGCACGTTGCCCGTCACACTGATGCGAAAGGCCAATGCAATGCTCCCGGTGTTTTCGGTCGATGGGGAAAGGGTTGATACCCTGGACCTGAAAATCCTGCTGCTCACCAAAGGAATTCATGTCCACGCCGAGGTTTACGAAACGTTTGGCCGCACTCGCCGAATCTCCCCGGACCCGCTGGAGTGCAATGTCCTGTTCCTACCCGACGAGACCGTGGTCCACGTGGCCGACATTGGCCCATCCGCGCCCTTTGAACTGACGCTGGGACCCGAAGGGAAACCCCGGCTGTGTCACGCTGGACACCTTGTGACTGACGTGTCGTTTCCGCCGCACACTGCTTTCTATCGGCAGCAGACTTCGCGGGGTGTCCCCTTCCGCGGGATGGCCGTCCTGCAAGGGCACGATGTGCTGGCGTTTCCCTACCTGTGGCCCTGCGAGTTCGCCAAGGCTGGCCTGGCGTGCAAGTTTTGCCACTGCGGCAACTACACCCAGCACCAAACCACGGTCGGTGTCCCGGAAGACCTGGTGTTCACGCCGCAGGACGTGGCGGAGGCCGTCCACTATGCCGTGAATACCGAGCACTGCGCCAGCTACATCCAGCTCACCGGCGGCTCTACCCTCCAGGCGGACGGGGAATGCGCACGAATTCTTGAAATTCTTCGCGCCATCGACGACATTGCGGGCCTGGCCAGCATTCCGGGCGAAATCATCGTCTACACGACGCCGCCGTCGGATGCCAAGGAAATTGACAGCTTGTTCGCAGCCGGAGCCGACCGCATCGCGTGCGACATTGAAATCTGGGGGAAGGAACGCTTTCGGCAAATCTGTCCGGGAAAGTCGCAATGGACGGGGCGGCAGCGCGCGCTGGACGTGTTGTTGCACATCGCGCGGTCCTACGGTCCCAACAAAGCGTGCAGCACGTTCGTTGTCGGCCTGGAGCCGGCAGAGGACTTTCTGGCGGGAGCAGAGTATTTGGCACAAAATGGCGTTGCCCCCATCCCTTCGATCTGGATGCCACACGGGCTGCCGCCCGTCCCGTCGCCGATCACGCCTGACTTAGCCTTCTTCCGCAAGATCAAACGGGGGCTTGCGGAAATCTACGACAAGTACCAATGTCCACCCCCTGGTGAGCTTGGGTTCAACGTGTGCCTCTGTCGCGATACCTGGAACCACCGTGTGGAGATTCTGGCGATGAGCGAGGTATCAGCATGAGCAGCGAGAGCTTCGTGTGGAGACTGTTCGATCCCGATTTCTGTGAGCATCGCTGCCCGGTCTGCGTCAGGGCGAGGCAAGGAAGTCGATTCGCCCGATTTCTCAAGTCCGTGGAGGAAGTCGTTACCTTCGGTGGTTGCCCCTGGTGCCGGGCGCGGGAGAAGAAGTATGGTGTCAAATCGGGAAAGCCGCTGCCGTGCGCCAGCGATGCTCCACAATGTGATTCGTGCGCGGCTTGCGACCCAGTTGAAGACTTAGAATCGGTGTTCCACAGATGACGAATCCTTCCGCCAGAACTTCGAGCCCTGCGCTAAGCACACCGTGCGATTCGATTGTCCCACAACCGTTGACGTGTCCCGAGGATGCCTCGGCCCGGCATGTTGGCTCGCGGCAGGCGCTCATCGACAACCTGCCGTACATGGCCATGATTCTCTTGGGCGCGGCAATACTCTGGGGGGCCGTTGGCTCGCCGTTCTGTCGCGGGTTCCTGGCGGCTGGCTACGTTGCCTACGGTGCGTTGGGGGCCCTCTGGATCATGGCGTTCGTCTGCCCGTACTGCCACTTCCACGGCACCGATCTGTGCCCTTGCGGTTACGGTTCAATCGCCGCCAAGCTACGTTCAAAAAAGGAATGCGAGGACTTCCCGCGACGATTCAAACGGCACATCCCGGTGATCGTACCGCTGTGGTTCCTGCCGCCAATCGTCGGTGGGATCGCGGTCTGCGGCGAGTTCTCCTGGATACTGTTGGGACTAATGGCGGTCTTCGTCGTCAACTCCTACGTCATCTTGCCGCTGGTCTCGAAACATTACGGTTGCCGGTCGTGCCCGCAGAAAGACACTTGCCCTTGGATGGGGGGTTGCCGGACGGCTGGTTAGCGTCATGCAGCCCACATGAATTGAGATAATCGTAGGACAGATGATTGCTTCGATCACGGTCACCCCCCCCCCCCCCGAAGCCACCCCAGTTTTTCTTGAGCAAGAAAACCACCCCTTGGTTGGTGTACCTGTCTGTGCAGGACAATGTGGACGTGAGGGTGGCGTTCGAGTGGGGAACCAAAGTCAAGGCGGCACCGAACACGGTTCCGTCCTGCTGTCCGTAAAGGTATCGCCGGCTGGTGCTCTATTATGAAACTGATTCAGGTTTTGGGCGGCGGCTGCCGCAGATGCGAGAGACTCAACGAGAGGCTCAAGAAGAACGCCGAGACGGCCGCGGCCGAATTGGGTATCCCGGCACGGGTCGAGAGAGTCTCTGACATCAATGCAATCATCAGCTTCAACGTTATGACGACTCCCGCCCTGGTCATTGATGGCGAGGTGAAGGCAGTGGGCAGGGTTCCAACAGCGGAGGAGATCAAAGCCTTCTTGGCGTAGTAGAACCACGCCCCCAACATCACCTGATACGAGGAACCGCGCAACGATGAACTTCAAGAACACCTGCACCACCGTCCTGCTGATGTTCATCGCGGCCAGCATCGTCGTCCTTGTCGTGAAGAGTCTGCGGCAAGGGGAACCAGCCACGACGGCTGACGACCATTTCGACGGGCTCATTGTTTACTACTTCCACCGCAAGGCTCGCTGTCCAGCCTGTAGAAACATCGAGGTCTACTCCCACGAGGCGGTCATCAAGGGGTTCCCGGTCGAAGTTGGTGACGGCCGGATCGAGTGGAGGGTAGTCGATTTTGAATTGCCGGAGAATCAGTATTTCGCCAAGGAGTATGAGTTGATTGCTCCTTCCGTTGTGTTGGTCGAGATGCGGGGTGGCGTGCGGAAGAGGTGGAAGAATCTGCCAGAAGTGTGGGAGCTTGTCGGTGACAAGCCGGCATTCGTCCTTTTCGTTCAGAAGGAGATTCAGGCTTTCCTGAACGCGAAGTAATGGACCTGTTGCCGGCGATTGTGGAAGCGTTGGGACTGGGAATCTGGACGGCCCTCCAGCCTTGTCCGATGGCTACTAACATCGCGGCCATCTCGTACCTTGGCCGGCGGGCTGACAGCCCGCGCTGGGTTCTGTTGGCGGGATTGCTCTACGCCTTGGGGCAGTCGTTGGTCTACGTGGTTCTGGCGATCGTTCTGCTCGGCAGTCTGTGGGCCGCTCACGTGTCGGTCTTCCTTCAAACGCAAGGGAACCGGCTCATGGGGCCGGTGCTTGTACTGTTGGGAATGCTCTTCCTGGAATTGCTACCGGTGGCTTGGTCGGGGCCAGGGGTCAGCGAGAAGATGCAGAAACGAGTAGACACCCTGGGTATTTGGGCTGCCTTGCCGTTGGGCATGTTCTTCGCTCTCGCGTTTTGCCCCGTTTCGGCGGCGTACTTCTTCATCGCTCTCTTCCGGCTGCTGACCAGCTACGATTCGCGAATCATCCTGCCGTCAGTCTACGGTGTGGGCACGGCCTTGCCGGTGGTTGTTTTCGCGGTTCTGGTCGCGCTCGGTGCCCGAGCGGTAGGAAAGGCATTCAACGTCCTGACGCAGACGGTCTGGTGGGTGCAGCGAGCTGCGGGAGTGGTCTGCCTGGCAATCGGAATCCACTACTCCCTGAAGTACATCTTCGAGATACCACTCTTCTGGAACCCCTGGCTTGAGGTCGTCTACCAACTCATTTGGCGGACATCGTAACCACTTCCCACTTCTGCCCTTTGGCACTCCCGTATTGAATCAGGTTCACGGCTATCCGCCGTTGGAGCAGGGCGGCATCATCCTCTCCTGGGCCAAGGATCGGGAGGCGGCAGACCAGTTCCGGTCTTACGTGCTCGGGGAGCGGGGCCGGGAGATTTTGAAGCAGTATGGCTTCTTTTTCCCGGAGAAGTGAGCTTGGACTCGACGGCGATCTGGCTCACGTTGCGGCTGGCCGTTGCGACCACGACGATCCTGTTCGTCGTCGGTCTGCCGTTGGCCTATTGGCTCTCGACAGCGAGATGGCGTGGCAAGTTCCTGATCGAAGCCCTGGTTGCCCTGCCGCTGGTCTTGCCGCCGACCGTGCTGGGTTTCTACATCCTCGTGGCAACCGGTCCCAACAGTCCGCTCGGCCGGTCGTATGAATTCGTGACCGGCAAGATGTTGCCATTCTCTTTCCCCGGCATCCTGCTCGGATCGGTGCTCTTCAATCTTCCCTTTGCCGTGCGGCCCTTTAACTCGGCTTTCACCGGCGTTGATCGTCGTCTGGTGGAAGCCTCCTGGTGTTTGGGCGTGTCCCGGCTGGCTACCTTCTGGCGCATCATGTTTCCGCTTTCCTGGCCGGGCATTCTGGCCGGGCTGGTGCTCACCTTTGCCCACACGGTCGGCGAGTTCGGCGTGGTTCTCATGGTCGGGGGCAACATCCCCGGCGTCACACGCACGCTGTCGATCTCCATCTACGACGACGTGCAAGCCCTGGATTACGCCTCTGCCGGTCAAACGGCCCTGTTTCTCGTCGTGTTCTCATTCGCTGTCCTCTGTGTGCCATGCCTGCTCCGACGAAAGGGGTGGCCGGTATGACCGTGGAGCTTGTCGCGCAGTTCGAGAAGCGTTTCCCGCAAGGGGCCGATCCAAGGCAACCTGCGACAAGAGGCGGGGAAGTTCTCAATTACGGTGCTCTTCGGCCCCTCCGGTTGCGGCAAGACGACGATCTTGCGGTGCTTGGCGGGACTGGAACGACTGGAGTCAGGGGCCATTCGTTTGGGAGAGGCAACATGGTTTGACGGCGATCAGCGAGTCTTCCGCTCACCACAGCAGCGAGACATCGGCTACCTTTTCCAGGAGTATGCCCTCTTCCCGCACCTGACCGTGGTCCAGAACGTCGCCTACGGACTGGGTTCGTCAGCGGCCCTTGAGCGTCGCCGTCGAGTGGGTGAAATGCTCGACTTGTTCGGGCTGAGTGAATTGGGAGAGCGGTATCCGCATCAGGTCTCCGGCGGGCAGCAGCAGCGGATTGCCCTGGCAAGAGTGCTCGCCCGTCGCCCTCGACTTCTCTTGCTGGACGAGCCGCTGTCTGCCCTTGACGCTTCACTTCGGGAAGAACTCCGTGGTGAGTTGCGCCGCCTCCTGGGCGAGTTCGACATCCCCGTGGTCATGGTAACCCACGAGCGCGTGGAAGCCATCGCCCTTGCAGATCAAGTCATCGTTCTTGACGGCGGCGCGACTTGCCAGAGTGGAACCGTTCACGATGTCTTTACCCGGCCGGCTGACTTATCCGTTGCCCAGATCGTCGGCGTTGAGACCGTGGAACTGGCCCGAGTTCTTGAAGTGAGGGAGGGGCTTGCCACCGTCACTGTTGGTCCGGTGGAACTCGTCGCCTTGGCTCCGGCAGGACTGAGCCGCGAAGCCTACGTCTGCATTCGGGCTGAGGAGGTGGTGCTCCAACGAGGTCAAGCCGGTCCCAGCAGCCCCCGTAATCGCCTGGATGCGAGGGTCTCTTCCATCGTCCCCGAGGGGCCATTGGTACGTGTTGGACTGGACTGCGGTTTCTCGCTGACGGCGCTGGTCACACGTCCCGCCAGTGAGGAACTGGGCCTTCGGGTTGGCGAGACCGTGACGGCCCTGCTCAAGGCTCCAGCGATCCATTTGATTCCAAGGGGGTAGTCCCCAGAACGCAGCCTTGCGGCGCTTTATCGGGACGCACGGCTCCGACGATCATGGGTAAGTCCACGCGATTCAGTCGGACGGTAAACGTGCTGAGAGAGCAGCAGTAGTGAGAATTCCACGCCGTTATCCAAGGCACGGCGAGAAAGTGAGTCAGGAACCAGAGAATCGAAAAGGTTCTACCCCCCCCGCGTCCCTTGCCGCCGTAAGGTATCCTTGATTGGGACAAACCCCGCACGGTTTCTTGTCGCAATCATCCGTGCCGCCGCACTGGGGCCTGAGCAGAGGCCGCGTTGGATGGCACCCGAGCATCTCGCAGGTCCGCCACAATCATTACAGCCGGCCTGTGATAGGCTGCCCAACGTAGCCTTGTCTGGCGAAATCGGAAAACCGACTCGGTTTTCGCTCGCCGTTGACGCTTTCATTATTGGAGACCAAGATGCCGCAAGGTGCGGTGGCCCTGAACAACCTCGGAGAAAGCAGACATGATAAGGCACAGCGGCAGCCCCGAAACCGTCCATTTCGTCAACTGGGTTCTTCACAGCGGGTACGTTGATGCGCTCGCGCTGGCCGACAAAGCCGTTTCGGAAGCGATGTCCGAAGGTGGGTCGGAGGACGATCTTGCCCACCGAATGCGTTGGAAACTGGCGAATATGCTAAAAGAGGCGATTCCCGGTTGGGCAGAAGAATTCGCGCCGGACTACAATCATTCCGAGGAATGGGAGTTTGGCGACTCCCCGGACTTCTTCCACGAGGCCGGTCCCCGCCGCCTTTTCGCCCCGCTGCTTGCCAGCGCGGTTGGCCGAATCGACTTGTTCGAGGTTGCCGACCACATCTTCGTCTACATCGGGCAGATGGCCGGGTAATGGTGCTCGGTGGCAGACCGACTAGCGGCAATGGTACTGTAGCAAGTCCACCGAAGGCTGCGGCAGTGCCGTTCGTCGCGCCTGGAAGGACAGCATCTCTTTTCAGCGTATTTCCGACACACCGTATAAACGCTCTTGGCCGACGTAACGGGCCGGGCGACCTTCTCGATGCCCGGATCAGCCGCCGTGGCATCGGTGTCACAAGACTGCGGCCCCGCCGAACCCCTTGGCGTCGATTCTGGCCGAAGGCGCTCAACAAGACCGTACCCGCCATACGTGCCCGTCTACGGCCCTCTGGCGCAAGCTGAGGCCATGCTTTCCGATACGGGCGTCAAGAAGGTGTAGGGGCGTTAGTGGTCCGCTTGACCGTGCTCCGACCCGTGGTAGAGTTGACCTGAAAAGCAACTGATGTTTCCGGGTCATGCCAATGCCCGCAGGGGTCATTCCCTGCGGGCATTGTGCTTCGTTAGCGGGTGAAAAGAACTTCGCCCCGGCGGCCGTGAGAGGGACGCGGCAGAGGCGTTCCCGCCCTTCAGCCAGGAGCGACGGTCGGTTATACTACTTGGGATGGTTGTGCCGGAGGCGTTCGATGTCGGCCGCGTCGTAGACCCGCCCCAGCCGACCGCGGATGCTCTCTCCTAAAGGATTCGTGTCAACATGCCGCGGCGTACGGCCTCGAGCAACGTGGAAACCCAGCTTCCCCCACCACGCACCAACGGCTTGCCCAGCGATTGTCGCTTTGCCATGATCGCGCTCCTCGGTATACCGGAGAACCCGGAAGAATGAAGAGTCCAGAGAGCAGATCAACCACCCCCTCGAACGCACCCGCCCACACCACCCCGGAACGGCCCCGAATATATCACCCGCGGAATAATCGTGACAATCATGCTGAGGGAGGGGTAGGCAAAATTTATTTTTTGACAGCGCTCACTGTCAATTACAGCCGCGCGTCGGGATGCACCCGGCCGCGGCGGCTGTGGAGGATGCGGAAGACATGGGGAAGGTCGATCGGGGTTCCCTCGGTTCCGAGGCAACGTCGGAACTGAACGTCTTCGAAGGTCCGCATCCAGCGCGGGGCCGGTTTTTGCTGCCGGCGGTCCGACGTGCGATAGCCAAACCCGCGGGCGAGTTCGCCGCGAACGATCTGCACGCCGCCGATGGCGCGATCTAACGGCATGACGACGAAACTCCGCGGATCGATGCCCACGATGCGAACGCCGCCGCGGGCCCGGTCAATCGTGTCGTCGCCCGCCTCCTCCAAGCAGTTTGACCAGACGAACCTCGGGAAAACCAGGTCCTCGCCGCTTTGCGAGAGCAGGTCGCCGGGCGTATCGAGGGCATTCTCGCCGAAACCGTAGTCGCAGTCGGCGGACCAGACCCAATCGGCGGCGGTCGCCAATGCGGCCATGTTTCTGCCGATCGCTCTGCGCAGCAATTGCTCGCGGGGAAGACTCCACCCACGAATCGTGACGTTCGCCGGCTTGTCCAATTGGGAAAAGTACCGCAGCACATCGCCGGTAGCCCTATCGCTTTCGGTGAAAAACACGGTTGCCAGGACCGTCGCTTGCCGTGGGGGATAGAGGACCAGCGAGCTGAGCTGGTAAGTCAGGAGCGTCGAGTATCGCCAGCAATGCGTGACGATTTCGATTTTCATGGCGTGGGGACTCCCCAGGGGCGGTTCAAGATCCGGGCCTGGTCACGAAAGTCCCCGTCCAGCAAGCCCCCCTGGTCGGCGCGGATAATGTCGCCCGGATCGATCGCGTGGCCGCCGACCGCAGCATAGACCTCGTATCCGGTCGTCGGACCCAAGCTGACGAAGCGGTGGCGCAGCGGCGCGGGCACCGTATAGATTCCGCCGTCGACGACCAGCACTTCCCGCGGGCAATCATCCGCGTCGAGGATCAGCAGGGCCAGACACCCGCGAACGACGGCGAACGTATTGTCTTTGTGGCGATGCCGGTGGAGCGACGAATAGCCGCCGTCGACGGCGCTGAACTGAACGACTTCATGGCGGCGGTCGCGATAGATCGCTCGCATGGCGCCCCAGGCCTTGTGGATCGTGGCAGAGGCTGCCGGGCCAGAATCTTTGGGCACGTTCCACTGCGTCTGCCGGCGCTCGTGCGCGGCGGCAAGTTGTGCCGCTCGACCGTCGAGGGGCCGGCAGCGCTCCTTATGAATTGGCTCATGGGTCGTCTCTCGCTGCCGCCGCAACATTCGCAGCGCCGCGGGCCCGGCCTGGGCCTCTGTTGCGGGCCGAAACCCCACGACTGTCTCCAGGCCTATGGCGCCCTGCGCGAGGCCGTTTGCAAAGTTTTCGTGCATCGTCCCTTCCTTCCCTATTCCACGACACGAGCGATTGCCGCCTCAACGCGATGGAATGGATTCTTTCACGATTGGTTTGCGTTGTCGAGAGAAGAATTGGCCACCCCTCCGCGGCACAGTGTGGCACAAAAGCGCGATTGTGGCCCGTCGCAACGGAACTAGGATGAATGGCCCCGAAGCCCGTCATCGAGAGACCGATCATGTCACATTCCAACACCACGATGGCCGCCGCCGCGGAGCGCGCACAGCCGCAGCCGGCGGAAACGGCCGCCGCCGCGGACTTCGCGGCCACAGACGCGCGGATGGAATTGCGAACCCGCGTGCAGTCGCCGCCGCTGCTCTTCACGCCCGACGGACACAACGCCTTCCTGGGCGACATGTACCGCGGCCGGGCAGCGTTTCTATTGTGCGGCGGTCCCTCGCTATTGAGTCACGACCTGGGCCGGCTCCGCGAGCGCGGCGTGCTGAGCTGCGCGGTGAACAACGCGGCCGCCGTGTTTCGCCCGCATCTGTGGATCATGGTCGACGAGCCGGCCAATTTTTGCGACGGCGTGTGGCGCGACCCGGCGATCCTGAAGTTCGTTCCGCTGCCGCAAATATTGAAGCCCATCTATCGCCGCGACGAGGCGGAGCGGCTGGTTCCGTCGGCCGCGGCCGCCGCCGACATGCCGGCCGTGTTCGGCTTCCGCGTCAACGAGGATTTCGTGGCGGAGCGCTGGCTCTACGAGAGCACCGTCAACTGGGGAAACAACGGCGCCCGCGTCGACGCGTACGGCAATCGCGGCTCGCGATCGGTGATGTATGCCGCGCTGCGGCTGTTGTTCGTGCTGGGCGTGAGGCGGCTGTACCTCTTGGGCTGCGACTTCCGCATGCAAGAGGGCGCTGCCAACTACGCTTTTCCGCAAGACCGCAGCCCGGCCTCCGTGCGGGGAAACAACTATACCTACCGCGTGCTGAACGCGCGTCTGCAACAACTCCGGCCGCATTTCGAGCGCGAAGGGTACCAGGTGTTCAACTGCACGCCCGGCAGCGGCCTCACGGTATTTCCCTTCCTGCCGTTCGACGAGGCCGTGGCCGAGGCCACGGCCGCCTTTCCCGCGACCATGAACACCGCGGGCATGTACGACCGCGCGGCGCGCGCCGAGGTTAAGCAGCGCGGCGCCGGCTCGTCTTTCTCTTCCGCGTCGGAACAGCGCGGGGCCACGGCGAGCCCGCCGAGCGGAGATTGACGCGAGCAACGGCGGTCGCGCGGTCAAAAGTCGCCGCGCAAGTGCAAGTTGGCGATGGCTCAAAAACAATTTGCAAGGGGGCCAACCATTCTGGTATGGTCTGAGAAGTGTCGCGGGTATCGGTAGGGCCTGGCTTTCCAGGTATCTCAAGAGCCCGCCGCCGGAGCGTTCCGGCGGCGGGCTTTTTTTGTTTTCGCGGAGCGGGCCCGCGCCCCAGAGAAAGCGAGGTTCGCATGTTGTCGCCCGCCGTAGTCAAGAAGGTCCGACGGCTGCTGGCCGAAGGCCAACTCAGCCAGCGGAAGATCGCCACGCAGTTGGCAATCAGCCGTGGTAGCGTGGCGGCGATCTGCCATGGCCGCCGCCGCGATTATTCCCCGCGCGGCAGATCCTAGATCAACGGAGGGCACGGCGATGTTTCGGAAAGAACAAGATGCCAGATCGACGCCGCGCGTGACGCGGCAGGCTTGGGATCTGGCCCGCTCGTTAGCGGCTTTCGTCAGCGACGGTTGCCGGCTGGTCTCGGCCGAGCAGTACCGGCAACGCCTGGAGATTTGCGACGGCTGCGCGCGGCGGGTGGGAAACCGCTGCCGGGAGTGCGGTTGCCGCTTGGCGCTGAAGGCGGGCGGCCGGGCCTTTCGCTGTTCGCGGCAACAGTGGCCGGCGATCGAGCCGTAGTGGGACTGGAAGAGCGGCCGCCACTAACGGCGCACAAAGGAAGGACGTCATGCGGCGTGGGGCGCGTTGCCGCCGCCGCTGGGATCGAGCGTTTTCGGCTGTCCATGGTGGGCGGCCCGGTGTCATGGACCATTAGATCGAGGAGCGTGTGATGAGTAACGACAGGTGGTGGGAAGGAATTGCCACGGACGGAGCGAATCTGGGCGCTGCGGATGCGGCGAGCAGCTCGACCAGTTCGGCCTGTGATTGCAGCGAGTACGAAGCAGAGGTCGTGTCCTGCCAGCAGGACGTGGCGGACGCGCAGTCCGCGGAGACTCAGGCACAGGGCGCCTACGACAGCGCGACCGACGACTTTGACTCCAGCGCATCTGACCTTCGGGACACGGAGGCCGCAACCGCCTACGCGGTTGATAGCCTTGGCTTCAAGGAAGGCCAGGTTGTGAAGGGCGTGGTGGATCTCTATGATGCGCTTCGCGGGGATGTCCTCAACGGCTACACGTCACTAAGGACCTTGGATCTGCAAATGGCAAAGGCAGACCGCCTTCTTATACTCGGCGATTTCTACGAGCTTACGCTAATGGGGGAAATTCTGGCGCTTGGCAAAGCGGCGTCCGCTCTCAGTTCACTTCAAAGGCAACTGCAAGGCGTAACGGACGCGTACAACGAGTGGTTGAACAAATTGCCCAACAAAGAGAACCCGCCTCCGGGTACGAATCAAGAGCTTCGCAATATGCTTGTCACGCTCACGGGGCAAACCAACACGGCACTGCAGGCGTACAAGACGGCGTATGCGAATCTCCAAACCACGAAGAACACCTCCCCTCCAGCCGCCGTAGACCCGGTATTCGACCTGCAACAGATCGGGTTCGCGGACGCCGCCGTCGCGAACAGCATCGCATATTGTACTCCCTACGTCAATCACGCCGGGGACCTATCTGATTTCGACCAGGGCATGGCGACCTTGGACGAGAGGTTGAGCGACGAGGCGGAGGCGCATCTTCAATATACGATTTGCGGGGACGCGATGGTCCAAGCGGGTACCGACTGGGCGTCGGCGAACGCCGCGCTGCAACGGGCCCAATGGGACTCGGAAGAGGCGCAGAACGCCTTGGAGAACTGCGAGGCGTCGCCCACGTGCGACCCGGGCGAGCCGAATCCGCCTCCCTCGTACGATTGCACAGGCCAGTCCAATACGCTCGCGTCGGCTCAAGCCGTTCTTCAGGCGGCGGACGACGATTTGCAGAGGTGTCAAGATGCTCTGAGTACCGCGCAAGACAATCTCGACGCGATGGAGCAGGCGGTAAACGCCGCGCGCGCCTTGTTGAAGAGCAGCTTCTTGTTGTACGCGGGTGCATTCGAGGCGGAGAAGGGCGCTGACGATAGTCTTGTTGGACCGGTTGCCAAGTTCAAGGCGGCCGAATTGACGTTCGACAAGATCGCTACCAGCATCTTGCTCGCCGGGGCGAGCCTCTATACCGCGGGCCTTACGCTGCCCGAGGTGGTAGTGGTGCTCACGGAAGAAACTGCGACGGTGTGGACGCTCATAAATGTCACGGCGGAGATCCTTGAGGTAATAAGAACGATTTACGAAACGAATAACGCCTACAACGAGCTGTTTGAAAAGGCCAATGAGTTGTACGCAAACATCTCCGCAGAGCAGCAAAACCTGGCGCCGCTCTTGGCGGTGGAACACAATTTATATCTCGCCACGCGTGCAGCCTCGACGACCTTCTTCGGCTACTTCCAGCAGATGCAAGACGCAACGAGCGACTTTGACACGGCGTGCGGTAAGTTCCTCGCCGCGCTGAGCGACGTCGCTGCCGCGCAGGACGCGGACGAGGCCTGGTACGAAGTCGTCCTGGGCGACAAGATCGAGCTGGCGGAGTGCACAAGCCTAGCCGAGGCGTTCTCGGACTCGGACTGATAAGCTCGACGCGAGCGGGCCGGCCCGCGCCGAGCGCGTTGCAGTCGTCGGGCCCTCGGCCGCTTCGCCGAGGGCCCGACGGCGCGGCCGCCGAAGGCCCGGGCCAGCGCGGGCGATCAACGTTCAGCGGAAGGTATTTCGAATGTCGACGATTGGTCGACGGCTTCAAAATGATGGCCCGCTGCTCGGAGGCGGCGTAGGGCAGCCTCGCTCATCTCTCCAGTGCCGACCCTGCCACCGACGGATGTCGGGATACTCATGATCGCGTCCGCGGCACCATCGCCGAGATGGGTGCCCTTGAGATCGAGGAGCGAAAGCTTCGGCAGCGCCGCCAGACTCTTAAGACCCCGGGCGGTGATCTTCGTCGCCACCAATTGCAGAGAGCTGAGATTCCGCAGCTCCGCCAACTTTTCCAAACCACGATCGGTAATCGACGTGCGCGAGAGATCCAATATCCACAATTTGGATAGCGGTGCCAGGCTGCTCAAGCCGGCGTCGGTAATCGCCGTGCCCGAAAGGTTCAATGTCCGCAGTTGCGGGAACTTTCCCAAAACGCTCAAGCCCGAATCCGTAATCGCCGTGCCGGAAATGTCGAGGTATTTGAGTTTTCCGAGGCTTCCCAGCGCGATCAATCCTTGGTTGGTGATCTTCGTTCGCGATAGATCCAGGCTGTAGAGCGATTCCATTTTCGCAAGAGAGGCGGCGCCACGGTCGCCGATCCGGGTGTCCCCAAGGCCCAGCGTGCCCAGCTTGCGGAGCCCGAGGATATGCCGGAGCGCCTCGTCGTTGAGCGGCGTGCTGTCAAGGCACAATACCTCGAGGGACGACATCCGGCCCAGGCCGGCCAGCCCCGGTCCACGGACGTTGGTCCGGGAAAGCCTGAGGTCGTGGAGGTTCTTCAGCGGAGCGAGCGCGCCGAGGCCCTCATCGGCGATTGCCGCTCCGTCGATAATGAGGCCCCGCAAGTTGGAGTGCTTGGCCACCTCTGCGAGCGCGCTATCGGTGATCTTCGTTCGCGATAAATCCAGATAGTTGAGCGATTTCATTGCGGACAGTGCCGCGACGCCGCGGTTGCCGATTCGCGTGCCGTACAGACTCAACGTAGCGAGCTTTGGAAACACCTGGAGATGCCGCAGCGCCTCGTCGGTGATCGACGTTTCGCCGAGGTCTAATTCGGAAAGGGTCGACACTCCGCTCAAGCTCGGCAGCCCCGATCCATCGATGTGCGTCCGTGGCAGTTGGAGCGTGCGGAGGGTCCTCAAGGGAGCGAGCGCCTTGAGGCCCTCGTCGGTGATTGCCGTTCCGTCGAGCCCGAGCACCAGCAGATCGGGGAGCTTGGCAACCTCCGCCAGACCTTTGTCGGTGACCTTCGAGTGCTGGAGGTACAGCATTTCGAGCTTCGGCAGCCTACCAAGCCAGGTTAGTGCGGCGTCGGTGATTCGACGATCGGTCAGAAATGCGGCCTCGAGGCGTCCATTGCCATCAGGGACGAAACTTCCGCCCACGTTCGAAAGCGCTGCCTCGGCTTCCTTCGCGGCGGCGTCGGCGACGTCCGCGGCGGATGGCGCGGGCTTCCTCTGTGTGTTCGCATGCGGCAGTCCGCCCGTAAAGAAGAACAACCCCGCGCCAACGCAGAACAGAACAAAAATCGCTAACGTAGATCGCATAACCGTCGTGCGTCGCATCGTTCGCTCGCTATGTTTAACGCCGCGAAACCAGCCCAGCGGCCCGCAATGGTCGCGGCGCGCGGATCAGCGGATTCTTTCACAATTGTACCCGCCAGGGGGCCGGTGCGCGGCCAACAGCTCTTGGATAAGTGCCCTGTGTTCCATGGGAAGGATGACCTTCACCCCCCGTAACTTCCGGGAAAAAAATAGCTTCAACCCGGCGTAGCTGACCCAACGGTAGTCCACCAGTCGCGTCCAGGCGTTGAAGGCGGCTCCTCCGCGAATCAAGACTCCCCGGGCGCGAAACTCGACCGTCGTCCGACCCATCCCCGCCTTTTTGGCGAGAAGGTAGTCGATGGAAAAGCCGAACACCCCGCCGAAGGCCCAGTCGGTACAGAACGCGCTAATCGACAGCCCCCCGTCGTTTTGAAGCCGCAATGCCAGAAGCCTCGCGAACACCAGGAGCAGAAGCAAAATGAATAAAGCCGACCCGGGCGGTTCGTTGTCGACGCGCAGGATCAGCGCCCCGGCCTTTGCCAGCAAACGATTTCGCCACCAATGCATAAGCGCCGGAATCGCCGCCGCAAGCACGCCGGTCACTAGCAGTTCGAAAAACGCCAGCCAGAAGTATTTCGGATCGAGAGACCGGGCGACGGCTACCGAAAAGAGCAGCCATGCGGCCGTGCCCACGATGAGGAGAACCGCAATCAAGCCCTTACCAAGGAACCGCCGCATGAAATTCTCCCCGACAGCCCCAAAGTCATGCTCGCTCAGCCGATTTTATCGCTCCGAACCGGCTGCGCCAAGGTGGCGCCGGCGGCGGAGAACGCCTTGGAGAACTGCGAGGCGTCGCCCACGTGCGACCCGGGCGAGCCGAATCCGCTTCCCGCGTACGATTGCACAGGCCAGTCGAATGCACTCGCGTCGGCTCAAGCCGCTCTCCAGGCGGCGGACGACGATTTGCAAACGTGTCAAGATGCTCTGAGTGGCGTCCATTGCCATCAGGGACGAAACTTCCGCCCACGTTCGAAAGCGCCGCCTCCGCTTCCTTCGCTGCCGCGTCGAGAGCGGCGGCCGCACGGAACGTTGCGGGCTTCCGCGGCTCGCTCGCCCCCGGTAGCCCGCGAGTGGGAGTGAACAGTCCCACGGCAACGCAGGACGAAAGAAACAACCCCAACGTGGATCGAGTCACCGTCGCGGATCGCATTTTTTGATTCCTATGCTTCCCGCTGCGAGGCCAACCGGGCGGCGCGCGGACCACCCGGCCGTCTCGAACTTACGGTCGCGCGCGGGCGCGCTACGAGGAGTTCCTGCACGACCGCTCGATGCTCCCGGGGAACGATGACCGTGAAGCCCCGCTTCCCAGAAAGAGAAATGTTCAACGAACCGCAATACGATGGAACAACGTACGTGTGAGAAGCGCCACGCACTTGAGATGAAACCCGCGCATCGGTCGGCTCCGGAGCGTTCGCCAAGCCGTTCACACCCGACCCGTTTTACCGCGCCGCGCATCGCGCCAAGGCGGCCCGGTCCGCGGCGGTGAGGTCATGTCGTGCGTTGTCAAGAAGGCAATGGCCCAAAAAGGATTTGCAATCGGGCCGGCCTTTCTGGTAAGGTCGAGGCCGTGTCGCGGGTATCGGTAGGGCCTGGTTTCCAGGTATCGCAAGAGCCCGTCGCCGGGGCGTTCCGGCGGCGGGCTCTTTTATTGCGCCCGGCCGGGTCGGCCTGCAGGGGAAGCCCGCGAAGGAGACGGTACGGTGACGAGCACTTCTGGGAACGTCGGTCTGGCCGCATACCGCAACGGCGGCGGCCCGGTGGAGCCGTTCGGCGCTGCGGAAGTAACCGCGATCACGCCGACCGGCGACCGGCCGGCCACGTTTGCGCTATGCCGCAAGTGGCTGCTGCGGCAATCCGTGGTTCCGGCGCAATGGATCGTCGTGGACGACGGCCACGAGCCGCTCGCGAGCCGGCTCACCGACGGCGCCGACTACATTCGCCGGAATCCCCAGCCCGGGCAGGGATGGAAATCTCTGGTGCTGAACCTCGCGGCCGCCCTGGAGCGAATCCGCTTCGACAAGGTGCTGATCATCGAAGACGACGATTGGTACCATCCCGATTACGTGGCCATGATGAGCGCGGCGCTCGATGATTCCGTGCTGGTGGGTCAGGGGAAGGCGATCTACTACAACTTCCCGGGGCGGATGTGGTATCGGTACCGTAACCGGCGGCATGCGAGCCTGAGCCAGACGGGTTTTCGCGGCGCTGCCGTCGAGGTGCTCCTGGACGTCCTCAAGACCGCCAACAGCTTTCGTATTGACATGCGGTTGTGGCGGTGCGATGTCGGCGGCAAACGAGTGCTTCGCGGCGACCCGCCGCTGTGCCTGGGCATGAAGGGACTGCCGGGAAGGGCGGGACTGGCCGGCGGCCATCGACCCACGGCCAAATATGTCCACGATCCCGAATTGGCGTACATCCGCAATCGCATGGGCGAAGACGTGGCGGCATACGAGGAACTTTTTCGGACGGAGTGAGCAAAATGCCCAATGGCTGCTACGCGTGCGACGCGATCATCACCTGTCACGACGATCAGCGCTATCTGCGACAGTGCCTCGAGAGCGTGCGGTCGCAAACGTTGAAGTTCCGCCGAGTGGCGGTGGTGGACGACGCCTCGAAATCGCCCGCGGAGATCCGGGAGATTTGCAGGATGTTCGACGCGTCGTACCATCGAACGGAGTTTCGCAACGGATGCGCGGCGCGCGATTTCGGTTTTTCGCGGACGTCGTCCACGCACGTGCTGTTCCTCGACGCGGACAATTTTCTCGCTCCGACCTATCTGCAGACGATCCTGCCGTCCATGGAGCCCGACTGCGGCATCGCCTATGGCGCGGCGGTTCGCGTCGACGCGCGGGGCAACGTCATCGGACCGCGTCGCGCCGTCTGTGAGTACGACCGTCACGCGATGCACAAACAGAACCAGATCGACACTTGCGCCGTGCTGCGGCGAACGGCGGTCGAGGATGCCGGACTGTGGAGCAATGGGCGGCCCCTGCCCATGCTCCAGGATTGGAGCCTGATGCTCCGCATCACCGCCCTGGGCTGGAAGGTGAAGTATTTCCACGAGCGGTTGTGGGCCTACCGCGTCCATGACGATCAACTCACCCGCCGCATGAAGGATTTCGGAGGGCGGACTCGCGTCGATGTCTATCGCACGGCGCTGGACTACGCCGTCGTCACGCCGTTCTGCGGGCGGCGCTGGTGTCTCGACAACGTGGTCGGCAATTACAAGCGGCTGGGCGTCGATCCCGCCCGTCTGCACGGCATATTTATCGACAACAGCAACGACGAGAACTTCCACGCGGAGCTGGTTGCGAAGCTGCTGCGAGCGTGCAACGAATGGAGCACGGTGACCGTGGCCCGCGCCCGCGGCGGGCCCGTGGCGGCGATTTCCAACGAGGAGCTGGCGAACACGGCGGCCCATCGTACGGCGCACGCACAAAAAATGGGGCAACACCTGGCGCGGATTTACGCCGTGGAAGCGCGGCGGCTGCTGCCGTCGCAGTGCGCCTTCGTGCTGACCATCGAAGACGACATCGAGATGCTTACGGACCGCGCCATCCCGCTGCTCCTGGAAGGCATGGACAGCCGCACGCAAGCGGTGTCGGGCATCGTGAGGAGCCGCTACGTCAAGATCGACGGCGAGCCCACGGTGATCGCCCACCGCGTGCGCTGCGAAGATCCCTACAAGTACGAGCGATTCACGCGCGGGCAAGGGATCCAGGCGGTGGGCGCGACCGGCATGCACTGCACGTTATGGAGAGCGGAGTCGTGGGACAGGCACATGCCCCTGTACTATTCGGTCAACGACGACGGGAATTGCCCCTGGCACGATGCGGCGTTTTGCGCGCGGATTCGCCGCGGCAACCCACACAATGCCATCAAGATCCACTGGGGCCTGCGGTGCAAGCATCTTCACAAGGAAGGCGATCGCATTGTGGAGATCGTGTGACCGCGGCAATTGCCTTTGCCGCGGCATTTCCGCCGGTCATCAAGGGCGCCGCGGACCGGCAGATGAGGCGCCGAGGGGCATTTTGGCGTTGGTTATCTCGCCGTTGTTCTTCTGCGGGCCGCTTCGTGGTATGATGCCCTGAGCCGGGGCGCTGGGGAGAATCCGACCAGCCGCCGCCGAGGGCAAATGCATGCCGCTGGCCGGCCACAGGCGGCCGCCTCCCCGCTGGCCCAACTGCTAGCTTTGCAAACTGTCGCTGATTGCCTCAATCGAGGAAGGAGTCGGACCATGCGAATGTTACTGCTGATCGGGATTACGGTGGTTGAAATCGCGCTCGCGGCGAGTGCGGGCACGGCCGCGGAAATCGGCGGGGGGTAAAGGGGACAGTCGCATATATTCGGTAACATGCATAGCACGGGCGGTTTATAGATGGCTTTTGTGTGGGCGACCACGGCGACGTAGCGTGGATTGCAAGCCAAGTTGCTCGGCTGCTTGTTCGGCCCAGGCGACGTCGCCATAAGGACTCCCACGACAAACGCATCGGCGGACGGACTCTAATTCTGCTTCCGTCTGCGGCATGTTGACTTGCTCGATCCAGTCGGACGGTTCGGGCAACGGCCACTCGGCCAGTAACGGGCCGCGCGCTCCCCGCGCACGCTGCTGCAAACTTCCCCATTTCCAATCCTCCGCGCGCGGAACAAGCGCGGCCCGTAAGGCATTCCGCTCCACGTACCGCGCCACGCAGTAGAAATGCTCGTCGTTCTCA
>Ga0302320_10000533_pt1 | contig 91803 bp, 79 predicted proteins | sample Bog_T0_3_FD_202130 | JGI IMG/M metagenome (GOLD analysis project Ga0302320, IMG submission 202130) | Peat permafrost microbial communities from Stordalen Mire near Abisko, Sweden - Bog_T0_3 | ecosystem: Environmental > Terrestrial > Soil > Wetlands > Peat | place: Sweden: Abisko, Stordalen Mire...
GAAGCAAACGATCCTGAATAGGCTAGGTTGATCACAGGTTGACTTGGGCTCTGGCGCCGCTATGCATTTTAGGTGTTGAGCGAAGCGGATACCCAATTAATTTAAAAGACTCGTATTCGAAGTCGCACAGACAACACCTTATACAGACGGTCACGCCACATCTCAATAAACTACGGCGAGCGGACGTCCGCAATGAGTGGGCCTTGGAAGCAAGCTCCAATTCTACGGAACCTTGGTGGCCGTCTTTTTATCATGAATGAGGAGAAGTAATCGCACCCACAATCGCTACTGACTCGAACCAGCCATTGCAATTCGCACGTCTCACGCTAAAGCAATGAGATCCACATTCGCGAGACGCGCTTGTGCCCAGGACCATTCATGTTGCCATCAGATTGGGTATACGCTGCTTTACGATCTACAAGAACATTGACTTTAAGGGATCTCTATTTATAATGGCTAGTTCAATGGACGAACTTGATCTGTTCGACTTCTCTAGAGCGGCGGATTTCCCTCCCAAGAATCTGGAGAACATCCCAGAGAATGACCCTTTGTGGGCAGTCCACATTGGAAGACGTCGAGACGAATTGTATTCGGAGGCCGATAAGACGACGGGGATCTGGCACGTTCGCAACGCTGAGTACTTAACCGATACAGGAGCCTATATCGAGTCGTTTACGGCCTCGAATCGGGCCCGAAGCATTGCGGAGTCGACGGGAGACATTCATCTACTCACCCGAGCACTTTTGAGCCATGTAGGAAGCGAAATCGCAACCGGCGCTTCCCGAGAGGCCCGAATTCACATCGAACAAGTAGCTCAGCTTAGTAAAGGAAGCGACGATCCCTATGTTTTAGGCGTGTACTGCTACCTTCAGGCCGTTTATTCCCTTTATGGGGATACTTCGGCGCCGGATACGCTCCAGCCGACAATTAACGTCTGCAAGAAGGCGTCGGACTATTTCGCAATGTGCGGAGAGATCGACTTGGCAATTCTGGCAAGGGTGGAAGGGGCCAATGCGATGTCTAGGACCGGAGCCTATATTCCATCAATCAGGGCTGTGGAGGATGCCATGAATTTGGCAACCGCCCACAGTGCTTGGAAATACGTCGGTCGGATGCTTATGATGGCTTCTGCCTCGGCAGCCGACCAAGGCTACCGGTTGAGAGTGGAAGAAACGGTCCGCCGTTCAATCCAGTGGTGCCAATTCACAGGTGACTGCTGGGGCAGAATCAGTGCGGTTTTTGCCCTTGGACGCTTGATTTCGTTTATGATCCCGTCAGGCGATCCCTCTCAGATGGCCCTCCCCGAGCGATACTTGCGTCAGGCGCAAGAGGAGTCAGCACTCCACGGAACCGTACTGCTATCGGCTCAAATCGACGCTTGGATGGTTTGGCTTCGAAACAAATGTGGGCTCATCGATCGTCCCTTTGATTTGCGTCCGAGTCGAGGCGATCTGGCAGCGCCAGTTGAAGGTGACCAAGAGGCTCGTATTTCGGACCTGCTGTCACAAAGTTCCGACATAGTTCGCACGAGTGACTTGCGCATTGCAGCTCGGCTTCAAGACGGAGTTGAAGACTCCCCGGACGCTTTTTTCGTGTTTGATGCGCGGCGCAAAGAAGACGGAAAGTGCGCAGATTTCTTAAACGAATATCGAAACGCGGTTGGCGCTCGGATTCTTGGCGTCGGCCCAGGCACGGTTGTGTTGTATACAGAGGTCAGATCCAACCCGCTCTTCGCTGACCTATCGGCCGGCATGCTGGCAGCGGTTGAGCGCCGCGAAGCCTTTGACGACATTCGAGAAGTGGGCCAGACGGAGGATCGACGCTGGTACCGGAGACGAATCGTGCCCAGTGGCGACGGAGCAGTGTTGACGCTGCGAGACATTACCGCCGAGCGGCAGATCGAAGAAGCTCTTAGGCATGCGGCCGAGTTAGCCGAGCGGTCTGTGAGGATTCAGTCAGAGTTCTTGGCAAACATGAGCCATGAGATTCGGACTCCGATAAATGGAGTCTTGGGTCTTGCGCGGCTGCTATCGGACGCACCGTTGGACGATTTGCACCGCTCGTATGTTGAGGACATCATTGGTAGCGGCGATGTCCTCATGCGCATCATCGGGAACGTGCTCGACCTGTCAAAGATCGAAGCCAATAACTTTGAAATCGACTTGGCCACCGTAGAACTGGGAGAGCTTATTGCAAGCACCATTCGACTGTATCAGGGCCAAGCGAAAGAGAAAGGCCTTCGATTGAGCTACTCGATAGATGCGGACGTTCCTTGTGACGTCTTGGCAGACGGTACGAGGATTCGACAGGTTTTGGCGAATCTGATTGGGAATGCCGTGAAGTTCACGAAAGCAGGCTATGTCGAAGTGATCGTGTCGACCGACGACGTCGATGTGGTGATCGAGGTCAGTGATTCGGGAATGGGCATTCCGGAAGAGCGCCTTGAAGCAATCTTCGACCGTTTCGCGCGCGGGACGGCCGATTCTCGGATGCTTGGCGGATGGGGTTTGGGGCTTGCGGTTTCTCGTGCGATCGTCGACCTTATGGGAGGTTCAATTCGAGCTCATTCGACCCCTGGCGAAGGGAGTCAGTTTGTGGTCCGGCTTCCACTTCAGGCCGTGACGAGAAGTGCGGTTCCGGTTAAGTCAGATTTGCCTTCGGACTTCTCGGGACGGAGAGTATTGCTTGTTGACGACAACCGGGTCAATACGATCGTGTCAGAACGAGCATTGGCACGTTTGGGCTGCGAAGTGACGGTTGCAGCCGACGGGCTTGAAGCGCTTGCCATTCTGGATTCGGCGTCCTTCGACATCATCTTTATGGACGTGAGAATGCCAGTTCTCGACGGGCTGGAAACCACTCGAGAGATTCGCAAACGCGAACAAGTTCTCGATCGCTGTACACCCGTCATTGCATTGACCGCCGGAGCCTTGATCCAAGAGCGAGAAAGCTGTTTTTCGGCAGGAATGGACGACTATGTTGCGAAACCCTTTACCCACGACAATCTCCGGGTGATCCTGGCTCGCTGGCTCTCGTAGTGCGACTCATGCAAGACCTCGACCGTCTTCTCAGAGCTTTAGCCGTTCTTAGCTTCCACCCTTGTCGGCTTGACCCTCATTGATGCTGTGGGTTGTGCTTTGTGGGAAGGTTCCAAAGGCGCCTGTGCAGTATCGGCGAGATCATTTGGAACCGGGAATGGCTGTACGCGCGGAGTGGTCCTTGTCCACTTCGGCTCCCGTATTCGGAGATATCGTAGGAAAGCCGGTGTTCAATTCGGCTCAGGCCTAAGCAGATTGGGCGCAGGAAGGCGTAGAAACGACGTCCTCGTTGAGAGGTCGGACCAGGACCACGACGCGCGAACAATACTCGCATCCTTATAGGACAACGTCCGAGCGAAATTTCGACGGTTACAGATAGCGGTCAAAAATGACTGCCACACGCAACCGTCGCGACGTCACGGCTCGCCTATTGTCGGAGACAACTCGTCAAGGCCAACGCTTTTAGTGCTTGTTCGCCGGATTCGGGCCCATCGCTCTTTCATAGCCGGATGGGTCGAATTCTGCAAGAACCGAGTCATAGGCCAGATTGATAAGACCCACAGGCACTCCAACCCTTGTGGTCGCGGCATGAGCATTTTCCGCGAGAGTCTCAAGCAGGCGAGTCACCTTCCCCAAATGCTCGATCACCTCAGGAGGGGCTGTCGCCCTATACTGCTCACACCGAGCCGCATTGAAGGCCGCGTACGCCTTGTATACGTTCGCCGCAATTTCCGGCGGAATGTTGAGGACCTCATGATCGTTTCGGTCCGGCGGCGCGATAAGGCTCATCAGGTTTTGTTCTTCTCGTTGCGCCAAGGTCGAAAAGTGCTGAGTGAATCGCTGGTCCCCCGGTTTGTTGGTCTCAATCAAACCAGTAACGATAGGAACCATGTTTAGATGGGCCTGCTTTAAACCTTTGTGATAGTTCAGCAGAACGCTTCGTCCTTCGTCTCGAAATCGTTCGACGAAATCTCTCTCGAATGCCATGATTGTCTCCTTTGACGAGTATGTGCTCTCTCTTCCATCATGACACTAGCCCTGACCGACGGAGTAAGCAATTGGCAGGGATCTCGACGAACTAGCAAAGCTACCTGGGGGAGAATCGATCTATAGTATTTTATGACCTGGCGCTTACTTTGTTGAAGCCTGTGCATGCGATGACTCCGGCTGGAAATTCAACATCTTCTCGATTGAAATTGCGAAGTCTCAGTCAAGAAGGTCCCGATTTTCGCGGGATTGCCCTTCTTGTCTATAACGAATTGTACGGGAATACGGTCGATGCCCCATTTTGTGCTTCCGGCGACGAAGGCGGTCTGCCCAAGGCTATGTTTCCTGATTTGGAAGCCATTCAAGAGTCGAGGGCCATGCATGGGCTTTGGGCGGTAGATTGGGCATGCGGGACCAGGCTGTTTCTTTGCGTCGATTTGGCTTGATGAACCGTGCGTTTTGCTCCCTGGCTCTGGCTCTTGTCCTCTCTCTTTTGGCGTTTGCATCTAATTCAGCGCCCCAAGTCGTTCCGATCCTCGATTCCAAGTCTTGCTGCCCGATATTCCCGGCAACGATTGGTGGTAAGGAATACCGTTTTCTTCTCGACACCGCGGCTTCAGACGGAATGGTGAGCAGTCGCCTTGTGAGGGAACTTGCGCTTCAACCATCCGGAGTCGGCGGCGCCAATGACTCTTCCAAGAATCCGAATATCGCCGTTTCCGTGTATCAATTGAATGGACTCAAAGTAGGAAGCATAGTGTTCAATCACATCCTCGTCGCAGGAGATCCGAGCGGGAAAGATGCTGGCCGTTAGGCGAAGTGAACGGCATCCTCTCGCTTAAGTGATTTGGCAGCGACGTGGTCACCATCGACTTCGCTTCTCGCTGCATCGTAATCGGGGATGACGAGTCCCTCCGAACAAAAATGAAAGGGGCCAAGTCCTATCAGGATAACAATGGTTGTCCGGTAGTGGACTTTCAAGTCGGATCGATGAGAAGTTCCGTTCGACTCGACTCAGGTTCCGAGATGGGTCTCACCATTCCAAGCCGTTTCCTGCCGCAACTTCATTTGATTGGGAAAGCGAGGCCCGCAGGGAAGGCGAGGACGATGTTCCGCGGGTTTGACCTTTATCAGATCCGCGTCTCCGATGCGGTTACAATTGCGGGTCTCAAGTTTCCAACGGATGACATTCTTGTGAACGACATTTTCCCTGAACCGAACCTGGGTAGTCGGGCGATGCAGTCCCTCCGCATTACCCTCGATCGGAAGCACCGTAGAGTCCTCATGGAAACGCCCTCGTTCGAAAAAGGCCCTGAAGGAAAGGGATCTTGAAGAGCCCAGACGACAACTGTCGCCAGTTTATGGGCGGTCGCATTTGAGTTACCAGAATTCATTTCCTCGCCGATTTCTGTGATCGGAAGAGACTTACGATGGACCACCGCAGCCAAACCGAGGAGGTAATTACCCGGATCAGGCTGGAATCACTCAGAATTCTCTTATGAATCAATGTTAATTCAAACTTGAATCAGCGATGATTCATTGATACTGCATGATAAGGCAGTATGGAAACAGAAAATCGTAGTTGGGGAGAGCGACCGGCCATCACCCTTCAAGATGTCGCGAAATCTGTCGGGGTCAGTACCTCCGCTGTCTCAGTCGTTCTTAACGGGACGCGCTCCGGCACAAGGGTCTCGTCTGAGAAGCGGCTCGCGGTGTTGGAGGCCGCAGAGCGGCTCGGATATCGTCCCAATGCCCTGGCTCGATCTCTGAGTACAGGCAGAACCAATCGCGTCGGGGTCTATTCAGGCAAGTCCCGGCTCGACTCTCGCAATTCTTTCTTTGCCGAGTTGTTGGGCGGAGTCATCGTAGCGGCCGGAGAGTTTCGGCAGAACACGATGATCCACTCGTACGGGTGGGATTTGGACGGTTTGCTCGATCTGGTTTCAAATCGTGCGTTAGACGCATTGGTTGTTTATGCCGGAGACGATGACCCAATTATTCCATTGCTTGGAGAACTGTGCGTGCCGGCGGTCGCAGTGGCCGACCCTTTGCAGAGCCTGCCAACCGTCGTCGTCGACGACGCAGCCGGTGGGGAGTTACAGGCCTTTCACCTCGCAACTCAGGGGCATCAGCACGTTTTGGCAAAGCAGGATCCGAGTCGGGTTCGTTCCGCCGTTATTCGAATGGAATCGTTTTTCAGCACGGCTGAGAAGCTGGGAATGAGGGTCACACGTCGGTTCGAAACTTACCACGAGAACTTCGGTTTGGATCCTTCGGACATCGAGACGCTGACTTTGGGTCCAGATCGGGCCACCGCAGTTGTAGCGTGGAGCGACCATGTGGCGCAGAGGATCTGCGAGCGTCTTGATCTTCTCGGCTTTCGGGTTCCACAGGATGTTGCCGTCATCGGCTTTGACGGCACAGAGCATTCGTGCATACCTCGACACATCTTGACCACGATCCGGGCGCCGTGGTCACAGGTTGGCAGTACCGCCGTTCAGTTACTGAACAAGCTGATCGATGGCCAATCTGTACCTGCCCTCACGACTCTCCCGGTTGAATTCATTCTGGGGGCGACGACCTAATCATTGCGCATAGCAGCGCCCGACTCAATCCGATGCAGGAATAATATGAACAAGCAACAGGCATTTACTCTCATTGAGCTCCTTGTCGTTATCGCGATCATCGCGATCTTAGCAGCCATTCTTTTCCCCGTTTTTGCTCAGGCCAAGTTGGCAGCAAAGAAGGCCTCTGACTCCTCAAACCTCAAACAGCTTGGTTTGGCCGAATTGATGTATACGAACGACTACGACGACACCTTTGCTCTCGGTGATACGTATGCGAACGGACTGACGCCGAACGGCAACTATAACGACTATTGGCTTACCTGGCGTGAACTTATCCTGCCTTACGTAAAGAACGGCCAAGGCGTCGTGGTGGATTCCACTCACGTGGATGCGGGAACTTACGTCTCGGGCGGGGTCTTTGCGACGCCATCGGCAAATCAGTGGGGAAGAACCTACGAAACGCACGCAAGTATCAATCCAACGGGCGACACCTATGGATGGAATCCCTTTGAGAACTCTCCCCCTACAGTTTCTCAAACGGTTCTTCGACATCCGGCCGGAACCCTGTTGATCACTACCCAAGGTATCAACACAACATCCGGGAACGGTGGGGACTATGCGGGTGAACCAAGCGGGAACGGCATCTATGATGCATTTTGGGCTTACAGCGGCCCAAATGGGAATGGACCGGACGGCGGACAACCCGGCGCCAACTGGGCTTCGACTGACGTCGACGCGGCTGGCAACTGGTATACCAACATTACGCCCCGATTCCGCTACAACGGCACTGCCAACATCGCCTACGCCGACGGTCATGTGAAGACGATTGCCAAGCCGGCATTCAATTATTGCAAGCTGATGATCCTGCCCGAGGTCGGACACGATGGAACATGCGGAGGCAACGGCTATCCATGTACGGCGGCTTACGTATCGTCAATCGTAAACGCATTCAATGCGGGGGGAGAATGTGCGGTAAACGGCTTTATGGACAGCAACTAGGGTGAGATCAATGACCAAATACTGTCTAGGTTTCGCGGCGGTTTCCGCCTTGGTTTGTGGCTGTAGCGGTGACCCCGGAGTCAACGCTCCGTCTGATCCTCCGGTAACTCAAGCCAAGATTAACAAAATGACGCCCGAGCAGAGGGCGGCATACGACCAAGCGATGAGGTCTAGGGATCAGGCCCTGGCCGCAACGCAAGGCAAGGGCTCCCTCGCCTCGAGAACGAATGGACACTAAGGTTTGCATCCTCTCGGCGGCCGCTTTCGCGGTCGCCGCGGGATGCGGTAATCCCAGCCCAAACGCGGTTGAGGACAAGCCCGGCTCGATTGTGATGAAGGGCGAGGTTGACCCCGGTTTATTTGGGTCCTGGAAGTATATCAACGGAATTTACACATTTAAACGGGACGGCTCGTATGACGTCCACTTCGACTACATGCGCCCGGATGGCCCGGGGCAGCCAGACAAGCACGTCTTCGGAGACGACAAGGGCAAATGGAGCGCTGACAATCAATACGTGTATTTCAAATCATCCTTTGGCAACGTCATAAGCGACAAATTTGAACTGAACCCTGAGGGGTCAACGCTCAAACTCTATCCCCGATACGTGAAGGTCCCCGAAGTGCTTCGTCGAATCTCGAAAAAGTAGTCGAGACCGTTGGCAAGCAACCCAGTTGAAGGGGCCAGGCACGCATTATCACGTCTTGCGACGAGGAGTGGTGAGTCCAAAACCACCGCAGATTTACGCGTCGACGCATTACTGCCTGTATACTGCAACTAGGTTAACACGGAGGTTGAGAGACAATCTCATGGAAGGCCAAGACAGTGATACGGTTCATTATCGCGCAGGGAACGGCCTCAGCAATCTCGACGAGATCGGGACCTGTCTGTTGGTTAGAAGATAACCAGTTCAACGCTTGAGGGCAAAAAGCCCCGGGCCGGCGGCCCAGAGTTCTTTAGTGGCTGGGTTATAGCGCAGGATCGTGGGGCGCTCGCACGGGAGGTTGCCTAGGATACTATGCCAGGTTTGGCCGGCGTTCGTGGTTTCCCAGACTCCACCGGTGGTCGAGGCATCCCAGGCAGTGCGGCTGAGCCAAATTCGGTTGGGGCTGGCTGTGTCCACCTGTACATCGACGATCGAAACACCATCGCCGAATTGGGTCACTTGACGCCAAGTGCTGCTGTGGTCCTGGCTCACCCAGAGTTGCTTGCCAGGGCAATAAATTGTTCCGTCCTGACTCAGCGTCACATTGAAAACCCAATCTTCCTTCGAGAATACGAGCTTCCAGCTTTCCCCGCCGTCTTCCGATCGGTAAAGTCCGCCGCCAACTCCGCATGCGCCCCAGAACAGGCGCTTCGGATCGGTAGGGTCAACCGCGATGCCGTTGAACATCCTTCGACTAGGCGGCTGGTTCTTAAGTTGGGTCCAATGCCAGCCGCCGTCGACGGACTTGAATATTCCACCGCCAGTCCCGCTGGGACTGGGATTTCCGTCAATGCCTAGGTACACCGTATACGGGTTGGCGGCTTCGACAGCGAGAGCTCGAGGGTACCCACGACCCCACATTGTGTTCTCGGTCGGAAGGTAGGTTGGCAATCCGTCTGTGACCTTGATGAACGTCTGTCCTGAGTCCATGGATCGAAACACCACATTCTGAGGCGTATCCCAAGGCGAGCCGCTGGTAAGGATCTGCTTTCCATTGTCCCAGACTCGCACGCGCCATTGATGCCCGCTGATGTCCTTACTCCAACGCAGAGGGAGCAGTTGATGCCAGCCAAGAGGAGAGTTGTCGGAGACGAACAGCCCTTCATCCATTGCCGTCACATAGGTCTTTCCGGCAACAAACTGAACATCGGTGACGACGGAGATGTCGGCGCCCCGCGATCGCTCGCTCCAGGTTCGGCCGGAATCTGTCGTACAAACCGGGCGCCAGTTCGCAGCGATGAAGAGTTCCTTCCCGTTCAGCGGGTTGATCGCCAGGTTCCTTGGGGCGCTGAGATTCGCCGGACCGGCCTTAGACCCCTCCAGATCAGTCGGATTCCAAACCGTGTCCGGTCGGATCTTCCCTACTGTCGACCAAGATTGGCCTCCATCCTCCGAGAATGCAGCCTCCCCGCCCCAACCGGTGGTTTGGATGGCGTGCACCTCGAGCGGATTCTTGGAATCGACGACCACGTCTATCCACTCCTCGCCCGATTTGCCCTGAAGCCCGGTGGGTTTCCATGTACTGCCACCGTCGACCGTTCGCCAAACGCCCTGGTCCGCCATCGCTGCGTAGCCGGATGCCCCAGTCGCGTCAAAGACGACTGCATATGCCTTGCCGGGAATTAGCAGTTTGGGAGGCTCATGCCCCTTTGCGGTTAGTTCAACGGCTATTTCGTTCTCAGGTCCCTTCCCCTCCGCGGAGGTCGTGGAATAGAATCCCGGATTGCCTGCAATCCTTCGTTCGTTAGGATTGATCGGGAGGCTAATCGGACCAACAATCTCTCCGCTCTGGTTCGCAAGCTCACTGACTCCCCTTATTGTCGATGGAAAAATGGGTTCATCGGCGGCCTCAATTTCCTTAGGCGTTACAAAACCAGGCGCAACAATGAAAGGTAAAGAATTCCCAGGTTCGTTCAGACACCGCTCTGTTTCCTTGCTCTCCGGCGAGATCCGCAGACTCGCGGAGGAGAAGCGTTTTGGTCTCCAAGATGCCGGCTCTCTTGAGATTAGATCCATGGGTTCGTTTTCTCCACCTATCCGATAGAGCCCCGATGAAGTTGCGGCAAAGAGAGCGCCATGTCCAGGCTGAAAAGCTACCGAGCATGCGAATCCGGATGGAATTTTGAGGCGGACAGTCCAGGTAGTGCCGAAGTCTTGGCTCTCAAGAACTCGCCCGTCGGGTGCGGCGAACGCAAGGCGTCTCGACTTTCCAGGGTCCACGGCGAGACAGTGCATGCTGCGGAACTTTTGGCACACGAGGCCGAGTTGGTTCGGTGGACTCCCTTTCAGAGTTGTCCATACCTCTCCCCCGTTTTCGCTTCGCGAGATTCCGTTGGTCGTGACGGCGTATACGCGCTCAGGCTGCGACGGGTCGGTCGCCAGGGTAAGTACCTCATACCCAGCGATGCCGCGGTTACGATGTTTCCAAGTCAATCCATGGTCTAGGCTTTTGTATACTCCCACGACATCGCCGCCCATATAGAGGGTTCCGTCCTTTTTCGGGTGATACGCGACCGACCAATAGAGTCCCCCGCCTCCCCATCCGACGGGCCTCCAAAGCTCGCCTTCAGACCAAGCCGATCGGTAGCAGGCGAGTAAACAGAAGGCGACGGCCTTATTTGCATTGGCCATGGGGTGATGTTACCCATGGCTATGATTGGAACGCTGGACGGCCGACGGTTTCCTCAGGCGGCGTGGAGTCCCAGCCCGTTTCGCAATGATGCGTTCGGACTCCGGCACTGAACCGACGGCTCCATGCCTTCAGCAACAAGCGTCCAACAAGCAAGCAAGATCTGCTGAAAGTTCCCGGCATGACTTGACCAAATGGGGATAAGATTGGCAACAGCGACTCGTCATGTCTCATATAAAGTTATCCGTGCGGTATTTTCCCCTTCTGGCAATAGGCATCTCCGCTTCGATGGTTCCAGCCCAGACCCTATTGAATATCAACGTTCAGGGAGGGCGGCATCCAATTAATCCCTTGATTTACGGCGTAGCTTTTGGCAGCGCCTCTCAGCTTGCAGACCTCGTATCCCCGCTTAACCGCTATGGAGGGAACGAGACAAGCCGATATAACTGGAACCTGAACGCTGAGAGCCTCGACAACGACTGGTACTTCGAGAGCATGGCGTATCCCAGTTCAGTACCTGGCGAAGCCATCGACTCCTTTATTTCAAGCAGTAAGGCAGGTGGATCACAACCGCTGATCACGGTGCCGATGCTCTCCTACATGGCGAACCTGGGCGCCAATCGCTCGACATTGGTGTCCTTCTCGGTCAAGAAATACGGACCTCAGACGCAAACCGATCCGTGGAACGCAGACGCCGGGAACGGCATAAGCACTGCGCCAGGCAACCCCTTTATCACGGGTAACGATCCTTTGGACGCCAACATCCCGAATGATGTGGCTAACCAGAAAAACTGGATGCAGCACGTACTCTCGAAGTGGGGCAATTCCATGGCTGGCGGTGTGAAGTATTACATCATGGACAATGAACCGTCCATCTGGGACCAGACCCATCGAGACGTGCATCCGGCCGGTGAAACCTACGCTGAGATTATCTCCGATTACGAATCATACGCATTGATGGTGCGTAAGATGGACCCCAATGCTCTGATTGTTGGCCCGGAGGAATGGGGGTGGGGAGGCTACGTTTGGAGCGGAGCCGATTTCATATGGTTCGCGGATCATAACTGGACCGGAACCCCGCCCGACCAGGCAGCAAACGGCGGGCTTTGGCATGTACCCTACATTTTGAAGACGCTGGCCGCCTACCAAAGAAAGACCGGGTATCAGCTACTGAACATCTTTAGCTTGCACTATTATCCACAACAGGGTGAGTATGGCGGCGATGACTCGCCGCCTATGCAAGCCATTCGGAATCGCTCAACTCGTTCCCTTTGGGACCCCAACTATACAGATCCAACTTGGATCAATGCGGTAGTTCAGCTGATCCCCCGAATGAAGAGCTGGGTTTCCGCATACTATCCCGGACTACCTACTGCGATCACCGAATACAGTTGGGGTGACGATGCCTTCTTGAATGGCGCAACGACCCAAGCGGACATTCTCGGCATTTTTGGCCGTGAGAATCTCGACATCGGAACCCGCTTTACTTGCCCGGATGTCGGGACTCCGACCTACCTGGCGATGAAGATTTATCGCAACTATGATGGATCGAAGTCGGGCTTTGGAGACACAAGCGTGTCATGCCTGGCCCCGAATCCCGACGACTTATCCGCGTTCGCGTCTCAGCGAACCAAGGACTCGGCCCTCACCGTGATCGTGGTTAACAAGGTCACGACTGCCGCTCCGATCAAGCTGAATTTGTCCGGTTTTGATGCCCGAGTAGCCGCCGTTCCCTACCAGATCCAATCGGCTGACCAGAATGCGATCACTAGAATCTCCAGCGTCCCCGTCTCAAATGGAATTCTATCGACGACCGTTCCGGCACAGAGTATTACGCTGTTCGTTATTCCCCAAGCAAGCCCCTATACAGCCCAGTACGACTTCGAATCGAGTACAGATGGGTGGACCGCAAGCAGTTCCGTTATCTCCGGTTTGCAGACTTCACCGTCTCAAACCTTCAGCGGGAAAAGATCGCTGGCATTCACATGGAGGGGTAGCGGCACTGCCAGTGTTTTGGTGAACAAGCCTACAACTCCGGCTGGAAAGACAGTGACCTTTCACGTTTGGGTACCGGCGGGGAGCAAGATTAAATCGGTTCAAGCGTTTGTCCAACAACCGGCTGCCGGGAAAAACACGATCACGATGACGACAGTTCCTATCGCCAATATCACAGCCAATGCTTGGAATACGATCACGGTCGATGCCCCTCCCCATGCAGTGACGCCACTGGCAAATCTTGGGGTGCGATTCACAACGTCCAGCAATTGGACGGGGACCTGTTACATTGACGCAGTTGGCTGGTGATCTCCTGGCTGATTGGGCATCTTGAGTTCATGGCGACAAGCGTGCATTCCAGAGCTCAAAAGGCGCATTGCCACGGGAAAACCGAAAATCCTGATCGAGCCCGAGTTTGGGTCATCGACGCGACGTTCTTCTTAAATCGTGCCAGTCGAAAAAGTTTCCACCTGGCAGAGGCTCTCGCTGGCTCACGACGACGACCGACTAGGGTGGCAACTAGTACCCGGCAGCTCTTTTGGCGGCGAGTGCGGCCGGAGGCATGTGGTCTGAACCCTTGAACTGAGAGTTTGAAACCGGCGCTTTGACGACTTTAGCTTTGTCTTGGGCTGAACTGCAGCCGCAATTGACGAGCGTCACGGATGACACGATGAAGAGGGCGATCAGATATTTCATGGTTTATCGGCATAGAGAAGAAACAGGCTCGGACCGTCCGCCTATTCACCGACGGACGGATCCGATTCAAGGCATGTTTAACCAACGGGGTTGGACCAGGTCCGAAGCCCCCATCCGTCTCAGTCCTCGTACTGTGAACAACCGGTAGCGGCTGTAAAGGGCGCCGAATCATACGGATACCAACTGGGGGCGCCGTTTGGCATTGTCCAGAGGTACTTGCACCAACCGTTTACTCCTCCAAGCATTCCAATCTTGGCCCCTTTGGCATGGCCGTCCGCATAGATGAAGTTGCTGATTAGGTTGTGCCGGAACCGAGGCATTCCGTTCGACCAAGGGTACGGCTGCGCTGTATTGTCGGTGTCGTTGTCGGCTCGGATGGCCATTTGCAGATCGAAATTCCCAGGCGCCCAGCCCCACTCAACTGCTTCGAATTGGGCAAGTTGGAAGTCAGTGGTGTCGGGAGGAGTACCGCTCGCGCGACCCATGTAGCCTTTCTCTACGATGAGCACTTTGCTGGCCGGCGTGTTGAGCGCGGTCTGGCTGATCGAGGTGTAGGGACTGCCGAAATCAGAATTCACGGTCGGGTCGCCCGCGATGTGCATATTAATTCCGTATTGACGCGGCACCGCCTGATTCGGGAAGTCCGGGCAATTCCACACACCGCCCACCATCTCGTTATTGCCGAGTGTGATCGTGTCTTCCTTGTTACCGTTCTTGACGTAAGGGTTGACCATCGTCTGCCAGGGAAGGCCGAGTCCGAGAGGGTCCTCAGCGTAGCTTGGCGTTCTTTGAACCAGCACGTACACGTCGTCATAGTCGTTGCTGTACATCAACACCGCAAGACCGATATTCTGCTCGTTAGAGAGGCACGACGTCTTTTTGGCAGCTTCTTTGGCTTGAGCAAAGACAGGAAACAGGATCGCGGCGAGGATCGCGATGATCGCGATAACTACTAAGAGCTCGATGAGAGTAAAGGCTTTTTTCACGGTTTATAAGTCCCTCGTTGGACGGTCGGTCGATTCGCGTATGATGAGTCGCCCGGGTATGTTGGTGCCCCGGACCGGTGAAGAAGTTTCGATTTCAGAGAGGAGCGCAGTTACCGCCGCGCGAGTCATCTCCTCGACGGGCTGCGCGTAGGTAGTGAGCGCAGGTTGAACGAGTTGAGCGGAGTTCGTGTCGTCGAATCCGACGATGCTAAGGTCTCTTGGAACATTGAGCCCTAGCTGTCTGGCCGCCCTCAAGGCGCCGATCGCCATTTCGTCGCTGGCGCACGAAATAGCCGTAATGTGCGAATCCCGGCGGACCAGTTCGTGGAGAGCTTGCTCGCCTCCCTGGATTCGAAAGTCTCCGTAGGCAACCGGGGCTTCTTCTCCGCAAAGGTCCCGGAATGCCGCAAGACGTAAACGGCCGGATCTTAAGGTCGAAGGTCCGGCGATTGAGGCAATTCTCTCATGGCCCAAAGATCGGAGATGCTCGACCGAGAGCCTGATTCCCTCCGCATCGTCCGTGTTGAAAGCACATAGATGGGAAGGGTCGCCATCCAAGACGGCAATCGGAAACCTGGCCTCCATCAGGGTCTCAACAAGGCGCGAATCGACGATAGGCGCAACGATGAGCGCCCCGTCCATTCGACCGTTGACGACCGCCTTTAGGATCTCGTCTGAATTCTGCTGGTTGCATCGAGTGATGACGAGAAGGTCATGGTTGACCGCATGAAGCACGTTGGCAGCAGCGTTGAGAACGCGCCCGACATGAGGTCCGAGTAGGAAGTCCTGCTCAGCCTGGGTGGGGATGATTCCGATCGTTCGCGTCGATGCGCCCTGCAAGGCTCTTGCAACCCAGTTCGGTCGATATCCCAGCGCGCGTGCCGCTTCCCGGATGGCCTCCCGAGTTTGATCTGCGACGTTTGTTCCCGAATGTGCGTTGTTGAGAACCACGGAAACGGTGCCGGTAGAGACTCCTACCTGCCTTGCGATGTCGCTCAGTGTCGCGCGCTTCTGTTGTGCCACCTTTGGCCTTTCCACGCGTCCATTATAACAGAACAAACGTTTATCCGAAACGTTTGTTCAACCTAAACGCGTTTTTTTAGAAAAATGGTGCCGAGAGCCCCTCAGGGCGTGTTTTGTCAGGAGCTCCTACCCATTATTGGTAACTTGGAACCGGAAGTTGGTCTCCTTGCGCGGTCCGATTCTGAGCAACCATAGCCTCATCTTCCAGATCCATTAATGCAATTTCATGAGGTAAAAGTCGGGGCATCGTTGCTTTGGAATCAACGTCATCGCACCGTTCCATCAATGCGTCCTCGATGTGGCCGCCGTCGATCGTGTTTCCGGTTATGTGGCCACAATTCACCCAAACGGCCGAGCTTAGGGCGTGAACGAGTCGAATCCGTGCCCTCAGGTAAGATCGGGTTTCAGCAATGCCCCAATGGCCATGCTTGATTCTGGTATTCCTGCTCTCCTGTTGCTCTACCCTTGGCCACAGTTTGGACTTGAATGGCGCGTCCGGGTCTGAGTCCCTCGCTGGCCAATGGCGATTTCGTCTCGATCCCAGCAACGACGGAGTGGCAGCTAAGTGGTACGACCAGGAACTTCAGGAAACGGTCACACTGCCCGGTTCCACAGACCAGAACCGGAAAGGGTTTGCGAACGTTGCCAAACCCAATCTGGATCATTTGAGCCGGATCTGGGAATACAAGGGAGCGGCGTGGTACGAGCGGATTATCGATGTTCCTACTCATTGGAAGGGTCTACGAGTAACCTTGTTTCTAGAGCGCTGCCACTGGGAGACTCGAGTTTGGCTCGACGGTCAGGTGTGCGGTACTCAGGACAGCCTTTGCGTCCCCCACATCCATGAGTTGGGGATAAGCCTGAAACCAGGAAGGCATCGACTTACCCTCCGAGTAGACAATTCAATCAAGTTTGACGTCGGACTTGATGCGCATTCCATTACCGAGCAGACGCAGACGAATTGGAACGGGGTGACGGGGCGAATCGAACTGCAGACCACTCCAGTGACCTGGATCAGCGACTTGCAGGCCTACCCCGATTTGGACCGCCGAACCGTAAGGCTAAAGACCACGGTCAGAAATGAGTCGGCAAAGTCCGTTGCGGTAAAGGTGGACGCATCAACTACCGCGAGAAATGGGTCGAGCACAATGGCTCAATCAGGAAGTTTTTGGATCGCTCCGGGCGCTTTCGCTTATTTGAGCATCATTCTTCCCCTCCCTAAGGACGTTGCTCCATGGAGCGAATTCAATCCAGAGCTTTGCCATGCGAAGGTATCGCTTGCCGGGACCTCTCCAAGCCGAACGGTCAGTTGCACGTTTGGACTTCGCAAGATCGCAACCCGCAATAAGCGCCTTGTTTTGAACAACCGAAACCTGTTCTTGCGAGGAACCCTCGAGTGCTGCATCTTCCCGTTAACCGGCTACCCGCCGACCGATGTTGCAAGTTGGCGGAGGGAACTTACCGTCATGAAATCTTACGGCCTGAACCATGTCCGCTTCCACTCTTGGTGTCCACCCGAAGCGGCTTTTGAGGCGGCCGACCAGATGGGATTTCTATTCCACGTCGAATTGCCTCAATGGGTTGGGAACGTCGGAAGAGTCCCTGATCGCGACCAGTTCATTCGGCAAGAAGAGGACCGTATTTTAACTGCCTATGGCAATCACCCGTCCTTCGGATTTCTCTGTATGGGAAACGAGTTGACTGGTGACCCAAACTTCCTTCAAGATCTCGTGAAAGCGGGCCAAAGGGAGGATCCACGCCATCTGTACTCTCCGTCAACCGCTTGGTCCCAAGGAGCTTTCGACGATTACCGGGTTGTCGTTGTAAGAGGCCTTCATGGACCGTCGACCGACGCCGACTTCCGGCAGGAAGTGGCCGCGCAGCCAGTCCCGACGATCTCTCATGAGGTTGGCCAATGGTGCATCTTTCCTCGACTTAGTGAAATTCCCAAGTACACAGGCGTGACACGGCCCCGGAACTTCGAACTCGTGAGAAACGGCTTGGCCACTCATCATCTGCTCGACCAGGCGGAGGCCTTTACCCAGGCCTCGGGCAAGCTGAGCGCACTCCTCTACAAAGAAGAAATTGAGGTTCTGCTCCGGACTCCGGGTCATTCTGGCTTTCAATTACTAGATCTCCATGACTTCCCTGGCCAGGGCACGGCTCTCGTGGGGATTCTTGATCCGTTCTGGGACTCCAAAGGCCTGATCTCCCCGTCCGAATTTCGCCGATTCTGCTCGCCCACTGTCCCGTTGCTCCGACTTGCCAAGCGGACGTTTTTGTCTGGCGAAACGATCGCGGGTCAGGTTCAGCTTGCCCAATACGGCGCCTCTGATCTGAAGTCAGCCGCGACGTGGAAGATCACTGATTCGAAGGGAGTCGTCTTGTGTTCGGGCGCCTGGCCCTCGCAATTGTTCCCAGCGGGAGACCTTTGCGATGTCGGCAACTTTTCGGTTCGGCTGGATCGCATTCAATCCGCCGCAAAACTAAAGATCACCGTAAAGGCAGGTCCAGCAGAAAACGACTGGGATATCTGGGTTTATCCTTCGCGGACTCATTCCAAACCCAATTCAGAATTGGTAGTTACCAAGTCGCTGGACGAGGCGACTCACGCTCTGGAGCAAGGACGCAAAGTCCTCTTCCTAGCCACCCGTGGATCACTTGCCAATTCTGTCCGAGGCACTTTCACTCCAGTCTTCTGGAGTCCGGTTTGGTTTCGGGATCAACCGGCGAAGACGATGGGGATTCTCTGCGATCCTCACCACCCGGCTCTTGTCGGCTTCCCTACCGAGTTCTATACGAACTGGCAGTGGTACGACTTACTCGAACGATCCAACGCGATGGTCCTCGACCGCACTCCCCCAAGTTTTCGACCTATTGTCCAGGTCGTGGACAACTTCGTCGATAACCGTAAATTGGGAGACTTGATCGAAGCGCGGGTCGGAACTGGCCGACTGGTGGTTTGCTCCTTGAACATCTGGGACGATTTGGATAATCGACCTGTCGCTCGACAGCTCTACGAGAGCGTTCTCCAGTACATGGGCTCAGAGCGCTTCGCCCCGACAAGCAGGCTAACACTCGGCGAGATCCGGAGTTTTCTTCGCGAGAGCCGCCCATCGAACCTCTCCATGCTCGGAGCGAAAGTGATCTCAGTGGACAGTGAAGATCGAGCAAACGGTAACGTGGCTTCGAATGCGATCGACGATGACCCGAACACGTTCTGGCACACTCAGTGGCAGCCAAGCGAAACCCCTTACCCTCACGAAATCCTGATCGATCTTCAGAAGCCCGTGCGGCTCGCGGGCTTGAAGTACACCCCTCGGCAAGACATGGAGAACGGCAGAATCGAGAAGTTCGAGGTGTATGTCAGCTATGATCGTATGAGTTGGAGTGAGCCTGCTGCTCGGGGCTCGTTCATACCGGGAGGCAAAACTCAGACTATAACATTCGGCAAGCCTGTTACAGGTCGTTATATGAAGTTTATTGCTCTGTCGGAGATCCATGGGCACCCATTCGCCGCCATCGCTGACCTCGATGTGATCATCCCGTGACCCGATGAATGCAAAGGAGCGCCCCTGGGAATCCCGGGGCGCTCCATAACGATCAGACCAAGTCGAAACGATCGAGGTTCATGACCTTGTTCCATGCGGAAACGAAGTCATGCACGAACGCGTCCTGGGCATCGCTGCTCGCATAGACCTCCGCAAGGGCTCGAAGTTGCGAGTTCGAACCGAAGACGAGGTCGACGATGGTGCCAGTTCCCTTAAGCTCACCCGTCGATCGGTCGCGCCCCTCTAGCACGCCTTCTGAAAGGGAGGATTTTTGCCAACTCGTTCGCATGTCGAGGAGATTCACGAAAAAGTCGTTCGTCAAAGTTTCGGGCCGGTCCGTGAAGATTCCGTGCTTATTAGGCCCAGAGTTTGCTCCCAAAACACGCATGCCACCGATTAAGACGGTCATCTCGGGCGGCGTCAGCGTCAAGAGGTTTGCCTTGTCCACGAGCAATTCCGCCGCCAACCCTTCGTGTCCCTTTAGGATGTAGTTGCGGAATCCGTCTGCGGCTGGCTCCAGCACCTCGAACGAGCTCACATCGGTCTGTTCTTGAGTCGCATCCGTCCGCCCAGGCACGAATGGAACTTCCACATTGTGGCCAGCCCTTTTCGCCGCTTCCTCAATTGCTGCGCAGCCGCCCAGCACGATCAGATCGGCGAGCGAGACCTTCGTGGCACCGGTCTGGTTATCGTTGAAGTCAATTTGAATCGCCTCGAGCGTCCCAAGAACTTGCGCCAGTTCGGATGGCTGATTCACTTCCCAATTCTTTTGTGGCTCGAGCCGAATCCGTGCGCCGTTAGCTCCGCCGCGTTTGTCGCTGCCGCGAAACGTCGAAGCGGACGCCCAAGCGGTCGAAACCAATTGCGAGATAGAAAGACCAGAAGCGAGGATCTTTGTCTTGAGCGCCTCAATTTCCGGCTCGCTAATCAACGGATGATCAACGACAGGAACCGGGTCCTGCCAAATGAGCGGCTCCGAGGGAACGAGCGGGCCAAGATACCGAGCGGGCGGGCCCATATCGCGGTGGGTGAGCTTATACCAAGCCTTAGCGAAAGCGTCAGCAAACTCGTGAGGATTCTCAAGGTAGAACCTCGATATCTTCTCGTAGCTTGGGTCCTCTCTCAGAGCGAGGTCCGTGGTAAACATGATTGGGGCATGCCGCGTCGTAGGGTCGTGGGCATCCGGCACCGTGCCTGCTGCGGAAGTGTCTTTGGGCGTCCATTGCTGGGCGCCAGCAGGGCTCTTGGTGAGCTCCCATTCATAACCGAACAAGTTCTCGAAGTAATTATTGTCCCAATGCACTGGATCGGTGGTCCAAGCGCCCTCTAGTCCGCTGGTAATCGCATGGGGGCCCTTGCCGCTGCCGAAAGTGTTTTTCCAGCCGAAACCTTGCTCGTCAATCTCGGCGCCCTCAGGTTCGGGACCGACATACTTGCTTGGATCAGCCGCGCCATGGGCCTTGCCGAACGTGTGTCCTCCTGCAATAAGCGCGACTGTCTCCTCGTCGTTCATGGCCATGCGGGCAAAAGTTTCTCGAATATCGCGCGCAGCCGCAATCGGATCAGGCGTGCCATTGGGCCCTTCGGGATTGACATAAATGAGCCCCATTTGGACCGCGGCGAGTGGATTCTCAAGCTGACGGTCGCCCGTGTAACGCTTGTCTCCAAGCCATGTGCCCTCGGGCCCCCAATAAATGCCTTCTTCCGGTTCCCAGACGTCCTTGCGTCCGCCGCCGAAACCGAATGTCTTGAATCCCATCGACTCCAATGCGACGTTGCCGGCAAGCACCATCAGGTCGGCCCAAGAGAGCTTCCGTCCATACTTTTGTTTGATCGGCCAAAGCAGACGCCGCGCTTTGTCGAGGCTTACGTTATCCGGCCAGCTATTAAGAGGCGCAAATCGCTGCTGACCCGATCCGGCGCCGCCACGTCCATCCGCAATGCGGTACGTGCCTGCACTATGCCACGCCATTCGGATGAAAAGGGGACCGTAGTGGCCATAATCGGCGGGCCACCAATCCTGCGAGGAGGTCATTAATTCATGAAGGTCTTTGATGACGCTGTCCAGGTCCAAGCTCTTGAATTCGCGTGCGTAGTCGAAACCCTTTTCCATTGGATTGGACAGCGGGCAGTGCTGGTTTAGGATCTTGAGATTGAGCTGATTGGGCCACCAATGGGCATTCGTTTGAGCCCCCGCGGTCGTGTGGCTAAGAGCATCGCCCGAGAACGGGCATTTTGATTCATTTGACAAGGCATTCTCCTTTTTGGGTTGCTTTAGATTTGAAATCTGCTTCGCTTATAGATGGGGTCACCGATTGATCGAACAGCGAAAGTCGGTGCAGAGTCGACCAAGTTCTGCTCGGCCTTTTGTCTCTTCATTTTGCCACAGCGGCCCAGCATCTTTGTGTTGACCACGCATCGCGATGTGAGCACGCTCAGACTTCTCGATTACTCATACGAGTGAGGTCCAACCGTAGTGGCGCCTGTTCCCTCTAGTCCCGTATTTACGGTCATGAGAAGGACCTGGCGCGCATGAGTTTGCTTCGGCGTTTGTCTCCACAACTTATGAGTCTCGCTTCACTGACGAGAAGCTGCAGGTTCCGCGAGACGAGGATCCGTCAGGTCGAGTCGGTAGAGAATCTGGTTGTAGTTGTAGCGTGGGGTTGGGTTCGGGTTGCCCGAGAACTCGGCTGTGTAGGTTCCCTCGATATAGATTTTGCGCCCTCCGTCCTGGTCTAGAAACTCGTGATGCACCGGATTATAAAACGTGTATTGGTTGTGGGTAAATATCTTGACCGCTCTCCGGAACGGTCCGGTGGGCGCATCCCCCTCGGAAAAGTAGATCTCTCCGAGTTCAGAGTCTTTGCCGTGCAGGCGGGTAAAGATCGCAATCCACTTGTGGCGAAATGCGTTCCAATGCACACAGCCTCCGTGGGGGAAAATAATTTGCCCGTCGGAGTCGACGGGAAGAAAGTGAGCCTGTTGCAGCGTGAGTTTGCCGCTTGAAACCAAGTCGCTCTCCTGCTTGGGCCCGATAGGCGGGCTATCTTTTTGCCAAAGGTAAGCAGGGGTTCCATCGACGTTCCTCATGACGGTTCCGTCCGGTTTCATGCAAGTAAATGCCTCGTAGGAATTTGGGTCGAGCAGGTGCTTGGCGTCGGCGGGAACTCGGGTCGTTGAGGGAAAGCCCCCCACCGCATAGTTCGTGCCTGATTCGACCAGACGATTCGTATGCCCATCCATAAAACGCCACCCCCTTGTCGGGGGAAACTCTTGAGCGGGACTGAACTCCTGTCGCGCGTCATTCCATTTGAGATAGCCGCTCTTAAGGATCGTACCGAGGCTCTGCATCTCCGCGAAATAGGCAAACATCTCTTGGGAAGAGCCTGCGCCGAGAACGGTAAGCCCACTTACCCAGATCGGATGAGGATCGGGGTTTTGAACCATGGATCGCACGAATCCGTGTCCATCTCCGAAGTAGCGAAATTCCATCCCATCGCTCGCATCCGATTTGCCCTTAGGGAATGAGGCGATCGCACCGGTGGTATGGAAGTTGCCGAGCGGATAGTCTGGCCGATCCGTATCGCCCCAAAACCAAACCATTTTCCCCTTATAGATTTCGGCTTGCGCGGTGTCCTGACCCATGATTCCAGCATCTAGAGCACTACGGGAAATCGGCACATGGATACCAAGAAGTTCGCTGTCACGGTAGATCCCCTGCCCGGTAAGTCGGCAGATCCGTTCTGCGATGTTGACCCGCCTTAGCTTGATGTTTTCGATATTTCCAGCGTGAGTAAAAAGCGTCGTCCCCGCATAGCCGAAACCGTCTTTGGGATAGTCGTATCCAGGGCTGGAAATCGAGAAGAATACTCGCCTTTCCATCAGTCCGGGTTCATTGAATGCCACGAATCCCGCGCTATCCGTGAAGTACGGCTGCTTGTTCACCGTCTCCAACCGAACCAAGGGAACTCCCTGACCGGTTGCTTCATCGACGACATGAACGCCAAAATAGGCAGTCCGCGTAGGTTTCGCAAATCTCATCGCGACAAACGCAAGCAGGGTGAGGCTCATTCTGCCTTAGAGAATGCTCTATTCCAAGGCTCGCAATTCACAATCGTCAAGTAAAAAACGTGGCGGTTAAAGGAGATTCGCCAAAGGGCAAAAACTCGTCGCGGCTGTAAACCAGGTTGCTTACGATACCGCACACCCCACTGTCTCGTGGTACGATTTTACAAATCGGGCACCACGAGTCTGTTCGTTTTCCGACGAAGAAGAGCCCTTCATCCCCAATCAAAATGCTTGCCCCTTACTTAAAAGCTTTGGATCTGTGTTATTTCGAAGTGACGGAGGCCTTCAAGGGCCTTGCGGACGAGCATGTCTGGAAGCGCCCAGTCGGGGGTCTTCTGTCGGTCGGAGAACTTGCGGGCCACATCGCCTATTGGGAGGCGGTCCGGTTTGCTGGAGAAAGCTTGGATGGAGGCGCGTCTCGCGACCTCTCGACCTGCAAAGTAAAGAGCCCCCTGCTTGATCCCCGGTTCGCCTATTACACCACGACCATTACCGAAACGCTTTCGGAGGAGCATCTGTCGATGACTGGTGAACAGGTTTGTCATGAACTCCTGCGCGTCCACCAGGAAGCGATGGCATGTCTGAAAGCTCTTGATCCCGATCTATCGAGTCCGGCGCCACACTGGTCGCCGAAGTCTAACTATGGCGAACTCCTAACCTACGTAGCCTTCCACATCGCCTACCATACCGGGCAGATGTACTCGGTTCGCCACCTGCTCGGAGAAGAGACACCCGATAACTAAGACCCAAGCCTGGTCAAGCTAGCGTCCGCTGCGCTGCGTTCGAAATACCGACAATCGAAGATAGAGAATAACGGTCGTCCCCAAGCCTGCTTGTGGTCTTTCACGATGCCTCGCACCAGGTTAAATTCCCTCGATTGAGTCTGCTCGTTCTGGGCATCCAACTCTAAACTCCCAGGCATGCCAAAACCTCTGCAACCCTAACCTATGAGTGTAGTGCCGAGTTCTTTTGGACAAACCCCACGACAGCATCAAGACTCTTGGGAGAAAACACGCGAGATCGTTCGCCTCCCCCTCGGATCACCGTTATTTCGCCTTTCAATTCGCGATACTGCTTCTCCACTGCTGCTTCCTGTCTAGTAAGTTCGGGATCGAGGTCGTCACAGATGTGAAGCAGTTTCACACCTGCCCTTGAGACGTCCATCGCCGATGGTACGCTTCACCGCTCACCGGTAATGAACCTGGCGAACGGCAAACCGAATCCGGGCGGATTTCACGGGACCCCGTCTAACTTCAACCCCCTGCACCCTGCAGTCCAAGATTACGTCAACGCTCTGGTTGACGACTTGCTTCGCCGTTACGAAATGCATACCTCATTCAAAGGCATCGTGCTTCACCTTACCAAGCACACGATTCCCTGGTTCGGTTCCATCGAGGCGGGATACAACGACTATTGCGCAGAAGCGTTCGAGCAATAAACAGGCACTTATGTCGATGTAGACCATCGAGATCCGATCCGAGGGAAACTGTATTACGACTGGTTGATGGCTCACGCGAGGGAAAAGTGGGTCGACTGGCGCTGCAAGCAGATCGCTAAGTGGTTCCTGTCAATAGTCGACCGAATTTCGGCGAGGAGGCCCGATCTCAGACTGAGCATCTGCAGCTATAACCCGACGGTGACCGATTTCGGCGATGACCCGCGCTATGGTCAACCCGGGTTTCCTCTGTTGATCAACCGCGAGAGCGGCTTCGATCCAGCACTCTATAAGGGGTTACGGAACATTATTATCGATCAAACGACGTACCCTGCCGATTATCGTTGGAGCGATGCCGCCATCTCCGCTTCGCACCCATCGCTCCGAACTGAATGATCACAAAAGGGCGCCAATGCAATTGTCCACGACGCAGACAACCCATGGATCAACATGCATGACCGATACTTTCAAGACGGTATTGGCGGGCAGTCCTGGTGGGGAAAAGTCGATCCACTCAAGGCGGAATGGCTTATTGAAACCCCGTGGCGGGTCTCTGTATTAAATCCAACCCAACAGTACTTCCTCGAGCAATACGTGATGCCACTCCGATTTGGAGATGTGCTTGGCTACACGAAGGGTGGCTTCTCCATCGGCACTGCGGGAGTCGAGACAGAACTCGCTCAGTTTTCCAGAGCGTTCCGCGCCCTTCCCGCAATCAGATTCGCGGACGTCAAAGATTCCACAGAGACGATTCCGGTGAGAGCGCTGAAGTCAGGAAAGTTCTTATGGTTCTATGCGGTGAATACCGGCCGCGAAGCCGTATCCTTATCCTTCGCGTTCAACTGCGCTCCAGGAATAGTTACCGACCTCGCGGCCCAGAGGGCACAGACGGTGGCTGGTACCCAATTTGCGATTCGATTAAATCCTTGTGAACTGCGATCGTTTAGAGTCGACAGTGCGGACGCCATCTTGAAGGTCAGCCTGAACGGGCACAAAGTACTTGTGAATCATCCAAAAGGCTGATATCTCAGACAAGAACCTCGTGCCGTAACCAATCGCCGCAACCTGAGGCTAAGTTCTTTCAACGGTTTCCTTTAAGGCCAACCCCCCGACTTCCAACACGTTCGTCTGGCTGGGGACGCGCAGTGTCCGGCTTAGGAGTCATCGGATTAGAGTCGCACCGTCTCTTCGCGACTCGCGGGCTGGTTCTCTGCTTGGGTCGAACTCTCCAGACGCAAAGCCGTACTTTCCGATCGCACCTCATCTGCCAAACGCTCCATGAGCCCGGAGATAGATTGGACATGGTGTTGGCCGAACTGACGGACGATGCCGAACCAAAGCGCTCCAAATAAGAGACAGACCGATACGGCGGCGAGGGGGTAGCTGTGTTTTGACAGGGAAAGAGAGAAAACCAGTGCGAAGACGGGGCAGAAAACCGAGACCATGAAGATCCCCATCCAGCGGTTCGACTCCAAACGGATCCGACTACGGCCATTGCGAACATTGACGGTAAGGGCGAGGCTAGCGCCCTCCTCCGATCCGACCCAATCGTAGTTGAAGCCCCTTTGCGTAACGGCCCCCGCATCCTTCTGATATCGCTGGATCACTGCGACCATTCCGAGCCAATCTTCCGCGCTGATCTCGCCTTCCACGGTGCGATCCAGAATGACTCGACCACCAAGAAAGCCGTTGCTCTGGGGAGGCGCCGCCCCTAACTGCCGGGCGGCCAATTCGATGTGGGCTGGGTCGTAGCCCAGTTCACTCGCGACCTGCTGCAATTCCTCTAAGTTAATTCCGCCGGAGCCAACAACGTCCCCACCAGAACGAATGGACGAGGCCCTCTTCAGAATCTCGCTCACTTCCTTTTCGTTGAACAGTCGTCCCGCCACGAGAATGTGACGCAATCCATCAAGCCAACGTTGCAATCCATTTCGTTGCTTCGAAGAAGCAAACCTTAACCCAAGCGCGAGTGTTGCCCGTCGAAGGAGGACAAACATAGGGCTAGTCCAAACCGGACCTCTCTTATCTGCTGTAAGGTCCAATATCTGTGGTTCGCCTCAATCTGCGCCACCAAAATCAACTGTGACGAACTTCATATGCTCGGGAAAGACCGCCGAGAAGCCCGAGCCCAGGTTCGTCCGGAAGTTGAAGCTACAATTGCGGCCTTAGCTCGCAAAATATCATGGTTCAGCGGCAATTTGTCGTGCCTGTACCTTTGGCGGCGGTCAACGAAGGCAAATCGCGCTTAAGAGCGTGTCGTAATCCTTGGCTCTATGAGATACGATCTCATGATGGCCGAGGAATATGTTTTTGGATACGAAACGGCGGTAATTCCAGTTTTAGATTGGGTGAAAAGCAGTCAATGGTTAAACACCTTCAGGGCCCATGGTCAGGACTTCTTTGCCGAACTGACGGACGCATACGATGAGTCGCTCGATACGATTCTCTCCTGGTTGCCCACCCCTCTTTGGGGCAGGGCGACGCGATGTTGTTTTGACGACTTTCTGACCCTCGAATATGAATCGAATCCGAGCAATCCTCTCGATCAGTACCTCGACGAGGTTGGAATGGGTCCGGAAGAAGCCGTCGTCGACTTCCTTATCGCGTTTCGAGACTCGGTCGTGCGCGTGTACCACGTCGTAGAACGGACGCCTTATGAATCAGTGGTACTTCGAGACCTGATAGGCGGGGCGGGGCCGGTCCTGATCGAGGACGAGATGTTGACAGCGCCGTTATCGGCCGGCGACAACATTGCTACACGCATCGTCACGGTAAAGGAAAAGGACTATCTTGCCGGATCGATTCTGGTGCTTAGCGATGAGATGCTCGAAACGTTCAAGGACGCATTTGAAGCCACGATGAAGGAACAGATGCGCGGAGTGGAAAAGTATCTACAAAAGGATCTGCGCCATAGAAGGATCGTGCGAAATCGGATTCTGAAGGAAGCTGCAACGGCCCTTACCGTATTGTGGGTCACAAACGCACTCGCCACATTGCAAGATGCGCCGCCTTTTGGGAACGATGACGAACCTGAATCGGTGTTCGAGGCGAGGATCGCTTACTCCCAGGAATTAGAGCCGGTTATCGAATGGCTAGATGAGCATCCGGATCTCGGTCGTCCCCTCCCGAAGGAGTTCCTCTGGCTATGGTTTACCGACCGGGCAAATCCCGAGGCGAGCCTCAAGGCGATGGTATGGATTGCAGGGCAGGAGATCTACCTCGAGAGCAGTGAGCGGGGTCGTATCGAAGAAGCGGTACGTGTTCTTGTAGACATGCTTGGCGACTACGTCGACGAAGTAGAAATAAAGGAAGTTGGCAGCGATTTGAGTGAAGACGACGAAGACCCTAGATCGTTTGTTCCGACTCCTATGGCTGGCGAGGACGAATCCACCTATCGCAGCCGTGTTCACGCTTCGTTAGACCAACGGCTCCGGTCAATCCTCGATCATCCCGTGACAAAGTTGAATGGGAAGGTTCCGCGCGAACTAGCAAAGACTGTAAAGGGCCGAAAACAACTATGCAAGTGGCTCGAATCGCTTGAATTTGGCCTTCGTGCCGACCTAAACAAAATCGGTCTCGCCAACTACGATTTTGTATGGATCTGGAAAGAACTGGGAATGGAAACCTACCGCCAATCCAGTCTGTTCGAATTGGATTCCGAACCAGCCTAAACCAAAAATTCTACCGAAATGCGCATCCCCATGTGATACGAGCAAGACTTACAGCATGACGGATGGAAGCTGCAAGCTAATGGTGGTAACTCAACATATTCTGGGTTCGTTCGCCGGAGAACTCCGCTGCGTCATAGCCTTGTGGAAGCCACTCGCTCATCGACTCGTATTCGTCAAGAGATGGGTCGGAAAGCACGCTTAAGATCCGCTATGCCGCCCACATCCTCCGGAGGGCAGACGCAAACACCACCGGGGCGCCTCTGAACGCATGGCTTATCAAAAGGGATACGCTTCTTAGTTGCATCGTATGTGACCGATAATCTCCAAAGAAATAGACTTGTTCGGCTGAACCTCCGCACTTCACAAAGAGGTCGTAGAACTCAATCTGCGTTTCGCCTTGGCCCTCGAATTCATCGGAGTCGTCAAGAATCGCCCCAATTGATTTCGCGCTACCTCGAAAGATAGGGAGGTGCTAATCGGTCTAGCCAAATCCTCCGCGAATGATGTAATGGCTTCTGAAGGAATCAGGATTCGGCGCCAAAATGGTGATCGCCGACAAGAGAGTAACCGCATTCGTCCGCAGACCGAACTGCGACCAGATCATGAGGAACGTCAACCCTCTTGGCTTAGTCTATGCCGCATGCATCAGTAACGAACGGACTCACTCTGCTTTTCACCGTACGCGCGAACGGCTCCAGCGCCCATCACAAATCGATATCTCTAAGCGAAAGGCAACGGCGAACGAATTCAGCATTGCATCCAGGGTCCTCAATGCTGATGGGATTGTCGAGGCCCCAACCCTATCCGGTGACGAAAAACCGATCTACTTTCACAAGAAGGTTCACGGATGATTTGCCTTCTTTCGTCTTACTCGGTCCTGATCGAAACGAACGAGGGCTCGCGAAATGTCTCCTCGCTACTCAAACCCGCAAGGACGAGGAGGCACTTTGACGACCCATGATCATCCCCTTGCCAGGGAAAACGGCCAAAGGAGTCGAAACGGAACCTCGTTCGAGGAAACGTATACGTTGAGTCTGAAACAGACCCAGCAAGTAGCCGATTACCGTCAATTCTTGGCAGCCGTACAGGGACAGAAACCATCTGTGCAAGCGTCAAGCGAAAACGTCCTCTTCGAGGATGCCAGGAGTTTGCTCGACAATCTTCTGTCTTGTCTGCCTGTTGCTCGGTAGAATGGATCAAGCGTCGTGAAACAAGCCTCGGGGGTTCGGAAGCGAGCATTTCTCTCCCTAGAGTCGCTAGGGGGACTACTGACCATTATATTTGTCGCTTGGTCGGCCCTGATGGTCCATCTAAGCGCTTCCGACCGTTACCTATACCTACCTCCTTCCGACCAGTCCATAACGAGGCCCCTCCTTTACTGGAAACTTGATGAGGGCAACGGCGCTATCGCCCATGATGCGTCTGGCCACGGTCAAGTCGGCAAGATCGGCGCATCTTGGAACAAAACGCCTGCGGGGACGGAATTGGAATTAGATGGCACGTCAAGCACGGTCATTTCCACCGAATTCACGCCGAGTAAACGGCTCGGTACCGGGTCATGGACCGTATCGGCATGGATCCGCCCGAAGCAGTTTGCAATTCAATCGAACATGAATCAACGCCGGCTGTTTGGCTACGGCGCCTTCCCGCAGGGGTTCGCCAACGTCGACATTCTTAGCAGCGGCGTTCCAACCCTGTATCAGTGCTATCAGCGGCCAGGGGCCGATGTCGTTGGATTTTCGGCAGAATCCTCGATGCCCATCAGCGTCGACCATTGGGCTTTTCTTGTCGTCGAGTGTGATCGAAAGGCGGGCTGGGTCCGCTTCTTCATCAATGGACGTCCGCGAGGCGGGCAGAAACTTCCCTCCGATTTCCACCCCGACTTAGGCGTCAGCGGGGAGTTCACGGTCGGAAGCGGCTGGCAGAACTATTGGGGCGCGGTCGCGGAAGTCCGCCTCTACAATTGCGTCGTCGGCACCGAGGAGATCAGGGAAGAGTTCCAACACCTGAGAGGGCGGTTTGGCGTTGTACCTACTCGAGAAGAGTTGAAGGCAGACGCCGAACTGGCCCTGCAAGCGAAGCTCGACAACGCGGATCGCGCTGTAAGGATCAAAGTCTACGCGTCGGCTCGAAAAGATCTGGCGATCGTGGTGAACGACTGGGATGCCCCCGCTGAGTTGCGCGCCTACGGTCAGTTGCGGCTTGCCAAAACCTGGGTTGCCTCCGGCAACCTGAAACTCGCACGGCAGGAATATAACAGGATCGCTGCCAACCCAAACTTCAACGACGTGCATCGCCAGGAGGCGCGAGACTTGGTGGGCGAACTCGATCGTACGGTTCGCGGTCTGCCACCGCGCGATTCTGCCGCAAGTCACGTCAATCTGGCGCCACTGCCGACGGTCCGAGCCCGGGTGTTCGTTGCCCCGGGTGGCGACAATGGGGCCTCTGGATCAATAAACCATCCCGTCGCTGACTTGGAGACCGCACGCGACCGGGTGCGGGAGCTTCGTAAGACGCTCCGCGCGGGAACAATCGAGGTTGATCTTGCTCCAGGCATCTACCCCCGTCGCGACACGTTCGAGCTAAGTTCCCAAGATGGAGGGACGGCCGCTTCGCCCGTCGTCTACCGGGCCGAAAAGCCTGGCGCCGCTCTTCTGTATGGTGGCGTGGAGTTGCATGGGTTCGAGCCGGTCACCGATCCCGCCGTATTGAGTCGCCTTCCCGCCGCGTCTCGTGGCAGGGTGGTTCAATGGGACCTGAAGGCGCAGGGAATCACCGACTATGGGACGTTGGCAGTCCGGGGTTTCGGCCAAAGTCCCTCGCCACCGACCCTTGAGTTGTACGTAAACGGTCAACCTCAGACGTTGGCGAGATGGCCCAACCACGGTTTTGTCCAGCCGACGAAACTGGTGGACCCTGGCAACAGCAGTTCCGGCGCTCCATCCGTTCTCGCCTACGACGGTGACGAACCAGCCCGGTGGACACAAGCAGAAGAACCTTGGCTTTTCGGCTACTTCAAGTATCTGTGGGCGGATGGAACCGTAGAAGTCGGCAAGATTGACACCGTCGCCAAGACGATTACGACAGTCGCACCCTATCATTACGGCAGCACCGGCATGGCGATGGAGCAGGGGATCAAATTCTACGCATTCAACTTGCTTGAGGAGATCGACATGCCCGGCGAGTGGTACCTGAACCGGAAGACGGGCATCTTGTACCTCTATCCGCCCTGCGAGCCCAGCAAGGCGAAGGTCGAGATCTCGATTCTGAAGAAACCGATGGTTCATGGAACCCGGCTCTCCTATGTGCGATTCGAGGGGGTGACGTTCGATCTTGGCCGCAGCGACGGCATCGATCTCGACGAATCCAGCGACTGCCAGATCGTCGGCTGCACGGTCCGGCGGGTGGCTGCGAACGGGGTGACAGTCCACGGCGGAGTCCGCGACACGCTACTCAGTTGCGATGTCTACAACATCGGACGACGGGCGACCGAGATCATCGGCGGAAAACGGATCACTCTGATGCCCGGCGGTCACATCGTCGTCAACTGTAGCATCCACGATTTCGGGCGTATCGACCGCACCTACACCCCTGGCGTTCAGTTGGAAGGAGTCGGCAACCGCGTCGTCCACAACCTGTTTTACAACTGCCCCAGCAGCGCGATGCGCATCGAAGGTAACGATCATGTGATGGAGTACAACGAGGTCCACCACGTGCTGCAGGAGTCAGATGACCAAGGCGCGATGGAGTTGTTCGGCAACCCGACCTATCGTGGGGTGGTGTTCCGTTTCAACTACTACCATGACCTGGGCTCCGGGGCTCAAGATCGGCTCGTCGCGGGACAAGCCGGTATCCGGCTTGACGATGCAATCAGTGGGATGCTCATATACGGCAACGTGTTCGATCGAGCTGCGAACGGGGCGTTCGGCGGAGTACAGATCAACTCCGGACGCGACAATGTGATCGATAACAACGTGTTCGCCGACTCCTCGCGAGGCATCAGCGGTGGCTATTATGCCGGAAATCCCATATGGCAGCAAGTGGCATCTCCGAGCAAGCCTGCGGATTACATCACCAGCGAACTGTACATGCAACGGTATCCGGCGATGACTTGGATGCTCAAGCAGCCGGCCGTGAACCATGTGTGGCGCAATGTTTTCTATCGAGTAGGTACGGAGTTGAGCGGAAATCCGGGCGGGTACGACTGGATCGGGAACAAGGCGATCGGAAACGTCAATCCCGGATTTATGAATCCGGACAAAGGGAGATTTGGTTTGTTGCCATCGTCCTCGCTTCCGGTCGAGATCGGATTCCGCCCGATTCCGTTTTCGGAGATCGGTCTCTATCATGATTCCTGGCGTCGGTAAGAGCCTCCCGATAAACGCGTCGTGGCGGCATAGAGAACCGCCCCCCAACTTGCACGAAGAAATGCTATTTCTGCGAACTTCGAGGGATCGAAGAAGGGTGATTCGGTTTGCTCGGTGCTTTGGAGAGTCCGCCGACCCAAATCGAGACAAATATTAGAAGGGCGCCTATGCTGACCAGCAGGCTCGGGTAATCGACCCGCGGCGGGTTCCTCTTATTCGACCTCACAATGCTCCAAGAGAGAAAGGAGAAGAAGAGGACTAGCCCGGTTGCGAAGCGCTCCATATCCATGGGCGATGACTCCGGGGACTGGGTGCTCTTCCCAATAGAAACGATGAACGCGGATAGCGCAATTGGGAACAGAATGCTAAACCAAGCAAAACCCTTGCGAGACATCCAACCGTTCGCTTCACCACCCACTCCAAAGTGAGCGGCGACACGCGGGGGAAGGAATTGAACACACCAAAGAGTCCAAACGGTGTTCAGAATTGCCACTCCGATGAGCCAGACCATCGCTAACCAATACGAAAAGGGACCCATGGAGGATTCACCTGAATCAGAAATGACCGTCCTCGTCTCCAAAGTGGTCAGCCGCTCCCAACTTCTACAGATCTAACCCTTGGAAGTCCGGCACGGCTCATTGGGGCACGATTTGATTGAAGCAACCACGAGTATGCGGCGGGACTGGTATCTCGTTCCGTTAATTCGCCGACATAGATTCTTGTTCATCGAGCGCCTGGAATTTCGTCCATGTAAAGACGACGGGTTCCTGGTTCATCTCTTGAATTCCGAGGAGGATGCGCTTTTTGAGTTCGGCCTTTGACCGAACGCGGATGTGCCTTAGGAATGTCCTGGCCATTTTGCCGAACAGGTTCTCGGCGAGGTTTAGCCACGATCCGTGCTTGGGTGTATGGACATAGGTAAAGCGTCCTGGCCGACTCGCCAAGTAGTTGCGTGTCTCTTTGGAGATGTGTGCGGAATGGTTGTCTAGGACGAGACGGATGGTGGCGCCTTGGGGATAGTAGGCATCAAGATCCTTGAGCAGGAGGATGAATTCGGCGCTTCGATGACGATCCTCGACTCTGGCGATGACGTGTCCGTCGTGCAAATCCAGCGCGGCGAGAATTGAGACGGTCCCCATCTTCTTGTATTCGTGATCGCGAGCGACCGTCGGATGCATGCCCGAAACCGGAGCCAAATCGGGAGCGGTATTGGAGATCGCCTGCACACCCGGCTTTTCGTCGACGCATACGGTGACGATAGTTTGTTCGTCGAAATCTAGCGCGAGTTGGACAGCAACTTCCCGGTAGACCACCAGGATCTCCCTCATTTTCGTGTCGAATTCGGGATCGCGGCGCTCCAAGTAATAGCGTATCTTCTCAGGATGGAGCGAGTTCTCGCTAAGAATCCGATGGACGGTGACCTTGGCGGCTCTGCTAAGCGCTGGAAAACCCGCTTCTTGGCAATGGCTGCGTACATGTTTGGCCAGACTTGAGCGGGTCCACAACTCCGACGCATAACCGAGATCTTTGGGCTTGGTGCAAGCAAGACTCGTCACCCACGCCTTGGCGTCGTCGCCGATCACGGGCTCCTTAGGACGATGAAACAGATCTCGCAGTCCGGCATCCACACCCATGGCCAGGGCCTTGTCGACACACTTATAAACCGTATCGCGAGCGACGCCTACGGTTTTTGAGATCATACGCAACTGATCGCCGCGGGCGTACGCCAACAAGATCTTCGCCCGTTCGGCTTCCCGAACCGCAGCCGTTCGAGTCTGGCTCAACTCAATGAGGAACTGCGACTCCTTATCAGTCAAGATCAAAGGGGCGCGACCTGTCGTTCTTCCCATAGATAGAAAGACGAATTAGGAGCTTCAAAAGACGATGTTTTAACGGAACGTGTTACTAGATCATGTGAACGTTTCAGGAAAGCTTGCTGGACGCCACCCAGTCAACCAATCACTCTACTTATGGGGCAGGTCGGTGCTTCCCAATTACATCATCAGCAATTTGGGTGACCGCATGGAGATGGCCCATTCGGTCGAAGGAAGAGTTCCTTTCTTGGATCACAAGGTTGTAGAATGCGCGGCCAAGATGCCGGTTGGAATGAAGATCAACGGAATGACGGAAAAGTTTGTGCTTCGCGAAGCGACACGATCCGTGCTGACCGAAGAGGTGTATCGTCGCCAAAAGCACCCGTTCTTATCCCCGCCGTCGACTCTTCAAACCGATGGTCGACTCTACGCGTTGGTGCAGGATACGTTACGCGGTCCAGGCGTCGACGCGATTGGAATCTACGATCGCAAGAAAGTCGTCGCCCTGCTGGATTCGCTTCCAGAAATGGATGACGCTTCGAGAACCCGGTTCGACCCCGCACTGATGACCATGCTGAGCTACTGTCTCCTACAAGAGCGGTTTTCGCTCTGATCGATCCGCCCCTTCGAGGAGAACTCGCAGCAATTTCATTCGAGACCCATGTACGGGAGTGTCGGCCTTGGTCTCGATTTGACCCATACGCGAGGCCACGGCAACAGGAGAACGCCGAATACTTGTCTATACTGATTTTCGGTCGAGTGTTCTCGGCGATCAGTGCTTCGCCTAAGAACTGCCGCACCAAGATCCATCCTTATGAAATCATTCAGCTCGATCGGAAAGGGCACTTCCGCCTTAGATGGCAAACAGGAATCGACACTTCTCGATTACTCCGGACCCGGATGCTTGACTCACATGTGGTTTGGCGGGGAATGGCAAGGTTATGGGAAGACCCGAATTCGAGTGTACGTCGACGACGAAACAGTGGCTTCGATCGATATGGAGTTGGGTTTAGGACATGGCGATGGATTTGGCAGCCCGGGACCTTGGGGTGGCACGACGATGGGCAAAACCGGCAACGACGGCGGAATCTACAACACGTTCAGAATCCCATTTGGAAAGCGTGTTCTGGTTACGGGCCAACGGTCGCCAGAGGGCCCCGAAAGTTCCCCATTCTGGTGGATCATTCGAGGAACCGAAGGACTCCAAGTCTCTCTCGGCGGTACCGTACTACCGTCCAACGCCCGCCTCAAGCTCTACGGGGTCCATAACTACGATGCTGAACCACTTGAGGAGGTGAGCCTCTGCAATGTCAGCCAAAGCGGCGCTCTGTACCAGGTCACTATCGCTGCACAAGGACTAAATCGGACCGAGGGCTGGCATGCGCTGAATTTCATGGAGGGGTGTATGCGCGCTTACATCGGTGGTAGCCCCGATCCTCTCATCCTTTCTTCCGGTCTCGAAGACTATTTCTTGGGAACCTATTACTTCCAACGTGGATGCTATTCGAACGATTTGGCGGGATTGACCCATATGGACGCCAACGCACAAAGCTTCTCTGCGTACCGTTTCCACGATCATGACCCACTTTTCTTTTCACACGGTCTTCGACTCACCTGCAGATGCGGCGAAACCGAGCACGGCACGCTCCAGGGAAGCGTCTATGGTGATCCACCCCGAACTAGGTACCGGACTTACGCTTGGGTCTACGAGTGGTGAACGGAACCATCGGCCATTCAATCTGATTAGATCGATTCTCCGAGAGCTCATGGCCAGCCCTGGCCCTTCGATTCGATCCATTTAGCTTTTCGCTGAATAGCCAAGCGCTCATGGAATTCCCTTGACAAGCACTCCAAACAACGTGATAACATATAGGTAACGTGAACTAGCGCTAGTTCACGTGGATACATCAGCCGGAATGTGATGAAAACGCCAACAAGCTCTGTTCAAAAATCGGCAACGCTCGACGATGTCGCTGCCCTTGTTGGAGTGTCACGGATGGCTGTATCTGTCGTACTCAACGGGTCGCGTTCGGGAACGAGGGTTTCGCAAGCAAAGCGAGAACAAATTCTGGCGGCCGCGAAGGAGCTCAATTACCGACCGAATTTAGTCGCCCGGTCGCTGGCCCGTAGCGCAACTCATGTTTTCGGCTTTTACAGTGGTTTCGACTACCTGGATGTGCGGAACCCGTTTATCGCAGAGATTACGGCGGGTCTACTTGAAGAATGTAGCCGTTGCAGTCGCGATCTTCTGCTGCACACTATCTTTCGTGGGCAGGACATCAACAATCTCTATGACGAGTTAGTAGGTGGCAAGATCGATGGCCTCGTAATCTGGGCGCCGGACGGTGACCCTTTAGTGGCACTCCTGCGGGATGGCCATCTTCCGGTCGTGAGCATCGTAGAGTCCATTCCGCCATTTCCCTCCATAGGGGTCGATGACTACGCTGGCGCCTTCGAGATCGGTCGGTATTTGTTTGATCGCGGTCACCGCTCCATTCTGTACCTGACTCAAAAAAGGCCGTCGCGATCGCGCAAACGGCGCTTGGATGCCACGCTGGATGCAGTAGATCAGTTGGGTATGGAACTTCGGACAGTTTTGGAACCTACCGCCGAAGAAATGTCAATGGCTCTTCAAGAACGAAGTTCTTCCGGTCTGCGACCAACCGCATTGGCGTGCTGGAACGATATGGTGGCCCACCAAGCATGGGCATACTGTCGCCGGGCTGGTATGTCGGTGCCACAGGAGGTCGCGATTACTGGCTTTGATGGCATCCAATCGCCGATTGATCTGGACGTTCGTTTGACAAGTGTGCGCGCGCCTTGGGCGCAGGTAGCGTCGACCGCGATCACCTATCTTCTCGAACTTAGTCAAGGCAAGGAAGTGCCGGTTGAAACCGTACTGCCGGTGCAGCTGATCCGTGGAGACACTGCCTGAACGAGAAAGATCAATATGATCGGAAAACACTTTTGGTTGAACGAATCGTGCGCTCCCTCCAAGCATCGTCTATTCTGGCTATTCGCCGTGACGGCACTTCTAGCGTTGTCCCGTCAGTCATCGGCGAACCGCGGTCCCGATTCGGTAGTTTCCTGGCAGAAGCAGACTGACGGTGTCACTTTCCAACTACTAAAAGGCGTACTGAAAGTCCAGATTTGGACGCCGCACACCATCAGAATTCTGTTTGCGTCTACAACTGCCGTAACCCGATCCCAGAGCGTAAGTGTGGTCACATCTCCGGAAAGAGTCCCGTGGCGATTGATGGTCGCTCCCACGTACGTTTCTGTTTCGACCGGGCCGCTGCAAGTGCAGGTCGACAGACGTACGAGCGCGGTTCGATTTCTTGATTCGCACGGGCAGCCAATCTTGAGTGAAACTGCCGGAGGAAGGAGTTTGACTCAAGCGACGGATTCCAAATCGACTGGGCTAATTGGGTACCGCGCCAGCCAGAGCTTTGAGTTGCCAGAAGATGAGGATATTTACGGACTCGGGCAACACCGGCTGCCAACCAGTCAGGGAAACATGAGCTATCGCGGGACGTCGGTTACCCTGGAGCAGGCCAATCGCGAGGTCGCAATCCCATTCCTTACTTCCAGCCGGGGCTATGGTCTGCTCTGGGATTGCCCTGCTCACACGGATGTGTCAGTCGGAGCCGGAGAGTCCCAAACGGTTCCATCCAGTCGATTGATCACTGAGGACGGACAGCCGGGAGGACTGACGGCGCGCTATTACAGTGGTCACGACTTGAGCACGCTGGTGACGACGCGAACCGACAAACAGGTGGATTTCAATTGGACGGATTCACCTACGGCTGGACTGGGACACGACTACTTCAGCATACGTTGGACCGGTTCGGTCCTTGCTCTAGAAGGTGGCGACTACACGTTCGTGACGACGAGCGACGACGGGGTCCGGCTCTGGGTAGACGACAAGCAAGTAATTGATGATTGGAGTAACCATGCTGCGCGTGACGACTCCGCTACCATCCATTTCGGAGCGAACAGTCGGCACAAGATCCGAATGGAGTTTTTTCAGGACACGCGGGATGCGGTTGCCCGCCTGGCATGGCGGCATGGCGTTCCACAAAGCACAGTCTGGACCTCCGAAGTAGCCCACGACATCGATTACTACTTCATCGCCGGTCCCGCGCTTGACTCGGTGATGGCCGAATACCGCCGGTTATCTGGCCAGGCGCCGATGCCACCGAAGTGGGCGCTAGGTTATTGGCAGTCCAAAGAGCGATATGGTTCTCAGCAAGAGTGGTTAGACATTGCCCAAAAGTACCGTGCCAGCAAAATCCCGATCGATAACCTCGTTCAGGACTTCCTCTATTGGGAGCCGTACCCCTGGGGGTCGAACATGTTTGATCCGAAGCGGTACCCCGACCCGGTTGCGGCGCTTGCCCAGCTGCATGATGAGTACAACCTTCACATGATGATCTCCGTCTGGGGAAAGTTCTATCCCGGAAGCCCGGACAATTTAGACTCTAATTACGATGTACTCAAGAAACTTGGGTTCCTCTATCCGCCGGAGCCAGACGGCGCAAGTTACTACGATGCGTTTAACCCGGCAGCCCGCTCAACTTACTGGAGTTTTTTGAGGGATCAACTCTTCGCGAAGGGTGTTGATGCTTGGTGGCTGGATGCATCGGAACCAGAAGTAGATATGCGTTCTTTCCGAAATGTTCAGACGGCGAAAGGGCCGGCCTCCTATCTCCTAAACGCATGGCCGCTGATGCACACCACAGGGGTCTACGAAGGACAGCGGGCAACGGCGCCGGACAAGCGTGTTTTCATTTTGACCCGCTCAGCATATGCCGGCCAACAACGAAATGCCGCTGCCACTTGGTCAGGTGACATTACCGGGGACTGGGAGACTTTTGGCCGCCAGATACCGGCGGGGCTTCACATCTGTCTGTCGGGGATCCCCTACTGGACCACCGACATCGGTGGATTTTTCGTGAATTATCCTGGTGGATGCGATAATCCGGAATACCGAGAGTTGTTCACCCGATGGTTTGAGTGGGGCGCATTCTGCCCGATCTTCCGCGTTCACGGAACGAACACACCAAAGGAGCTATGGCGTTTCGGTCCTGATTTCGAGCCAATTTTGGTCAGATACGACAATCTGCGCTATCGGCTCATGCCCTATATCTATTCGCAAGCCTGGCAGGTCGCGGCGCAGTCAGGGACGATGATGCGTGCACTAGTCATGGACTTCCCGTCCGATGTAACAGCGAGAGAATGCCGGGATGAGTTCCTCTTTGGACCTGCATTTCTCGTTTGCCCAGTAACTCATCAGGGAGCAACTTCACGTTCTGTTTACTTGCCTTACGGGGGTGATTGGATCGATTATTGGACAGGGAAAACGTACAAGGGTGGCCAATCGATTCAGGCGCACGCGCCGATTGACACCATGCCAATTTACGTTCGGGCCGGGAGCATTGTTCCGATGGGTCCCTTCGTGCAGTACGCTTCGGAGAAGCCTGCAGACCCGATCGAGCTCCGTGTTTATCCGGGGGCAAGTGGAATGTTCACTCTATATGAAGACGAGGGTGACAACTTCAATTACGAGAAAGGCCACTTTGCCACCATTCCTATCTCCTGGAATGACCGGGCTGGAACCCTAACCATTGGCGAGAGGAAAGGAACATTCCCGGGCATGCTTCGCAATCGTACGTTCCGGGTCGTTTGGGTGCGCAAGGGAAAAGGGACAGGACTGAACGATACGCGCACGGCAGACGAGATTCTGTCTTACAGCGGCAAAGCAGTTGTTTTGCGAGCCAAAAAGGAGAACGAAAATGAAAAGTAACTTGCTGACGATGTTTGCTTGCTTAGCCATTTGGCTCTATGGTGGTTTGCCCGCCATTGCCTCAGACATCACGCCGATATCGGCAGCCAATTCTACGATTTTCGGTCCTAATGTGTTTGTGTTCGACCCGAGCATGCCAGCGGCCGACATTCAGAAAACTGCGTCAAACATTTTTAAAAAGATGGAGGCCAACCAGTTTGGTCCTGAGCGCTACGCAATGCTCTTCAAGCCAGGGAAGTACGATGTCACCTTCAACGTTGGATTCTACACTCATGTAGCTGGCCTTGGAAACTCGCCGGACGATGTGGAGATTAATGGCGGGGTGAACGTAAATGCAAAGTGGGCCGACGGTGCGGCTCTGAACAATTTCTGGCGTACTCTCGAAAATATCTCGATCACCCCTTCCTCCAACATCCCTTACCAGACCATAAGGGGAGTCACCCGCCTAGCTATATCTCAGGCATCGCCCTTACGACGCCTCCACGTTCGGGGCGAATTGCAGCTCTTCGATTGGGGCAGCAAAGGAAACGTTGGCTACTCAAGCGGTGGGTTTCTTGCGGACTCCGTCGTGGACGGAAAAGTCGTTCCTGGCTCACAGCAACAGTGGCTTGCTCGCAACAGTACGTGGGGCGGATGGCAAAACGCAGTTTGGAACATGGTCTTCGTGGGTTGCCAAAACGCCCCCGGAAATTCGTTTCCCAACCCTCCCTACACGGTAATCGAGCAGACGCCGGTTATTCGGGAAAAGCCTTACCTGACCGTGGATCCTTCCGGAAAGTATTCGGTGTTTGTTCCTTCTCTGAAGCTCAATGGCCAGGGCCCTTGTTGGACCCAGGGCCCGACACCGGGCGTGTAGGTACCACTTGACAAGTTCTACATTGCTCAACCGGGAAAAACGGACTCAACGCAACTCAACACCGCCTTGGCTACGGGCAAGAATTTGTTGTTTACACCGGGCGTTTACATTCTGGATGAAACTCTGCGCATTACTCGCCCTAACACCATCGTATTCGGGCTCGGTATCCCCTCGTTGAAACCGACTAAAGGGCAGTCTGCGATCTCGGTGGCTGACGTTGATGGCGTTAAGATTTCGGGGTTGATCATCGACGCCGGAGAAATAAGTTCACCGTCCTTGGTAAATATCGGCCCTACCGGTAGCAAAGCAGATCACTCAGCGAATCCCACCTTTCTGTACGACTTGACCGTCCGAACCGGCGGGACCGCTTCGGGCAAGAACGAAATGGGAGTCGTCATCAATAGCTCTAACGTCGTAGTCGATCATATCTGGATCTGGCGTGCTGATCACGGAATAGGCGCCGGGTGGACCACCAACCCCACGAAGACCGGACTCTTAGTTAACGGTAACCGAGTGACCATCTATGGTCTGTTCAATGTGCACCACAAGGAATACCAGACCCTTTGGAACGGTAATGGAGGGCGAGTTTACATGTATCAGTCGGAAATGCCATACGACGTCCCCAATCAGGCAGCATGGATGAGTGGTAAGACAGCTGGCTTTGCCTCATACAAAGTCACCGATACGGTGACCAGCCACGAGGCATGGGGCGTTGGCATCTACTGCTTCTTCCGCGACGCATCGGTGATAGCACATAGTGCTATTGAGGCTCCCTCGGTGTCAGGAGTGAAATTTCATGACTTGACTACCGTCTGGCTTGACGGCAAACCAGGCAGCCAAATCGCTCATATCATTAACGATCAGGGGGGCAGAGTTTTTAGGAACAGCGCTGCCACAATTTCTAGGCAGACACTCATCCATTATTAACTGGGCGTTTCCAGATCCCTTTCAAAGGCCTCGCCATCGAATGGCACTACGATCACCTTGCTGCCGTGACCATCGCAACCCTTGGCCTCCTCTTTGGGGACGTCGATGGCAGAGAAGGTGACGTAGGCGACATGCCCAAGTTCCAGTAGAACACCGGGCCTTTCAAGCTTGTTCCAGTGGTTTTTCGTTCCGTCACTGTAGCGAATAAAGTCGGAAGTAGGATCGTAGGCCAATCCCCTATTGATCCATCCGCCAATACCGTCAATCGAAGTCAAATGATAAGCCTTTCTATCGCTCCAGCAGTTAGTTACGATGTGGTGCAAACCTCCGCTGAACCAGATCACCGGATCCTCTAAGTCATGTTTTGGAATTCCCGGAATTGAAGGATAGATGCTCGGTCCCTGCAGTTTATAGGGGCCAAGTATCCCGGACTTGCTGATCATGATTGCCCCCGATCGGGCCACGATCTGGAAATCGCCGTCCGGGCGAATCATGATGCTAACGTTCGACATGGCGGCGTCGCGGGAGTCGAAGATGTCAGCGTCGACCGTAATGGCTCCGATGTTCTCCCAAGGACCGTAGGGAGAACTTGACACGAACACTTCCCCCGGCCGAGTTTCGCTGACTACTATTGCGTAACGGCCATCCTGCAGCACAAGCGCGGTCACATTGTGCCCCCTTCCCGACTGATCCTCCGGCCAGCACAACCCTTGATCGATGTACGGCCCAATTGGCTTTTCGCTCACGGCGTGCACTGCGTTAGAATGAATCCAGCCTTCATGCCCAGCCGATTGGTCCCACCGGCTGGCAAACATATGATATTTGCCGTCAGACCCATGGATAATTTGCCCGTCCCAGTAGTGCCACTGCTTTAAGGTCGTATCTTCGAGCCCGTTCTGGAAATCTCTGGGCCCGACGGTCGCCGCTCCCCAGACGTCCTTCGATAAAGATTCGCTCACCGCAAGTGGTAGAAAGTAGCTCTGTAGGGTTTTCATGAATTCTGGACCGCCCTCTAACATTCACAAGGCGCAACCCAACTTTGTGGGTTTAACGAGTATGGCGCCTTCCCAATTCGACTCGAATATGCAGCTTCGGCTACCAAGCAGACAGCATAAACTCCTCGGCATTGATCAAATGTGAGTTGATCTCGAAGCTGGCGGCCCCGACTGGGTTCGAACCCCCACTGCCCTACTTAGGACGGAGCGAGTGGGGGTTACAATGTTTAATTTGATCATGAAGGGATCGACGAGTGTGCCGCTGGATACTCCCGGGTGTTGTGGCTCGTGCCCAAATCTTGAGCAGATTAGCTTCACCGAACCGCAACCGTCATGGGGCAACAGACCCATTACGGTTTGAGAGAGTTATCGTGATGAGTGATGGTCTTGTTGATTCCGCGCTTTGAGCCATGGGCTGTCTGGGGTCGCCAATGCTTGTTGCTCGAGCCGTAAGCCATCGTGAGATGGGACGCTGTACTTTGCAAAATAGCGATTGAGTTCATCCGTCATCTCCTGGATTCTTCCCATGTGCTTTGCCTCTTCGTATAGGTTTGTTGTCTCACGGGGGTCTGCTTTCAAGTCGTAGAGCTCATTCGGAAATCCCACACCCCCATACGGATAACGCAGAATAAGCTTGTAGCCATCGCATTTAATCATACGGGCATTGCCGTATTCGCAAATGACGTCTTTGCTCCGTTCGGGTGAAGACTTTCCTTGCAAGGTGCGAAGATAAGAGTGTCCCGGAGAATTGATATGCTGCTGAGTTTGTTCATCCGGACGCACTTCCGCAGCGTCCAGCAACGTTGCGAAGAGATCGCAATGGTTGACCGGGAGATCTGACTCTAACCTTGAAGGGATGCCTCCCCTCGGCCAAGAAATGAGGCAGGGAACGCGGATCGATTCCTCCAAAAAGTTTTGGGGCATGGTCGCATTGCCTTTTTCCCACATCCCATGATGGCCAGCATTGAGCCCATGGTCGCTTGTATAAACGATGATCGTGTTTTCTGTCTGCCCTAGAGCATCAAGAGCGTCCAACAGCTTTCCAACTTCACGATCCACACTCGAGGCGGCGGCGTAGTACTCTCTTCGCTTCGTGTTCTCAGCTTCGATATCTGAGGAAACGGGGATTAGCGGGGAACCATGGACATTTGAGAAGTTCTCATGGGGAATATCCCGAAAAGTCGCGTCCTTATATTCGGAAACGAACTCGTCCGGCATCTGCGCGTGAGGGCCATGAGTGTCTGTATATCCGACAAACAAGAAGAAGGGTTGGTGTCTTCTCGCCTCTTCTTGAAAATGCGTTTGGATAAACTCAAGCGCGTGGTCACTGAGAATGGGTGACTGGAACCCATCGGCCACAACGTGTTTGCCGTTGTCAGAGAAGTTCTGGGTTCCGTCATGCGGATACTGGCTGACCCAGTAACTAAACCAATAGTCAAACCCAGGGTGGGGATCTCGTTCTTCACCGCAATGCCACTTTCCCACCAGGCCTGTATGATAGCCACCTGCTTTCAATAATTCGGATAGGAGGGTTTGCCCTTTGAGCCACGGATAGGCGTAAGCCTGCTTACTTTCCTCGATCCAATCGTGAATGCCATGTTGCGACGGCATCCGCCCTGTGAAGAAGCTCGCTCTTGCAGGGGAGCACACCGGACACGTCGTGTATGCGTTCGTCATGCAAACCCCATGATGAGCAATGCGTTCCATATTGGGGGTCCTGACCTCGGAATTTCCATAGGCCTGTTGTAGCCATTGGCCGTGATCGTCGGTAAGAAATACTAATAAGTTGGGTCGCTTCGAGTTGGACGCATGAGACTCTGATTCTTCGTTAGCCAAGGCTCTTTCGCGCTTCAGCAGAAACGCGGCAGACAGCGCACTCAGGGCCTTTATCAGATCACGACGTGATGTGCTCATTTATGAAGGAAAACCTGCTCGGTGCGCGGGCGACCTCGATGCCGCACTCAAAGTTCGAAGAGGAGCAAAGAAATCATACCTACGGGTCTTAGACGTGTCAATCGGAATCAATCCTTCCGTTTTTCGCCGAGTAACGCCATTCTAGAAGACCCCGCGATATCGGAGTCGCGCGCACGCTCTGCGTCAATTGAAATGGGGTGATTCTCCGTCAGGAGAAGGTGCTTGACGCTTACCTGCGAATGTGCCTCTCTTGAACTTAGATCGGTTGGGAGTTGAGTGAATTCGGTTGAGCTTGGCCGCCTTTCGCCTCGGCTACGCTGTCGTTAGGCACGTGCGCGCTTCAGGATCGCTTCGCGTCCTTGCACCACCTGAAGATCGATGGTGAACATTCTTCCTTCGTCGTAGGAGATGGAGATCTGCCTTACCAACTCAGGATCCCGTTGCAGGTCGGCATTGGTGGGTGCATTAAGAAACCGGAACTCGTGCCAGTGGCCGTCAACGCACCGGCCGTCCTCCTCCAAATCGACCTCAGCACTTGGAACGTCGTCGACTCTATTCGGCCCGCCAACGAGCAGGACCGCGCAGCGATGTTCGCGCATGTTCTGCATGGCCAAAACAAGTTCGGTCTGCTTGGACTTCTTCCCCCGGATCGTTTCCTCGATCGCGAACGTTACCCGATACGGCTTTCCGTAACTCTACACGCCTGCCAGCGACTTGTCGTAGTCCACCTGCTCAAGCATCGTGATCCTGCCTACGCGGACGCTTTCGCCAAGAGCCAGATCGCTCTCCACCTCGGTAAAGCTACGGCCTGTCTGGGCGAAACCCATGGCGAGCGCAAAGGCAAGAAGGGCGATCAGCTTGCGCGGGCTCACCTCAATTGGACGCGGTTTCCGTCGAGCAATTCGCGTTGCCGCAAGTTTGGGCCATCGATACAAGATCGAAATCAGGTCGAAAAACGAGCGCTACCTGCCTAGGGCGGCTAGCGGGAGAATGGACGTCTATTCGGGTGATTACGTCTTATCTGTGTTGACACTCCCCGATTTCAAAAAGGCCAATTCTTCGATAGACCGGGGACACGTTGAGTGGGAGCCACAGTTTCCGGTCACTCTTATCTATTTGAAAAGGAAGGCAGTCGTCTGCGTCTGGCACCAATCGGCTTCGGGTGAGGATGGATTCTGCGATGCTTACATGCTTAGCGACGGAATAATCTCCAGGCTTACAATACGCTGAAGGGCAAAACTGTGCATTCGGAACAAGGCCTCAAGTATAACGACGAGTCGTTCCCGATAAGCATTAACGGACTAATCTGGTGCAACTCGGACTTCTTAATGCGCGAAGAACTGGACATTATTGATGCATAAGCGGAGGCTTGTACCCTGGATTCTGCATCAAAATCTCATTGCTTTGTGCGAAGTGCTCAAATTTTCCACGGCAGGGAGAATGAGGCCATCGGCTCTTATCACTCAGCGAGTTGAAGAACACGCCGCAATCTTGTCACCGACGAGCCGGCATCTAGGCCTGTTTGTCGCACTCCGGCGCTGGCAGCCGACAAGCTGGCGAATTCCAGGGATATTTGTTCATCTAGACTTAGAATTAATCTAGCGAGGAAGTCGCATAGCCGAATGATGGCGCGAAATCACGGGGTATCGTTTCGATGAAACAATAAGAGTGTCGTACGATGCCGTAAGCCGGTCGGGCGCGAGCGCTCTGAGGCGTCTCAAGCTATTTTTGATCCGATGTCACAGTTGCTCCCGTTCCATAACTTGGATTCCACTTCGTTTGCGCAACTCTGTTCGGATCTTCTCGTTGGCGAGGGCGCTCTGAACGTGAGGGGCCTAGGGTCCGGCCCAGACCAAGGCTCTGACTTATTAGTAGACATTCCGATTTCGAGTCCGTTACACACAGAAACCGTTCCTTTCATCGTCCAGTGCAAATGCTACGACCATGGAAGGGTCGTTGGCGAAAAGGAGATCGGGGATGTTATCGGTTACCTTTCGTTGCATGGGGCGCGTGGGCTATTGTTTGTTACGTCCTCACGCTTTAGCGGAACTGCGATCACCAAGGCCAACGCAATTCATCGGGATCATGGTTACTCACGTCAAATCGTGCTCTGGGATGCGGCGGAATTGACACGACGATTGAGGAGCTACCCTGAGCTTATCGCCAAATACTGGCATGGCGATCAAGGTATGTCCGGAAACAATAACGTAGGCTACTTTCCGCGCTTTAGTCCAGGCGCAATTATCGCTCGATACGCACCACCCCCAAGATACAAGAACCTGACGATCGATGGTTTCCCGAGGGTGCCGTCCAACCACCACATTGTCGACTCGCTTAGCGAGTTTGCCAAGCAGTTTTCAGACAAGCCTCCGATCGTAACAATCGTGCAGGGCGGTGTAGGAACTGGAAAGACAGGGTTTGCATATGCTCTGCTCAACGCACGTCGCGAGGCCGGGTCAACGATTGCTGGGCTCAACGACCGGGATGTCGATGAGGTCTTAAACGCCTATGAATTCAGTGGTGACGACCGGCTGCCAGCTCTCATTGGAGCCCTCTTTCAAGTGGATTTCCTGCTTCTAGATGATTTTGGTTTCCAGGTGAGTTCACACTCTAATAGCGCTGAGCAAGTTGCATTTCTCGTTGAAGTGGTTCGGGGCAGGATCGCGCGTGGTCTGCCAACAATCTTGACTTGCTATCCGGTGTCTCAAGACAAAGAAATCGACTCATTTTTGGAGACGCTTCGTGCAGACTACACTGTTATTGATTGTGGGACCGGGTTTGAATTGCGGCAGTTGGAAAAGAGTCAGTGGTTCGAAGAGTTGGCAACGGAGACTCAGTCACGACCAAATTTCCCTGCAAAAGAGACACCGGCGGAGTCTAAGCCATTCATATTTCTGACCTCGGGATGGATAGCAGAAAAACTTGGCAAGGTGGAAGTTGACATCGAGGACTGCATTCACACGGTCGAAATGAGCGAACGTGAGTTCTTATATTCTAGGTCGGCGCGTTTTGGACAGAATAGAGACCAGATCGCAGCACAAAAGCTTAGATCGACCTTCCTCATGCTGAGGAAATACAGGGAACATATTGATTCCTTTGCGATCAATCAAGTGAGAAAATAATGGTCTGTCAAGTGCGAAAGGCATGAACGCAGTCGAAATAGATACCTTCCTTGATCGCCAAGGCAAGCCTTTGGAGGCGAACCAAATGCATAGAGTCTGGATCCCAAACAAGTCGATTGAAGCTTCAGATGACGTCATTTTTCCCCATTCAGGTTTAGCGCCAACACGGGGTTATTCTTTATCCGTGATTGAGATGACATAAACAACACCCCGCCGTGGTGATGACAGTGTCCTATTCTCTCCGTGGAATTACACATAACTGAGGTTATGTGTGGCTATTTGTCGGCGCCGCCTGCCAAATGTGTCACTTTGCGAATTATTTGGCGCGAAAGTTTGTGCGGTATTTGGCGTAAAATGAACTGCGTTCAGCAGGGAGGTTTTACGGATGGGCGAACTTGCAAGGCTGCCCGAAGCCGATCGCCAAGAGGCATTGGAACGCTTTTGGCTGATCCAACCTCACTTGGAAGGAGGTATGGCACTCACTGCCGTGGCTCGGGACGCCGGCATTCCTTACCGGACGGCTCAACGCTGGGTCTCTCTGTATCACCGCTTTGGGTTGGCAGCACTGACCCGAAAAGAGCGAACCGACCGTGGTGCCAGACGTTCCCTCTCGCCGGAAATGCAGAAAGTCGTCGAAGGCTTGGCCCTTCAAAAACCGCCGCTTCCTGTCTCCGCTTTGTATCGCCAGGTCTACCGCCTCGCCCAACAGCAGAATGAGAGTCCTCCCTCTTACGCGGTCATCTATGATATTGTCCGCCAACTCCCTGCCGATCTGGTCATGCTGGCGCATGAAGGCGCCAAGGCCTACGCCGACGCCTTCGAACTGGTTCATCGCCGGGAAGCCGAACGGCCGAACGCCATCTGGCAAGCCGACCACACTCCGCTCGACATCCTACTTTTGCGCGAAGACGGCACTGCCGCCAAGCCTTGGCTGACAATCATCATCGACGACTTCAGTCGTGCCATTGCCGGTTATTTCCTCTATTTCGAACCTCCTTCGGCGATACAAACCGCGCTTGCGCTGCATCAAGCGATCTGGCGTAAGAAAGATCCCCGATGGCGCGTCTGCGGCATCCCCGATGTGCTCTACACGGACAACGGCAGCGACTTCACTTCGCGCCATCAGGAGCAGGTGGCTGCGGACATCAAGATGCAGCTTATCTTCTCAACACCGGGCAAGCCTCGGGGCAGAGGGCGCATCGAGCGCTTCTTTTCGACGGTCACTTCGATGCTCCTTTCTGGTCTTCCGGGGCACACGCCGATGAGCGGTGGAATCTGCGGCAAGCCGACACTGACCTTGCCCGAGCTGGACGGGATGCTGCGAGAGTTCATCCTGGGTATCTATCATCTGCGCGAGCACAGCGAGACGAAGGTCACGCCGCAAGAGCGATGGGAGCAGGGAAGCTTTCTGCCGCGCATGCCCGATTCTCTGGAGCAGCTCGACCTTCTATTGCTGACGGTAACCAAGGTGCGCAAGGTACATCCGGACGGCATTCATTTCCAGGGCTTGCGCTACGTCGATTTGACGCTGGCAGCCTACATTGGCGAGTCGGTGGTGCTGCGCTACGATCCGCGCGACGTGGCCGAGGTTCGCATTTTCCACGAAGGGAGCTTTCTTTGCCGGGCCATCTGCCCAGACCTTGCCGGCGAGACGATTCCCTTGCGCGAGGTGCTGCGGGCGCGAAACCACCGCCGGCACGACCTGCGCAACGTGCTGAACGACCGCAAGAAGGCCGTCGACGCCTTGCTTGAACTCAAGCAGGGCAACAGCCAAGGCGCACCACCAGAGGAACGGGGCAACCAGCCCCAAGAAAAAGAGGAACGGGGGAAACCAGTTCTTCGGCGCTATATAAATGAGTGAGCCGGCGCACTTTGTCGAGACGTTGGAATATCGGCGCTTCGCCGAGTTCTGCGAAGCCTGCCGGCGCTATCGCTATATTGGACTTTGCTACGGGCCGCCGGGAGTTGGAAAGACGCTATCCGCACGGCGTTATGCCCGCTGGGACGCGGTTCAGGACGTGAATGTCTATTCGATATCCGACGAGGATCTGCTGTCCATATTCGCGGCAGGCAAGCCCGATACCGCCCTCTGCACAGCATCGGTTGTGAGCACGCCCAAGAGTGTCGAGGGCGACATTTCAAAGGCGCGATCTGTACTGGACCGCATCGCCCGCGAGCCGCTCCGCCGTGAGCACAAGGCAAGTTTTGAGCAGCAGCGGCATAAATATGAGACGGAAAGGGCGGAGTATTTTGCAAGAGGAGACTGGATGAACCTATTCGGCGAACAAAAGCCGCCGCCGGCCCAGCCAGCTTATGACGAGCTGGCCAGGGTGTTCGCTGAGCGTGAGAAAACCATTACCGACCCGACGAGCCTGATACTGATCGATGAAGCGGACCGGCTCAAGATGGCCAGTTTGGAAGCGGCGCGCGACATCTTCGACCGCAGCCAAATCGGACTGATCCTCATCGGCATGCCGGGGATAGAAAAGCGCCTGGCCCGCTATCCACAGTTCTATTCGCGGATCGGGTTTGTCCACGAGTTCCGCCCGCTCACCGCAGGGGAGGTGCGCCGTCTTCTGTCGGAGTCGTGGACGCCTCCCGGCGTGAGCCTGCCCCCGCTGAACGAGGAGACTGTGGCCGCGATCGTCCGCATTACCGGGGGCAACTTTCGGTTGATTGGCCGTCTACTGGCGCAGACGGAGCGCATCCTTGAGATCAATAAACTGTCCATGGTGACGCGCCAGACTGTCGAGGCGGCCAGAGAAAGTTTGGTAATCGGCCAAGCGGGATAGGGTCCCAAAAACGGTGGTTTATGGGACAGCAACGGACGGGCTGGCGAACAGGGCGAAATCAGGCCCGATTTCGGCATCTTTGCGTACCGAAACGCGTTCCAGAATCAATGTTCCGAAATCATTGACATGATGCTGACTTCTGGTACGCTGCCTCCGTGAAAATCGGATATGCCCGCGTCAGCAGCGACGACCAGAACCTAGATCTGCAGCGAGACGCCCTCAAGCTTGCGGGGTGCGGCCGAATATATGAAGAGAAGGAGTCCGGCTGCAAAGCCGCCCGGGCGGAACTAGCGCGCCTGTTCGAAGCGCTGCGTCCCGGCGATACTCTCGTTGTTTGGCGTCTGGACCGGCTTGGCCGCTCCCTCAAGCACCTGATCCAAGCGGTCGAGCAGCTCGAAACTCTGGGCGTTGCCTTCAAGAGCGTCACCGAGGCGATCGACACCGCTACCAGCGGGGGCAAGCTGGTCTTTCATATCTTCGCGGCTCTTGCAGAGTTCGAGCGAGCGCTAATTCGCGAGCGCACGCAAGCCGGCCTCAAAGCCGCCCGAGCCCGTGGACGGCAAGGCGGCCGCCCCATGACACTGAGCGAGGAGAAACGGCGCATGGCTCAATCTCTGCGCGACGATCCGCGACAAAGCGTCTCGGCCATCTGCAAGACCCTGGGCATCGCGAAGACGACCTTCTACCGATATACCGAGGGCATGGAATTGGATTCCCATGCATCAACGACCGAAGAAAATTGAACGCCAAACAACTCACAAAGTGATAAAAAAGGTTTTTAGGCAAGGGACGGCACCATTGGCGACTGACATGAGGTTGGAAGCCAGACTCCCGGTACTCGTTAGAATTCATATCCTCCATCTTTATCTTTTCCGACCCATCCGCTTGGTGTCTCAATTTCAACATAGAAGAACGGCTTGTTAATGTTTTGGGTCTTTAGGAACTCGATGGCGTCAGCCTTAGATGCAGCCTTATAGATCATCTTCGATCCTACGCCACCAGTCTTAGATAGATCTTCGCTGCGAATTAAGGTCACTTTGCCTTGGCCTGTTGAAGCACCAACTGGCTGAACGGATTGTGGGATACGGTTCGCAAGCTCCTTGCCCCCATACTTTTTAAAAGCACGAACAGCTTCTTCATGCACTGCTTTTGTGAGACCCTTTCCATGCACGACTGCGGCCCATCCATCACGGTAACCTTCGTCAACACGATAACCTCCATAGTCGATAATTAGCAGAGAGATGAGATTGCCCGTGTCACTGGCGGTCTTAATACAGGAGATGGATTTCAGGGCCGTTTCTGCCATACCGCGATCTGGAAACGCGAACACGGCCACGCCTGGATTTTCCGCCTGCGATTTATAAACCGTTCCGAGGAGCAATGCTTGATAGTGAGCATAATCAAGAATTCTTGTCCCCATGTTGTCCGCCTCTCGATAATTCTTCGTTGACTCTTGCGGACCCGTGATGCCGCCTCCGAAAAGTTTCTTTATAAAGCTCATTTGGTTCCCTTTCTGTTTGTGTTTTATTGCTCCGCAACCTCGAACGCTAATAGGTTTTCTGCCCTGATTCGATCAAAAACTCCGAGGTGCCAGTCGTCCGGCTCTTATAGCTCAAGGAACGCAGTCCGCCATGGCGGATATCGATGACGATTTCGTCGTCGCCCCTCCGCCCTAATGCCGACGTCGGCCCCGCTTGCTCAAACTTATAGCCGACGGCCATAAGTTGGCTCGCTAAATCGCCTCCATCGCGCCCGAATCGGTCCAAGATGCCCTTCAATTCCCTCAAGGCGGGCGTATTGCCTTTCTGAGGCTCTGCATCCACAATCATCGACGCAAGAATCCGCACTATGTCTGCCTGGTGAGACGAGAAATCAGCCTCAAGGCCGCTAGCATCAGCGTACCAAAGCTGGTTGTCATCGACACGGACCACCATCAGACAATTCCAGGTCTGGCCGCCTAGCGTGAAGTCGTGACGTATTGCCAAGGAGCGCAATCCGCTTAGCTTGGTCTTGACAGACTCCCGAAGAACGTAGCCTTGAAACTGCTGTCCTCTCGTTGCCAACCAGCGGTCTAAGAGAGCTTCGTTCTCGACATTAGCGCCTCGGGCACTCACCACGGTCACGCAGGGACTTACCATCGGTTTGCCAGCCGCGTCTACGACGTGAGAGGACGGCGGCTTCAGAATAATATGCTCCAGGTCCTCAGGTGATGTTCCTTCAAGCCATGTTGGCGGGACGCGCAATGTGAATCGTCGATTCCCGTTGTGTCCCTCAAGCTGCTTCCACTCACTCGGGATTCCCTGTGCGACGGCACTATCTAGGATAGTGCCAAGTGAGCGGTTAGTTTGCTCGCCGCCCTTGTCCATTGCATTGGTATCTTGTTCGCGGACTGAGGGCGCTTGTGATGCCGGAATTGGCGCTGCCTTAGGAGGCGATGAACTTGCTTGCGGCGTAACATGTGTCGGCTTAGACCCACCTCCAAACAGTTTCTTCAAAAAGCTCATCTTATGGATTCCTCACTTTGTGATCTCGCTGCTCCATAGGTTCTCGAAGCCGTTCACGTTCAATTACCAGAACTTCCACCATGGTTTGTTCAAGACAGGCTTTGGGTTGTTGGCGCTCTCTCTAAGTCCCTGCTCGAGCTTTTTGACCATTTTCTCTGCCTCGGACTTTTCGTTGTTTGGTGGAACGGATGCATCCTTTGGGTTAGCTGGCGCTTGAGGCTTGGGAGTTGGCTTCGAAGTCGGCGTCGCTACGCCATCCACCGGCTTATCCACGCGCTTTGCGCATGGAACTCCCCCGTGCGATATGGCAACGAATGATTTACCGAACTTGATTGCTTCTGTGGGTGCTCTCTCGCCATCAATCATTAGGAACATCCCTTCGTCGAAAGTGACTTTCCCTACCTTCGAGGAAACGGGATTGAGGGTTCGCGTAACCGGTCGTCGAGTTAGCGCCATGAGCGTTGGCTCGGCAAGGCCCATTAGCTCAGCCAGGGTGCCGAGTGTCGGAGTAAAGCCCTGGTTCCAGGACCAAACTCCGATAAATCCACCTTCTTCATCGAAAATCGGAACAACGTTGGGCATGGAGTTTCGTCCGGGGGCTGGTCGAGGGCACTGCTACGGCCACTTATTCCAGCCCTTCTGCTGACCTTCTTTAAATATAATCGTCCACTGATCGAAGCTAATAGCGTATGAGCGCTCGATATGCTCACTAGCCTTTGTTAGCGCATATTCGATTCCACTCCTCTCTCCCATGCCTCGACTAGCTGCGTCCATCATGGCATCCAAGTTCAGGAATCTGTGAAATTCAGAATATATCGATTTCCTTTCTTCCTCATTCAATGGCGTGGCGGGCTTTGGAGGAGTCGACGTGACGGGTGTTGGTTTGGGCTTGGGTGGCTGGGCGGCTGTCTGAGTCTTGGCCTGTGCGGTTGCGGCGGACGTAGCACTGGTCGCGGTCGGCGACGATTTCTTGACCACCGTGTCCTTATTGCCAAAGATTCTCTTCCAGAAGCTCATAGTCTGATTCCTCTCGGTCGCCACACGATTGTATTGCTTTTGGCCGCATTCCGGAAGGATTGCACGGAAAACTTGTCCCGACCATCTATAAAAGCCTCGGCATCGCGCGAACGAAGTTCTGCTGCTATACCAAGGGACAGAGGGTTGGATCCTGATACGCCAAATATTGGCGAAAATTCAACGCCAAATAATTCCGAAAGTGACAGAGTTCTTGGTGTAATTTTGCAGATTAAGTGGCGTGAAATTTTGCACGATATTTGGCGCCGGTCCTGGCCGGTTAAGCTCCAAGATGTTCTTGAAGTCGGACCTTGACTTGCTTTTTCAATGGACGCATATGCTCAATTTCCACGCCGGTTCGCAGGCTAGGGTGTAAGCTACGATGGGCTCACTCCTCTCAGCCCTCCGCGCTTCCGGGCTCATCATTCTTTGGAGAGGCTAAACGCTTCTTAGTCCTGGACTCCGCTTCTACAAGCGTTTCACTCGTTAGCAGCAGGTCAATGGCGGCTCTGACATGTCGGTCTCGAATCGGACCACTCCGGACTGCTTTAATGGGCTTGATGGCTGGCCCAAGCTCGTATACATAATGTGGTCCGTGGTCGGGTCCTTCACAACCGGGAACTTGCTCGCCAATATTTGTTGAGACGACAAAACTATCGATATGATGAATGCTTTGCAGCTGTCCGCGATATCGAAAACCAACATAGTTAGGAGGCTCCTTCGGGTAGCGGTTACCGACAGGGTGAAAGTATCTCTGATGCTTCTCCACGACGTCAATATATGAAGTTGAAGAGCCTGGACGCGTTGGGCTGTCACTGAGAGCGACAACGTACACCATGTTAGAGCGGGGGTCTTGCATCGTTGCCACCGTCCTCAAGTATATGCGCAGGTCGGCTAGCAGACGCTTCTCGGCGTGAGTTTTTCCGCCGTGAGTGAATGCTTCCATGTCCCGCCATCCGAAATAGCACAACTCGACTCCGGCAATCTTTGTCGGAAGGTGAAGAGACGCGAACGTTGATGAACAATCTGACATCGCAACAAATCGCGTCTGTTTCCGACCACTTGCTTCAAGTCTGGGCGCATATTTCTGGAACTGAAGGTCTTCCGGGAGCCACCAGCCGCGCTTGGCCTCGATAATCGCATGCGATGAAGCTCCCAGTAGCTCGATGTCAGTAAAGCCCTTGTCTTTTCCAGCCTCTTGTAGCCTGACCTCGTTAAAACTTTCCGATGGCAAACCAAGAGCCTGGGCAAAGCGACCTCGGAAAGCGCGGGAGTGAGCCAGTGCCCACCCTACACTATATGTGATGTTGTTCTCCCTAGACCCCAGTAGTTCGAAGACACTCCCAAGCTGCTTGCCATGAATGAAAATGGGTGTGGTTTCCATTGCATTACTCTATGCGTGACTAGTTTGGCGGCTTGTTACACCGGCGTAACTTGGGCAGGGTCTGATTTTCCAAATTATCTGGCGTAATCCGAGACCGAATTTACCGCTTTTGCACTTACGAGCCCATCCCGGACTCAGGGCGTACGCCATTTAATTCGCAAAACTCTGCGCCAAATATCTCGCAAAATCACACCCATGCTTTCTGTTGCGGTCGCATCTGTTCTTCTGAGTCAGGCTCAGCAACGGACTGTTCCGCCAATCGACTGGAACAACCTTCCCTACCAGAATCAGGTCAAGGAAATGGCAGACAGATGGAGGGCCAAGTATCACCTTCCGGGCGTTTGGTGTGCCTTTGTGAAGAACACAAAAACCGTGGCCGAAGTCGCCATCGGATTTAAAGACCGCTCTAACAATTCCGCCGCGACAATTGATGATGAATTGCCGTTGGCGTCCGTTCCAAAAGTCGTTAGTGGAACACTCATCGCATTAAAAGTTTCCGAAGGAGTCATAGGCTATGATACGACCATCGGGCAGGTCTTCCCAGAACTTGCGCGCAGATACCCGATGAGCCCGTTGTCGAAAGCAACCCTTCGCCAGCTCATATCTCACACTTCAGGTCTCCCTGCTGAGCCAATGAAGAAAGGTTCTATTTACCAAGAGTTGGAGTGTTCATTTCAAGACGAACGGGTGACCGAGCCCGGTCAAAAATATGTTTACTCCTATGGGGTGAATCTTGCCGTCGCTATGGTTGAGCACCGGGTTGGTTTGCCCCTCAGTGAATGGGTACGTGGGGTCAGCGGCCAAGAGTTAGGTTTACACAACCTGGGCCACTATGAGCAGAACCCAGGTATGGCCAGGTATTTCCTAGATGGAGAGGTAGTTCCCTACATCCAACGCCCGCCTCAGATGAACCCCTCCGGCAGCTTTACCCTATCTTTATCTGAGCTATTGAATTTCGCTAAATTCACTTTGGAACCATCATCTACACTGCCGACAGCAATCTATAAGCAAATTCTTAACCGCGCGAGCGAATCTCTCCATAGCGACACAAGCGCTTCGTGGCACGTCGCTAGCAGCGGCTATTTGTTCCATGATGGAGGTCTTCCTGGCCTTTTTTGCAGTGTCCGAATTAACCCAAAAAGTAAGACGGCCTTCATCTGGGCTACGAATGGCAATGTGCGACCGGGTTCTCCGGTGGCCTCTATCGGCGAATATCAGGATATTCAAAAGGAAATTCTGTCGCTGATGAGCTCAGGAGCCCGCTGAGACATGCTCGCTTTGGGAATCGCCTCACTCTTGCTGACTCAGGTTCAGTCAAAGACGATTCCACCAATCGACTGGAACAACCTGCCTTACCAAAACAAGGTGAAGGAGATGGCGGACGGATGGAGGTCGAAATACCATCTGCCAGGCGTCTGGTGTGCCTTCATCAAGGATGGCAAGGTCGTGGCTTGCGTTGCAACTGGGGTTAAGAATGTCGAGACCGCGGCTCCAGCGCTCGTAACCGATTACCTTGGCGTCGGCAGTGTCTCGAAAGTCATTACTGACACGATGATTGCCGAACTCGTGGCGCGGGGTGTTATCAGCTTCGAAACTACTGTGGCAGAAGTGTTCCCGGAGCTTGCGAAGACATATCCGGATAGCCCGGTTCTAAGAGCTTCCTTAAGGCAATTGGTTACGCATACGGCCGGTTTGACGAAGGATGTTGTTTTCGATGTATCTAACAAGGCTGATGGAATTGCCTGGCGCTATGACAAGGTGCGGAATGCGTTGGCATCTCCTTCGACCGTGAGACCAGGCACTCGGTTCGAATACAACAATTGGGACCCGGTAATGGCCACAGCGATGGTTGAGCGGGCTATTCAAGCCAAGGCGACGGAGTACGGTGCCTCCTATGAGGATTGGCTATCTGGAAGCCTCGGGAAAGCAATTGGACTTTCTAATCCGAAAATGCTCGATTACTCCAAAGACCCAGGGAAAGAGGAAGTTCAACCCCACTACATCGAACCGAACGGGAGCAGTGTATTGGAGGCTGTTACCATGGTGCCCAATCACCGCCTCAGGCGCGAAAGTGATGTGTATGCGACTGGGGGCTCATGTCGAGTGACTTTGACCGACCTTTGTTCCTTTGTTCTTTCAACGATAACTAACGCAGCGGGGCTGCCAGCCAACGAATACCGAGAGACTATCTCTGCGACAGGCTTGCCATCGGACCCCACTTCGAGCGCGGGTTGGGCCGTCGATGCCAACGGTTGGCTTCACCACTCAGGGTCCACTGGCCGGGGCGAGTATTGCCTCGTTTGTGTAAACCCGGAAGCAAAGCGCGCAACCATCCTCTACGTCAATTGCGGTTATACGCCTGGCACAGGCGTCCGAAACAATTCCGGCATGTCCCCTTTACTGAACGACTTTCACCACCTTGAAGTGAACGCTCATTAGGACGGAAATCGCTTCGAGTCGCGCGGGCGGCTAAACTGTCATTTTCAGAATTACTTGTCACCCGAATTTTCACTTTGCAAATTATCTGGCGTAAATATTTGCGCGCTATTTGGCGTAAGCCGAGACGAACAAAGCCTCATTTGCACCTGGCGACTTAGCCCTGTGGTCTGAGTTACGCCATTTAATTCGCAAAACTTTGCGCCAAATATCTCGCAAAGTCACAGAATTGATCGATGGCCGGTATCCGCTTCCGCCGAGGGAGTACTCCATTCCGTCTCGATCAGCGATCTGATGAAACAGGCCGCTTGGATCCCGATTGGTTTTTTCCCACGCCCGATAGTTGGCGACCAGATTGGGCAGCAGTCTTTGGGAAAGTCCTCGGTTGCCGGTTGCCAGCGTCACGGCTCGAATCGCATCAGCCGCCCAAAAACTATAGTTTCGCGGCTGAGCTTCCGGATAGAGCCAGAACTCCGCATAGTCATTCATGTACTGGGGGTCACGAAGCCATCGTCCCTCATACAGATGGTGGCCAGCCGCACAAGAGATCGTATTGAAGCTTCCCGCCCAAGGTACCGGCGGCAGGAACTCGGTAACGACCCAGCCGTCCGGAGTGTGAGTGAGATGCTTGCGATAGCACCACCACCGGTAGTAGTAAGTCTCCTCAATCTGCTTATCCGGACAATCGAACCACGGAATATTCTGTTCCAGGAACGACCATGCCACCCCGTTCGGGATCGACAATCTCAGCAACTGGCCCGCCGCTTGGTCCTCTTGATTGAACTGCTCGACGTAGTGTTTGAACGACGAAGGAGTGAGAATAGTCGGTTTCATGCGTGACGCCTGCAAACCCGCAGTAAGTACGCTTACAAGCACAATCGAAGTCGTTATCAGCACCAATAGTCTAGGCCTTCCACATTCCTGCATCCCATCATACCGAACCTCCCTGATCGGGCGCATTAAGCCCAAACAGCTTGTATTCCGGGTCTAGCTCAATTCCTCTTTAGACAGCGTTCAATCAGATTTTGTCTGCCGATACCGTCGTAATCTGGATATCAAACCTAACATGGCCTTGAATTTCAAATCGGCTCCGTCAAGTGAGGGGCATGCTTCGGGGGTATCTCGAAGAAGAAACGAGTTCGCATGCTCGATCGACGATTTCAGTTCTAGGCTCCTGACGGTAGTGTATCAGTTTGAAATGGGACGCAAGAAGATTGCGGCTACCGTCGTCTTGGTCCCGACCACTAGCTGCCACCTTTTGAGTAGCGCTCAAATGATCCTAGTAGGACCATCACTATCGCGAAGCCGAACATCAAGAGCACTTTTGTAACTTGAAACGCAATCATTACGATGGCTAGCGCGACTTGACCTACGTGCTCTCCCTGTTCGCTGGAATTACATTCTTTCCACGGCTTGCTCACACCCTTAGTATGAGGGAAGTTTGAGCATCGAATCAGGAACGTGTTCCTGATTCGATGCGTGACATGTTAACTTGACCTTCCTTTCCGTTGTATCGCTTTTTGATCTGTATGAAGCTTCTCGTCCTTTTCTTTTTTTTCTCTAGCCTCTCGTGCTTGTCCCACGTAATATGCGGATGCAATAGATCCGATGCCCACCACTACAGCCCCAAAACCAGCCAAAGGTTGACTTAGGTAAAACCCATATCCTGCTACCAAAAGAGTCGCGATGCCTAATAAAAACGCAAAGAGTTGGCCACGGGAACCTTGCTTGTACCGCTCTTTTACCGCGAATTGCTCTAAGTCCATTCGATGCACTTGTTGAGATTCAACGCGGTTCATTAGCCAAACAATAAGCCCTGGCTGGAGAGATTCATATTGGGCCAACATCTCCGGAGGTGGCAATGTGCCTTCAAAGTACTCGGCACGAGTGATGGTTTGCGACATATGGGCTGAACCATCTCCTAGGGAAAGGTCATCCTTGCGCGACTGAGCGCGACCACGTTTGCTCATTCGAAACCTATTTCGCGGATTGAAGCGCCTGTATGCGCTCTTGAGCAGCTTTGATCATGTCGGATCCAACCGCCATAAGATCACTTCGAAGGGCTACGTAATCTGCTTCAGAAGGCGTTCTAGAAACGTTGAAATGAACCATTGATGCACTAAGATCTAATGCACTGCCCATGCCCGATAGAAAATCAGGTTCTGTAAATAGGAGCGTTGCGTATGCACATTGACTCATAATTCACCTTCAGTTTACGCAATTTATATCACGCTCGTAAGAATTATGGGCATGAAGCCCTCAAACTTGACGTTTTAAACTGCTTTTTCGATGCCAAAAATAACGAAAAAGTCATTGCCGTTCCCGATTATTTTGACTTCATATTTGGAAGGATGTTTCCACCGAGATAGAAACCAGTTCTACGCGAGAACCATTTCGATCATTTCTTCGAACGTCCAAACGTGATCCGTAAGACCCTCCTGACGATATGTTTAAGTTCTGGGCTAAGATAGGGTCTAAGAATCGTTGCCCTGTTTTCAGCCGAGGGGTGCGCTCGAAACCGGAGGGGGCTCGGTTTGGAATGCAACGTTGGGAGATCTCGATTGAAACTTTCATCCCGTCTTGCCATTGCCCTTGTCGGCTTCGCTGCCGTCGGATGCCCGCTTGCGCTTGCGCATCTCTGGTTTGACGAGAAGAATGTTCACTTCAAGGGTGGGAACGTGGATTTTGGCGCACCACCGACGCGGTACGCGGTGTGTGACACTTCCTACGATGTCGGAGGCGAACTTATGTGGCGGCCGGGCACTCAGTACTTCTATGATCGGGAGCAAGGAGATGAGAAGGATGCGCCCGATCCAACGCACCTGTACCAAAAAGCGTCGTCCCTCGAGTCGGGTGGCGATTACAACGATGCTCTGAAGACCTGGAGGTGGGGATGGTCTCACGGGGTAGGGGAACCTGCGATCGAAAGAGAGAGAATCGAGCTTCTAAAGATCCTTGTCCGTTCCCCTGGTTTGAAGGGAGCGGGCGCCCTGCTCCAATCGACTGCCGCGACCAAACATCAGGGCCAAATTCCGGCCATCGCCAGTCTTGCGCCTGAACTGCGTCCATTTGCCGTCTATCGGTCGATCGAGAGGAGCAAAGTCAACGAAATCGAGAAAGCCAAGCGCCTCATCGTCCTGGCAAACGACTATCCCCACTCAGCAATGGCCGAGCCCGCACTCATAAGCGTTCCGAGGCTATTGCTGGCTCATGGGGTCTCAATATCGAATCCAAAGGCGGTTTCGATCAGTCGGATTGCCATCGATGACTTGGCGAGTCGATACCCACGAAGCAGGTTCCGGTTCGATGTGGTTGGATGGCGCGGACGGATCGAATATTTAGCCCATCGGTATGCTCAAGCGGTCGCGCTGTACCGCAGGCAGCTAGCCCTGGCGACTAGCCAACTTAGCAAAGCGACCGTGCTCGACTCGCTCGTTCTTTGCGAAAAGAGGGCCGGAAATCTACCGGCCGCTGCTGCGACTCTGCTCGACATGTACGGTTCCGAGACAGAACCATCCCGAAGAGGAGCCGCTTATTCGGTTCTCTATAATACGTTGGGTCATATCGACGGGCGGCAGGCCCGCAGTTTTTGGGACCGGCTCAGGGCTGATCCCCAGTTGCTTGCGTACTATTTGGATTATCGAGTTGAAACCACCGTATTGACGCCGGATATCTTAGCGTTGGCGGCTCATGGCGGTTCGAAGTCGCTTCATTCACGATTCGGGGCCCACATTTACTTGCGCTTGGCCCAAACGGCCTATGACTTGAAGAAGCTAGTTCTGGCCCAAAACTTTGCGACAAAATCGCTTCAATCAACCTTGTCGAGTTCGGATCGAGCTTTGGCAACGTTTCTCATTGCCTCGGTTGAAAAGAAGAATGGGAGATTTGAGGATTCGCGTAACGAGTATGAGTCGATTCTAAGGCGCTTCCCCAACGACTATCTCTGCAGTGGCGTTCGAGAGAACCTTGCCCTCATCTATGAGCGCGAAGGACGGTTTGGCGATGCGCTCGACATGTATTTCAAGCTTGGATATTCGTACGATGTCGCTTATCTGCTCGATATTCGAATGGCCCCCCGACAGATCGCTTCCTATATCGACTCCCATCCCCGATCTCAGAAACTGGATGTCTTACACTTTAGCCTTGGGATTCGGTACTTGAGGGGCGATAGTTTTAGGCTTGCCGAGCATGAGTTGGAAAGGGTTCCAACGAAGCAGCGTGGGCGATTTCGAAGGGTAGTTTATCGAGAAGAGGAGGACGACAAAGATGTTCTGGCCGACTCCATCCAAGATCCTCTTAAGACGGCCCACGATCTGAGCCGGCTCTATCGCAGTTATCGGCAGGCAAAGTCGACTGAGGCTCAGGCTGCCGGGCTGGCCAAAATTGCCGACTATTACTATGACAAGCGGGACTTGCTTCTGTATAACCCCGCCCTCTGGCACCATATGCGGGAATTTGGGATCGGCGTCTTCTGGGACTCTACCGTGATCACGAAGAACGAAAACCGTATCCTTGAGAGCTACCATTGGCAGCACGAGTGCAATGCTCGGTGCCTTACCCTTTGCGAGCGGATTCTCAAGAAATATCCGCATGCCTCGGTTCGATTCCGAGTCGCTTACCGGGCCGGATGCGCCGCCGAGCATTTGTCAAACATGAATCCATATTGGCGGTGGCAGGACGGTCGACGCGATATCATTGGCCGCGCCATCAATCTTATGAGCATCGCCAAGCATTCGCCAGACAAGCTTCTCGCATCAGCCGCTCGGAAGTACGTCCGAGTATTCGCCGAAGACCGGGAAATGGCTCGCCAGGCATTTCGCGATGATCTGAAATTCCGACGCGAGAACCCTGACAGTGGCTCTCACCAACCGGATTGGTCCTATGACTGATGCTTCGAAAATGCGGCAATATTGCCGCCTCAAGACCGTGTTTTGGGACCTCCCGAGAAAAGCAAAAAAACTCTTCATCTAGGTTCAAATCCCGGCTAATATAACGTGAGAATCGTGCCCCCGATTGGGCGCTCAGGCACTCCTCTTCATTTAACCGAAGGCGTGCTCGGAACCACAGGCGGCGCGTTCTTGCCCGCTTGTCTGGAGCCTTTGAGTGAAACTTCGTTCGCCTATCGCTTTTGCCGTCTTGGGTGTCGTCGCCGTTGTCTGTCCGATTGCGCTTGCGCACATGTGGTTTGATGAGAAGACGATTCACTTCAAGGGAGGAACGGTCGATTTTGGGGCTCCTCCGTCCCGGTATGCCCTCTATGACACTTCGTATGAAGCGGACGGAATGAGCGTCTGGCGCCCAGGAATAGAATTCCTTGCCAGTGAACGCGAAGACGATCCTAGACCAGCGCCCAATCCAACCCATTTTTTTGAGAAAGCGGCTCAGTTTGAATCCAGTGGAAAGTACAAACTTGCCTTGAGAGCTTGGCGCTGGGCTTGGACTCATGGAGTCGGTGATATTGCGATTACGCGCGAGAGGATCGAGTTGCTGGAGACTTTGTCGAGGTCGCCCAACCTACAAGGTGGGCGCGCACTGTTGCGGGCAACCGCCGCTTACAAGCCACAGGGCAGAATTCCAAGTCCAGTTTCGGTCGCCCCGGCATTGCGGCCGTTTGTGATGTACCGGTTGGCTGACTCCAAGTCTCTTTCCGACCGCGAAAAGGCGAGACAGTTTCTTGCCCTGGCTAACGCCTATCCTTGGTCGCCCTTAGCGGAGCCTGCATTGATTGGCGTACCGAGGATCCTCCTCACATCGGATCGTGTGGGAGTGACGGTTGCAGACATCGAAACCAGCAGAGTGGCCCTCCATGACCTGGAAGGGCGATATCCTCACAGCCGATTCAGAGCTGATGTCGCGGGGTGGCAGGGTCGAGTCGACTTCCTGACTCATCGGTACCTTGAAGCTATCAATCAATATCGACGTCAATTTGCGCTATCACCAACTTGGCGCGCCAAATCGAAGGTCCTGGACTCGGTCGTATTGTGTGAGCAAGCGGCGGGAAATCTACCTGCGGCAGCGGCAACTTTGCTCGAACTTTACGGGTCAGAAACGGATGTCAGTTTCAAAGCGCCCTATTTTGGGCTCCTTCGGAATGCTTTGGGGCACATCAACGGAAAACAAGCGCGGGCCTTTTGGGATCGGCTGCGTGCAAACCCAAAGCTGCTTGCGTTCTATTTGGACTATCGATTGGACATGACCGATCCGACACCGGATCTCTTGGTCCTCTCAACGCATGGATTGGATAATGTCCTCCATTCTCGATACGCGGGTCATATCATGGCTCGAATCGCACAAGCCGCGTTCGTCTTGAAAAGGACTTCGGCGGCAAAGCAGTACGCGTCCCGTTCTCTATCGAAGGGTTCTTCGAATCTGGACAGAGCGCTGGACACTTTTCTTCTTGCCTCCGTCGCCAAGCGAGAAGGGAGGATGCAAGAAGCTCGGAGTGGCTATGAGTCCATTGTTAGTCGATATCCTCATAGCTACCTGGTCGGCGGAGCTCAGGAGAATCTTGCGATTATCTATGAGCACGAGGATCGATTTGGCGACGCGCTCGATGTGTATCAGAAATTGGGATACCAATACGACGTCGCCTACTTGCTCGATATACGCATGTCGCCGGAGGAGATAGCTGCCTACGTCGAGGCGCATCCTCGATCGAAACAAATAGACCTTCTGCGCTTTAGTCTCGGAATTCGATATTTGAGGGACGATAAATTCCGGCTTGCCGCGACTGAACTCGCCAAAGTTCCCATACGACGGCGCGAACACTTTCGAAAGGTCCTCTACCCAGGTGAAGAGAAATCAACCGACGTGGATCCTGAACTCATACCAGACCCGCTGGAGACGGCGAGAGATCTAGCCCATCTTTATAGGCTTCACCGTTTGGCCAGGTCGCTTGAGGCCAAAGCACTTACGCTTACTCGGGTTGCGGATTACTATTACGACAATCGCAACCTATTGCTGTACAATCCCGCGCTATGGCATCACATGCGAGAGGTGGGTATCGGGGACTATTGGGATACAACGGTTGCAACGAACAAAGACGCCAAGGTACTTGAAGCCTATCACTGGAAGCACGAGTGCTATGCACGCACGCTGACTCTCTGCAGGAAGATCCTCAAGGAGTATCCGCATGCCTCGGTGAGGTATAGGGTCGCGTATCGGGCGGGTTGTGCGGCCGAGCGTTTGGCTCGAATGAACCCATATTGGCGTTGGCAAGACAGCCGCCGCGACTTGACCGGTCAGGCTATCAATCTGATGAGTTTCGCCAAGCACTCGCCTAACAAGGATCTTGCGGCGGCCGCAAGAAAATACTCGCAAGTGTTCTTCGTGAGTCAGTTTGAAGCCCGTCAGGCATTTCAGGACGCGGAGAAGTACCGGCACGAGGCGTATCACCTCCCGCGACGCAGTTCGGCCTGGTCATTTTTCTGAGTTAAGGGCCGGGGCCTAGAATCGTTTGCCACGGACGCGGTCGATGGTGAACTGGGCGGTGTCGGCGATTGCCATCACCGCCATCGTGCCGGCTTGAACCGGATCGGTCACGACAAAATCCGCCGCGCTCGGGACGCTTCCTGCCATCGCCAGTGAGATCACCGGTATGCCGTACTGGTCTCGAAGTTCTCTCACCGCGGCTGAAATCTCGCCTCCCATAAGGCTTCCGGCCAGAACAAGAATCTTGGCCCTTGGGAGCCTGCCTACTGCGCGCACTGCTTCCGCCAGTCTCGCTTCGCCAACGAGGGGAATTGTGTCGACGCTGATTCTCTCGCCCCGGATATTATGCCGATCCGCTTCTGACACCGCGCCGAGAACCACCTGGGCAACTTGCGCGCCACCTCCGATCACGATAACCCGCTTCCCGAAGATCGCCCCCGCCGAATCCGTGATCTCGACTCGATCCACGCTCGCTACCTCGCGCAATCTATCTCGCAACATCTCGGCATCAAACGCGCCAGCGACCTCCAGATGGATTTCCGTCATTGCACCGGGGTCGTGATGGACCGCCTCAATATTCGCCCCCGTTTCGGCAACACAAGCCGCTAAATCCCGAAGAAGCCCCGGCCGGTCCGTTGCCAACACACTGATGCCGATTTGCGCCATGTGGGGATACTACTTGGACGGACGCGTCTCTAGCTTAGGGCCCATTCCAGGAGCTTCCCTGGCGGCATGCGTAGTAGACCGGGGCCAACCTATCTGTACGAGCACTCCAAGCTTGGCCCGGGCGCCTCCAGATTCGAGGCGCCCACGGGAGCGTCGATTTTTGGGCACCCATCCGGGTTCGCACGTTACACGGCGATAGCCCCGATCATACTGGGCGGAGACAATGCCGAAGCCATTGTTTCACCCAATCCCGTGGCGCAAAGCGCCTCTTAACTCGTGCTGCTGAGGCTCTTGAGGTAGTCCTCGCCCATGATTTCTTTGACGATCTTGATCTGGTTGATCTTGTATTTGCGGGGACGGGGGGCGATGTAGCGGATGTCGATCGGCTCGTAGGTGAAGGTAGGACCTTCTGGTGTATAGGACGCCAACGTTGTCTTGAGCCAGTTCGTATCGTCTCGATCCGGGGTGTCAATCTTGAAGTGGGCTCCTCGGCTCTCATCGCGTACGATCGCGCCTCCAACAATCGCCTTCGCTTGTTCCACCATGTGGATCAAAGCCCGGGTGAAAGGTACGGCTTGGTTGCTCCAGCCGGTGTCATCGAGCAGATTGCACTGTCGGGCTCGGGTTGTGAGTTCGTCCAATTTGTCTTTGGCGCTGAGGAGGTCCTTCTGAACCCGCCAAATCCCGCACTTGTTCCACATGACGTCACCCAACTCGGCATGAAGCCGATACGGATTCTCGGTACCGTTGCTTTGCTTGAGGGTGTTGTACTCCGCCTGCTTCTCTCGCTTGGCGTCGGCGATAAGCGCTGGGGGCGCCGCTTCGCCGCTGGCTGCCATACCCTTGATGTAGGACATCACTCCCTGTGCCGCAAACTCGCCGCCGACGAGGCAACTCAATAGAGCGTTGGCGCCAAGGCGATTCGCACCGTGATATTGGTAGTCGCACTCGCCAGCCGCATAGAGGCCGGGAACATTGGTCATCTGGTTTCGGTGAGAGTCGACATTCCAACTACCGTCACCGTTGAGTTCGTAGTCGACCCAAAGCCCACCCATCGTGTAGTGTACAGCGGGGTAGATCCGCATCGGGGTTTCGATCGGGTCTTCTCGCATGAACTTCTCGTAGATTTCCAAGACCCCTTCGAGCTTGTCGTTAATCTCTTCGCGCGTGTACGGCCCGCCTCGGTCTTTGTGCATCTGGGTGATGTCGAGGTAAACCTGTTGCTGACCCTTGATTCCCTTGCCAATGCGGCATACGCAGTAGATGATAAAGCTGACGATATCTCGGCTGAGCAGGTTCTTGTAAACCGGATCCATCTCTTCGCAGACATACCAACGATCGTTCTCAGGAATGTCGACCGGCTTTCGTGCATCCATGGGATCACGCGGAACCCAAATTCGTCCACCCTCGCCTCGAACCGACTCCGAGATAAGCCGACACTTATCCTCGCCAGGAATCGCGGTTGGATGGATTTGGACCATCTCCGGGTTCCCGTAGTGGACTCCCTGCTGGTAACAGATGCTGACGGGGCTCCCCGTATTGATAATGGAGTTGGTGCTAAGACCGAAGATCAGGCCGTTGCCACCGGTGCAAACGACGGTGGCGTCGCTGGCAAAAGCCTCGACATCCATCGTTCGAAGGTTTTGGGCGGTGATGCCGCGGCAAGCGCCGTTGCTGTCCTTGATGACGCCCAAGAACTCCCAACCTTCGTACTTCTCTACCTGGCCACTTGTCTCGAATCGACGGACCTGTTCGTCCAGCGCATAAAGAAGCTGTTGGCCGGTAGTCGCTCCGGCATAGGCGGTTCGATGAAGGAGGGTCCCGCCAAAGCGGCGGAACGACAAGAGTCCCTCACCGGTTCGATTGAACGGTACGCCCATTCGGTCAAGCAAGTAGATGATCGCTGGGGCACGCTCGGCCATCCGCATGACGGGTGGTTGGTGGTTGAGGAAGTCGCCTCCCGTAATCGTGTCTTCAAAGTGTAGGTAGGGAGAATCTCCCTCACCACGGAGATTTACGGCTCCGTTAATTCCACCCTGTGCACAGACTGAGTGTGATCGCTTGACGGGGACCAGGCTAAAAAGTTTAACCTTGTGTCCAGCCTCCGCAAGCTTCATGGTGGTCATGAGGCCAGCTAAGCCTCCGCCCACAACGACTACGGTACGTTGAGCTGCCATTGCTACCTCCTAGGTTACTCGGAGTGCCCCCTACAATTCCGGGATTTACCGATGGAGATTACTGGTTTCGCTTCTTTTTGGCGCCCGCACACGTAAGGCTATCGGGCGCGAGGAGCGGACGAGGTTGAGAGCGATCCACAGTCGGGTCTTCATTGTTCGCTGTATCGGCTCATATTAGGTTTGTCAATGTCCGCACTCCCGAAACTCTATGCTGGAAGCTAACGTCGACCGCTATGGGACTGGGGACACGGTTACTTGCGGTCAAAAGGGCTGTTGGCAATATATATTTTGAATGGAAGGTATAGGACTCATGTGACGCCCATGGTTCTGGCCTTGCGACACAAAGGCGGCAGCCTCGACACCCGGCCTATGCCCAGTTTAGAGGTGCTTGGTCTGAACCACCAGCCCTCATGATCGTCCCCACTTGAACGACTGAAGGCTGTCGGCAAGCGCTTGATCCCATTTGCTGAAAGTGCTGTCAGGGGCGGTCAACGTAAAGAGCACCGCAACTCCGTTCTTGAGAACAACGAATTGGCGCTGGCTTGCGAGGGTGCCATTTTGGAGTTTTCTGGTCACTTGCCAAGTGTAACAGTCTGAGTCTGCAAGCGTATATGGCTCCTGCTCTTTTAGAGTGACTCCCTGTAATGCCAAGACCTTTACCAGCGTCTGTTTTCCGATCTTTTCGGCGTTGTCAACCGAATTTGTTCCTGATTTGACCCGTAGATTGGTGGGAAACCCAGATTCCATTGGGCCGTTAAATACGGTGTCGCCGCGTTCCTGTTTTTCCTGCTGCTTGAATCCGTCGGGCGGTGTGTAACTCCAATCCGAAGCGTCCTTCGGATGCCCTCCGCAACCCGCGACGACAATTGAAAACAGCACCAGGAGAGCAAGAAGAGAGTTACCGGCCCCGCCGCGTACTGACTGCAAATTGACCAAGTTACTGTTCATCCTTAACATGAGACTCCGATTTGAGGTCCGCTAAATCGCTTTTTGCTTGGGAGCGACGCGTTTCGTCCAGTGGAAATTCTGCAGGCTATCCTTAAGCACTTGATCCCATTCGTCGAACGACTTAATGGGCGCGGTCACGGTAAAAATCACGCAGATTCCGTTCTGGGTTATATAGATTTGACGCTGTCCTTCGGTCCCCTTATTACGCGTTACTTTGACGGTGTAGGCTTTCATTTCAGTCAGGTTATAGGGTCCGTACTCCTGGACGACTATATCCCGTCCCGGATTCTTGGCGACCGCCTTGCCGACTGCCTCTGCAGAGTCGCTACCAGGAAGCGATTCAATCACAATATTGACCTGCTCGCCATCCTCCCTCGGCCCGACGAACTGCTGAACGAACGGTGGAAGCTTGATCGATCGTTTGACAAACCCTTCGGGTAGGTCATACACCCAGCCATGTTCCCGGTTAGTAATCGGAGTAGTTTTCGGCTTCGAACATGCCAGGCAGCAAAGCGGAATTGCCAACAAGCACCATTGCCTAAAGGAAGGGACACGCGCCATCAAATTCGAACTTAGCATAACCTCTTTTGCAGTGGAATGACCTTAGAGTAAACGCCCTGTCTCATTTCTCCCGTCGAACATATGCATACGCATTGTGATCATGAATGGATTCATGGTTTTCCACTTCTATTTCGTAGGTCCCGACGTTAGGGTGCTTGTCAAAAGCGATCGACACTTCGCGCACCATATCCTCGACAAAACGCGGATTCTCATAGGCCAACTCGGTGACAAATTTCTCGTCTGGACGCTTGAGGACGGGGTAGAGTGGCGCACTGCCCGCTGACTCGATCATGTCGATCACATCCTCGAGCCAGAGTAGCCCGTTGGCGTGAATTCGGACCGTAACGTACCCACGCTGGTTATGGGCGCCAAAGTCCGAAATCTCTTTGGAGCAGGGGCACAAAGTCGTCACCGGCACGTTCGCATACACCTGGAACTCGTTTACATCCCCTCCTGAGGCTATAAACCCGCATTCGTAACCCATCATCCCGACTTTGCCTGAAACGGGCGCCGCCTTCTCGCGAAATAGGACAAACTTCACTTCCAAATGGGCGGACTTCGCCTTGAGTTTCTCGCGGAGTCGCGACAGAATCACGGGTATTGTTTGGCCACTTATTTCATGGTTGAAGTTCCCCAGAACTTCCAGAAACCGGCTCATGTGCGTACCCTTGAAGTGCCTCGGCAGGTCTACGGTGAGGGTGAAGTTTCCAACCGTCTGTTGGGTGCCACCCTTTGAGTTTTGGAGGGTGATCGGGTACTTGACGTTCCGTACCCCCACCTTGTCAATCGGTATGTCGCGCGCGTCAGGCGAATTCTGGATGTCGACAAGGGGCGCCGCACCATTTGCCTTCTTAAGATCGAGTTCGGGACCTTTAACTGTCATCTCTTAGCTTTCTACGTTTCAAAGTAGGACGGACTCTCGTGAACCTAGTTCGCGAAGTGCTCCAAGCCGATGAACGCGGCTTCCAATAGCTCCATGGTGTGAAGAACGCTAACCCTCTTTCCATGCTCTTTGGCAGCTTGTGCGATCCAGGCATGGCAACCTGGATTACCGGTCGCAACAATCGTCGCCTTTGTCGAATCGATGTTCGCGTATTTCCTTTCGAGAAGCGTTCGAGCCATCTCCGGTTCGAGAACGTTGTAAATTCCCGCGCTGCCGCAGCACATGTCTGCCTCTGGAAGAGGCGCCAGTTCCAGATGGGGAATGGCCTCAAGCAACTGTCGCGGCTGCCGGGTGATTTTTTGGCCATGGGCCAGGTGACAGGCATCGTGGTAAGTGGCCCTTACCGATAAGCCCGGCGCAGACTGCAGCTCTTCAATCAGACCATTGGCGAGCAGAAATTCAGATGCGTCAAACGTTCTCTTGGCGAATTTGGTGGCCCCTGCCGTGTCCTCCAGCAGAATCTCGTACTCCTTCATCGTACTGCCGCATCCAGCCGAATTGACGATCACCGGAATCTCCCTGGGCATGGAAGTGAGCAGCCCTTTTGCTAGCGTCTTGGCGTCGTCCAAGTACCCGTTGTGGGCATGGAGCGCACCGCAACAGCCTTGTGGAACGTCCAGCACCTCGAACCCGACTCGGCGCAGCAATCTCCGTGTGGCATCATGTACCCTGGGATACAAGACGCGCATGGCACACCCTTCAAGCAGATAGACTTGCCCTTTGATCGACTGTAGGTTTGCCAAGTTCAGCGGTGGCAGTTGGTGTTCCTTTTGGGCGGTGGGTCGATCTACCTCTGGCATCTGGCCGCTCAAAATCTTGGAAAGAAGGACCGGAATCTTCTTGCCCGGCAACAACTTTCCAAGACCAAGCTGGGTCTTTAGGCTGGAAGGCTTGGTAGTGATATTTAAGAAGGCTAGCTTTATAAATTGGGGGCTGTCTTGCGCCATCTTGTCTCGAGCCAGCTCCAGAATAGAGCCATAGGCCACGCCGCTGGGGCAAGCCGTTTCGCAGGCACGACATCCCAGGCAAAGATCCAAGTGAGGACGAACATCTTGTTGCCACTTAAGCTGGCCCTCGATCGCGCTTCGAATTAGGTAGATTCTCCCCCTTGGCGACTCCAACTCGCTGGCCGTAGTCACAAACGTCGGGCACGATTCCAAACAGAAACCGCAGCGAATGCAATGAGTTGTGAGTTCGTGAATATCGCTCATGAGGTCAGCGGTCGGTTTGCCAGAGTACTTCGGCCTTTGGGAGCGAAACCTATCGTCTCCGGAAAGTCCATTAGAATATCCCCATTGCGCCCGGGTTTAGCTTGTGGCTTGGGTCGAAAAGCTCCTTCGTACGCTTCATTAGTTGGATAACGGTTGGATCGGTGAACTCCAGGTTCCGTTTTCCGCAACCGGCACGCAGCACCCAATCCCCTTTGAATCGCCGCAGATTCTCATTCGGACCTGCCTCAACCCACATCGTGGAAGAAGGCTTGTCGAATGCGATGACACGCAGTCCGTGCGACCTGAGAGCTGCTGCGAAATCAGTCGGCAACACCCTGTGAATCCAATTCGGGGACCGTCCAATCATCGTCGTGGAGAACTGAACTTCGGGTACCGGTAACGCCTCCAAGGGAAAGGTCTTGAACGTCACGTCTGCGATCAACCCGAGAGAATTTCTGGCGCCGATCATCAGTTTTTGAACGTCAAAACCCGCCACGTTCTTGACTGCCTTGCTCCCGCACTTGGCAATCGTCCCATCGGATTGGACTATCCGCATTCCGATAATCCAGTCTCGCCACGAACCGCATTGGGAATGGAGGCCATGCGGAAGATTGAATGCGATTTTGTCAATCAATGGTTCGTGGATGGAAGCGGTGGCCAGTTCGCAAGCGGGGTCGAATCGGGGCAGCGGAAGGCATTGGCCCACTTTGGCCAATTCGGCTTGAAGTTCGTTCAAGGATGTCCCGGCCCGTACGACGACGACTTGGTCCGAGACGTCGTGTTCGATGATTCCGGTGTAGGAACTCAGAGAGATTCCAACCGCGCCCGCCATGCCCGGTCCGAAAATGGCAAACGGGTGAGGCTGGGGACGCATATGGAAATTGACGGTGTCCCGGGCTTCAGACAGTATCGACGCGATTTCTTCTATGCTTTCCGGAATTACCATGCGGTCCCTCGCCAGCGCTTTCGATGTTCGACACACCCTTTTTGGTTAGGAAGGACCTTGCACGGATTGCACAATTCGCCGTCGTTGAATATCCTCTTGGCGGTTGCCTGGAGCGCCAAGTCCTCCGGGGAGAACATCAGAGACATGAGATCGATCTTTTCGATTCCGATTCCATGCTCGCCGCTCACGCTTCCGCCAAGCTCCACGCATCGACGAATAATCTCCTCGCCGGCTTCCACCACTTTCTTTACCTGTTCGGGATCGCGGTCGTTGAAATAGAAGCAAGGGTGCAGGTTGCCGTCGCCGGCATGGAAGAGGTTCGCCACCCCGATCTGATAGCGCCACGCAACATCGTATACAAATTCCAACATCTCGGGAAGTTTCGAGCGGGGAATCACCCCGTCGTGGGTGACGATGCTTGGGGCAATTCGTCCCATCGCGCCAATTCCCTTTTTGCGTGCCGTCCACAGCTTCGCACGCTCCGTTTCGTCCTGCGCAATTCGGATGTCGAGGGCCTTGTTACGGCGGCATACCTGCTGAACCGCCTCCATTTCGTGGGCGACCTGCTCCGGTTCGCCATCACACTCAACAAGCAGCATTGCGAGTGTTCCATCCGGGTAATCCAAGCCAAAGGCAAGCCTTACCGCCCGGAGAATTCCGTGGTCCATCATCTCGAGGGCGGCAGGAATCGTTCCCTGGGCGATGATCTCGGCTACCGTGCGCGTTGCGTCGCCTACCGATCGATAAGAGATCAGGGCGGTAGCAACCGCTTTCGGAATTGGATTGAGCTTGACCCAGGCCTCGGTTACAATTCCCATGGTGCCTTCGCTGCCGACGATCAAGCCGATGAAATCGTAGCCAGGCGCTCCTTCCAGTTTTCCACCGAGCTGCAGGATTTCGCCGGTCGGATCCACCATGGTGATGCCGAGGATGTGTTGAACCGTGACTCCGTATTTCAGAGTGTGGGGACCGCCCGCATTTTCCCCAATATTGCCCCCAATCGTCGAAACCGATTGAGACGACGGATCCGGCGCAAAGTAGAGCCCGCGATCCTTAACCGCATCGGAAAGCCGTTTGTTCGGAATGCCGGCCTGAGCCAAGAGACATCGATTCTCGATGTCGACCTCAAGAATCTTGGACATCTTCTTGGTGGAGATTACGACCCCACCCATGGCGGGCAAAACTCCTCCGCTCAAGCCAGTTCCTGCGCCTCTTGCTGTAAATGGGACTCCGTTCTGGCAGCACCAGCGTACAACCTTGGCGACTTCTTGAGTGTTGCTTGGAATGACGATTGCGGACGGGTTGTTTCGATCTACCGTGTAGGCGTCGCAATCGTATGCCCGTTCGGCTGCATCACCGCTAAGAACTGAACCGGCTGGCAAGATCGCCTGAAGCGCCTTTGCCAGGTCCGCATGCGTCGTGAGCATTTTTTGAGCGTACCGCAGCCAAATGGGCTACGGCACTCGGTGCGTGTAATGCATTCGCACTTACGCAAATATGCATCGGTCTGACAGGAGATAGAATCGTCAGGTGAAGCGCACACTGCGTTTTTGGCCACTATTGGCGACCATCTATTTCTGCGTGAGCGGGGGCCCGTTCGGGCTCGAACCGGTCATGCAGGTGGGCGCAGGATTGGCGGTGCTTCTTCTGCTCGTAACGCCGCTCATATGGAGCGTTCCGGCTGCGCTGTTGACTGCCGAGATGGGTAGCGCGATGCCGGAGGAGGGCGGTTATTACGTTTGGGTCAAGCGCGCTGTCGGCCAACCCTGGGCCTTTTTGTGCGGGTGGTGGACTTGGCTCTATTCGTGGGTCGACACAGCGATTTATCCGACCTTATTTGCGGCTTACACGGGTCGATTCTTGGAGCTTCTCGGGTACTCAACCGCCATTGAGACGAACCCATGGGTGAAGTGGTCGGTAGGCCTCCTCGTCATTATCCCGCTGACATGGCTGAATGTGCGCGGGACCAAAGTTGTAGGTGATGGCTCGGTTTCGTTCTTTGCCATCTTGCTGGCGCCATTCGTAGTTCTTGTGCTTCTCGGAATGTCCAAGGTCTTGGCCAATCCTGCCGCTACCGTTCATCCCTTTGCCGCACCTGGAAAAGCGACGGGGAGCGTCTTGGGCGTGGGTCTGTTCGCCGTTATGTGGAACTACCTGGGTTGGGATTCAATCTCGACTGTCTCGGGTGAGGTCTATGAACCGCGCCGCACTCTTCCGAGGGCTCTTGCCGTTGGGGTGCCTATTGTTGCGATCACTTATGTCTTGCCTGCCCTCATCGGACTGGCCGTGCTCAAAAGGCCTGACCAGTGGCAGGAAGGCGCTTGGGTCGAAGTCGCTTCGAGCATCGGTGGAACCTGGCTCGCCATCGCCGTAACCGCGGCTGGAATTGTTTCCAGCGCCGGGTTGTTCTCGGCAACCCTCCTTGCCAGTTCCCGAGTGCCGTTCGTATTGGCGGAGGAGAAGTTTTTGCCGTCCGTTCTCTCGAAACTCCATCCCAAGTGGGGTTCTCCGTGGGTTGCCATCTTGGTTAGCGCGGTCTTCTACACCGGGTTTAGTTACGAGAAGTTCAACGACCTCACGGTCGTCGACGTGGTCCTGTACAGTTCAGCTCTTCTACTGGAATTAGCCGCATTGGTCGTTTTGAGGAAGAAGGAACCGGGAATGGATCGTCCCTTTAGGATCCCTGGCGGGGTGCCTGCGTTAATATTCGTTGTTGCAGCGCCGGTTATCCTTATCGCGTTTGCCTGTTATAGCCGCTTCCAGGAGAAAGGGCAGGTGGCGATATGGTCGTCACTGGTTGCCTTGATCAGTGGGCCGACGGTATGGATCATCGGTCAGGCGTCAAAGAAGCTCTTAGGCTGACCGTGCCTCGGTTAGCCTAAAGCGACCGGTTAGTCGCCGTTCCGCTTGCCGGCGCAAAAAGTAGCCTAGGTACCGCTCTTTAGAAGACTTGGTCTGGTACCTGCGCAAGCAGGCTGCCAAGAGGAGCGAGGTCAGGTTCTAGGACGGGCGGACAAAGGTGAAGAGGGTGGGGCGCATAGAGGATAGGAGTTATGCAAGGCGGATCTGTGTCGTGGCCAGGGGCCAGAGGAGGATCGCACCCCAGATGGCAAGACCTATTTCCCGTGGACGGTCGACGGATTGTTTCCTTGCTAATCTTCGAGCACCTGTTTGGCGGCAGACAACTCCTCGCGGGCACATAACGTGGAAACTGTGCCGGAAGTTGGAATATGGGCACCCAGGATTGAGTGCCGGATGGATTAATCAGCGGGCTCGGGGGCGTCTTTCGAGTTTATGCTGGCTTTCTCCCTGGGCCAAAACGGGACCCGTGTCGCCCTTCGCTGCTCTCCACGGGTCGCTTACTTATGTAATGGTCGCTGCGGCTCCTCTATTCACCCGTACCCTTCTGTTCCAATTCAACCAAGGAAACGCATAGTGCGGGCGGCAGCGAGAACCGCACCGTATGGATAGTCGATCATCCTATCCCTGCAAAACCATAACGAAATGCCGAGCTAATTTGCCTGGAAAGGGTACCCCTTCGCCTTGGCGTCAGCTATGACTATCGCAAGTATTTCCGTGAGGTGGTTTCGATCTCCGCGAATCTCCATCCACGTAGTATCTCCGTTCATTGTCTCAACGAAGTCAGCATCAGCCGGAGAATCTGACACGAGGTTTTCCATCGAAAACTTAGATTTCGGGGTAGACCGCGCGGCCCCTACGGAAATGAATCTAGCTTCTCTTGCTTGCCGGGCACGAATGGGCGCCAGTCTGATTTGCTTTCGTATAGTGGCCATGTTACTCCCGGCCGTTCGCATTATGTGACCGCGTTTTGTTTGAGAGACAATCCTGCGTCAGTGGATTCGCCCACTCAATTCTGGACCTCTACTCGATCTTCATTCTCGGTTGGACAGGTAAGCAGCGCTCGCGATCCTCCACCGGGGATACAGCGAAAATGAGTTCGAAAATAAAAACTCGAAAGGACCGAGCGTTCAATGGGCACGTATTAGTGAGACAGCTCTAACTTGTGGGTCGCGGCGTTGAATGTTCTACACGGTGCCGACCCAAAGATTCTGATATTTGAGTGGAAATGGATCTGCAAGACATCATCGACCGAACTTACGAAGGGGACGTCCAGGCGTTTAGCCAATTAGTCCGTCGCTACCGCGATATGGCTTTTGGTTATGCTTTGACGATCGTCGATCGCGAGCAAACGGCCGAAGACGCGGTTCAAGAGGCGATGGCTCTGGCATATATCAACCTGGATCGACTCCGAGAGCCTCGGGCGTTTGCGGCTTGGCTTCGGGGAATCGTCCGAAATCAATGTTATCGCGCGCTTCGTTCCGAACGGGCAACGGAGCCGTGGGAATCGATCGAGGTCGATCATCCGGCTCAAGTATTTGACAAGAATTCGATTTGGGACCAGGTGATGGAGGCAATCCAAACGTTGGAGCCTGATCAAAGGGAGATGGTCTATCTCCACTACGAGTGTGGTCTGTCTCAGAGCGAGATCGCGACTCAGCTAAACCTAACGGTAGGGGCAGTCAATATGCGGCTGCATGCGGCACGCTCTCGACTCAAAAGGAGACTGAAACCGATGAAAGACGAAACTTCTCAGACGACGAATTCGGGACGCATCCAGGAAGTAAGGGGCCCGATTGTTACGGTCCAATTCGCCCCTAAAGCGACCCCGCCAATGCTGTCGCATATTACTGGCCATGGTGAAGATGGCCTATGCGTTGTTCAACACTTGTCTGCGGGCAGAATCCTTGCCGTTGCGTCAAGATTGGGATCCATCTGGATGCCTGGTCAAGAGGTGTTCGACCGGGGCCAGCCGTTTTTCGGATCACTAAGTCAGGCAGTCGTAAATCTGGTCCTTGAACAGTTTCGCACCCCTAAATCGAGCCAGCCGCTGGCAACCGGAATCAAATCGATCGATGTATTCGCCCCCCTTACCCAATCCGGAACGACAGGGATCTTCGCTGAGTGGGGCCTCGGCGTCCTAGTCTTACTTCCCGAGTTGATTCACCACCTCGACAACGACGCCGACCGGCATACCTTCTTCGTTTTTCTACCTCCCTTGCGAGACGACACGCATTGGAAGGACTTAAATGCCGAAGTTTCGGTTGGAACCAAGAGCATCTCCATCGTATATCTCCCCGTTGCCGATCCCATTACACCGGAGTTTCTCGGCTCTATCGAGGTCCTGAACGCCAAACTTGTCTTGTCGCGATTCCTTGCCGAACAGGCGATATGGCCGTGTATCGATCCGTTGACCTCTTGCTCTTGGAGGTTGGACGAAATGTCGGACGGTGGACTTGCATCAGACGTACGCAAGCTGCTTCGAACCTACTTCTCCCTGCAATTCACGGTCGACGACGCCAATCGACATACGCTGACCCAATCTGAGCTGGTACTCATCCAGCGGGCCCGCAAGGTGCTCCGATACCTCTCGCAGCCCTTCTTCGTAGCAGAACCGTACACGAGCAGACCCGGCGCTTTCGTCGAACGAACAGACGCGATTCAGTGCCTCAAAGAAATCCTCGACGGTCGTCACGATGCAACCCATCGGGACGCCTTCTACATGACAGGAGCCGCACCGAAGGGGTAATGGCCGATAAGGTTAAGTCAAACAATTCGGTCTCTTGGACGGATCGCAAATCGTAGTTGCTTTGAGACCCTTGCCTAACGCCACCGGAGGCGGTTGCACTGCAATCAGATTGGTCGACGTTCCTCGTTTTTGGTCAAGGGGCCGAGGCCCCTCCCCCATTCGCGCGAATTCAAGTTCACAACCTCCATCAAGACATCGAGCCCAGTCAGGGTATCGCTTACCGAATGGATCCTAAATGCGATATCGATCGCATGATTGGCGCCGTTTATTGAGGTCGCCTATAGACCCCAATTCCCACCACGGCGGCGGGGAATTGGGGTTTGTTGGTAATTTCGACTCGCGGGACCTAATCTAATTTGGCCACAAAATGTTTTGCAACGGCTTCACGGTGTGAGGCGCCGGCGAGGACTGGACAAGATTGCCTAACATGAAAGAGCCCATTGTAGGCAAACTTTTGCGGACCAGAGACCCTGAATATGTGCTTTAGATCATCGCTAGCATCACTAACGAAACCGTTTGAGGGTAAGGGCCAGCGACTTCACGCTGATTCGGGGCATCAACGCATGACCGCACGGGTGTTGCCGTCGGTGAAAAAAGCGTGTCAAGAAGCTAGCCGGACCGGTGGTTCGTACCCGAGGGCTATTTGATAAACTTCCGCTTCCATCCGTCGAGGAGCTTCAGGGCTTCAATCGGAGTCAGCTTGTTTACGTCCAGCCTCTTTAACTCCTTCTCGACCGGCGAGTCCTCGATATCGAACAAGGTCATCTGAAGCTTCTGGGTGGTCACGGGTATTGCTTTGGGGCCATCAGCCTTGTCCTCAAGCTCGATTAAGATTTCGGTGGCACGCTCTAGAACCGGCTGAGGCACTCCCGCCATGCGGGCGACGTGAATCCCGTAGCTTCGATCCGTTCCTCCAGCAAGGACCCGGTGGGTCCAAACAATGTCATCGCCAAATTCCTCAACTGCAACTCGGAAGTTGGCGATCCCCGGAATCTGGTCCGCAAGTGTATTCAACTGGTGGTAATGGGTTGCAAACATGGTTTTGGAGCCAACCCCCGCCAGGTGTTCGACCATCGCCCAAGCAATCGCCAAACCATCGTAGGTTGATGTTCCCCGACCGACCTCGTCGAGGATGACCAGCGAACGACTTTGGGCGTGGTTGAGAATGTTGGCCGATTCGACCATCTCGACCATGAATGTGCTCTGCCCGAGGGCGAGTTCATCCTTGGCTCCGATCCTGGCAAAGATGCGATCGCACATTCCCATCCTCACGCTCTTAGCCGACACGAACGAGCCGATTTGTGCCATCAAAACGATAAGGGCATTTTGGCGAAGATAGGTCGACTTGCCTGCCATGTTGGGACCGGTAAGAACGATGATCCTGGTTGGGGTCTTGCCGACGCCCAACTCGGTGTCATTGGGGACAAATCCGCTTGCGCTGGCCTCGACCACTGGGTGACGCCCCCCGGTTACCTCGAGAACGTCGTCTTCTACGACATCGGGTTTCACGTAGCCCCGTCGAGCCGCGACTTCTGCAAGGCCCGCTAGAGTGTCAATCTCGGCCAGGGCTCTTGCCGTCTGGAGCAGGGACTTGGCATGTTCGGCCACTCTTACACGTAGTCGGTTGAACAAGTCGGATTCGAGTGCGGAGGCCTTTTCATCCGCTCCAAGCACGAGAGATTCGTGCTCTTTGAGTTCCGCCGTGATATACCGCTCTGCGTTCGCGGTGGTTTGCTTTCGGATGTAGTTTGCCGGCGCCCGCTCCGAATTCGCCTTGGAGACTTCGATGTAGTATCCGAATACGGCGTTGTATCCGACCTTCAAGTTGTTGATGCCGGTCCTTTCCCGCTCCTCTTTTTCGAGGCTGGCGATATACCCCTTGCCGTTACGACTCAAGTCCCTAAGCTTGTCAAGCTCAAGGTCGTATCCTTCTCGAATGATTCCGCCATCTCTGACGCTGTGAGGAGGTTCGGATACCAATGCTCGGTCAAGGAGTAGCGCGATGTCCGCGTGATCGGAAATCTGTTCCCGCAACTCCTGTATCCGTCCGAGCCCCACCTTCCGCAATGGATCGGAGAGTTTGGGAAGAGCGAGCAGCGAAGCTCGTAGGGCGGCAAGGTCCCTCGGGCCTGCCAATCCGGTTGCCGCACGGGAAACAAGCCTTTCGAGGTCGGACATTTTGTTCAAGGCGTCTCGAAGATCGCCCCGCACCATCGATTGACTGAGAAACCGTTCGACCGCATTCTGGCGTGCTTTGATCGTTTCGATATCTAGGAGCGGCTGCTCGATCCACCTGCGCACCAATCGGGCGCCCATGGCGGTGACGGTGTCATCCAGAACGCTCAACAGGGTAAAGCGCCTTCCGCCGTCGAGCATGTTTTGGCTCAGCTCAAGGCTTCGTCGGGTTGCCATATCCAAGCTCATGAACCCGTCGACGCTGTAAGTTGAGATGGAGTCGACGTGGGACAGAGGCAGTTGGTTCTTTTCCGCATAGGCAAGGATCATTGAAGCGGCAATCACGGCAGAGGGCTTGTCCTCGCAGCCAAAACCTTGCAGATTAGCGACCTCGAAGCGCTCGATCAGTTTCCTGGCTGCCCGGTCAAAACTGAGTGTCTGCGACCCGGTAACAGCTGATCCAAGGGCGCTTGACGCGATGTCTCCATACGGTTCGGCATTTGGACCAATCAAGAGTTCGGAAGGTCTTAGGCGAGCAAGCTCCTGAAGGAGCAGTTCTTGGGTGCTCTCTCCGATTAATTCCGTCACCGCAAACTCGCCCGTACTGGGATCGAGTATTGCCAAACCTGCTTTCCCGTCTTGCACGCAGATCGCAGCGAGATAGTTGTTTTTCCCCGCGCTGAGCATGGAGTCTTCGACCAAAGTTCCCGGTGTCAGGACTCGGGTGACGCCGCGTTTTACCAAGCCTTTGGTCGACTTTGGGTCCTCAAGCTGATCGCAAAGAGCGACCTTCATTCCCTTCTGAAGGAGGCGGGCCAGGTATTTCTCGACCGAGTGGTAGGGAACTCCCGCCATGGCGATTCGACCATTCGTTCCGTCCTCGCGCCCAGTAAGGGTGATTTCAAGGGCCCCGGCAGCTAGCTCGGCATCTTTGCCATAGAACTCGTAGAAATCGCCGACTCGCATGGCAAGAAGCACGCCTGGGTGTTCTGCCTTCGCGGCAAAATACTGCTGCATCATCGGCGTGCTTCCGGTCACCCAATTAGTATGCGTTCGGAAGTTGTCTCATAGCACGTTTGATTTGCATCAAAACATGGACTCGTCCCCGTATTACATCATAATGTTCTCGGGTGGCGAAGTATGGGAAAGTTACTGTTACGATGGATCGTTCTTGCGGCATCCGTGTTTGCCGCTTCACTTGTGTCACATGCGTTGAAACTCGGCTTCGAAGTCGACGTCAGTTCGCTTGATGGCGCGCTAAAACTCTTTGTCGGCGTCGCCATTCTCAGCTTCCTCAACGCAACCCTGGGCCGAATCCTAAAGTTCATCACAATTCCGCTCAGTTGTATCACCCTGGGTCTTTTCTCGTTGGTTATCAACGCGGTCGTCCTCTGGATCGCCGCATCACTCAATCTTGGATTCAAAATCACCGATTCCGGTCTCAAAGCATTCTTGGCCGCATTCGTGGCCAGCCTCCTGATCTCATTTATCAACGGAGTTCTGGGGGTATTCCTTCCGGACGACAAGGATGATTAAGAGCTACCGCCTGCGGAAGCTTATCGCACCGACCGTTGGCCTTCAAAAGGCTGCCGGAATGATGGTTCTTGGCCTCATTTCGCTTTTCCTTGGGATCGGGCTCGGCTTCAAGCCAATCGTCAAACCGTTTGCGAATTGGCTTGCAAAGCTCACCCATCTCGGCCTTCAGCGGCTCGTACCGGTTGAGAGGATCGATATTACGGAGTGGATTCTAGGGCTGGTGTTTCTCCTGTTCGGGATCTACCTCACCTTCCGCTCAGTGAGAGCCTTGATCAACCATATCGTCGAAACTTTGAACCCGGGATTGACGGTGGGCAAAGTCGACGTCTACGTGAGGCGGCGCCAACTTGCTCAAGGACCTCGGATCGTGGCAATGGGCGGCGGGACCGGGTTGAGTACGCTGTTGCGCGGGCTCAAGCAGCAGTCGAGCAACATCACGGCCGTCGTCACGGTTACGGACGACGGAGGAAGTTCTGGAAAGCTGATCCAGGAAAAGGGGATGATTCCACCCGGAGACATTCGCAACTGTCTGGTGGCCCTAGCGGACGCGGAAAAGTCCATGACCGATCTGTTCCAGCACCGCTTTCAGAACGATAGCGGATCGTTGAGTGGACACGCGATCGGTAACCTGCTGATCGCGGCCTTGGTGGATCAGGCAAAGGGAGATTTTGAACGGGCTATCGAAATCGCGTCCGACGTTCTTGCCATCCGTGGGAGGGTCGTTCCATCCACACTCGCGCGCGTGGGCCTCCGGGCGGTGCTTGAAGATGGGGTGGAAGTCTGCGGTGAGACAGCCATTGTGGCGGCTGGGCGTCGGATTAGGAGGATTCATCTCGATCCTCCCAACTGCGTGGGCTATAAGGCGGCGGTGGAAGCCATTCAGGCCGCTGACTTGATCTGTATTGGGCCAGGAAGCGTGTATACAAGCATCATTCCCAACCTATTGGTGCCCGAGATAGCGGAAGCGCTGCGGCTTAGCAAAGCCCCCAAAGTTTATATCTGTAACGTCATGACCCAACCGGGCGAAAGCGACTCTTTCAGCGCGTCCGAGCATGTCACGACGATCATCAATAATACGGAACGTCGGGTGTTCGACTATGTGATGGTTAACACCGGGACACCGAATGATTCACTTTTGGGTCGGTACCGCGAGGTCGGACAGCACCTCGTAGAACCGGATATCGACCGGATACGCGTGATGGGGTTGAAAGTACTTCAGGGCAACTACATGAGTGAAACCGATTTTGTCCGGCATGACCCAATGAAGGTGGTTTCGCGATTAATGACTTTGGTGGGGCGGTAGGATTTCATGGGTAAGGGGCGTCTTGTCATTCTCAGCGGTCCAAGCGGAGTCGGGAAAGACACCGTCATCGATGCATGGAAGGAGGTGGACCCAAGGGTTGAACGGGTGGTTGCCCGGACGACTCGACAGCCCCGGCAAGGCGAAGTCGACGGTGTCGATTACGTGTTCTTGAGTGTCCAAGACTTTGAGCGACTGATCGCGGAAGGATATTTTCTTGAGTACAAAAAGGTGTTTGACAACTATTACGGAACGCCGCTTCACGCCGTCGATGAGATTCTGGCGGATGGTCGAATCGCAATTCTAAAGATCGATGTCCAAGGCGCTTTGTCGGTGATGCCGCTACGGCCCGATGCTCTCACGGTTTTCTTGCTTCCTCCTTCCCTTGAGGAACTCAAAAACCGGATTGAGGGCCGGAAGAGCGATACTCCCGAGGCGATCTCAAAACGATTGGCAAAGGCCACCGAAGAGATTGCCCAGGCATGCCGTTACCAGCATCAGATTGTCAACGATCACTTTCAGTTGGCCGTCCAAAAACTACAGGTGCTGGCGTCCCAATGAATCTCGTTCTTGGTGTCTCTGGATCGATTGCGGCGTATCGTGCAGCCGACCTTGCCCGGGACCTGATGCGCGAGGGGTACACGGTTCGGGTTTGTCTTACCGATTCTGCGCAGAAGTTTGTGACGCCCACCTTGTTTGAGGTGTTGACGGGAAACCCATGCCTTTCCGACACGTTTGAGGAGCCGGTCGTAGGCCGAATGGCGCATATCGATTGGGCACGGCAAGCAGACATGGTGGTGGTGGCCCCTGCCACTGCCAACACGATTAACAAGCTAGCGGCCGGGATCGGCGACGACATGTTGACGACGATCGTGTTGGCGGCAACTTGCCCCCTTGTCATCGCACCGGCGATGAACCCCCAGATGTACTTGAACGAGACCACGCAGCAATCTCTCAAGGCGCTTGCCACTCGGGCTACGACGATCGTCGAGCCGCAAGAGGGTGACGTCGCGTGTGGCGAGCATGGCCAAGGGAAGCTGGCAACGAACGATCAGATCGTCGCTGCCGTCAAAGCAGTCGCGATAAGAGAGCAGATACTAGCTGGAAGGCATGTATTGATCACGAGCGGTCCTACCCAAGAGGCGCTCGATGAAGTTCGATACTTCAGCAATCGATCAAGTGGAAAAATGGGGTCGGCACTGGCCCGGGCTGCCCTTTTGATGGGCGCTCAAGTGACGGTAGTCTCGGGGCCGGTGCAGGTTGCCTATCCGCGGGATGCCAAGGTAATTCGAGTTCGCGATGCGGTGCAGATGTTGGCTGCAACGGTTGCGGAGGCAAATAACGCCGACATTGTCATCGGAGCGGCAGCAGTTGCCGACTATCGGCCTTCCGAGCCGGTACAGGGCAAGATTCGTCGCGGTTCAGGGAATCTGACCATCACGCTGGTTCCCAATCCGGACATCATTGCGGAAGTGGCTCGTACCTACCCGAATGCCCTCGTTGTCGGTTTCGCCGCCGAACCCACGTCCGACCTGTCGGTAGCGCGCGAAAAGCTCACACGAAAGGGAGTGTTCGCGATCGCAGCAAACGACGTGAGTCAATCCGGTATCGGATTCGATGCCGAGGACAACGAACTGACTCTTGTTATGCTGCGCGGTGACCCGATATCGAGCGGCAAGAAGAGCAAATTAGAGTGTGCGCTTTGGCTGTTTGAAAATCTTGTAAAGGTCTGGTAACGACTCGATTGATGGGACGGCGCTCAAACAGATGCTTCGGGAATCAGGGAACGGACTTACGTCAAGTAGCGCCCGCTAACCCTTTACCGCGCCAAATGCGATGCCTTTGACCAAGTGCTTTTGCCCAATGATAAAGAGGACGATGGGGGGCAAAAGGCTCATGACGCTAGCCGCCATAAGCAGGTTGGTTTGCTGGCCGTAAGTTGAGTCAAAGTACATCAGCCCGATGGGTAGCGTTCGTAGGCTTTCAGACTTGATCAAGATCAGCGGCCAGTAGAACGAGCCATAGTTACCCAGGAAAGTAAAGATCGCCAAGGCAATAAGACCTGGCCGGGCAAGTGGCAATACCACGTCGATAAACACGCTCCAGTAACCTGCTCCGTCGATAGTCGCTGCTTCGTCCAGGGCCTTTGGAATCGTGAGCATGAACTGTCTCAACAGGAAAGTTCCGAATGCGCCAAACGCTGAAGGCACGATCAACCCGGTATAGGAGTCGAGCATGTGAAGCTTGACCATCAGCGTATAGTTGGGGATCATCGTCACGACGCCAGGAATCATCATCGTGGCCAGATACAGTCTAAAAAGCGCGTCTCTTCCCTTCCACTCCAGACGCGCGAACGCAAATGCGCCCATCGCGCTTGTGAAGCACGTCAGAAAAGTGACCCAGGCAGCCACGAATACGCTGTTCATGTAGTAGCGTGCAAACTGGACTTGTTCGAATACAGCGCCGTAATTCTCGCGGTGCCAAGCCTTCGGCACGATGTTTCCGCCTTCGACTTCTTGCATCGGTTTGAAGCTGGTAAACAGCATCCATAGAAGGGGAGCCACCGTAGAGGCGGCAAACACGATCAGGACGATCAATACCGCTCCGCTCTTTGCGCCGGAAATTGCTCGACGATTCATCGGTCACCATCCTTCCGAAATTCGTGTCCGGCCCATGGCCTGGGCTTGCGGCCCCGTCTCTTAAAGATCGTTAGCAGCACGATTGCCGAACCTCCAGTTGATGAGCGTCGCCACAAAGACGAATGCGAAGAGAACCCAAGCGACGGCGGAGGCGTAACCGATTCTAAACTGTTCGAAAGCGAGGCTGTAGATGTAGTAGGAGAGAGTCGTGGTCGTGCCGGCGGGACCGCCTGTTGTCATGACTCGCGCAGTTTCGAACCCTCCCTGGAGTCCTCCGATGATCGACATGACGAGGATGAAGAATGTCGTCGGAGCGAGTTGAGGCCACGTCACGCTCACAAAGCTCCTCCAAGGGGTGGCCCCGTCGAGCTGGGCGGCTTCGATCAGTTCTTCTGGGACGTTGGTCAAAGCGGCAAGGTATAGCAGCATGTTGTTGCCGCCGATGGCGATCCATACCCCCATCAAGATGAGAGCGTCACGGGCGCCTATCCCGAACTGCTTTGAATTGAATCCCACCTTTTCCACATCCAGCCCGGCCATGTTGTGCGTCGACTGAAGCCACTGGGGAGTGTCGGCGTGGACATGTAGGATGCCGAACACGTGCCGAATCCCTTCGTTGATAGGTCCGAAATCAGGGTTGTACAGTGCCTTCCAAAGGATCATGATCGCTACCCCGCTTGCGAAACTGGGGAGGTAGAGAAGAGTCCGAAAAATGGATATTCCGCGAAGTTTACGATTGAGCAGAACGGCCAGCCATAAAGCCCCGAACATTGCGAACGGCAGTCCCATCATCATGTAGAGCGTGTTGACGAAGTACAGCCAAAACGACTGATCGGCCAACAGCTCCGCGTAGTTTGAGATTCCGTTGAACCGTAGCGGCACTGTTTGTTGAAGGTTGGAGTTGGTGAAGCTGGCGCCCAGCGAGAACAGCACGGGTCCGGCGGTGAAGACGAGGAATCCAATAAGGTTTGGGGCCAGAAACGCCATCGCCGCTTGGGTGCGACTCCGATTGGGTTTCATCACGGATTGGACCTCTCAGCACTGCGATACCGTTCGGAGAGTGACGGGTCCTCGGCGACTGACTTTGCAATCGCATCGTTCACATTCGCCGCCGCCGCATGCATCCCATCGGTTGGGCTCTTTTGGCCGGCTTGGATAAGGTCGAGTTGAACCTGCATAAGGCGTGCCACGGTGTTCGCGTCGACATACGGGCTGATCTCATCGCCTACGCCCAGTTGCATAATTCGAAGCCAGACGGCGTTAGATTTCTCTTTTGGGTAGTGCGGGTTGAACAAGAAATTGGGCCGTTCGTCCGCCACTTTGAACGCAGCGGCGCCGTCCGCCTGATCATTCACCAGATTCAGGTAGTCGTCAGAAGCGAGGAAGCGTTGCAGTTCAAGCGCCTCGTTTAAGTGAGTGGAGTGCTTGTTCACCATCATCCCGCGACTGTATGCGTGGAAGGCGTGGACCGTTCCATATGGCGACTCGGCGACTCCAAGTTCTAGACCCTTTGCTTCACGCAGTTGCTCCAGCCACCATCGCCCCCCAATGGCCATCGCTCCCCTCTTCGCGGCAAGTAGCGAGATGTACCCGGAGCCAAATCCGCCCTGCGTCACCATGGAAGTTTCCTCAACCGGAGTAGGCGACACGTGGTACTTATAGACCAGGTCATACATCGTCTGGACCGCGGCGATTGCCGCTGGCGAATCGATCGTGCAACGCGTGCCAGTCGAGTTGAAAACATGCGCGCCAAATCCGGTGAAGAAGTGCCGCCAGTTCCACCACTCGAACATGAGGCCATATTGGGTGATGCGTCCATCCGCGCCGCGCTTGGTCAGTTTTTGGGCAATTGGAATGAGCTGGTCCCATGTCCAAGGCCCGTTTGGCAGCGTGACGCCGGCCGCTCGCAGCAGGCCCGCGTGATACCAAATTCCATCAACTGCGATGTTGTTGGGAATTCCGTAGGTCCGACCATCGTAGATGCCCATGTCCTGAACACCGGGAAACACCTGAGACTTGAGGTCGATCCCTGGTTCCCTCAGCTTGTCCGTGACGTCCATCGCGACTCCGCTTCTTGCATAGGCGGAGACCTGAAAGACGTCAAACGCGTCGAAAACATCGGGACCGACTCCGGCAAGGCACTGGACGATTACTTTCTCGATTCCCGAGTTCGCGGGATCGATGTTGACTTTGATGTTCGGGTGGAGTTTCTCGAACAGGGCTGCCTGGGCCTTTCGAGCCGGATTGTCATCGCTGACCCACGTCAACACGATGCGGCCGCCTTCCGTTGGGGGAGGTTGGAGTTTCCAGACGAATAGCGACGACGCTATCAGGACCGCAACTGTGACAATGAGGAACGTCCGCAATGATGAACCGCTTTATCTTACAACGTTGAAGACCGGAACGATTGTGCGGCAGAGGATCGAGAATCAGCTGCAAACGGGTTTGCGCCGCGGCCTTAGCGTCGCTCCGGTGGCGTCCCATCGTATTGTCGAGTTCCGGGCGGGCAGGATCGTCGCATTCACTGGGCGACCAGAGGCTAAATGCAATGACCTGCTCCGCGGTCAGGGCCGATCCAATTCCATTATGGGCAGCAAGTTCGTTGTTAGATCACTGGATAGATGTGGATATTGACAAGGTCGATTACCCGACTGACCCTTCCAGCGAGACGCCAAGCAGCTTCTGGGCTTCGACTGCGAACTCCATTGGAAGCTCGCGAAACACCTCTTTGCAGAATCCGCTGACGATCATGTTCACGGCATCCTCGGTGGGGATTCCACGTTGGTTGCAGTAGAAGATCTGATCCTCGCCGATTTTGGATGTCGACGCTTCGTGCTCGACGGTCGCAGTTGGGTTCTTGACTTCGATATACGGGAATGTGTGGGCGCCGCATCGGTCCCCCATCAGCATCGAGTCGCACTGGGAGTAGTTTCTTGCGTTTTCCGCACCCGGGTTGATTCTGACCAGGCCCCGGTAGGTGTTCTGTCCGTTGCCGGCTGAGATACCTTTTGACACGATCGTGGACCGGGTGTTCTTGCCGATGTGGATCATCTTGGTTCCAGTGTCGGCTTGCTGCTTGTTTGCGGTGAGCGCGACACTATAGAACTCGCCGATCGAATCGTCGCCCTGCAGAATGACGCTGGGGTATTTCCAAGTGATCGCGGAACCGGTTTCGACTTGAGTCCAGGTGATTTTGCTTCTTCTGCCCTTGCAACGGCCCCGTTTGGTTACGAAGTTATAGATCCCACCCTTTCCTTCCTTATCGCCTGGGTACCAATTTTGAACCGTGCTGTACTTGATCGTCGAGTCGTCCATTGCCACCAGTTCCACAACCGCAGCATGAAGCTGGTTCTCGTCGCGCATCGGCGCGGTGCAGCCTTCCAAATAGCTTACAAATGCGCCTTCGGCCGCGATAATCAACGTCCTTTCGAACTGACCGGTGTTCGCCGCATTGATTCGGAAATAGGTGGATAGCTCCATCGGACATCGGACGCCCTTCGGAATATAAACAAACGAGCCGTCGGAAAAGACCGCCGAGTTCAGGGTTGCAAAGTAGTTATCGCTATAGGGAACGACGCTGCCAAGGTGCTCGCGCACCAAGTCTGGATGCTCTTTGACCGCTTCCTGAATGGAACAGAAAATGATTCCGAGTTTGGCAAGTTCCGCTCGGAAAGTGGTCACCACGGATACAGAATCGAACACCGCGTCGACGGCAACCCCGGATAGCTTTCTTGGCGCAGCCAGCGCATCCGCCGCCGAGGCAGCAGCTCCGACGACGTTGAGAAGAACCTTCTGTTCTTCGACGGGTATGCCGAGTTTTTGGAACGTCCTGAGAATCTCTGGATCTGCGTCGTCCAACGAATTCAGGGTTGGCTTCATCCTTGGCGCCGAGTAATAAATGATCGACTGAAGGTCGATTGGCGGGTAGTAGACGTTGGGCCACTTGGGAAGCTTCATGGTTTGAAGCTGTCGGTAGGCCTTTAGTCTCCACTCCAAAAGCCATTCGGGCTCCTCTTTCTTCGTGGAGATACGTCGGACGACATCTTCGCTTAAGCCTGGCTCAAAGGCATCGGACTCGACATCGCTGCTCCAGCCATGCTCGTATTCTCGGTTCGCGAACTGCTCAAGCAGCGCGGTGGACTGATCTATTGTGTTTTCACTCATATCGGGTTCCAGTCAATCGCCCTCCGGGCAGCACCCGCTACGCGATGACTTAATCTTCCTACGAGTATTGTGGCATGACGAACGCTAGTCGCGTTGAGTGCTTTCCCGGGCGACAAGGCTCATGTTGATTGACGAGACCTGGCGCTCAAGCTGAGGCTCTCGAATACGGTTGAGGAGAAAGTGCATTCCGACCCGGCAAAGATCGTCGAGCGGCTGGGCCACACTGCTGAGAGACGGAATGGATAATTCAGCTTCTGGAACGTTGTCGAACCCGATAACGGCGCAATCCTTGCCAACGGAGTAGCCCATGTCCGCCAATGCGCGCATGGTCGCGAATCCGAAGTCATCACTGTAACAGAAGAACCCGTCTGGCAGCCCGTGCGCCTTAACGTAATCGCAAATGGACTCTCGAACCATTTGTGCGCCGCCAGGTTGGCATAAGACGACTTCCGGCTTTAACCCAGCCGTCTTGAGCACGGCTTTGTAGGCGGCGCTTCGTCCCGATCGTTCCAGCAAAGGACGCTGAGTGGTCACGTGTGCAATTCTCTTGCATCCAATATCTACAAGGTGCTGCGTGGCTTGAGTCGCCCCACCGTAAATGTCGACCGTCACCGAGTCGGATCTGCTTTCGGCATGGGATCCCAAGGTCACGACCGGGATGCCTTTGGGCAATTCGAACTTACCCACGAGTTCGTAAGTATCCACTGCGACAATGCCGTCCACTGGCCAGTCGTAGGGCTTTCGAGTGCTGTCTGCATAGTCCGCAAGACAAAAGACCGTTTCATAACCAGCTGCCCGTATGAGGCTGTACAAGGTCTCGAAAACCTTTCCGTAGTACAGTTTTGATGGGCTTGCCATCCACAGGGCGATCATTTGGGTTCGGCCCTTGGCAAGCGCTCTCGCGGCGTGGTTCGGGCGGTAGCCCATCTTTTGCGCCATGTCGATGACACGCGCTCGAGTTTCATCAGAAATCGTCACATCTCGTCTGTCGTTCAAAACGAGCGAAACGGTCACGTGAGATATATCTAACTTTTTGGCGATGTCGCGGAGTGTTACGGCCATGGATTTACCGAAAAGTGATGCGTCAATCGGGCATTGCCGAACTCGAGGTTCGGCGGATCTTACCATTATGAGCCAATCCTCTGAAATCCTAACGTCTTGGAGTTGCCAATATTAGAAATGAAACCGAGCAATAGGTGGGTGAGACTACCGACCTGG